>Ga0265330_10002241_pt1 | contig 10651 bp, 4 predicted proteins | sample 41919metaG_FD_202083 | JGI IMG/M metagenome (GOLD analysis project Ga0265330, IMG submission 202083) | Rhizosphere microbial communities from Carex aquatilis grown in University of Washington, Seatle, WA, United States - 4-19-19 metaG | ecosystem: Host-associated > Plants > Roots > Rhizosphere >... | reverse complement strand
GCCCTCCTCGGCCCCAACGGCTGCGGCAAGTCCAACGTCGTCGACGCGATAAAGTGGGTAGTGGGGGAGCAGTCCGCCCGGAGCCTCCGCGCCGACAGCATGGAGGACGTGATCTTCAACGGGACCGAGACGCGCAAGCCCCTCTCCGTCGCCGAGGTCACCGTCACCATCTCGAACGAGGCCGGCCTCCTAACGTCGATAGACGCGCCCGAGATCGCGATAAAGCGCCGCCTCTATCGTTCCGGCGAGGCCGAGTACTTCGTCAACGGGGCCCAGGTCAAGCTCAAGGAGATCCGGGAGCTTTTCTGGGACACGGGCATCGGCAAATCGGCCTACTCCGTGATGGAGCAGGGCAAGATCGACCAGATCCTCTCCTCCAAGCCCGAGGACCGACGCTACCTCTTCGAGGAGGCCGCGGGCATCACCAAGCACAAGGTGCGCTCCCGCGAAGCGGAGCAGAAGCTCGATAAGACCGAGGAGAACATGCGCCAGGTGGGCGGAGTCCTCGCCGAGGTCAAGCGCAGCCACGACACCCTCAAGTCCCAGTCCGAGAAGACGCTCAAGTACCGTTCCCTCCGCGACGAGATATTCGCCGCCGAGCTCGACCTCCACCTCCTCCGCCTCCGGCAGTTCGTCCAGGAGAAGGACAGGCGCGACGAGGAGATCGCCTCCAAGACGAAGGAGCGCGACAAGGTCAAGGCGGAGATCGACTCGATCAACCTCTCCCTCGAGGAGAACCTCGACGTCGTCAACGACATGGAGGCCAAGCTCGTCGAGCACCAGAAGACCGTCTTCGGCCTGGCCGTCGAGAGCAAGGGCAAGCAGGACAAGCGCAAGCTCCTCGCCGAGCGCGTCGCCGAGTCGAAGGGCAAGATGGCCCAGGCCCAGCTCCGCGCCAAGGCCCTGCGCGAGAAGATCGAGGCCCTGCGCGACGACGAGGCGGAGAGGGAGGGCGAGCTGTCGACCCTGCGGGCCAGGCTCCGCGAGATCGAGAAGAACATCGCCGACTTCGAGGCGGGCATCAAGGCGGCCGAAGCGGGCATCCGCGACAACGAAGCCGCGGCGGCCCGGGCGGAGGCGGACATCCTCGGCATCGAGGAGAAGCGGGCCGACGCGAGGCGCCGCCTCGACGCGATCACCGAGGACATCGTCGCCCAGCTCGACGCGCGACTTAAGGAGTCAGGCTATTCCACGCAGGAGCGGCACAAGGCCGAGGAGGAGATAGAGTCCCTCATCGCCGCCATCCAGGCCAGGATCTCGGGCAAGGGCGCGATCCTCGAGGACCTGGGCAAGCTGGGAGGGACGGGCGCCCCTCCGGAAGGCTCGGGCGCGGCCGCCGCCCGCGACGGGATGGTCGCGAAGGCGGCTACCGACCTCGCCGAGACTGCCGCCAAGGTCGAGGAGCTAGCCCGCCGCTATCAGGATTACAAGAAGACCACGCCCTCCTTCATCGACGAGTTCCTCAGTCCCGAGGGCATCATCACGAAGAAGCGCGCGATAGACCGCGAGATAGGCGCCTGCGACGAGGGCGTCGTCGAGCGGCGGGGCCGCATCTCGGCCCTCCAGAAGGAGAGCAAGGTCCTCGTCGAGAAAGTGGACGAGTACCGCCGCACCCTCGAGGACCAGCGGGGCAACCGGATCAGGATGCAGACCCAGGCGACGGGGGCCGAGGAGGCCCTCGGCATGCTGCGCCGCGAGATCGCGGGCCAGGAGGGCTACCTCAAGGAGCTCGAGAACGAGGCATTCCTCGAGGAGAAGCGCCTACGCGATTCCGAGGAGGAGCTGGGCGGCATCGACGAGGAGATAGCCGACATCGAGAGGCGGGGCCGCGAGCTCTCCGCGGAGCTCGCGCGGCTCGAGAAGGACATAGCCCTCAAGAACTCGGACCTCACGAAGCGACAGGACGACCTCAAGAAGCGGATGGCGAGGCTCGGCGCCTTGCAGGGCGAGCTCGAGCGGCTTCACCTCGGACTCGCGCAGACCGAGACCGAGATCCGCAACGTCAAGGAGAATTTCACCGAGCAGTACTCGCGCGACCTCATGGAGTTCGAGACGAGGATGTTCGAGATCCGGACGCCCGTGACCGAGCTGCGCGAGGCCCTCGCCGCCCTCAAGCAGAGGCTCAAGGACCTGGGCTCGGTGAATCTGATGGCCCCCGAGGAGTACGCCGAGGTCAAGGAGCGCTACGATTTCCTCTCGGGCCAGATCGAGGACCTCGAGAAGGCCCGCGCGGACCTCAAGCGCATCACCGACGAGATCCGCGACGAGAGCGCCGCCCTCTTCCTCGACACCTACAACAAGATCAAGAAGAATTTCCACAACATGTTCCGCCGCCTCTTCGGCGGAGGCCGCGGCGAGCTCAGGCTCGTGGACTCGACGCACATCCTCGAATCGGGCATCGAGATCTACGCCCAGCCGCCGGGAAAGAAGCTCGAGGCCATTTCCCTGCTGTCGGGCGGGGAGAAGACGCTCACGGCCATCGCGCTGCTTTTCGCCACCTACATGGTCAGGCCCTCTCCCTTCTGCTTCCTCGACGAGATCGACGCCGCCCTCGACGAGCAGAACGTCTCCCGCTTCGTGGGCCTCCTCAGGGAGTTCGGGCGGATGAGCCAGTTCGTCGTCATCACGCACAATAAGAAGACGGTGACCGGCGCCAACGCCCTCCTCGGCGTCACGATGGAGGAGTCGGGCGTCACCAAGGTCATCGCCGTCAGGCTCGAGCGCTCCGACGGGCAGCCGGTCCCGGTCGCCCCCGCCGTCGACGTGCCGGATGAGGAAGAGGTCGAGTACGAGGAGGGCAGGGAAATGTCCCCCGAGGAGGAGGCGGCCAAGGCTAGGGCCGAGCTCGCCGCCGCGAAGAAGGCTCAGGCCGCTCTCGAAAAAGCTCAAGCCGCCGCGATCGCCGAGGCCGCCGCCGCGGAAGCCGCCGCGCAGGCGGCAGGGCCGGTGACCGCCGTCGAAGCGGCGACAGCGGCCGCTGACCTCTCCGGAGGAGACTGAGGAGCCATGGCAAAGTCGAAGGGCCCCCTCGACTCGATCAAGGCAGGCTTGGGCGGCCTGGCCGCGCGCGCGAAGTTCGGGTCATTGACTTCGCGAATTCCCTTCGTCAAGAGTTCCATCCCCCCTTCGCCCGAGCCCTTCTCGACGATCGAGGACGACACGCCCCTCAGCGATATCGTCCTCTCGGAAAACGCCGCCCCGGTCGCCCCCTCGTCGAAGGAGGGCTTCGCGAGGCCGGACCTCAAGGGCATGCTCGCGTCGATCCTGGGGCACAAGCCCGTCCTGATCGGACTCATCGGGGCCCTGGCGATCCTCGTCATCATCGTCGTCGTCGCGGTGGCGGTGACCCTCCCGCCCAAGGCTCCAGAGGCTGCCAAGCCCTTCACGAAGGAAGGAGAAGCCCTCGTGAGGACCTGGCTCGTCCCCCCCGGCGATCCCCTCGAGCCGCGCGTGGAGATGCAGCGGAGCGAAACGCCGATCTATACGCCGCAGGACGCCGCCAAGCTCGGCATTCCCGAAGATCCGGAGATCGCCCGAAGCCTCGCCGCCAAGAACGATCGGGCGATACAAGAACTCTACGGGACAGTGCCTTGATGCGCGGCATCCGGCCTTATAGCCTAGCCGCCCTCATCGCGGTCGCTCTCCTCGTCCTAGGCTCCTGCGCATCGGGGCCGACAAAGGCCTCGACCGAAGCGACTAAAGCAGCCTCCTCGACGCCCCAGGCGAAGGAGCCCTCGACGGCGAAGAGCGCGGATGCCGCCAGGCCGGCCTCGGCTGCAGTGGAAGTCTCCTTTCCCTACCGCAGGGCTCCCCGGATGCCGCTGATCGTCGCTTCCCTCCACGAGCCGTTCCCGCCGATACTCAAGGTCGCCGAGGTCAAGGCGGAAGCTCCGGCATTGCAGCAGACTCCCGCCGCGGCCCTCGTCGCGCCCAAAGCCGAGGCTCCCAAGGCGACGCCTCCGGCGGCTCCGAAAGCCGCGGCTCTACCGGCGGCGAAGGACAAGAACGCGGCTCCCAAAGCGGCGCCGAAGGCGACGGGCAAGAAGGATCAGAAAGCAGTCGAAGCCGAGCCCAAGAACGCGGCATCGACCGCCTCTCTCGCCGTCGTAGCGGACCCCGCCTCGGAAAAGAAAGCGGCATCCATCGCGCGCAAGGTTTCCGCCGTAGTGGGCACGCGCTTCGAGCTGCCCTTCGACGGCACGGGCTGGACCTATCTCGGCGAGCAGACTAACAAGGAAGGCATCGCCTACGATTCGAGGCGCTTCGAAGACACTTCCCTCGTCTTCATTCTCAATCCGGTCAAGGCCGGGGAGTATGCGCTGCGCTTCCAGAGGCAGGACTCCCTACGCGGACTGTCGTACGAGGAGCTCGTCGGGGTGACTGTCGCCCCTAAGCCTGCGCCGATTTCCGCGAGCGCTTCCGTCGCTGCTACGAAGGCTTCCGCGACTCCTACGAGCCCTTCGGTCGCCCCTTCGGCCGCTCCGACGGCGGCTCCGACGGCGGCTCCCCTCATCGATCCGGCTTCCCTGGCGACGCCGGAGGCAGCCCTCGCCACCGCCCGCTCCGAGATGGGAGCCAATCGCGTGCAGAGCGCCCTAGTCGCCCTCGACCGGCTCTACGCCCTCTCGCCCGAGGGCACCGACGAGGCCGCCATCCTCTACGCTCGGGCCCTCGAGAAGAACGGCCCGCAGAAGGACATAAAGCGCGCGTACTCGTACTACAAGAAACTGCGCGACGCTTACCCCGAGAGCGCTTTCTGGGACGAGGCGGACGCGCGTTGCTCTTATATAGAGCGACATTACTTCGATATCCGCTAGGATTTCCGGAGAAGCGGGGCCCTCGCGGGACAAGAATTTTTCATTGGAGGATTCTTCGCTGGTCGATACGGCTTTTCAAGTCATAAGAGTCGCCCGGGAGGAAGTATGATGAAGACAAAGCACCTGGCATTCCTTCTCCTCGCGCTATTCGCGCTCAGCCCCGCGCTTCTTCGCGCGAGCCCCGAGAAAGAGGACTTGATCCCCGAGCTGACGAGGCTGGCAGCAGTCCTGAAAAGCGGAGAGAAGCCTCCGATCTGGCAGTCCTCGCTCCCCGGCGACATAGACGAGATGCGATTCGTGTCGGGAGCCGGAGTGCTTGTCGGGCAGACGAAGATTTCATGGGACAGCGAAGTCTACATTCCCTCATACGGTCCCTACATTATGTACGACGCCGATACAGGCAAGAAGAAGTGGGAGTTCTCCCGGCACTCCTCGTACGACGAGGTCTACGACCTCGTGGCGACCAAGCCCCTCATCCTGATCGAGAACCTGAATAGCAAGAGCGCGGACTACATCGCCTTGAACCCCTCGACGGGGAAGCAAGCCTGGTCCTATTCGGCCGATCTCGAGCAGAAGATCGCCCTCGACGCGAGGGGAAACAAGCTGGTACTGCTGGAAAGGCGGGCTTCCGACAAGGATCGCAAGGAAGGCAAGGCGGTCGTCGCCAGCCTCACGGCCATCGAACTCGCGACTGGCAAGACGCTTTGGAAGATATCGGTGGGCGGCATACCGGCGAGCACTCCGCTTCCGGACTTGGAGGCTTCGCGCGACGCCCTAATCCTCTCCGGCGCGACCCTGGTCCGCTACTCCCTGGCCGACGGCAAGGAGCAGTGGAGCCTCGGGGAGCTCGGCAGGCTCGCGCCGGAGAGCTACGCGCTGCGCTTCGGCGAGGGCATGATCGCCTTCCCGAACGACAGGGGGACGGTCGCAGCGATCGACTCCAAGGGGCAAGTCGCCTGGCGCTCCGACTCGGGCGGCGCTATCGGCCTCATGGTCGAGCGCGAAGGGAGCCTGTACCTGCAGGACAGGCTCGGCGCGGGCCCCGACAGGCTGAGCTGCCTCTCCTCGAGGGACGGCAAGAAGCTCTGGTCCTCCGAGCTGAAGGGGAAGCTGGACAGCGAGATACTGCCCGCCGAGGGGAAGCTCGCCTGCGTCGTCAAGGACGAGTCGCAGCGCTCCCTCGCGCTGGAGATCAGGGATGCCTCCACGGGAGCAGTCGCCTCTCGGGTCGAACTGCCCGTCGATACCATGAAGAGGCTTCCCGACCGCCTCCTCGCCTATCCCGGCCGCGTCGTCCTCGTCGGCGAGCACTGGGTCGGGGCCTTCAGCCTCTCGGAGGGCCGGAAGCTCTGGTTCTACGCGATCCCCGGCACCGATCTCACCCTCAAGGACCTGCAGAGTAGCTTGCCCGGCAAGATCGAGTACGCCCAGGCCATGGCCGCCCTGCGGGAGGGCAGGAAGGCGGGCGATCTCGACAAGGCCCTGGAATCCGGGGCCTTAGCCCTCGAGAACTATGTGCGCAGGACCGACGCGAAGATACTGAGCGATCCCGACATGCCCGTCTCCTCGAAGGCCTCCGAGATGGAGACCCTCTATTCCAATCAGCGAGTCCAAGCCTTCACGGACCTCACTGTGGCCGGGACAAATGCGATGCTGGCGATGGCGGCCGCGCGCCAGGAGGCTGTCAATCGGAGCTACTCGCAATACTGGAACGCCGGGATGAGGATCCTGGGCAAGCTCCAGCAGCAGGCGGTCCAGGGCGATTTCTACCTGCGATCCTACGAAGGCAAAGATTCCTCGAGGGGCGTCGCCCTGATCGACCTGAGCTCCGGCGCGTGGAAGGAGATCCGCACATCGCCCACGAATATATACCTGCACTTTGCGGTCGGCGAGGAGAACATGGACTTCCAGCTGCCGGTCCTCTCGGATGACGGGAAGCGCCTCTTCGCGAGGAGCCTCGGCCTCGATCCCTCGAAATGGAATCCCGCCAAGGACAAGACGCTGCGAGTCGCCTCCTACGACACAGTCCATATCAGGCCGACTCCCTCCATCCTTTCCTACGATTTGGGAGAACCCTCCACCCTGGATGCCGAGAAGTACGCCAAGTCCCACTATTACGGCTACGCGGATAAGTCGGGCAACTTCGTCATCGAGCCGCGCTTCGACGTCGCCTTGGATTTCGAGGACGGCAAGGCGATCGTGGGCGTGGACGGGAAGTACGGATTGATCGATACTTCGGGGCGCTTCCTCCTGGAGCCGATATCGGAGATCCTGCCCTCCTTCAAGGACGGCTACTGTGAAATCGTGCGAGACAAAAAGTACGGCCTCGTCGATTCCTCGTACAAGCTCTTCGTCGAGCCGAAATACGATTTCATTTATGCCTACAAGGACGATATGCTGATGGTGCAGCGGGACGCGAAGTACGGCTTCCTGGACCGCGCCGGGAAGGAAGTCATCGAGCCGCGCTTCGCCGTCGCCGAGGATTTCCACGACGGCATGGCGAGGGTGTCCTTCTATAATAAGGAAGGCTATATCGTCAAAACCTATATCGATAAGCAGGGCAGAATCGCTCTCCCCGAGGGCCGCAAGTGGACGAGCCTGGGATGGTTCGGCGAGGGGCTCGCCGCGGTCCAGGAGAACGGCAAATTCGGCTACGTCGATAAGAGCTTCCGCTTCGTGATCCCCCCGCAATTCCGTATCGCGGGTTTCTTCAGCGGCGGGCTCGCTGCCGCCGCGCTGCCGGGAGGGAAGCTGGGCGCGATCGACAGGAGCGGGAAGTTCGTCATCCCGCCCGAGTACGACAGCGTGGGGCCCTTCGTGGGAGGAGTGGGGGAGGCAGTCCGCGACGGTAAGATCGGGAAGATAGACGCGACGGGCAAGGTCCTCTCTCCCTTCAAGTACGACCTGAAGACTCCCCTGATAGACGATCCTCGCACGATCGTCCGCATGGGCAAGAAGTACGGGATGATCGACCAGGCGGGCAACGAGATCGTCCCGCTGAGCTACGATTCCATCACCACGAAATACGCCGAGGGATTCTCGGGCGAGTACGTGTACCTCGTGTCGAACGGCAAGGACTACTACCTCGACGAGAGCGGCCAGGCGCGCGAGGGGAAACCGAACGCCGCCGCGCTGGCGAAGATGTTCAAGAAGCCCGCCTCCGAGCTGACGCCGAAGACGCTCGGGCCGCGTTACTGGGAGAAGTGAGGCGCTTTATCCGAGGTGGGGATGCCCTGAGGGACGTGTTAGCCAAGTACGATATGGAGCGACGCGGCGACGATATCGTCGGAAGCTCCAGGAGGAAGTCTTGCGAATCGCCGTTCTTATTACAGCTTTCGGTCTCCCTTCCCAGCTCGATCTCCTGGTCGATAGGCTTTGCCGAGACTTCGATGTTTTCCTGCACGCCGACCTGGTTTCGCCTACGGCACGCAACATCCCAGATTGTTCCGTACCCAGGCGAGCTACAAATCGGAGTGGGGAAGCTACGAGCAGATACTTTCCATCCTCGAGCTGTACAGGGCGGCTCAGCGGAAGGGCCCCTATGATCGGTACGTCCTTATCAGCGGGCAGGACCTGCCCTGCGTTTCGAACGCCGAACTCATATCCTTCTTCAGCGCCCATCCCGAGACGGAGTTCGTTCACGGTTGGGATATAAACGTGGATAAATGGAACGGGGACGGCAGGGATAAAATGAGGCTGTTCTGGTTCCGCTACGATAAGAACCACTCCAAGCGGAAAGTCATCCGCCTCATGCTCAGGCTGAGGCGACGGACCTTACACCTTCTTGAGGAGGCGATCCATCGGTTCCAGAAGGCATTCGGCCTGTTCCGGCCTTTCGGGCTTCCGATGTACGTCGGGTCCAATTGGATGGACCTGACCGGAGAGTGCGTCGACTATATCCTGCGCTTCGTGGTGGACAATCCGAAGTATCTGCCCCGCTTCAAGCATACGAGGTGCGGCGTCGAAGTGTTCTTTCACACAATAATCTTCAATTCCCGATTTCGCGAGCGCCTCATCGAGACGCCGAACCGCTACGCCGATTTCGCGAGCGGCCCCGAGAGGCCACGCGCCCTGCGGAGCGGGGACGAAGAGGCGGTCCTGTCGAGCGGGATGATCTTCGCGAGGAAATTCGACGAGAGAGTGGACGCGGAAGTCATCAAGGCGATCTATGCGAGGACCGAGGGCATCGTTCCGCATGGCCCTCGCTAGCCCAGCTTCCTTGCGTAGATCCTGCTCTTGCGATCCTGGTCGTAGGTCTTCCTGCGCTCCTCGGGCAGCTCCTCCACGGTCGCGGGGGAGAAGCCGAGGTTCAGGAACCAATCGGAGGTGCGGGTCGTGAGCACGAAGACGCGCTCGAGCTTCAGGCGCCTCGCCTCCTCGACGAGATAGTCGACCATCCGCTGTCCTATTCCCAGGTGTTTTTGGCTCTCGTCCACGGCGAGGGCGGCCAGCTCCGCGTGCGAGCTGCCGTAGCGGTGCAGGGCGCCGCAGCCTCGTATCGTGCCGTCGGCCTCGAAGACCGCGTAGTCGGGACGGCGGCGCTGGAGCTCTTCCTCGGTCCTGCGCACGAGGTTGCCCTGCTGGATGAGGGGCTCCATGATGCGCAGGACGTCGGGGATGTCCTCCTCCCGCATGGGCCTGATGTTCTCGAAGGGGTCGGCGTGCACCATCGTGCCCGAGCCGAGGGTCGAGAAGACCTCCTTGATGACGACGCCCTCCTGGCCTCCGTCGAGGAAATGCACGCGCTCGACCCCCGCGCGGCAGGCGGTCACGGAGTGGGCGAGCATGTCGCGCTCGGCCTGGTCCAGGCCCTCGCCGCCTCCGGCGCCGAGCACGGCGCTTTGCTCGGCAAGGATGCGCTCGGCCGCCTGCACGGTGAGCCGGCTCAGGCTGCCGTCGAGGGTCGAATCGGCCCGCCTGGCGACGCCTTCTCCCTTGAGGGCGACCATGCTCGAGCCGAAGAGCTCGCCGTCGGTGAGGAAGAAGAGCTTGCGCGCCTTGAGGCCGACGGCGAGCTCGGTCGCGAGCTCGATCGAGGAGATGTTGTAGGGCTCGCCTATCGCGCTCCAGCCGATGCAGGGCAGGATGGGCACGAAGTCGTCCTCCAGCGAGCGTCGGATGAGATCGACGTTGACCTTGTCGACGACGCCCGTCGCCTGGTAGTCGACGCCGTCCCGCACTCCGTAGGACCGGGCCCGCACCCAGTTGCCCACTACCGCCTCGACCTTGTTGCGGGCGAGCTGGTTCATGAGCCTCGTGGCCGTGTCGAAGGCGGCCATCTCGATGAGGGGCATGGCCTCGGGCGTGGATATGCGCAGGCCCCCGACCCGATCGGTCTTGATGCCGTAGATCGCGAGGAGTTCGTCGATCCTGGCGCCTCCGGAGGGCACGAGGATTATCTTGATGCCGTTCTCGTGGAGGAGGGCGAGGTCGCTCACGAGTCCCGTGAACGAGGAATTGTCCATGAGGCGCGCGCCGATCCTGAACACGAAGACCGAGCCCATGAACCTGTGAGCGTAGACGAAGACCTCCCGTATGAGCTCGGTCTCGTCCCTCTTCGCCGTGAAATCGTCGCTCATGCTCCCTGCCGCCTCCCCGCGAAGGCCCCAGTATATTCCACCGCGCAGCCCTTGCGCTAGAATGCTGCCATGGCAAGCACGGAAAAGCTGTTCTACGACTCGCCCGATCTCTTCGAAGCCGACGCCCGCGTCCTCTCGGTGGAAGGGAAAGCCGAGGCCCCGGTCCTCGTCCTCGACCGCACGATCTTCTATCCCGAGGGAGGCGGTCAGCCCTGCGACCTGGGTACGATAGGCCGCGTCGCGGGCGAACAAGGG
>Ga0265330_10002240_pt1 | contig 10654 bp, 10 predicted proteins | sample 41919metaG_FD_202083 | JGI IMG/M metagenome (GOLD analysis project Ga0265330, IMG submission 202083) | Rhizosphere microbial communities from Carex aquatilis grown in University of Washington, Seatle, WA, United States - 4-19-19 metaG | ecosystem: Host-associated > Plants > Roots > Rhizosphere... | reverse complement strand
GCCGTCGCAGCTTTCGGGCGGCCAGCGCCAGCGCGTGGCCATGGGCAGGGCGCTCGTCCGCGAGCCCGCCGTGTTCCTCATGGACGAGCCGCTCTCGAACCTCGACGCCAACCTGCGCGTGCAGATGAGGAGCGAGGTCCTACGCGTCCAGCGGCGTCTCGGAGTCGCGAGCCTCTACGTCACGCACGACCAGACGGAAGCGATGACGATGGGTGACCGGGTCGCGGTCCTTCGCGACGGCGCGCTCCAGCAGCTGGCCGTGCCGCAGGAGCTCTACGAGAGCCCTGCGAACCTGTTCGTCGCCTCGTTCATCGGCTCGCCGCCGATGAACCTGTACGAGGGCGCGGTCTCGGGGCCTGCAGATGGACTCGTGCTCTCGCTCGGACCGCAGCGGCTCGCCCTTCCGGCCGAGCTCGGACAGAGTCGCCCCGGCCTGGTCGCCGGCGAGGCTCGCAAGCTCGTGATCGGAATCCGTCCCGAGGACCTGACGGTGGCCGGGGGCGGGAGCGCGGACCGTGAGACGACGCTCGCAGCGCACGTCGAGCTCGTCGAGGCCCTCGGCAACGAATCGCTCGTCCATTTCTCGACGGACGCGAGGACGGTCCGGGACAGAGGCGGCGTGTGGACGGCAGACCCGACGGTGACGCACGCGTCCGGGGACATCGCGGGCGCATCCGCGGCCGAAGGCGTCGCGCGGGTCGACCCGCGCGTGCCGGTCGCGGCCGGGGAGCGGGTCGCGCTCGCCGTCGACGTCCGCCGGCTCCACTTCTTCGACGCCGAGACAGGAGAGGGAATTGGCGACGTTCACAGGTAGCAAGACCGGCTTCACCGTGCTCGAGGGCGGCGAGGTCCTGCAGGTCGACGCGTGGGGGGAGAGCGGCGCTCGAGTGCGCTCGACTCTCGGCGGGTCCGTAACAGAGACGCCCGGCAGCGCCTTGGGCGAGGCCGGAGCGACCGATGCCCGGGTCGAGATCGACGGTGACCGGGCGCGGATGCGCAACGGGGACCTTGTCGTCGAGGTGTACGACAACCCTGAGGAGCGGTTCGTCGGCTCCCCGCCCCTGGTGCGTTTCCTCCGGGCGGACGGCGAGGAGCTGTTCGGTGAGAGCGTTCCCCATTTCACGTCGCCCGCCCAGCGGCGCTACCGCCGGGGCGGAGGCGACCTCTACGGCTGCGAGGTCACGTTCGACGCCCATCCGGCGGAGCGCTTCTACGGGCTCGGCCAGCATCAGCATGGCCTGCTGGACCAGAAGGGGGCCGTCATCGACCTCGTCCAGCGCAATACCGAAGTCTCGGTGCCGTTCGCTCTTTCCAGTCGAGGCTATGGATTCCTGTGGAACATGCCGGGGGTGGGCCGCGTCGAGCTCGGCGCCAACCGCACGAGGTGGGCCGCAGACGCAGCCCGGCAGATCGACTACTGGGTGACGACGGGCCCGACGCCGGCCGACATCGTCAGCAGCTATGCGAGGGCGACGGGGTTGCCCCCCATGCTGCCGGAATGGGCCTCCGGTTTCTGGCAGTGCAAGTTGCGCTACCGGGACCAGGAAGAGCTCCTCGAAGTTGCACGCGAGTACAAGCGCCGCGGCCTTCCTCTCTCGGTGATCGTCTGCGACTACTTCCACTGGACGCGCCAGGGCGAGTGGCGATTCGACCTCGAAGAGTGGCCCGATCCGCAGGCGATGGTGGACGAGCTGCGAGAGCTCGGAGCCGAGCTGATGGTCTCGGTCTGGCCGACGGTCAACCCCAACAGCGCCAACTACGCGGAGATGGACCGGCGCGGCTTTCTGGTCGGAAACACGGCGGGCCTGCCGCTGCACATGGCGTTCTGGGACAAGGGCACCGACGGGCGGGCCTTCATGCGCTTCTACGACGCGACCAACCCCGACGCCCGCCGCTACGTCTGGGAGAAGATCGTCGACGGCTATCGCCGCTACGGCATCAGGGCGTTCTGGCTCGACGCATGCGAACCGGAGATCCTCGCCGACAACGCTGAGGGCGCCCGGTACTTCATGGGTCAGGGCTCGGAGGTGCAGGGCATCTACCCGAGGGAGCATGCCCGGGGCTTCTACGAGGGGCTGCGGGCGAGCGGCGAAGACGACGTGGTCCTGCTCTGCCGGTCCGCCTGGGCGGGCAGCCAGCGCTACGGGGCGGCCGTGTGGTCGGGCGACATCGAGTCGACGTTCGAGGCCCTGGCCGCACAAGTCCCGGCCGGCCTGAACATGGGCATTTCGGCGATCCCGTGGTGGACGACCGACATCGGCGGGTTCAGGAACGGCGACCCGACCACGGCGTACTTCCGGGAGCTCATCGTGCGCTGGTTCCAGTTCGGCGCCTTTTGCCCGCTCTTCAGGCTGCACGGCGTCCGCGACCCTGGCCCCCTCGTCGGCTCGGGCCAGACGGGAGCTCCGAACGAAGTGTGGTCCTTCGGCGAGGAGGCCTACGAGTTGATCCGTGAACAGCTGGCATTGCGCGAGCGGATCCGCCCGTACGTCATGGAGCAGATGGCCACGGCCAACGCCACCGGTCTCCCGCCCATGCGCGCGCTCTTCCTGGAGTTCCCGGAGGAGGCGGCAGCGTGGGAGGTGAGCGACCAGTTCATGTTCGGCCCGGACGTCCTCGTCGCTCCGGTGACGGCATACGGAGCGCGGGAACGCGACGTGTACCTCCCCGTGGGCGCGTCGTGGCTGGACGCCTGGACGGGGGAGCGTGTCGAGAAGAACGGTTGGGTGACCGCGGATGCGCCGCTGGAGCGCATCCCGGTCTACCTGCGTGAGGGGGGCGGGTTGAGAGACCTGTCGGCCACGTAGCGATGTCAGGCGAGCGACTCAGATGAGCGCTGTGCCGGCGCCGGCAACGGCCGGCGGCGAAGGTGCGCGACGGCTGTCTGGTTGGAGGAGGCACGAGTTCGCGGGCTGGCTCTTCCTGACCCCTGCGATCGCGTACCTGCTCTTCGCGTTCGCCCTGCCCATCGTCTACAACGTGATGCTGAGCTTCGAGCAGACGTCTCCCGCGACGATCGCCCATTTCACCGCCCCGTACGCCGGGCTCGCCAATTACCGCTTCATCCTTCATGACCCGACAAGCCGGGCGGCAATCGTCCACACGTTCGAGTTCACTGCCGGATCTCTCATCGGCCAGTTCGTAATCGGCTTTGCGCTCGCCCTGCTGTTCAGCCTCCGGTTCCCGGGGAAGACGCTTGCGCGCTCGCTCATCATCGTCCCCTGGCTCCTGCCTCTGATCGTGACCGGGGTCATCTTCAGGTTCATGTTCCAGGCGGAAGGTGGAGCCGTAAACCAGCTGCTGATGGACGTCGGCCTGGCCCACCACCCGATCCAATGGCTGAACGACCCGCATCTGGCCATGTGGACGGTCCTCGTCGCCAACATCTGGCTCGGGGTGCCCTTCTTCACCCTCCTGCTCTACAGCGCGCTCCAAGACGTGCCGGTGGAGGTCAAGGAAGCGGCACTCATCGACGGCGCCGGCCCGTGGCAAAGGCTCCGTCTCGTCATCGTGCCGATCATCCTGCCGGTCATCGAGGTCACGTTGCTCCTCGGGTTCGTGTTCACCGTGAAGGTATTCGACCTCGTGATCGGTGTGACCGGAGGGGGTCCGGCCAACGCCACGCAGCTGATCACGACATGGTCGTACAACCTCTCGTTCCAGGTGTTCTCCTTCGGCGAGGGCGCGGCACTCAACAACGTGCTGCTCGTGCTGGCGCTGATCTGCTCGCCGTTGTACCTGCTGCTCAGCCGGGGCCAGTTGAGGCGCAGCTCGGGAGCAGAAGCATGACCAGCCTGCAGAAATCGAGGGCCCGGCGGTGGCTCTGCACTCTCGCGGCGGTCGCTGCGCTCGTGATCATGCTGTTCCCGGTGTACTCGATCATCGTCGGCTCGTTCGAGTCGACCGAGACGCTGTTCAGCGGCACGTTCTACTGGCTGCCGCACGCGGCGACACTGGACAACTACCGAACCGTCCTCCAGGGCGCGTCGGGAAGCACCCAGGAGACGGTGACCGGGGCGCAATCAGGCAACGTGCTGACAAGCCTCATCGTCGGCCTGGGGACAGCACTCCTGGCTCTGCTCGTGGCCGTGCCGGCGGCCTATGCCCTTTCGAAGTACCGCCTGCGGGTGACGGTCGTCGTCGTCAGCTCCCTACTCGTAGCTCAGATCGTCCCCTCCATCGTCCTGGCGACTTCCCTGTTCATCGTCTTCCACTGGATGCACTTGTTGAACTCGTACCTGGGGCTCGTTATCGCCGACGGTACGTACGCCATCCCCTTCGCCATCCTCGTGTTACGGGCGTTCTTCTTCAGCCTGCCCAACGAACTGATGTATGCAGCCAGAGTTGACGGTGCGTCCGAGCTTCAGACGTTCCGCCTCATCGTGATCCCACTTGCCCGCTCGGCCGTCATAACCGTCGCGGTCTTCGCGTTCCTGGCCGGTTGGGGGGACTTCATCTTCGCCTTGACCATGCTCAACGGCACCGGCATAGAGCCGATCACGCTGGGGATCTACAGCTATCTCGGCAACTTCTCGACCGACTGGGGCGCAGTGATGGCTTCAGGAGTCTTCGCCATGGTGCCGGCCGGCGTGATGCTCGTGGTGGCACAGCGCTATATCGCGGCCGGCCTCACGGCAGGTTCGGTGAAGGGTTAGCGATGGGTCCGGCCCAAGCCCACTATGTGCGGCACCGAGGGGGGCGGTAGATGAGCTAGAGACGGTCGACGTTCATTGTCCGCCATCAACCCTAAGAGGAGAATCGTTGTGAACGTATTGACCAAGAAGCGGTACTGGGGGATGGCACTCCTCATGGCCGCGGCGTGTGTTGTGGTCGGGTTCTCGCAAGCGACCAGCTTCGCCGCGACGAAGATAACGCTCACCGAAGAGGACTACTTCAACACCCCAGGCCAGATCAGCGCCTTGGCCGCCTACAGCAAGCAGTTCGAAGCCGCGCACCCCGGTGTGACGGTGAAGAGACAGTATGTGCCGTTTGCCAATCTGGACACGAAACTCCTGACGCAAGCCGCGGGCCACGACCTGCCCAACCTGTTGGCCGTCGACAACCCGTTCGTGTCAACGATGATCTCGACAGGCCAGGTCGTGCCCCTGGACGCGTTGTCAGGCTTCAGCACCAAGGGCTATTACCCGGCTGTGATCAACGAAGGCCTGTCCGGTGGCAAGCACTACAGCTTGCCGGTGGCAGGCGCCAACTCGATCGCACTGATGTACAACATCGCGATGCTGAAGGCGGCAAACGTCAGCCCTCCCACGACGTGGGATCAGCTGGTGGCCGATGCCAAGGCTCTGACAACTCCGGACCATTACGGGATTGCGTTGACCTGTGAGGCTGGAGAAGACACCACCTGGCAGTGGGAGCCGTTCTTCTGGAGCAACGGGGGCAACGCGACGTTCGCCAACGTCGCGTCTACGCCGGGAGTGCAGGCACTGACCCTGTGGAAGCAGCTCATCGACAACGGTTCGGCGTCCAAGGACTGCCTCAACTGGAGCCAGACTCCCGCCGCGTCGACCCAGTTCATCGACGGCAAGGCCGCGATGATGGTCAACGGCCCCTGGAACTTCCCGACCATGAACCAGAGCAAGATGTTCTACGGTCAGCAATTCGGGATCGTCCCTGTTCCGGTCCGTGTAGCCGGCCAGCATGTAGTCGTGCCGCTGGGCGGCGAGGACTGGATGATCAGCAAGAGCGGTGGCACAGCTGCGCAGCAGATGGCGTTCGAGTACATCAACGGCATGCAGACACCTGCGAAGGAGCTGCAGCTCGCGAAGCTGTTCGGCTATCTACCGGGCAAGATCGCCGTTGCGAAGACCTACCTGAAGCAGGCGGGCCCCGAGTGGGGCGTCTACATCAACCAGACGCTGTTCGCACATCCACGCACGCTCGGCTTGGGCGTGAAGTACCCGAAGATCTCCCAGGCGGTGTGGACCGCCATTCAGTCCGGCTTGTCCGGTTCGCAATCCGTGCAGGACGCGCTGAACACGGCACAAGGCCAGATTACGACCATTCTGAAGGGCAAGTAGCCGCCTTCTCGAAACCGCTCGGATTCCGAAAACGCGAAGTCGTCCCATTGAGGAAGGCCCTGGAAACAGGGCCTTCCTTCAGAGCGCCAACCTCATTCGCCGTACGCGATTGTCGTGAACAGCGTGTAGGCCCCGGCTGTCGTGTCGAGTCTGGAGTGCTGCAGCACCACCGGTACGTCGCTCTCGACGGAGTATGCGTACGGGACACCCTTGGGTAGCTCGACACCGATCGCGTTCGGGTCGTCGAGGCGGACGTGCAGGGCACGACGCGCCGCGAGCTTCACCGGGACAGGCCCGATGGGATCTTGCTTCTCGAAGAAGAACGTGAAGAGCAGTTCTGCGTCACGGTCACCGGTATTGAGCAGGCACGCCGCCTCGTGACTGACGACGCCATGTGACGAATCTCCCGGCAGATATCCATCCGGGACGTACCAACGGCGCTTGCCGACATCCATTTCGTCCTCCTCGGGTGAGGCTTACGACACGTCCTCCCATCTTCCGGTCTTGGCCGATCGCAAGATGGCGTCGCAAACCACCTGCGTTCGCAGTGCGTCTGCGAAGTCCGGCATGGCCGGCGTGCCATCTTCGACTCCCTTGAGGAAATCGGCCAGCGCGTGGATGAAGGTGTGCTCGTAACCGATCGTGCATCCGGGCACCCACCACTTGTCCATGTACGGATGCTCGCCGTTCGTCACGTGAATGCTCCGCCAGCCTGCAAGGTGGGAGGGTTCCTTCTCCTTCATGCCCGGCTTCCGATATTCGTGGTACTGGAGCCGGTGGGCGTCCTCGAGATCGAAGAAGATGGAGCCGTCGGCGCCGTTCAGCTCGAACGTGTTGTAGTTCTTCCTACCCCGGGCGTACCGCGTGGATTCGAACGTTCCCATGGATCCATTGGCGAACCGCGCAAGGACCATGACCGCGTCGTCGATGCCCACGGGTTGCTTCTTGCCCGTCTCCTGGTGAACGCGCTCTTTCACGAAGGTCTCCGTCGCAGCAGAGACGGCGACGATCGGGCCGTTCAGCCAGATTGCCGTGTCGATCGAATGGGCGAGCAAGTCGCCGGTCACTCCGGATCCTGCGACATCGAGGTCCAGCCGCCACAGCGTCGCGCCACCCTGGGGAACGTCTTCCGCGATCGTCCAGTCCTGGAGGTACAGGGCGCGGTAGTGGTACGGCCGGCCGATGCGGCCTTCTTCGACGATCTGCTTGGCGAGCGAAACCGCCGGCACGCGCCGATAGTTGAACCACACCATGTTCGGCACACCGGCTTTGGCGACCGCCTCGACCATCTTGGCGCCCTCGTCCGCATTCATCGCCAAAGGCTTCTCGCAGAGCACCATCTTGCCGGCCTCGGCTGCGGCCACCGCGATCTCCAGGTGTGTGTTGTTGGGGCTGCAGATGTCGATCAGGTCGATGTCGTCTCGCTCCACCAGCTTGCGCCAGTCTGTCTCCACGGACTCGTATCCCCAGTTCTCTGCGAAGGCGGTGGCATGGTCTGCGTTGCGTGCGCAGACAGCCTTCAGGACAGGGCGATGATCGAGCGGGAAGAACTGGTTCACCTGCCGGTAGGCGTTGGAGTGTGCGCGTCCCATGAAGCCGTAGCCGATGAGACCCACATTCAGATTCTTCATAGGAGCCGTCCTTTAGTCCTCGTACCAGCCGTGCGCATCTCGCACTGCGATCATCACCGAGAGAACGTCGGTCCAGGTCTTCGGCTGCATCATGGTTTCGTTGGGGAACATGCAGCCGTCCCAGCAGATGTGGCGGAATGCCTTGGTCAGGTTTCCGTCCTCGTCTCTCAGCCAGAACCCGGCGTGCCGTGGGATGTCGAGCTTCCCGTTCGGATCGGTCGGCAGGCAGTGGCGGCCCGTTCTGTCGTGAGAGCCTGAACCCTTGACGGTTGCGTCGTTCTGGGCGACATGAAAGTCGATCGTCCACGGGCGCAACGCTGCGGTCATCGTCTTCAGTGCGTCATCGAGCAGAGAAACGTCACTCCAGTCGTAATCGGGAGGCAGGAGAGCAGCCTCCGGCGCGTTGTAGCCGAGCGTGTACAGCAACGTGTGAGCCATGTCCGCCTGAAAACCGACGATTGCCGGCCGGTCCACGAGCTCCAGGAGCTTGACCATCTCGTGCCAGGAGTGCATGCCGCCCCAGCAGATCTCGCCCTCCGCCGCCAGGCGTTCGCCGTAGCCGGCAGCCACGTCGCACGCCTCTCGGAACGTCTCCGCGATCGTGCGCGTGTTCGCCTCTGGATCCGCGGCCCACTCCTCCGGGCTCGCTGCCGAATCCACGCGGACGACTCCGTGCGGGCGAATGCCCAGCTCTCGCAATTGCTTGGCGATGTCGCATGCCTTGCGGACCTGCGTCACGAACTGCTTGCGCTCGTCGGCGCTGCCCATCGCCGAGCCACCTCCGGTCGGCGGCCAAACAGGTGCGACCACCGATCCGATCGCGAGGTTCTTCTTCTGAACCTTCTCTGCCAACCGCTTCACGTCCTCTGCGCTCGAGTCGATGCTCACGTGCGGGTCACAGAGAAAGAGATCGATGCCGTCGAACCGAACGCCGTTCACCTCGGCCGCTGCAGTCAGGTCGAGCATCGTGTCGAGCTCGATCGGCGGTTCGGAGTCGGGGGCCCCCTTTCCGACCAGACCGGGCCAAGCGGCATTGTGGAGCTTCGGGAAGTTGTTGACCATGGCGCTCTCCTCAATCCTGGTTACGTGCGATAGTCGCCGACCGCAGGCGCGTCGGGATTCACGTCCGGGCCGAAATACCTCAACGTCACGAGCGGCTCTGTTGCGGACGTGTTCTCGAACGTCACGCCGGCTCTCGCCGCGCTCTCAGTGCAGAACACTTCGTCCTCGGTGAGCTGGCCGAAGCGGATCACCGTCGGGCAGTCCAGCCGGAGGCTGTTCATCTGCCCTTCGCCTTGCACGACGATCAGGCCGTACGCGCCCCTGTCCTGGATCGTGCACTTCGCACCGGGGTCGAGCGTCAACTCCTTGGCGGTGAAGTACTGCTCACCGTTGATACGCCCGTAGACGATCCACCGGTCCACGTATCCATCATGGCCGGTGTCGGCCACCGGAATTGGCTCGAGATAATGGTTCTCTTTGAAAACGGGATCGACGTTTGCTTCCCAATCGATCTGATCAACGATGAAATCGAGATCCTGATGTCGATCCGGCGGCATGTCCTTCACCAGAAGCGACCACGGCACCTCACGCCCCTCTACCAGCGACTGGTACATCCCGAACACATCGGATCCCCATTGCGGCTCATAGGTGCAAAGAGATCCCGGCGCATGGAGAATGCACGGGCTCACCAGCCAACCGGTCCCGGGCTTGAGCCTGTATGCGGCCGACAAATCCAGGATTCCATTATCTCCCGTATTCCAATCCTCGAGGCATTTCCGAACCTGCGCTCTCGTCGTGCCCGGATTGAGGCCAAAAAAGGTGTACGGGAAGTTATTGGTGAGCGCGTTGTGTTGCGGTGGGAAGTAATAGGACTCTGGCTTGCCTTCCTGTCCGACGAGGGCAGCTTGCTCCGCGGACTGATGCAGGTGATGCGGAATGGGTCCCATGTTGTCGAAGAACTTGGAATAGACAGGCCACTTGCCATATCGAGTCCACATGGCCTTGCCGATGAGCTCCTCACCGAGCTCACTGACGGCATCCTTCAACGTAAAGCGCTCAGTGCCGTTGACCACATAGCTCAGCCCTTCGTCGGGAGTGCGGTTTTCGTTCGCAGCCGGCGTTGTCGACGCAAACCAGCGCTCATCGATTCCCCCGCGATCGAGCCCGAAGGCATAGAGATCAGCAGGATGGAGCTTGAGGCGTTTGCCCGGCTGTAGGAACGACCGCGGCACCCAGCAGGGGGCCAGCCTCAGCAGACCTCCGCCTGCTGCGAGTGCCGCCTCGGTGCTCTTGCGCACGTTGCTGCTGTTCGTTAACTCCTGAGCAAATTTGGCCACTATGGCGTCTCCCTGCGAAAGAGGTATCTCACTTGCAGAACCTCGGTTTATCTTAGTCGAGTTCCCGTGAAGTTTCCCCGCTTCTCGGGACATCCGAGCTCTGTCGGAGCGCCTTCAAAACCCGAGGATCGGTTGACGGGAACGACCTCCTATCTAGCAGGCCGGCGCAGAAGGCCCGCAGGCGCGGGCCTTCTATCGTCACGTTCCGGTCAGATCAGGCCGTCGACCGTCTTGCGAACACGGCCACGATGATCGCCACGATCAACACGATGAACAGGAACTTGGTGAGAAAGATGCCTCCCCCGACTGCGAGCAGCAGGAGCACGAGCACAAGCAACCAGATCATCTTCAACCTCCAGGGAGTGACGTTTCGTCTAACGCTCGACGACGCGGTCGTGGATGACGGTCTTGTCCCGGGCGCCGAAGCCGCCCCAGCTCGACCAGAAGAACAGCGACGTCACGAAGCCGATGACGCCGACGATCAAGAGGATCACGCCGACCGTGTTGATGTTCACTCCGGAAACCGACGCATTGACGGCCCAGAGCAACACCGCACCGGCGGCGACCACGAGCAGACTCATGCTGATACCCATCGTGTACCTCCCCGCTATGGGACTGAGGAACCAAGTCGCCGACCGCGCTGAGT
>Ga0265330_10002239_pt1 | contig 10657 bp, 12 predicted proteins | sample 41919metaG_FD_202083 | JGI IMG/M metagenome (GOLD analysis project Ga0265330, IMG submission 202083) | Rhizosphere microbial communities from Carex aquatilis grown in University of Washington, Seatle, WA, United States - 4-19-19 metaG | ecosystem: Host-associated > Plants > Roots > Rhizosphere... | reverse complement strand
CGTCGCGTAGAGGCACTCGCCGCCGATCTCGCCAACAGGCTGCCGGCGCACCCTCGCCCCGTGCTGCTCCATGGCGATATGTGGGGCGGCAATGTGTTGGTTGCGGGAAACCAGGTCAGCGGGCTGATCGATCCGGCCTGTTATTACGGCCACAGCGAAGTCGATCTCGGGATGGTGACGCTGTTCGATCATCCGGGCCCCGCCTTCTATGACGCCTACGGTGCGCTCGAGCCCGGCCATGAAGAGCGATTGAATATCTACCGGCTATGGCCTGCGCTGGTTCATTTGCGGCTGTTCGGAAGCGGTTACCGGGGGATGGTGGAGCGCTTCCTGTCGGATGCAGGCGTTTAGTGCCGCCCGTAAAGTTCCTCGACCGAGCGCCGCCTGGGCAGCAGAAGCTCGCACGCCGTCGTGAGCGCCGGTGCGAAGGCAAGCGCGCCCGCTCCCGCAATCGCCAGTCCCGCGACGAAAGGCGCAAACGCGGGATGAAGGATGACGGAGGGAAGAAGCGCTCCGATGCCGCCCATAATCGCGAAGAATTGCGGGCCGCCGAGATCCTCCACCGCGCGCAAACTGGCGATGGCGGGATCATCTCCGAGACGGCGAAAACCCGCCGCGCGGGCCGCTCCGCAAAAGGCAAGAAACGCCGCCAGAGACACGATCTCCACGACGCCAACCGGCGAACTCGCTGTCATCTTTCCCACGACCGCAAGTCCCCAGAGCGTCACGAGGCCGGCCAACCAAGCCGCGACGTTGGCGGCGAAGCTTTCGCGCCAACCGCCGCAGACGGTCAGCGCCAATCCCAACGTCAGAGCCAGCGATACGGCGAAGCGCACCGGAGCGTTCGCGAATTGCACCAGGGAAAATGCCGGCTCCGCCCCGAACCACGCCAGAGCGACGAAGATCGCCGCGATCCCGGCGACACTCATGCCCCAACGGGGCACGGCGACCATGGCGAGCTTTTCGAGCCGGCGCTGGCGGCGTTCGCGGGCGCGGTTCGCCGCCGCCACGAACGCTTCGTCGAAATTCAGCACGGACTCGCCGATCGGCATGATGATCAGGCTCGACGCCGCGGCGAGTATGACGTCCAGAACCCCCTGGAACGCCGCCTCACCCGTCACGGTGCGCCAGAACCACAACAGCGACAGCGCCACCGTCAGGCCCGCGGCCGCCGCAACAGGCTTCAGCGGATGACCACTCGACCCACCGTCGAGCGTGCCGATCAGGATGTTGTGCGCCAGGATGACGGCAACGGCGTAGGCGAAGACGTAAGCCAGCACGGGCACGATCCCGAACAGCGCCTCGCCACCGGTCGGCGCGGCCCAGACGAGGCCCGGCAGCGGCGCGGCGGCCGTCAGGACCGCCAACCCCAGATGGCGCGTATGCACAAGCGAAACGGCGCAGGCGACGGCGGCGCCCGCGAGGACCATTCCCGCTTCGCGCAGCGAGGCACCGGCGAGGATGGCATTCGCCGTGGCCATGCCGGTGGCGATGCCGATGACGGAAAACACGATCGAAAGCAGCACAACGCGGTAGCGGCGCGCGAATTGCCTGGCCGCGCCGGCAACTCCCTCTCTGCCGCTCTCAGCCATGAAGGCTTACCCTGCGCGGCTGGCCGGCGGCTCGGGCAGATCCATTTCGAGAATGGCCATGTTGAACGCGTAGGAGGTTTCGCCGTCCTCCTCGTCCTTGAAGATCACGCCGATGAATTCGCCATTGACGTGAACCTCGACGGAATCATCCTGCTTGGGCCGCTCGACCACACTGATGGTGTCGAGGCGAAACAGGTTCCGAAGGTATTTCTCGATGCGCCAGATTTCGCTGCGGGTCACATCACTCTCCATGACAGGACGAGTTGAACTCGCACGCCCGCCCGAACCGGTCAAGCGCCTTAACCGCGCGGCGAACCCGAGGAATTCGCTAGGCTATTGCGGTACCCGCGGCGGTGGCGCTATTTGCCGTCCGGCTCGTCGATGAACTGATTCATTTCCAGCGACGGGCGCTCGCTCCCGGCGCAGTTCACCAGCCGCGCCGGCACCCCGACCGCCGTGCAATGGGGCGGAACAGATTTCAGCACCACCGATCCGGCGCCGATGCGCGAATATTCGCCGATTTCAATGTTACCCAGCACCTTCACGCCCATCGACAGAAGCACGCCGCGGCGGATCTTGGGATGGCGGTCGCCGCCTTCCTTGCCGGTGCCGCCGAGCGTCACGCCGTGCAGCATCGAGACGTCATCCTCCACCACCGCGGTCTCGCCGATGACGACGCCGGTGGCGTGGTCGATCATGATGGCGCGGCCAAGCTGGGCGGCGGGATGGATGTCGACGCCGAAGACTTCCGAAATGCGGCTCTGGAAGAACAGCGCCATGCCGTCGCGGCCCTTGCCCCACAACCAGTGGGCAATGCGGTAGGATTCCAGCGCGTGGAACCCCTTGTAGTACAGAAAGGCCTCCAGGTACGAATGGCACGCCGGATCGCGCTCGAACACGGCAGAGAGATCGGCGCGCGCCGCCTGGCCGATGGCGGGATCGGTGCCGGTCGCCTCCTCGAAGATTTCGCGGGTGAGCATCGGGCTGACATCGTCGCTGCCGATCTTCTTGGCGAGGTGGTAGCTGAGTGCGTCTTCCAGCCGGCTATGCTTGAGGACAGTGGCGTGCAGAAAGCTGGCCAGCGCCGGCTCGCGCGCGGCCTGGCTCTCGGCCTGCGCGCGCATGGCGGCCCAGATCGGATCGACATTGGCGAGTTTTTCGACCGTAACGGCCATATGAATCTCCCCGGAAAACCAGTGTACCGTAAGGCGCAGCGGTTTCCAAAGCGCCCCTGCGGCCTTAGATAAGGCGCCCGAGCCAAGTTACAATTCACAATTCCGGAAGGGTTAAAGATGACTTCAGCACAACCGGACGCCTTCAACCGGCCCGCTCCGGGCACCATCGACCTGTTGCTCACGCGGCGCTCCGGCTCGGCCAAGGCGATGACCGGCCCGGGACCGACCGAGGAGGAATTGCGGACCATCCTGCGCGCGGCGGCGCGCGTCCCCGATCACGGCAAGCTGTTCCCATGGCGCTTCATCGTCTTCGAGGGCGAGGCCCGCGCGCGCATGGGCGCCTTGCTGGTCGAATGTCTCAAGCAAACCGAAACCGTGACGCCCGAGCGAGAGGCCTTGGAGGCCGGCCGCTTCCTGCGCGCGCCCGTCGTGGTCGGCGTGGTCAGCCGCGTGCGCGGAATGATCCCGATCCCGGAATGGGAGCAACAGCTTTCCGCCGGAGCGGCCTGCCAGACCATGCTGATCGCGGCCCATGCGCTGGGCTTCGTCGCCAATTGGATCACCGAATGGTGCGCCTATCACCCGCTGGTGCTGGAACGGCTGGGGCTCAAGCCCGGCGAGCGCATCGCCGGATTCATCTATATCGGCAAAAGCGCGGTCGCGCTCGAGGAGCGCGCACGGCCCGATCTGGAAAAGATCGTCACACGGTTCTGAAATGGGTTATCGAAGTCCAATCAGTTTGTGAATTTGCAGGCTGAGGCGCCACTGCGGATGGGCGAGGCAATAATCCGCGGCGGCGCGGATGTTGGCTTCGCGCCCCAGCCCGTCCATCGGCTGCAGGAAGAAGTGGTCGAAGAGTAGCCTCGCATAGCGCTCGGGCGGCGCGCCGTCCTGCGGATAGATCAGCTTCAGTTCCTGGCCGCTTGTCTGCACCAGCTCGGCGTTGGCCTTGGGGCTGACGCAAATCCACTCGATGCAGTGCGGCGCGGGCAAGGTGCCGTTGGTCTCAATGCCGATCTCGAAGCCCTGGTCGTGCAGCGCCGCGATCAGCGCCTCGTCGAGCTGCAATAGCGGCTCGCCGCCGGTGCACACGACATAGGGCTGCGCCACCGCGTCCTTCAGCCAGTGGCCGGCGACGATGCGCGCCAGGCTTTCGGCGTCCTTGTATTTGCCGCCGTCCATGCCATCGGTGCCGACGAAATCCGTATCGCAGAAGCGGCAGACGGCGTCGGCGCGGTCCTTCTCCAGCCCGCTCCACAGATTGCAGCCGGCGAAGCGCAGGAACACCGCCGCGCGGCCGCTGCGGGCGCCCTCGCCCTGCAGCGTGTAATAGATTTCCTTCACCGCGTATGTCATTTCGATTTGTACTTCGCATAACCCTTGGCGCGCAGATCGCAGGCCGGACACACACCGCAGCCGTAGCCCCAATCGTGCCGATGCGCGCGGTCGCCTTCGTAACAGCTGACGGTCTCCTCGCGGATCAGACCGATCAGCGCGCTCCCGCCGAGTTCCTCCGCCAGCGACCAGGTCGCCGCCTTGTCGATCCACATCAGCGGCGTGTGGATCGTGACGCGCCGCGCAAGCGCTAAAGTCAACGCCTCAGCGGTAGCGGTAACCGTTTTGTCGCGGCAGTCGGGATAGCCGGAAAAGTCCGTCTCGCACATGCCGCCGACCAAATCGGCGATACCGCGCCGATAACCGAGCGCCGCCGCGGCGGTGAGGAACATCACGTTACGGCCGGGAACGAACGTCGTGGGCAGCCCGTCGCGGCCCATCTCGATCTTCAGCGCATCGGTCAGCGCGCTGCCGCCGATCTGCTTCAAGACATCGAGCGACAGGACATGATCCTCGCCAAGCTTCGGTGCCCAATCCGGAAAACCTTCGCGGATCGCCGCCAGCAGGCGCGGACGCACCTCCATCTCGGAGCGATGGCGCTGGCCGTAATCAAAGCCGACGGTTTCCACCCGCTCGAAGCGCGCGAGCGCCCAGGCCAGGCAGGTCGTGGAGTCCTGTCCGCCGGAAAATAGCACCAAGGCGCCGTCCTTGTTCATGATGGGTGGTTTAGCGCTTCAGCGCGGGCGATGCGAGCGCTTATGCCTCACCTGTTCCTTAACGCTCGGTCGAGGCCGCGCACTTGCCATCCGATTGCTCATCGGTCACTTTGTCCCACGGATTAAAGGGGATCTGATCGTGACCGGAATGGCTCTTGCGGGGACGGGGCTCTACACGCCGGCGCAGTCGATCTCCAACGAAGAACTCGTCGCCTCCTTCAACGAATATGTGCGCCGCTACAATGCGGCCCATGCCGAGGCGATTGCCGCCGGCTCGCTCGCCGCCTTGCAGAATTCCTCGTGCGAATTCATCGTCAAGGCGTCCGGCATCAAGAGCCGCTATGTGCTCGACAAGGAAGGCATTCTCGATCCCAGGATCATGTGTCCGCGCATTCCCGAACGGCCCAACGAGGCACTTTCCGTCCAGGCAGAGATCGCCGCAGCGGCGGGCCGCGACGCGCTCGCCAATGCGAGGCGAGAGCCCGGCGAGATCGACGCCGTCATCGTCAGCTGCGCGAACCTTCAACGTGCCTACCCCGCCATGGCGGTCGAAGTGCAGAACGAGCTCGGCATCGAGGGCTTCGCCCTGGACATGAACGTCGGGTGCTGCTCCGCCGCCTTCGCCATGAGCGTAGCCACTGGCATGGTCGCCCAGGGCCAGGCGCGCGCCGTCCTGGTTTGTAATCCGGAAATCCTGACGGCCCACTCGAATTTCCGCGAACGCGACAGCCATTTCATCTTCGGCGACGCGGCCAGCGCCTTTGTCGTCGAGCGCGCCGATGCGGTGCGCGGGCACAATCCATGGGAAATCGTGTCGACCAAGCTGAAGACGCGGTTCTCCAACAACATCCGCAACAATTTCGGATTCCTAAACCGCGCAGCGCCCGACGGCATCGGCGCCCGCGACAAGCTGTTCGTCCAGGAAGGCCGCAAAGTCTATAAAGACGTTGTGCCGATGGCGTCGGAGTGTATCCTCGCCCATCTCGCCGAAAACGGGATCGACGTCGCCTCCGTCAAGCGGATGTGGCTGCACCAGGCCAACCTGAACATGACGGAATCGATTGCGCGCCGCGTATTGGGGCACCACCCGCCGCCGGGCTACCTGCCGGACGTCATCAACGAATACGGCAATACCAGCTCGGCCGGGGCGGTGATTGCGTTCCACAAATACAGCGCCGATCTCGCACCGGGCGACATCGGAGTATTTTGCGTGTTCGGCGCGGGCTATTCGCTGGCGAATCTGATCCTGCGCAAGCTGGCCGCCTGAATCGGGCGATTGTTCCACCGGCACTGGTGTGGAATAATTTGGATTCACCCGTTCCTCGGTGTTGAATTCTCCATCAATCCGGAAAGCTAAAGCGTGGAATTTCTTCATGCCCTGCCGTGGGGCTATGTGGCGTCGGGCTTCTTCGTCGGCACGCTGGTCGGGCTGACGGGCGTCGGCGGCGGTTCGCTGATGACGCCGATCCTGATCCTGCTGTTCGGCATCCAGCCCGTCACGGCCGTGGGCACCGATCTGCTCTACGCGGCGGCGACCAAGACCGCCGGCTCGCTGGTGCACGGCGTCAACCGCACGATCGAATGGCGTGTCGTGCGCCGGCTGGCCATGGGCAGCGTGCCGGCGGCCGTCCTCACACTGCTGGCGCTTCATTCGCTTGGCCTTCCAAGTCAGGAGATCAATCTCTACATCTCGAAGGTGCTCGGCGTGGCTTTGCTCCTGACCTCCGCGGCGCTGATCTTCCGCCGCCGGCTTATTGCCCTTTACAGGAACCGCGTCGGGACGCTCGAGCCGAAGCGCACCCGCAATTTCACGATCCTGACCGGCGCGATCCTGGGTGTGCTGGTGGCGTCGACCTCGGTCGGCGCGGGAGCGCTGGGCGTTACCGCCTTGATCCTGCTTTATCCCGAGCTGCCGGTGGCGCGCCTCGTCGGGTCGGACATCGCCCATGCCGTGCCGTTGACGCTGGCCGCCGGGCTGGGGCACCTCCTCCTCGGCAATATCGACATTTCCCTGCTGGGCGTCCTTTTGATGGGCTCGGTGCCCGGCATTTTCCTGGGGAGCACGCTGGCGCCGCGCGTTCCCGACCGGGCATTGCGCCACCTCCTCGCCGGAGTGCTATTTTTGGTCGCCCTGAAGCTGGTTTATTAAGGAGTTCGGACTTGGCGAAACAGCCTCCCCGCGCCTGGCAGCGGATGCTCTCCGGGCGCCGTCTCGACCTGCTCGACCCTTCGCCGCTGGACGTGGAGATCGAGGACATCGCCCATGGGCTGGCTCGGGTGGCGCGCTGGAACGGGCAGACAAAGGGCGAGCATGCCTTCTCCGTGGCGCAGCATTGCGTCCTGGTGGAGCGGCTGGCGGTGGAGCTGAAGCCGCTGCTGTCGCGCGAGGCCCGGCTGATGGCGCTGCTGCACGATGCGTCCGAGTATGTTGTCGGCGACCTCATCAGCCCATTCAAGGCCGCAGTCGGTATTGATTACAAGGACTTCGAGCTCAAACTTCTAGCGGCAATCCACCTCCGGTTTGGGCTGCCCCCCAAGGCCCCGCCGCCCTTGGCCGCGCTGTTCAAGAAGGCCGACGTCCTGGCCGCCTATTACGAGGCCACCCAGCTTGCCGGCTTCGAGCCAGCCGAGGCGAGGCGCTATTTCGGGACGCCGCCGCCCAAGGCGTTCAAGACGCCCCGCCTGTTGCCGCTGCCGACCGGCGAGGCGCAAGCTCTGTTCCTGGAGCGCTTCCGGCGGCTGACTGCTTAGCCGCTGTGGCAACGCGCGCAGGGTCGCGACTTTCGCGCGCCACAAAGCTGGGCTAGCAGAATAGCGCCATGTCGATGATTCTTGTCACCCCGCTTTCCGCCGTGCCCGATGCGATCCGGGCCTATCACCCCTCGCATCTGGTCACGCTGCTGTCGCCCGAGTTCATGATCGAGACACCAGAAGGCATCGCCCCCGAACGCCATCTGCGCCTCGGTCTCAACGACATCGCGGATCCCAGCGTGGGGGCCTCGCCGCCCGGTGCGCGCCATATCGCCCAGTTGATTGCGTTCGGCCACGATTGGGACGGCGAGCAGCCGATGCTGGTTCATTGCTGGGCGGGGGTCAGCCGATCCATGGCGGCGGCGTTCACGCTGTTATGCGACCGCGCCGGCCAGGGCGGCGAGCACGAGATCGCGCAGGAAATGAGGGCGCGCGCCGCGCACGCTCAGCCCAACCGGCTTTTGGTGCGCCTCGCCGACCAGGCGCTGGACCGCAGCGGGCGGATGGTGCGCGCGGTGGAAGCCATGGGCCCCGGCAGGCTGGTCGACGAAGGCGTTCCCGTGGAACTGCCGCTCGCCATCTTCGGCCTATGAGCGCGCCCGAGCACGTCGTCGCCATCGGCCTATCGGCGGCGATCGTTTCGGTCGTCGAGGAGCGGCCGTCGGTTCTCGTCGTGCACAACCGCGAAAGCGCCGAGGACGCCCTGCCCTTCGGTCCGTTCGATCCCTTGCAGCATCGCACGCTGGAAAGCGGTCTGCGCGCCTGGGTCGGCGAGCAGACTTACCTCGATCTGGGTTACGCCGAGCAGCTCTATACGTTCGGCGACCGCGGCCGCCACGAATTGAAGCCGGGCGAAGGTCCGCGCGTCGTTTCGGTCGGCTATCTGGCGCTGACGCGGCAGAGCGGCGAACTGAAGGCGCCCGCTACGGTGTGGCGCGACTGGTACCGCTATTTCCCGTGGGAGGATTGGCGGGGCGAAATGCCGGGCGTGATCGCCAAGACAATCGCCCCGGCGCTCAAGGCATTCGCCCACGCCGCCCCGGAAAAAAGAACTGCCGAAGCACGGCGCGAACGCGCCCGGCTTTGCTTCGGGCTCGACGGTATGGCCTGGGACGAGGAGAAAGTGCTGGAGCGCTACGAACTGCTCTACGAGGCCGGACTCGTCGAGGAGAGCGTGCGAGACGGCCGCGCGCGCCCCGCAAAGATCCCGCCGCTCGGCACGCTGATGGTTTTCGACCATCGCCGCATCCTGGCGACGGCGATCGCCCGGCTGCGCGGCAAGATGAAATACCGCCCGGTGGTGTTCGAGCTGATGCCGGCGAGTTTCACGCTTCTGGAACTGCAGCGCACCGTGGAAGCGATTTCCGGCATCCGCCTGCACAAGCAGAATTTTCGCCGGCTGGTCGAAGGCCAGGGCCTGGTGGAAGGTACCGGAAAATTCTCGGCCCAGGGGCGCGGGCGGCCGGCCGAGCTGTTCCGGTTCCGCCGCGAGGTGCTGCGCGAGCGGCCTTCGCCCGGCGTGCGGCTTGGCGCGCGGCGCGCAGGCTGAATTCAGCGAAAAATGCAATGTAATCCGTGGCCGCCCGGGAATTGAATCCTGACCCTTGACCTATTTGTGCTCAGGGGTAGCATAAAGCGTGCAGCCGGCCCTTGAAGGCCGGTCTTTTTGCCCTACATATATACTCAGAACGAGTATAAAGGGACGGCCATGCAGAACGTCGAACCGGGTCTCGCCTACACCCCGCAAGTCGCCCAGGCGACGGCCGGGCTGTATGCCAAGATCGCCTCGGTGGTTCCCGAGATCGAATGGCCGGTGCACGCGCCTTACGTGGCGGCGATCAACGCGCTCAAGCGCGAGAAAAATGCCGTCATCCTGGCCCACAATTACATGACGCCGGAGATCTTCCACTGCGTCGCCGACTATGTCGGGGATTCCCTCCAACTGGCGCGCGAGGCCGCCAAGACCGACGCCAAGATCATTGTCCAGGCGGGCGTGCATTTCATGGCGGAGACCTCCAAGGTTCTTTCGCCCCACAAGACCGTGCTGATCCCCGATCCCCAGGCGGGCTGCTCGCTCGCCGCTTCGATCACCGGCGCGGACGTTCGCCTGCTGAAGCAGAAATATCCCGGCCTGCCGGTCGTGACCTATGTCAACACCTCGGCCGAGGTGAAGGCGGAAAGCGATATCTGCTGCACCTCGTCCAACGCCGCCGCCGTGGTGGAGGACATCGCGCGCGAATGGGGCGTCGACACGGTGGTGATGATCCCCGACGAATTCCTCGCCAAGAACGTCGCCAAACAGACCAAGGTGAAGATCATCGCCTGGAAAGGCCATTGCGAGGTGCACGAGCGCTTCACGCCGGCGGATATCCGCGCCTATCGCGAGGCCAATCCGGGGCTGGTGGTGCTTGCTCATCCCGAATGCCCGCCCGAAGTGATCGCCGAAGCAGATTTCGCCGGTTCGACCTCCGGCATGATCTCCTATGTCGGCAAGCATCGCCCGCGCCGCGTTGTCCTCGTCACCGAATGCTCGATGAGCGACAACGTCGCCGCCGACTATCCCGATGTCGAGTTCGTGCGGCCGTGCAATCTGTGCCCGCACATGAAGCGCATCACGCTACCCAAGATTCTCCATTCGCTGGAGACCATGACCGTCGAAGTGACGATCGACCCCGCCGTCGCCGCCCGCGCCCGCGCCTCCGTGGAACGCATGCTGACGGTCGGAACCAAGAGGAACGGCCGCGCCGCGGCCTGAACATCATGAGCCTGCAAGCCGACAACATCATCGAAACCAAAGGCGCGCTGATCCTGGGCGCCGGGGCAGCCGGGCTGTTCACCGCGCTCAAGCTCGCGCCCTACCCCGCCCTGGTGCTGGCCGATACCCATCCCGGCGTTTCGGGATCGAGCGCACGCGCCCAGGGCGGCATCGCAGCCTCGGTGGCCAAAGGTGACAGCTGGCAGGCGCACGCGGCGGACACGGTTGCGGCCGGCGCGGGCCTTTGCGATCCCGAAATCGCGGCGCTGGTCGCGCGCGAGGCCGCCGCGCGCATCGATGATCTCGTGCGCTTCGGCGCGCCGTTCGATCGGC
>Ga0265330_10002236_pt1 | contig 10664 bp, 9 predicted proteins | sample 41919metaG_FD_202083 | JGI IMG/M metagenome (GOLD analysis project Ga0265330, IMG submission 202083) | Rhizosphere microbial communities from Carex aquatilis grown in University of Washington, Seatle, WA, United States - 4-19-19 metaG | ecosystem: Host-associated > Plants > Roots > Rhizosphere >... | reverse complement strand
GTCCCATGGGCGTCTTCACTGACCGCACCAGCATGGACCGCATCCTCTACGCGGTCTTCACCCACGAAAACCAGCAGCAGAAGGTATCAACCCTCTTCCTCGTGACACAAAAGTCGTGACATCACCGCCAGAGCCAGGTCGGTTGCGTCTGTTATCACGATGTGATATGGTGATAACATGATCCGAACGCAGATCTCCGTGGATGTCGATGTCTACACCCGGGCGAAGGGGGTGGCTCGTCGCATGGGTATTTCCGTGGCAGAGCTGGTTAGGCGCGGCTTGGAGGAGACGATTGCGCGACAGCCCACATCGAAGCCGTGGATGGCGTACGCGGGTATTCTCGAAGGCCGTCCCGAAGATAGCAGGACTGTGGATGAGGTTGTGTACGGGCGATCTGAGCCGTGACCGAGGCGGTTTTTCTGGACTCGGGAATCTTCATTGCGTTCCTGAACCGCCACGACCAGTGTCACACGCAGGCCACGGCCCTGTTTAGCCTTGCGCGGCCACGCTGGAGCACATCGTATCTGGTTATTGGCGAGGCCTACTCCTGGTTTCTGCATCGGTATGGGGAGGAAGCCGCTCGAACATTCCGGGTCTTCGTGGAACAACTCGACGGCCTGAAGATCCACGAGGTGACGGCCGAGCATCACAGGCAAGTGGGCAAGATGCTCGATCGCCTTCGCGGTGCGAAGGTCTCGTATGTGGACGCCTCCAGCCTTTGTCTGCTCGAACGACACAAGATCAGGAAGGTCTGGTCGACCGACTTTCACCTCAGTCTCACGGGTGCGGAAGTGGCGCCACGCCGATCCTGAGCCGGTGCCGGCTCCCGGCCCCGGAGACTCGGCTCTACCGCATCCCCACGAAGAGCAGCGGGATCGCCACGGGGATGTCCTGCCCGACGCCGCTGGGAAAGGGGCGCGCGGCCGCGGCGCGAATGCAGTTCGCCAGTTGCGCGTCCTGGGCCACCGCGACCTCGACGTCGCGCACGCTGCCGTCAGCCGCCAAGATCCATTTCACATCGGCGCGCGTGGCTCTCACGCCCCGGCGCTTGGCTGATTCGTAGCACATGCGAAACACGATCTTGCGCTGGGAGATCTCCTTGACGATGCTCTCGTCCAGCGTGGTTAGGGCCGCTGCCACCGCTGGCGCGGCCGGAGGCTCCGGTTCGGGCGGCTTGACGGGCTTCTCGACCCTGACCCTGTGCTCAGCCACAGCGGCCGCCCGGTCAGCAGGCTCAATGGGCGCCGAACCGTGAAGATGGGTCACATCCGCGACTTCCCCGCTCAGCGCTGCCAGGCCTGCCAAATGCGGGGCGTCTGCTGTGCGATGTCGGTGTCGCCCATGTGGTTTGGCCAAGCGATCTCTGGCCCTGGGCGCTGCACGCCGGTTCGGTGACGGTGCCGGCCGAGCGTACCCGGCTTCTGCGCCAGCCTCTTGCGCGGCCGCGCCTGGCCGTGCCAGCAACAGGCCCAGACCCACTAGCCAGGCAAGCAGAAGCGGGGACGGCACCCCCGCAAAGCAAGGTCGAAACTTTTCCCTCACGCAGTCACCCTTCGCAGGCACCGAGCGTCATGAGAGCGACCGCGCCATCCATGCATGGATCTGTCCGATCTCCGATGGTCCAGATCGACATCTCAGCGCCAAACTGAACCACGACGCCGGCATTGGCGCCTGGGGTGACAGCCACGATGAGAAGGGCCAATCCCATCGCCTGATAATAGGCCGACCAGGCTGCCGCCGCTTGTTAAGGCTGTGACCTACGCCAGAAGGCTCTGGTCCGTGTATCATGCGCAGCCATGCGACCATTCCATCTCTGTCTTCCCCTCACCCTGACACTTACCTTCGGCTGCCACCACCGGTCCCCAGGGGACGGTACAGTGGTTCTGGCGCGCGTGGGCGATACGGCCATCACCGCGCATGACCTGGAAGCGCAGGTCGCCTTTTTCGGCCACTCCAAGTACCTCATGGACCACTATTCCAAGCCGGAAAAGAAGAGAGAGATTCTCAACGGTTTGATCCAAGCCGAGGCGCTCTACCAGGAGGCCTGCCGTCTGGGCTACGACCGCGACCCGACCGTAAAGCGCGACGTGGTGAGCCGCATGATGCAAAAGGAGGTCGATGCGCGGCTGAACGGCCAGAATGCAAGTGACGCCGACTTGGAAAAGTACTACCAGGACCATCTCAAGGATTTCGTGCGGCCCGAGCAGGTCAGGTTCAGCCAGATCGTCGTGAAAGACCGGAACAAGGCACTCAAGGTCGCCGCCGAAGCCAAGGCCCTGCCCAGGGGAAACGCGGGCGCTCTCAAGGAGTTCGTGAGCAAGAACTCCGAGGACGAAGCCACGCGTGCGCGCGGCGGAGACACGGGCCTGGTCGACCGCAATGCCCCGGGCTTGCCCAAGGCCGTGCTGGACGCCGCTTTCGCGCTGGCCCAGATCCCTGACGTGTCGGAACCCATCCGCACCGAGAGCGGCTACACCATCGTGGTGCTCACGCAGAGGCAGACGGCCAGTTCCAGGTCGCTGGCCGAGGCCAAATCGGACATTCAGTCGCGCCTGACCTACGAAGGCCGGCAGCAGAAGCGCAACGATCTGATCGCAGATATTCGCGCAAGGGCGAAGATCCAGATTGACGAAGCGCAGCTGGAAAAGTTGACGCTGCCCCTGCCGAGTTCAGGCCAGTCCTCCTCGGCCCCGACCAAACGCCCCTAGCATCTAGAGCACCGAACGGCTTGCCGGACCGAGTGAAATTGCGCAGTTGCGAGCGGCCCGAGGCGCGACGAGGGACAATACTCGACGTATTTGACCGAGGAGCAACGAAGGGACGCGACGCAAATCCGCGATTTCACGACGGGAGGCAAACCGTTCGGTGCTCTCGCATCTATTCCCTGGCCGGCCCTTCGGCGGTATCCTGCCAGCCACCATGACAATGCAGGATGCAGATCGCACCGCGTGGTTCAAGGGGGCAAGCGCCCCGTGCAGCACCGACTCGACGCCGCCCGAGCGTCCCTTTCGCTTGGTTTTGCTCGGGGCTCCAGGTGTTGGCAAGGGCACCCAGGCCGAACTCATCAGCCAGCGCCTGCGACCGTGCCACCTGTCCACAGGCGATGTCTTTCGCGCCGCCAAGTCGCTGCCCGCCAGCGAGCGCACGCCAGCCATCACCCAGGCGCTGGCATGCATGCAGCGGGGCGAGTTGGTGCCCGACGACACGGTCATCAACATCGTAAGTGAGCGCAGCCGGTGCCTGACTTGCCCGGCCGGCTTTCTCCTCGATGGCTTTCCCCGTACCGTGCGCCAGGCCGAGGCCTTGGCCGCCCTGCTGGCACAGCTGGGCGTGAAACTGGACGCTGTCCTGAGCTACGACATGCCTCTCGAACAGGTCATCGCGCGGCTGTCAGGCCGACGCACCTGCGCGGGTTGCAAGGCGGTATTTCACGTCACCGGCCGCCCGCCCAAAGTCCCGGACGTGTGCGACAACTGCGGCGGCAAGCTGGTCTTGCGCGACGACGATCGCCCTGAATCGATCCGGGTGCGCATGAAGGCCTATCAAGCCAGCACCGCGCCCCTGGCCGACTACTACCAGAAGGCGGGCTTGCTGGTGTCGCTGTCCGCCGCGGGCACGCCAGAAGAAATCTACCAGCGCACGGCCGCGGCGCTGTCGTCTTTGCAACGCTAGGGATGGTCCCAGGTTGGCAGGACTTCCATGGCCGCCATTTCCAACTTGACCGAGTACCTGGGCAAGGCCGACGGGCTGCTGGGGGCGGTGATTGAAATCTTCCCCGACATGGTGTTCGTGGTCGACCAAGAGGAACGCGTCCTCCACCTCAATTCCCTGGCAGCGCGCGGATTGGGCGGAACACCGGATTCGTTCATCGGGCGCCCGCTCAAAGCGCTGTTTCCTCCCCCGATGGCCGAGCGGCACAACCACTTCATCCAGCAAGTCTTCCGCACCGGCGAGATCGTCGTGACCGAAACGCATCAGGAATTGCACCAGACGCCGATCTGGATCGACACGCGCCTGGTTCCCATCAAGGCGCCGGGCGGCGAGGTGCGGGCCGTGGTGGGCATCGTTCGCGACGTGAGCGCGCGCGTGCGCGCCCAGGAAGCCCTGGCCGAACGCGAGGCTTACCTCCGCGCCATGCTGGACAATTTCCCCTTCCTGGTCTGGCTGAAGGACATCAAGGGCCGTTTCCTGGCTGTCAACGACACCTTCGCACGCTCGTGCGGACGCGCGCGCGCTGCCGACATTGTGGGACTGACCGACTTCGATGTGTGGCCTAAGGATCTGGCGCAGCGCTATGTCGACGACGACCGCAGCGTGATAGCCACCCGCAAACAGAAGGATGTGGAGGAACCCATCTTCATTGAGGGCGCCGCCCGTTGGTTCGAGACCTTCAAGACGCCGATCCTCGACAAGCTGGGCAACGCGCTCGGCACCACCGGCTTCTCGCGCGACATCACCGAGCGCCAGCGCCTGGACGAACAACTGCGCGCCCAGCGCGAACAACTGCGCGCCCTGGCCGCCCACGTGGAATCCGTGCGCGAAGAAGAGCGGGTGCGCATCGCGCGCGAGATCCACGACGAGCTGGGCCAGGCGCTGACCTGCATGAGCATGGACCTCGCGTTCTTGGATAAGCAGCTGCCCAAAGACAATCCGCAGGCTGCCCTGCGGGTGTCGGCGCTGGCGACCCTGGTCAAGGAGACTGTGAAGACGGTCCGGCGCATCTCCTCGGAACTGCGCCCCAGCATCCTGGATGATTTGGGCCTGGGCGCCGCGGTGGAATGGCTGGCGCACGACTTCTCAACCCGCACCAGCATCGACTGCGCGGTGTCGGTACCCAGCAACGTCCTGGTTGCGCCCGAGCGAGGCACGGTCGTGTTCCGTATATGCCAGGAGGCTTTGACCAACGTGGCCCGCCACGCTGGAGCCAGCCATGTCAGCATCGATCTTATGATCGACGAGGATTCCTTCCTCACCCTGGAGGTGTGCGACAATGGTCGTGGCGTCACCGAGGAGGAAATTTGTCGCCCCGACTCGCTGGGGCTGCTTGGCATGCGCGAGCGCGCGGCACTTCTCGGCGGCGCGGTCGAGGTGAAGGGCACGCCCGGCCAGGGCACCGCGGTCACCGTCCGGGTGCCGCTGCAAGGAACTCCAGGGGACAGGCGCTAGCGGCATGGGTTATGGTGCGCGTGTGGGAGATTGACTCCCCGACCCCCAAACATGCGAATCCTGGTAACCGGCGGCGCCGGCTTCATTGGCGCGAACTTCCTCAATCTCCTGGTGCCCCGACATCCCGAGCACCAGTTCGTCAACCTGGACGCGCTGACCTACGCGGCCAACTTGCGCAGCCTGGACGCGGTCGCGAGCCTGCCCAACTACGCCTTCGAGCGGGCCGACCTGTGTGATTTCTCGGTGCTGCGGGCCGCGTTTGCCCGGCACAAACCCGACGTGGTGGTGCACTTTGCGGCCGAGAGCCACGTCGATCGATCGATCAGCGGGCCGCGCGCCTTTGTGCGCACCAATATCGAGGGCACCTTCAATCTGCTGGAAGCCTGCCGCGAACTGTGGACGCCCGGCCAGGGGCTGTTGCATCACGTGTCCACCGACGAGGTGTTTGGTTCGCTGGGCGCAAGCGGCCTGTTCGAGGAAGAAACCCGCTACGATCCGTCGAGCCCCTATTCCGCGTCCAAGGCAGCGAGCGATCACCTGGTGCGCGCCTGGCACCGCACCTTCGGCTTGCCGGTTCGGGTGAGCAACTGCTCCAACAACTACGGGCCGCTGCAGTTTCCCGAGAAACTGATTCCCCTGATGATCCTGAATCTGCTGGAGCGCAAGCCGTTGCCGGTCTATGGCCAGGGGCTCAACGTGCGCGACTGGCTCTACGTCGAGGATCACTGTGAAGCGATTTGGACAATCATCAACGCCGGCCAGAACGGCCGCACCTACAACATTGGCGGTCGCAGCGAGCAGCGCAACATCGACGTGGTGAAGAAGCTGTGTCGCCTGGTCGCCGAAGAAACCGGCGCGCCCGAAACAGAACTGACGGGACTCATCCGCTATGTCCCGGACCGGCCGGGACACGATCTGCGCTACGCCATCGATTCCTCGCGCATCGAAGCCGAGCTGGGCTGGAAGCCGCGCGAGAGTTTCGAGAGCGGGCTGCGCAAGACGGTGCGCTGGTACGTCGCCAATCGCGCCTGGATCGATTCCGTGCGCACCGGCGAATATCGCAGCTGGATCGAAAAGAACTACGGGAGTCGCTAACCATGGTGCAAAAGGGAATCATCCTGGCCGGAGGATCGGGCACGCGCTTGCACCCGCTCACGCGCGCGGTGAGCAAGCAGCTCATGCCAGTGTACGACAAGCCGCTCATCTATTACCCGCTCACTACGCTGATGCTGGCGGGAATTCGCCGAATCCTGGTCATCACCACGCCGCACGACGCGCCTCAGTTTCAGCAGCTCTTGGGCGATGGCTCGGCCTGGGGTCTGCAGATTCAATACGCCGCGCAACCCAGCCCCGACGGGCTGGCGCAGGCCTTTCTCATCGGTCGCGCTTTCATCTCCGGCGATCCCTGCGCCCTGGTGCTGGGCGACAACATTTTCTACGGCACTGGCTTGGGCGGCCTGTTCGAGGACGTGGCTTGCCGCGAGTCCGGGGCCACGGTGTTTGGCTACTTCGTGCAGAATCCCGAGGCCTATGGCGTGGCCGAGTTGGATGGCGACGGCCGCGTGCTCAGCCTCGAGGAGAAACCCAAACAGCCACGCGGCCATTTCGCAGTGACGGGGCTGTACTTCTACGACGGACGCGTGGTCGAGCTGGCCGAGATGCTGCGTCCCAGTTCGCGCGGCGAATTGGAAATCACCGATCTCAATCGGTTGTACATGCACCGTGGGGGCCTTCACCTGGAAAAACTCGGGCGAGGCGTGGCCTGGCTGGACACCGGCACCCACGACTCCCTGTTGCAGGCGGCGCAGTTCATCCAGACCATTCAGGCGCGCCAGGGGCTCATGGTGGCGTGCCCAGAAGAAATCGCATTCCACAAGGGCTGGATTGACAGGGACCACCTGCGCCGGCTGGCCGAGCCTCTCAGCAAGACCAACTACGGGCAGTATCTGCTGCAACTTCCGGAAAGGGGCCATCTATGAAGGTCACCCCTCTGGAAATTCCCGAGATCTTGCTCGTCGAACCCAAGGTGTTCGGCGATGCGCGCGGCTATTTCCTCGAAACCTTTCAGGCCGAACGCTACGCCGAGGCCGGCATCAGCGAGCGCTTCGTGCAGGACAACCTGTCCCGCTCGTGCCGCGGCACTTTGCGCGGCCTGCACCTGCAGCATCCCAGAGGTCAGGGCAAGCTGGTCTGTGTCGTCGAGGGTGAAGTCTTCGACGCCGCCGTGGACGTGCGCGTGGGATCGCCCAGCTTCGGCAAGTGGGCCGGCCGGCTCTTGTCGTCGGGCGACCACCGCCAGATGTACATCCCCGCCGGCTTCGCCCATGGCTTCTGCGTGGTGAGCGAGTACGCCCTGTTCGCCTACAAGTGCACGGATCTTTACTTGCCCCAGCAGGAATTGGGCGTGGCCTGGAACGATCCCGCGCTGGCCATTCCGTGGCCGGTCAGTCAGCCTGTCATCAGCGAGAAGGACCAGTGCTTCTCGCCTTTGGCCGAAATCGATCCGGCGCTCCTGCCGCGGTGGAAGGGCTAGCTGTGTCCGCCTCTGTCTTGTTGCTCGGCGATCGGGGCATGCTGGGCCGGGCTTTTCGCGCGCTGCTCGCCGCAAAGCAACGGCCATTCACGGGTTTCGATCTGCCCGAGCTGGACATCGCGGAGCCGAGCCAGGTCGGCCCGCTCTTCGACAAACCTTGGTCCGCCGTCATCAACTGCGCGGCCTACACCAACGTCGACGGCGCTGAAGCCGATGAAGCGGCTGCCCTGCGCGGCAACGGCACCGCGCCGGGAGTGCTGGCCGCGGCTTGTGCACGAGCCCGGGTTCCGCTGGTCCATTTCAGTACTGACTACGTTTTCGCCGGCAACGCCAACAAACCGTATGCCGTGGATGCGCCTCTGCAGCCCCTTGGCGCCTACGGCCGTACCAAGGCCGCCGGCGAGATGGCGATCCGGCAGAGTGGGGCTGAGTTTCTCATCCTGCGCACGAGCTGGTTGTACGCGCCCTGGGCCAACAACTTCGTACGCACCATGGCTCGCCTGACACGCGACAAGCCCGAGGTGAAGGTAGTCCACGATCAGCGCGGGCGGCCCACCAGTGCGCAGCACTTGGCGGCGGCTACCCTGTTCCTCGTCGACCGCGGCACGTGCGGAACCTTGCACGTCACCGACGGCGGCGAGTGCACCTGGTACGAGTTCACCGTCGAGATCGCGCGCCTGCTCGGCCGCACGACGATCATCCGTCCTTGCACCACGGCGGAGTTCCCCCGCCCTGCCCCTCGGCCCGCCTATAGCGTTCTGGATCTCGCGCCGACCGAAGCGATCCTCGGCCCCATGCCCGACTGGCGGGTCAACCTGGCCAGCGTCGTCGCACAGTTGGAACCGCTGTAGGACGGACTGGCTAGCTTTTTCACCACAGAGAGCACAGAGGACGCAGAGGCCGGAAGGGGAAAGGGTTCGGAGGGGATGGGCCGACTCGTGCCGCTTTCAGTTCAATCCAGCAGCAACCGCCCCTGCTGCTGGTCGAATTCGGGCGGGATTGCTCCGCTTTCAAAGCCAAATCCTCCATAAACAAGGCGAACAACGCGCAGGCCACGCGGTCAGGGTTCTCTTTCAAATCGTTGGCTGCGAACACGAGCTGCGCGGGATCGATCTCCAGCACGTCTTGGGATCGAGCCTGACCTCATCCGTCTGATACTGCGGCTCGATGGTTTCGATCAGGTGGTCACGCAGCGAGATCACAGATCGGTCGATGTCGGCGATTTGCTGAGATCCGACCGCTCTGCCAGCTTGGAATCGCCTGGTCTACTGATGGACCATGGCGATGGATGCCACGGTGCCGGGACCATGGCACATCAGGCACTGTTCGGCCTTGGTCTGGGCCACGGCGCGCGTCTCGTAGAACGATCCACCCATCATCTGCATGTGCGAGATCGCGGTGGGGGCGTCATGGCACGAGGAACAGGCGGCGGCGATCGGCGACTTGACCAGGGTCGTGGCGGCAGCCACGCAGGGCGCCGCGGGCGAACACACGCAAGGAGCAGTCGTCGTACAGGCCGTGGCGCCGACAGTTCCGCTGGTCACATTGGACGTCGCAAAAACGTTCCCGTAGTCAGTGCCGTCGGTCTTCACATAGGGCGAAGTGGAAATGTTCGGCTTGATCACGCCCGCGGCCACCGTGGACATCAGCAGATTGGAAACCGCAGAGGCCGAAGCCGCGGCGCTGAAGTCGTAGGTGCCGGGAAGGTGGCACTGCTCGCAGTTGTTGAGGATGCCCGGGTAGGTCACGTCGGCGAAGTACGGATCGGCATTGGCGGTCGTACAGCTGGTCGGATAGGTGGTCCCGGTCGGGCAGGTCGCCTCCCAGTTGAAGCCCACGGTCCGTTCGGAAGCCCCGTGAATGCTGTGAATGAACGTCGACGAACTGACTGACCAGCCGCCGTCGGTCAGGTTCGGCTTGTGGCAGAAAGCGCAGGTCGGCGCATCGTTGCGCTGGCCAGCGTGGAAGGTCGGATTGACGCCCAACTGCGCGTGGCAAGCGTTGCAGTTGGAATTCTTGACGATCAGGCGTCGGGCGGCGTAGGCCTTGCCGCTGGCCGCATCGGTCGCCACCTGCCACACGTCGGGAGTCGGCAGAACAAGACCACCGCACTTCTGGCCGGCAATGCAGCCCTTGATGACTGTGGAGTCGCCGTATGGGAAGGCCGGCAAGTTGATCTGAGTGAGCGGCGGGGCGCTGCCCAGGCTGTAGGTGTAGCCGACCCCACCGGTCAGCATGGTCGCGTTGTCGGGGACAGTTACACCAGTGAGCGTGATGGTGTAGAAGCCGGTGGTCGCGTCGAAGGTCATGGTCCCGGCTCCTGTGCCGGTCGCAGTTCCGTTCCAGATGGTCTTGATGTAGCCGCTGGCACTGGCGTTGAAGTCAGCCGGCGCCATGACGCCATCCTGGGGCACGGCAAATACGAAGTACACGCTGGGCGATCCCACGAAGCCGTCCATGATTTCTGTCGCCGCGGTTGGGTCGTTGAACACCACCGGCACCGCCTTGACCAACGGCGGGGTGCTGTTGAGGAATTGGAACACGATGTTGGGGTTCTTGTTGACGTCGCGGCCAACGCTCTTGATGTTGTAGCTGAGCTGAACCTCTCCGGTCGGCGTGAATCCCGCGGCCGGGACATAGCCAGCGTTGGTGTTGGCATTTGTACCACCCAGCCAGGTGGCGAGCGGGTCAGGCGCTGCGACGGTCATGTGAGCATCGACGACGCCGATTCCCGCCTTGGTCACAGGTCCAGTCGGCGGGTGGCAAACCGTGCAATTCGAGTCGTCCGCCATCGGGCCGCCACTGTGCGCCTTGCGCTGCGCAGGCACCGCCGCCGCTGCCAGGAAGCTGGTGTCATCGTGACAGGCGCCACAGGCGCGACGGCTGGGCTTGTTCTGGAAGTTGTTGGCCTGGGCCACCGTGTTGTGGCACTTGGCGCAGTGGCCTGCGTCCTGCGGGAAGGTCA
>Ga0265330_10002235_pt1 | contig 10666 bp, 5 predicted proteins | sample 41919metaG_FD_202083 | JGI IMG/M metagenome (GOLD analysis project Ga0265330, IMG submission 202083) | Rhizosphere microbial communities from Carex aquatilis grown in University of Washington, Seatle, WA, United States - 4-19-19 metaG | ecosystem: Host-associated > Plants > Roots > Rhizosphere >... | reverse complement strand
TCTCCAGTTGTCGATGATCCTTTCCCAGTACTTCCTTCCCTTCCTCGTCTCCACCGGCTCCCTCCTCGAGGAAAGCACAATAGGCCGCTTTCCTTTTGGCCGGTAGGTGGGTTTATTTGGCAGTTACTGACGGGCGTGAGCCTCAGCCCGACGAGCCTGAGCCTCGCCGTCGGCGGCGCGGCGGGCGCCCTGAGCGCCACCGTAAGCCCCTCCGACGCGACGGACGACAGCGTCACATGGTCGACGAGCGCCGCCTCGGTCGCCACGGTCAGTACAACCGGAGTCGTCTCTCCCGTCGCGGTGGGCTCTGCGACGATTACCGTCACAACCGTGGATGGAGGCAAGACCGAGGTCTGCTCGGTGACAGTGGCAAGAGCGACTCCCTCGATTTTGATAGGCGCCCAAAGCAACGCGATCACAACAGAAGTCACAGGCCATGCTACCTTCGCCGTAACGACCACGAATGTCACGAACGGCACTGCTGGAAGCCTAAGCTGGTGTTCGAGCTCCGGAAGTGCCCTGCCGAGCATCCCGACTGGTCTTACATATTCCGTCACCCCGGTCGCGAGCGGTTCGGCTACCCTCACTATCTCAACGAACGGCTCGTCGGCCCAGGGAAGCTGTTATTTCAAGTTGATAGAGGGTTCGGCCACATCCTCTCTCGCCGCCCTTGCGGTCACCTGGTACCATGTAATAAGCCCCCAGGGCGTCACGATCGTGGCGGGGACTGGAGGCAGCGCCACCTTTACGGTCCCGAAATGTGCTGTACCTTCGGATTGCAATATAACCTGGTGCTCGAGCGACGGAAGCGCGTTATCGAGCATTCCAACTGGCCTTACTAATGCCCTTCCACATGTCACTGCCGAGATTGGCTACATCACCATTATAGCCGATACGTCAGCGAGCGCCGGGACCTATTATTTCAAACTGACGAATGGTTCTGCCGTCGCCACGTTCACGATCAGCGCGGGGCCGTAATAGCAGGCTACTGAGCCGGGGCATCGGAACCGGCACAGGCGGGTAGCGTCGCGCATCCGTATGGATCGACGCTCCCGCCGGCACAGGGGGCGCCGGAAGTAGGTTCCCCCGGAAAGCCGGGGACAGAAGGCCTCGAAAGCATACTAAATTCCCATTTATTAGTCGGAAATAGTGATATAATTCGTTAACAAGGAAAAAAGCGAAATGTACGGGCATGGAAAACCCAACTCCATTCCGCGCAAATACCGATCCGCAGCCCTCGCGACGGCGGTCGGGTTCCTCTGTCTCTCCTGCGGCGGCCTCCTCAAGCAGTCCGACCTCCAGGAATTCGTCGAGACGGGAGAGACTAACGTCCTTTTGCGCTCGGCTAGCTTCAGCGCGGGAGGCGGCTCCCTCGATCGCATACCCTCGGCGTCAGCCATCACCTGCAGCATCGTCCTCGTCAACCCCAAGTCCTTCGACGTCGCGTACTCCCTCGCCTGGAACATCGACGGCTCCCTCTTCGAGAGCGCACCCTCGGCCGCTCCCAAGCCCAGCGACTCGACCCACATTTCCTTTTCCTTCGCCCTCAGTGATCCCCTGGCGGAGCACAAGACTATCGTCTTCAGCCTAGGCAAGTACGTCGCCTCGATCAACAAGACCTACCCTCCCGAGACCTTCTCGGTCATCTGCGACAGCCCGCCCGACGCGGCGGCCAGGCTCAGCGCGGTAACGAACCCCTCCGACCAAAAGTCCGTCCTCGCTATTCTCCTCCCGAATAAGCCCAGCGACGACGATCTCGCCAAGCTCAGGATTTCCTGGACCGAGGAGGGCACGAGCTCGACGAGCTCGAGCACCTACGACATCTCGAGCCTCAAATCCGCGCCATCGCCCAATCCCTTCTCCGGGACCTACAACTGCTACTTCCAGCCTTCCGACATCGTCCCCGGCTACGGCTACAGCTATTCGATCGTCGTCATCGACCAAGCCGGCCAGGAATCTGGCGCTTCGAGCGTTACGAGTACGCCCAACCTCTTCCCTCTCAACTACGACGGGAACGGCGCCACGGGCGGCTCGCCGCCCGCCACGGCCAGCTATCACCTCGGGGACACGGTCGCCGTCGCCGGTCTGGGAAGCCTCGTACGGTCCCAGTACGTCTTCTCGCGCTGGAACACCGCCGCGAACGGCTCGGGGACGGACTATTCGCCGGGAGCCTCTCTCAACGGAGCGAGCGGCATGCCCGCGAGCGAAGTAACCCTCTACGCCCAATGGTACACGACCGGCATCACTATAAGCTTCGACCTCGGGACCTACGGCATCGTCTTCCAGGATGGGGGAATCAGCCTTGCGGGTAACGCGCTCGCCGTGGCGAGCGGCACCCAGATCAGCGTTTCCTGCGCGAGCGCCGCGCTGACGCAAGGCGGAACCGGCTGGGCATGGTACCTCGACGGCAACACGGCCAATCCGATAGGCGCATCCAGCACGCTGAGCTATGCCCCGATCGCGTCGGGCGAGCACATCATCAGCTGCACGGTTACCTACAACGGTATCATGTACTCCGGCTACTTCCTGCTGATGGTTACGAACTAAAGGGAGTGGAGATGCGAATGAAAGTAGCGCCCGCCCTTATCCTCATCGCGCTCGGCCTCTGCCTCTCGGGCTGCCGCAACCCGGCGTCATCCACCATCCAGGAGAGCGGCTCCAGCCCCGCGAAGACCGGCTCGATCAAGGCGATCATCGGCACAGGCACGCTCTCGTCCGGGAAAGCTTCCAAGACTATCGTGCCGCCCGTCGTCGGGAGCGTAGCTTCGGTCGTCGTGACCGCGACATCGGGCACAACGATTTTAAATCAGACCATCAACGGCCCCAGCGGCACGGCGACCTTCGCCGGCCTCGCGTCTGGCAGCAGCTGGTCCCTGAGCGCAACCGCCTATAACTCCGCGGGAACGGCGGTCGGATCGGGGAGCGCTGCCTCTCCCGTCACCATCGGACCGAATCCGAGCTCAGTCGCGCTCGCGATCGCGTACACGGGCAGCGGCACGACGGGAGATCTCAACATCACCCTCTCCTGGCCGGTATCGACCGGCGTGGACTACCTTAGCTGGAGCCTTAGTAGCGGCGATTCAAGCGCTGTCGATTTCCACAGCAGCACGCCGACGGGCGCGAATTGGTCACTGCCCATCATAGTCACGGGCCTTTCGCCCGGCAGCAAAACCCTTGTCCTCGCATTTAAGAAGGGCGGCTCGAACGGCACGCCAGCCGGCAACTTCGTCGAGGCGGTGAACATTATCGCTGGACAGACGAGCTCCTGCTGGATAGACGGCGGCGGCGCGGTGAAGAGCGGTCCGATGACCATGGATCCTAGTCTCTTCTTCAACTCCAACGCGACCCTCGCCTCGCTCTCCTTCGCCGGGGCGACCGTGTCGCCGGCCTACTCCCCGACGGTCACGAAATACTACTTCACGAACCAGAGTTCGACCTTCTCCTTCTCGCTCGCGGCGGGCGACCCCAACCAGACAATCAGCTATACCTGGAGCGGCGCAGCGGGCTCGTGGGATTCAACGTCCACCGCGACGCAAAAGAGCGCGAGCAGCCTCGCTATCGCGGCGACTAACACGAACAATCTCGCCATCAATGTCACGGCCCCGGACGGGATCACGAAAACGACCTACAGCTTCCTCTACCCATACATAGCGGGGCCCGCGGCCCTGGCGGCTATAGCCAACGACCTCTCCGGATCGTATACCCTCACGGCGGATATCGCCACGAGCGGCACCTGGACGCCGATCGGCATTCAGGATTGGTCGAATGGGTTTAAAGGTACATTAAACGGAAACGGACATACCATAACGATCGCGTCGATGAGCGATCAGTCCTTCGCCGGGCTATTCGCATCCATAGACGCGGGGGGCCTCGTCGAGAATCTCCACGTTACGGGAAACATCACCAACTCCGGCGGTTACTATATCGGCCTCCTCGCCGGCTTCAACCAAGGCACGATCAAGAATTGCTCCTCCTCGGGCTCGATAAGCGCCCCGAACAGCGCGGGCGTCGGAGGTTTAGTCGGGGAAAACGGGTATGGAATTATCGGCGCGGGAGAGGTGTCGATCTCGGGATGCTATAGCACGGCCGACGTGAGCGGCAGTTTTGAGATCGGAGGGCTCGTGGGCTGCCTGGGCGACGGTACCGGCACTCCGTATCCTTCGGTCGTGAACTGCTACGCGCGCGGGAAAGTGACCGCGAACGTCGGCGGCGCGGGAGGCCTGGCCGGAGATCTCCGGCCGAACGGGAGAATCGTCAATTCTTATGCGGCAAGCGCCAGCGTGACGGGCGCTGTGCCCGGAGGACTCGTCGGGAGCGACATCCAAGGCGCCGGCGGAACCGCGACCAACAGCTACTACGACAGCAGCTTATTCACCGGCGCATCGAACGGCTTCGGCTCCGGCCTTACGACCTCGCAGATGCAGTCCGATTCGAATTACGTAGGCTGGGACTTCGCCGGCGTCTGGGGCCAGAGCTCCACGATCAATAACGACTATCCTTACATCCGTTACTGCACGCCGATTCCCGGCAACCAGACTAGCCTGACCATCTCCTTCGACATCAGCGGGATGCAAGGCCTGACCTTCAATCCAGCCACCGCGATCTTCCCCCGCGGCTCCTTGGTGACGATAAGCTGCGCGAACTCAACGCTGGCTTCGGGCGGTACGAACTGGCAGTGGTACAAGGACGGAGCGCACGACGTGGGGCAGACGGGATCGACTTATTCATGGGCGACGGGCTCTACCGTCAGCCTCGGCCAGCACATTATCAGCTGCCTCGTGGATTACAACGGCATCACCTATTCCGGCCAGCTCGTTCTGACTATCGAGGATTGAGGGGGACGCAGGCATGACTAACAGAGGAATCCGCGCCGCCGCCGCTTGCGCTCTCGCGGTCGTCCTCGCGAGCTCATGCCGGAACCCTATCAGTAGCCGAATCGGCTCGAAAGGCGATACTTCCTCGCCGACCGCCTCCCTAACCCTGCGCTTCACCCCCGGATCGTCGGGCTCCGCCAAGGCCGCGAGGGCGGCGGCCCCGATATCCAGGACCATCGTGCCGACCTTCTCGACGGCCATCTCCACGGTCAGCGTCAAGATCAGCGGGGCGGGGCCGACGCAGACCCAATCGGCCGCATGGGGCAACAACATCAAAATCACCTTCGGCAATATCGCGGCGGGCAGCTGGAACATCAGCGCCTCGGCGCTGTCGAGCACCGGGGCCACGATCGGCTCGGGCAGCGCATCGGCGACTGTGGCCGACGGCCTGGAGCAGCAGGCCACAGTCCCGATACAGCTCGCCACGGCCACCGGCGCGGGTACGGGAACGCTAAACCTCCTCGTCAGGTGGCCGGTGACGACTCCGCCGGCGACGACTCCGCCGGTCGACGGCCTATCGAGCAGCATCCTGACCAGCGCGGGCGCTACCGCCGTGCCAAGCCAGACGCCTATAACCTCGGACGGTAGCTACTACTCGACGACCATCAACCAAAGCCTCCCTTCGGGCACGAACGTCCTGACCCTCTCCTTCACGCGCTCGGGGGCTCCCGCCGGCACCTTCGTCGAGGCGGTTAACATCTTCCCCGGCTGCACGAGCGATACCTGGCTAGACTCCCACGGCGTCGCGCAAAACTCTTGGACGCTCAGCGCCGCGGACTTCCTCGACGCGACGGCTTCGCTCACGAGCCTCGCCATCGACAGCGTTAACTACTATACCTTCTTCCCCGACGTCTACTCGTACTCCGGCATCCAGATCGACGCCGACACCCTCAGCTTCACGCCGACGCGGGGCATGCCGGGCCAGACTATCAACTACACCTGGGTTACTAACGGGGGGACCGCGTCGGGGACCGTATCCTCGGGAACCAAAGTGACAGGGCTCGCCTTCGCGGCGGGCGGCAATACGCTCACGGTAAAAGTCATCGCGCCCGATGGTGTCACGACGAAGAGCTATGTGCTCACCGTGATGGCCTACACGATCAGCTACGACGCCAACGGCGCGACGAGCGGCTCACCACCCGCCTCCTATATAGGGCCTTCGGGCAGGGTAGTGAGCCTCGCGAGCGTCGGCAGCCTCCAGCAGGCGGGGAACGCCTGCACCGGCTGGTACACGAACCCCTCGGGCTCAGGCGGCACGTTCTACGCGGCGAGTTCCAGCTACACGATCGGGAGCTCGGATCTCCAACTCTATGCCCTGTGGGAAAACGCCTCGCTCGCCGGCCTCGATCCGAATAGTTCAACTTGGGTGCTTGCAGGATCGCTCAGCAATTCCGATTGTACTACCTTGCGAGCTATGCTTGATAATTTGTCGGCTGCGGTCACTCTCGACCTCGGCCAAGTGACGGGGGGTCTGCCTTCACAGTTACTTCTCCAGAATTGCCACTGGCTGGGAGGAATAGTACTCCCATCGGGAACCACGAGGATTCCTTTCGACTATTTCGACGGTTGCAGCAACTTGGCATCCGTCCAAAACTTTGGCACTAGCTGTACTGTTATCGAGGATAATGCATTTAAAGGCTGCATGAGCTTACATAACTTTACCATACCGACCAGCGTGATCAGCATCGGGAATTCCGCGTTTCAAAACTGCAAAACATTGAATTCCATCACTACGATTCCGAGCAACGTGACCAGTATCGGGGAAGCCGCATTCCAAGGCTGCGAAACCTTGACTAACATCATTATCCCGAACAGCGTGACTAGTCTTGGACCTGCGGCTTTCCAAGACTGCACTGGCCTGAACTTCATAGAATTCGGCTCCGGCATTAGCGCGATTCCGCAAACGGCATGTCAAGGCTGCACGAACTTATCCTCGGTTATCTTCGATGGCCCCATAATCGGCATGGGGGATTCTGCGTTCGCGGGCTGCACGAATCTGTCCACTATCAATATCTCGTCAGTCTCGGGAACAATCGGATTATCCGCGTTCGCGGGCAGCGGATTGACTTCAATCTCAATTCCAAACGGCGTGACGAGCATCGGGAGCGGCGCGTTTGATAGCTGCGCGAGCCTGTCCGCTGTACACGTCCAATCTTCCGTGCCGCCCACGCTCGGCACGGGGGCCTTCGACAATGAAATGGCCGGCAGAATCATCTATGTGCCGAGCGGTTGTTTATCCTCGTATAGTACCGCGACCAATTGGGATTTCTACTACAACCTTGTCCCAAGCAACTTGCAGGAAGAATGAGGGGGCGCGGGCGGCGTATTGAGCGGCGGTCATTTGGAAGAGGAAGCGTGAAGGGGAAACCTTTCATAAAGGTTTCCCCTTCGCCCGATTACCGACGACTATCGAGAGAGCCGATTACTTCTTGATCGCCTTCTCGAATAGGCCGAGGGTTACTGCCGGCACGCCCGTGCCGTCGATAGTGAGGAGCTTGCCCTTTTTCGCGTACCAGTCGATGAGGGGGGCGGTCTGCTTGCGGTAGGTGTCGAGCCTGACCTGGATAGCCGCCGCCTTGTCGTCGTCGCGGATGTAGAGCTCGCTGCCGTCGACGTCGCAGACGCCCTCCTTCTTGGGGGGCATGTTCTTCACGTGGTAGATCTTGCCGCAAGTCTTGCACATGCGGCGGCCGGAGAGGCGGTCCACGACGATCGCGTCGGCGACCTCGAAGTTGATGACCGAATCGACGGAGGCGATCTTCTCGAGGGCTTCCGCCTGGGGGATCGTCCGCGGGAAGCCGTCGAGGATCCAGCCCACGGCGGTGTCCTTCTGGGAGAGGCGCTCCTTCACGAGCTCGATAGTGAGCTCGTCGGGCACGAGGCCGCCGGAGGCCATGATGTCCTTGACCTTGAGGCCGAGGGGCGTGCCGTTCTTGACGGCTGCGCGGAAGAGGTCGCCGGTGGAGATGTGGGGAAGGCCGAGCTTGTCGACGGCCAGGTCGGAAATAGTGCCCTTGCCGGCCCCGGGGGGGCCCAAGAATATAAGTTTCATGCTTCAGTACTCCTGACTTGAACCTTAACGCAAGGGAAGCCGGTTGGTAAACCTCATATCTCGTACTCGGGCGGGGTTTTCCGATCCGGCTCGGGCGAAGCGCCCGGGGCGTCGCCGGCGGGAATATCCGTCGAGCGCCTCTTGGGGGGCGCGGTGTCTCCGCGGCCCGCCTGGCCCGCGCCCGAGGCGCGGCTCGAGCTCCAGGACCGCGACATGCCGTATCGGAAGAGGAGCTCCAGCCTGGAGAGGATGGCCTCGGTGGGAAGGACGAGACTGATGGCGCCCTCGGTCCGGAAGTCCGAGCTCGACGGCGTCCCGATCACTTCGCGATCGATCACCATCCGTACGCCCAGGCCGCGGACTGCATCGGCAAAGGGCTTGAGCTGGGCTCGCGGGTCGCGGCGGGCCACGTGGAGCGAGAAATCGAAGTCGACGCGCGAGCGCTGGGCGGCTTCCCTCCACGCCTCGAGGTCGTCGGGCAGGAGGCCGACAGCCAGGGGCAGGACGTCGGAGCCCAGGACGTGCGTGAGCCTGAGGGAAGCGCCCGAGTGGATTCCGATGAGGCGCCGGACTATCTCGATAGTGTCGGCCCCCTCCCCGATGTCGAGGGGAAGGACGAAGGGATCGAGGACGCCCGCGATCTGCCGCCGGAGGATCTCGAGGCGGAAGCGGTAGTCCGTCTTGAGCGGCTTGCGGCGGTCCTGCGAGCCCTCGGGCACGACGAAGAGGGCGTCGGCCTCGCTCGCGTCCGACCCGAGGAAGCGGAGGGCCATGGCGAGGTGGGTCATCTGGAAGGGGTCGAAGGAGCCGATGAAGATGCCTATCCTCGCCGAGAGGGAGGGATAGTGGAGTTCCTGCGGGAAGCCCCGGAAGTCGAGGGGCCGGAGCCGGCCGTCGGCTATCTTGCGGTCCATGCGCTCCAGGGAGTCGTCGAAGAGGCCGCGGAAATAGAGGAAATCGAGGAGTTCGGGCTCGCCGAGGTAAGGCAGGGAATCCAGGGAGTCGAAGATGCGGTACAGCCGTCGCGCGACCCGGCGCAGCACGGGCGAGGCGAGTCGGTTTATCGGACGAGGCCCGGAACCGCCCGGCGCAGGCAGACGGCTCGCCTGGCGGCTCGGCTGCCTCCTCCTCTCGGGAAAGGCGGCACCCATCTTCCCAGTATTACCCCCTTCCCGCGATCGGGCAAGGTTATCATTGCGTAGGCTGACCTTTCTGTTACAATACCCTCCATGTCGCGAAAGCCGGAGGACATGGAGCATTCCTGGCACTGGCCCATCATCGAATGGGAACGGCTCATCGGCATTACGACGCTCATCCCCCAGCCGGCCCTCATCCACGACGACGAGGGCAAGGTAATGCTGATCAATCCCGTATGGGAGCGCATTACGGGCTATTCCCTCGAGGATATACCGACCTTGGCCGATTGGGAGCGCATGGCTTTCGGCGCTCCCGAGCTCTCCTTCAAAGCCGAGGGGGAGAGGATGGTCCGGACCAAGGACGGAGAGACCCTGGTCTGGGATTTCACGACCATTCCCCTCGGGCCAGTATCCGGGGAGCGCTCGGGCTACATATTGACCGGAGTGGATCTTACCCCCCGCCGCCGCGCCGAGCGGGCGCGGCGCGAGAATGCCGAGAAATTCAGCGCCCTGGCGGAAGAATCGCCCCTGGGCATCGTCATCGCGCGCGACGACTCCATCATCTACTGCAACAACAAGGCTGGCGGCCTCTTCGGCGTACCGCCGCGGCTCTCGCAGGGGCTCACCTTGGGCGAATGGCTCGTGGCCCTGCCCGCGGAGGCGGGACCGGTCCTGGGGCCGCTCCTCCGCGGCGAGGAGAGCAGGGCGGGCCCCTTCCGCATGGGCTCGGGGCAGGGAACCTGGATCGAGGCCTTCGGCAAGAGCGTGGGGGCGGCCTCGGGCGACATGATCATGGCCACTTTCCTCGACGTGACCGACAGGTTCCTGGCCGAGGAGCGCGAGCGCATCCAGCGGCGCAAGCTCATCCAGGCGGAAAAGCTCGCCTCCCTGGGCGAGCTCGTCGCCGGCGTCGCCCACGAGATCAACAACCCGAACCAGACTATCGGGCTCAATTCCGAGCTCCTCGTCCAACTGTGGGATTCCACCACGTCCCTCCTGGACAGCTCCTTCGAGGTGAGGGAGGGGGACCTCGTCGGCGGGATGGAATGGCCCGAGGCCCGACGGGAGTGCCGCCGCCTCCTCACGGACATCGCGGCGGCCTCGAGGGACATAGATTCCATCGTGCGGGGCTTGAAGGACTACGCTCGCAGCGAGAGCAAGCCCGTGACCGAGGACGTGTCCCTCAACCTCGTCGTCAAGGCGACCCTCACCTTGTTCGCGAACCTCATCAAGAAGTCGACGAATCGCCTCTCCGTCGATCTCGCGGAGGACCTGCCCCAGGTCCGGGCTCATTTCCAGCGCCTCGAGCAGGTGACGGTCAACCTCCTGCAGAACGCCTGTCAGGCCCTCACCGATCCGAACCAGGCTATCCGCGTATCGACCTCCTACGACGAGCGGGCGAAGCTCGTCCGCCTGGTCGTCGCCGACGAGGGGCGGGGCATGAGCGAGGAGCAGATGGAGCGGATCAAGGATCCCTTCTTCACCACCAAGCACGATCAAGGCGGAGTCGGCCTCGGCGTATCCATTTCCGATTCGATCATCCTGGAATACGGCGGCAGCCTCGACTACTCGTCGCAACCCGGCGCCGGGACGACCGCCACCGT
>Ga0265330_10002232_pt1 | contig 10680 bp, 10 predicted proteins | sample 41919metaG_FD_202083 | JGI IMG/M metagenome (GOLD analysis project Ga0265330, IMG submission 202083) | Rhizosphere microbial communities from Carex aquatilis grown in University of Washington, Seatle, WA, United States - 4-19-19 metaG | ecosystem: Host-associated > Plants > Roots > Rhizosphere... | reverse complement strand
CGTTTGCAGTTCAGAGGCCATGCCCTCGGTGAGCAGGGCCAGCGCGGCCTGGGGATTGTCGGCGAAGCGGAAGAGATCCAGGTCATTCTGGCCAATCATCCCATAGCGGACCAGGGCATCGAAGTTGATGATCTCCTTCCAGTAGCTCTCGCCATAAAGGAGCACCGTGATCCGACGGTCCAGTTTGTGGGTTTGCGCCAGGGTCAGAATTTCGGACATCTCGTCGAGTGTGCCGAAGCCACCCGGGAACACCGCGATGGCACGCGCCATGTGGGCAAACCACAGCTTGCGCATGAAGAAGTAGCGGAATTCAAACGACAGCTCGGGCGTCACGTAGGGATTGGTGTGTTGTTCCTCGGGCAGACTGATGTTGAGGCCCACGGTCCGGCCCCCGGCCTCGGCGGCGCCGCGGTTGGCGGCCTCCATGATTCCGCCTCCTCCTCCCGAGCACACCACCAGACGGCCCGGGCCTGCGGGTAGACTGGCGGACCACGTCGTGAGCAAGCGGGACAGGGTGCGCGCGTCCTCGTAGTAGCGGCCGAGCGGTCCCTTGGGGTCGAGCCGGGCAGACCCGAAGAAGACAATGGTCCCGCTCACGCCCTGGCGCGCAAAGCGATGCATCGGCTCAATGTACTCGGCCAGGATGCGCAAGGGGCGCGCGTCGTCGGTCGCCATGAACTCTTCGTTCTTGTAGGCAAGGGGATTGTGGGCAGTGGGGAGCGGGGTCGATTCCTTCATGAGTGGTCTCCGTGGCATCAGAATAGATATCGGTCGACCAGCCACGCAACTAATGTGCCTGTGGCTGTACCCACGGCGTCCCAGGTGAGGTCCCGCCAGGACGCGTCCCCCCCGCTCGACCGGTCGCACACCTCTTTGGCGATTCCGGCGGAAAAGGCGATGCCTGCGCCTGCGACAAGCCGGACGCTGGTACGCTTGCTGGCGCCAGCAGCGCCGGCATAGCCGTCGCCTGCCAAGGCAAAACTAACGCTGAAGTGCATGGCCTTGTCGCGGCCGAACCAAGGGTCAGGGTCAGCGGCCTGGGCGCGCGGCGAGGCCAAAAGAGAGACTGCCAGGGCGAGGCTGGCCGCCAGTGTGCGACGAAATGGCGTGCAGCCCTTGAGGATCGTGGGGGAGGTCAGGGGCTCGGGAACTCGGGCCATCCGGTGGGCAAGGTGCACTTTTGTGTACCTCTTGTCATCATAGCCGTCAGCCGAGGAGAGTGCACACTTCCTGTCCGACTTCTTGCCCTGGGCCGGTTCCGAATGCCGCCGGTCCCGCACCGCCATAATTGACCCCCCCTTGTCCGCATGTTATCGAAGATGCACCGCTTGGATACTCGATGGGCAAACGCATACTGGTTGCCGACGACAGCCTGACGATTCAGAAGGCCTTTGCAATGGTCCTGGGCGGCCAGGACTACGCCTTGGTTACTGCCCGCTCAGCGGACGAGGCTCTGGCCGCGGCCAAGACAGCGCGTCCAGACCTGGTGATCGCAGACGCGGTGCTGGGAACGGGCAACGGCTACGATCTGTGTGCGGCTTTCAGAGCTGATTCCGCTCTTCGCGCCGTACCTGTGCACATCCTGGTGTCCAGCCAGAACCCGCTGGACGAGGCGCGTGCCCGGCGGGTTGGCGCCGACGGTCACCTGATCAAACCGTTCGACAGCCAGACGTTGCTCGATAGCGTCAGCGCCGCCCTGGCGGCCCCGGTGCGTTCGGCGCCTGCCCCTGTGGCGGAGGCCCCTGCCGTTGCGGTGCCGCGTATGGCGCCTGCTGCGCCCGCGGCGGCCCCGCCGCTCGCTGTTGAACGCGTGGTCGCAGTCGAGGCTGGCGCTGCCGACGACGACGACAGCTACGGCGAATTCACCATCGAGCGATCGGAGCCGGGGCCCACACCCTGGGCCAGCCGACCGCCGACTTGGCCAGGAGCCCGGCCAGCGTCTTCTGCTTCGCCGTCGCCAGGAACATCTCCAATCAGCCGACCTTCGCTGATTCCTGGTCTGTCGTCGCCACCCCCTGCAACGGCGAGTCGGCCATCCGTGGCACTTCCGGGCGTGACCGCTGCGGCTGCGGGGCCTAGCCCCCTGCGCCCCAATCGGACCATGATGGGCTTCCCGTCCGCTGGCGCGTCTGCCCCGGCCCCAGCCGCCCCGGCGTCTCCACCTGCGACGGCGAAACCGTCGGTGCCTCGCCCGAGTGCCGCTCAGCCTGCCGCCGCGTCTCGGCCCGCGCAGCCGATCCCGGCCGTGCCCGCGAGACCAGCCGCACCCGCGTTCCAGGCCGCGCCCGCGTCCCCGGCTGCTGTGGCACATCAGGCATCACCCGCGGCGCCAGCGGCTGCTGTGGCGCCCCAGCCACCGCTTCGGCGATCGGCCAGTATGCCTGCCGTGGCCGCGCCCACCTCGCCCGCACCCTTGGTCGCAGCCGTGTCGTCGGCCATCGATCAAAAGGTCGCGGCCATCGCGGCCCGCGGTCGCGAGTACGAAGCCATCGCCAAGCTGTCGCGCGAGATCATCGAGCAGGTGGTGTGGGAAGTCGTGCCTGAGCTGGCCGAGTTGATCATCAGGCAGGAAATCGACCGCTTGGCCGCCGGCAAGAAGTAGGTACGGCTCGTCGGCAGATTTGCGGCCGCTCACGCCCTCGCGCACGTGACCCGCGCGCCGCGCCCGGCCTTCCGGGCGGCTCGTGCTTTCCCGCCAAGCTCGCGCTAGGAATTTTCGAGAGGGGGGACTACTCTCTGCCTTCCACATTTGCCGTCGCATCCCATGACTGAACTCGCCAAGACATACGACCCTGCCGCTATCGAATCCCGCTGGTATGAGGAGTGGCTCAAGTGCCGCTACTTCCACGCTGATGCGGCCACACCCAAAGCGCCCTTTTCCATCGCGATCCCACCGCCCAACGTGACCGGATCGCTGCACATGGGCCACGCGCTCACCTGCGCCATCCAGGACATCCTGGTGCGCTGGCGGCGCATGGCCGCGTACAACGCCATGTGGTTGCCGGGCACCGACCACGCCGGCATCGCCACCCAGATGGTGGTGGAACGCGAACTGCGCGCCACCGAGGGAAAATCCCGCCACGACATCGGACGCGAGGAGTTCGTCAAGCGCATCTGGAATTGGCGCGAACGCTACGGCAGCCGCATCCTCGAACAGCTCAAGGTGATGGGTTGCTCCCTCGACTGGGATCGCCTGAAATTCACCATGGAGCCCGAGTACTCGCGGGCCGTTATCGAGGCCTTTGTGCGCCTGCACGAAGAAGGGCTCATCTATCGCGATCGGCGCCTCATCAACTGGTGTGTCTCATGTCGAACCGCGCTTTCTGACCTTGAGGTGGAACACGACGAGGGCGCGCAGGGCGAGCTGTGGGAGTTTGCCTATCCGTTGGCCGATGGCTCGGGCGAGGTGGTGGTCGCGACCACGCGGCCCGAGACCATGCTGGGCGACACGGCGGTGGCAGTGCACCCGGATGATCCGCGCCACCAGGCGAAGATCGGCAAGCTGATCCGGCACCCGTTTGTCGACCGCACTTTTCCCGTGATTGCCGACCCGATCCTGGTCGATCCCAAGTTCGGCACCGGCGCGGTGAAGGTCACGCCCGCGCACGACCCCAACGACTTTGAATGCGGCCAGCGCCACAAGCTGGGCTTCATCTCGATCTTCGACGAAAAGGGCGTGGTGACCGCCGAGGGCGGGCCGTTTGTCGGACTGGATCGCTTCGAGGCGCGCAAACAGGTCAAGGCCAAGATCAAGGGGCTGGGCCTCGAACGCGGCAGCAAGCCGCATGTCCACGCCGTCGGGCATTGCCAGCGTTGTCACACGGTGGTGGAGCCGATTCTGTCCACCCAGTGGTTCGTCAAGATGGAACCGCTGGCCAAGCCGGCCATCGAGGCGGTCGAGCAGGGCAAGACACGTTTCGTGCCCGAGAGCTGGAGCAAGACCTATTTCCACTGGATGAACAACATCCGCGACTGGTGCATTTCGCGCCAACTTTGGTGGGGACATCGCATTCCGGCCTGGTACTGCCAGGCCTGCGCCGGGGTCACGGTGGCCCGCACGACCCCGCAGGCATGCCGTCATTGCGGCAGCGCGGATTTGCGGCAGGACGAGGACGTGCTCGACACCTGGTTCTCGTCGTGGCTGTGGCCGTTTGCCACCCTGGGCTGGCCGGACGAGACACGCGAGCTGCGCACCTTCTACCCCACCTCCGTGATGGAGACCGGATACGACATCCTGTTTTTCTGGGTGGCCCGCATGATGATGGCTGGGCTGCACTTCATGAAGAAGGTTCCCTTCCGCACGGTGTACCTGCACACCATGGTCACCGACGAGAAGGGCGAGAAGATGTCCAAGGTCAAGGGCAACACCATTGACCCGGTGGACGTGGCACAGAAGCATGGCGCGGATCCCTTGCGCTGGGCCCTGGCCTGGATGACCAACCAGGCGGCGCAGGGCAAGAACATCAAGTTCTCCATGTCCAACGTGGAGGACGCGCGCCGTTTCGCCAACAAGATCTGGAACGCCACGCGCTTCGTGTTGATGAACCTGGGCGAGTACAACGCCGATCAGTTTGCCGACCGGACCGCCGAGGGTCCTGACAGCGTCGAATTCGATCTGCCTGAGCGTTGGATTCTGTCGCGCGTTCAGCGCACCGCCGGAGAGATCAACCGCGCTCTCGACGATTTCAGGATCGCCGAGGCGGCGCAGGGGCTGTACCACTTCATCTGGAACGACGTCTGCGACTGGTACATCGAGCTGGCCAAGGCGCGTCTGCAGGACCCAAGCAAAGCGGCCGATCGCTGGAAGATCCAAGGCACGCTGGTCACGGTGCTGGATGCGGCCATGCGGCTCCTGCACCCGTTCATGCCTTTTGTCACCGAGGAGATCTGGCAGCAGCTGCCGAAGCCGCAGGGATCTCCCCAGAGCATCATGATCACCCTCTATCCCATCCCGGATCCGCGCTACGTGGACGATGCGTGCGAAGAATCCATGGGGCTCGTGCAGAAGGTGGTCACCACCATCCGCATGCTGCGCAATGAGAAGAACGTCCCAACCATCCAGCGTCCGCGCGTGATCCTGAACGCGGCCGACGACTACAAGAAGACCATTCTCGATGGCTACCGCCAACTGGTGCTCGAACAGGCGAAGCTGGGCGACTTGGTGGTGCGCCGGACCGGCGAGGCGCCGAGCGAGACCGTGGTCACCGGCCTGGCCGGCGACGTGGAGGTCATTCTCATACTGGAGGCTCCGGCTGACTCCGGCGCGGAACGCGCCAAGCTGGAGAAAGATCGCGCCAAGCTCGACAAGGATCGGGAGCACCTGGCCAAGAAACTGACCAACCCGCAGTTCCTGGAACGTGCGCCTGCCGCCATCCTTGAGAAAGACCGCGCCCGCCTGGCCGAACTTGAGTCGGCCCTGGCTCGGCTGGACATCGCGCTTGCGCGGCTAAACTAGATTCAACGGTTGACAGCCTATCGTCGGTGGCGGTAACACGCCGACATGGGTGCGCCAGCGGCTGATCTGCCCGGTCTTGGAAGTTCCTTTGCGCTGTCACTTGTGTCGTTGGCAGTCGTCTGCCTTCTGGCCTATGTGGCCCTGCGCTGGTTTTCGCGTCGAGGCGGCGGCCAGAGCCAGGGGCCGGTGCGGGTGCTCGGCCGCTGTCCCTTGGAACCGCGGCGGGCTGTGTACTTGCTGCAGGTGGCGGGGCGTTGCTTCTTGGTGGGGGTGGGGGACGGCCCCATGTCCTTGCTCGCTGAGATCGATCCCGCGGCCGTGACGAGCGAGACGGCCGCCGGAACGTCGGTCGAACACGGGTTGCGATTTGCCGAGATGCTGTCGCGGTTCCGCGGGAGGGCGAAGTCGTGAACGCGGCGCTGGCTGCAACCGCGGTGGCGAACGACGGCGGCTTGGCATCGCGGCCGCTCTTGCTCATGGTCGTGGTGGCGGCGCTCTCGCTTCTGCCCTTTGTGCTGCTGCTCATGACCAGCTTCGTGAAGATTGCGGTGGTGCTTTCGATCCTGAAGAGCGCGCTCGGCACGCCGCAAATTCCGCCCTCGCAGGTGGTCACCGGGGTGGCGATCATCCTCACGCTGTTCGTGATGGCCCCCACCGGCATGCGGATGTTCCAGGCCGCGGAGCCGCAGCTTGGACAGAGCGCAGGGGCGGAACTCTTGAGCGGGCAGACCGCGGAGACCTTGGTGGTCGCCGTGGCCAAGGCCAAGGAACCGCTGCGCGATTTCTTGCTCAAGAACGCCAGCGCCAAGGATCGCAATGTCTTCTACAACTTGGCCCTGCGCATGCGCACGGCGGAAGAACGGGCCGCCATCGGCGAGCGCGACTTCTTGGTGGTCGTGCCGGCGTTCCTCACCTCGGAGCTGCGGCGCGCGTTTGAGATCGGGTTCCTGCTCTTCGTTCCGTTCTTGGTGGTGGACATGGTGATCGCCAACCTGCTTTTGGCGCTGGGCATGCACATGCTGTCGCCCACCACCGTCTCCCTGCCATTCAAGCTGCTGCTCTTTGTGCTGGCCGATGGCTGGCAGCTCCTTCTGCGTGGGCTGGTGGAATCCTATGTCTAGCGTTTTCGGCAACGAACTGATCCTGCGTGTGATTCGCGAGGGATTGCTGCTGGTGTTGCTGGTGTCGGCGCCCCCGCTTCTGGCCAGCCTGGTCACCGGCTTCATTGTCAGCATCCTGCAGGCGGCGACCCAGATTCACGAGCCCACCCTGGTGTTCGTGCCCAAGCTGTTGGCCGTGGCCCTGGTGCTGATCGCGATGGGCCCGCTGCTGGGTGCCCAGCTGTTGCGCTTCACCCAGGCGCTGCTGTTGGCCATTCCGACCATTCGCTGATCTTTGCCATGTCTGTTTTGCCGCCCGACATCGAACGAACCCTGCTGATCTTCGGCCTGGGGAGCGCGCGCACCGTGCCTTTCGTGTGGCTGATCCCGGCCTTTGGCGGCCCCAATCTGCCCGCGCGAATCAGGCTGGCCTTGGGGTTCGGGCTTGCGGCCCTGTGCTTTCCGCTGATTGCCGGTCGGCTTCCATCGGGAGGGCCGGTGCTCTGGCTCGTGCTTGCGTTGCGCGAGGCCGGGGTGGGTCTGGTCATGGGGTTTGTCGCCACCTGCATGTTTCGCGCGGTGGAGGCGGCCGGGCGGTTGACCGACATGGTGCGTGGGGCGAACCTGGCCGAGGCGATTGCGCCGGATCAAGGCGGTCGCGCCAGTGCGCTCGGCGAACTGTTGCTGCTGCTGGCTGTGGTGACGTTCCTCGAACTGGGCGGTGCAGGCATCCTGGCCACCGCCCTGGCTCGCAGCTATGAGGCGGTTCCTCTGGCGGCGCAATCACAACCAGCCAGCCTGCAGCAGGCAGCGTTTCTGGTCATTGCGGCTTCGGCCAAATTGATTGAGGCCGCAGTCGGGCTGGCGGCGCCAGCGTTGATTGCCCTTCTCCTGGTCGACCTGGTTCTCGGTGCCGTGGGGCGCGCGCTGCCGCAGGTGCCGCTGTATTTTGTCGGAATGCCGGCCAAGGCACTGCTTGGTGTGGGCGCGGTCTTGGCCGGATTGGCCACACTGGATTCGGCCCTGACTGTGGGATTCCGCGGCTTCTTGGGCCTTTTGGAAAGGGCTGCGCAGCTCGGACGCTGACGCTTGCAATGGCTGAACCGACCGCTGCAGCCAGGACTGAAGAGCCGACCCCGCGGCGTCGGGAAGAGGCGCGTCGTCGGGGCTCAGTCGCGGTCAGCCGCGACCTCACCTCCGGCATCACCGGGCTCGCCCTTTGCGTGGTCCTGCTATTTGGTGCGCGCGCCTGGATTGGAGGGCTTGCCGCCTACTTGCGTCTGGCCCTGGGCGACGCCCCGTCATGTCCCAGTCTGACCGAGGCGGGACGGGCCGCCCTGTCCGCGATAAAAGACGGGCTGTTTCTGCCGCTGGGCGTGGCAGTGGCCGTGGCACTGGCCGCCGGTTTGCTGCAGACACGCGGTTTGTTTTCCACGTATCCATTCAGATTCGATATCCGGCGCGCGCTGCCGGCGGCGGGGCGGCTCTCCGAGGCCGCGGGCGAGGTCGGCAAGGGCCTGCTGAAGGGCCTGGCGGTGATCTTGCTGGCTTGGTGGACGCTGTCCCCGGTGCTGTCGGACGTGGCACACCTGGCGGGCGCGTCGGTGGATTCGGCGCTTGCGCTGTTGGGCGTTCTGGGCGAAAGGCTGGGTCTGCGTCTGGCGGTGGCCGGCGTGGTCTTGGGAGCGGCGGACTATCTGTGGCAGCGCCACCGGCACGCGCGCTCACTGCGCATGACCCGCGAAGAAATCAGGCGCGAGCAGAAAGACAGCGAGGGAGATCCTCTGCACAAGGCCGAGCGGCAGCGTGTGCAGCGCCAGGCCTTGCAGCAGCAGGCGATGGGGCAGGTGCGCCAGGCTCAGCTCGTGGTGGCCGATGGAGAACGACTTGCGCTTGCGCTTCGCTACCAGCCTGCCGGTTCAAGCGCTCCGGTGGTTGTGGTCAAAGGCGAGCGGCTCATCGCCATCCTGATCACAAACCTGGCACGAGAAGCGGGCGTCCCGGTCGCGGACGATTCGACCCTGGCCATGGCGCTGCGCGAGGTTGAGGAAGGCGGCGAGATCCCCGAGTCAACCTTCGAGGCGGTCGCTGCGCTGCTGGCGCGATATCTCGAAAAGCCATCCCTTTCTCGCCCGGTTACGCTACGTTGATGGGCATGTGCCACGGACACTGCGTGCCGGTGGCTGACCTGAGCAGATCCAGGAGAACAAGATGCGCAAAGCGGTTGCCATGGTTTTTGCCGGTGGGCGGGGCGAGGACCTCTCGGTACTGACCGAGCGGCGCCCCAAGTCGGCCGTCATCTTTGGCGGTATCTATCGCTCCATCGATTTTGCCCTGACCAACCTGGCCCGCGCCGGGATCGGCCAGGTGGGCATCTTGGCGCAGTATCGACCGGCGTCGCTCATGGACCACGTGGGCACCGGCATGGCCTGGGACCTGGTGGGCGCCAGCCGCGGCGTTCGCTTCCTGCCTCCCTATCTCAAGCTTTCGGTCAGCGAATGGTATCGCGGGCCCGCCGATGCGCTTTTCCAGAATCTGGATTTCGTCGAGCGTGCCGACGCATCCGACGTGCTGGTGGTGTCGGCCGACCATGTGTATTCGATGGACTACGGGCCGCTGCTCAACTTTCACTACGAGCGCGACGCGGACTTGACCATGGTGTTTGCTCCGCGCGAGGCCGATGCCAGCCGCTTCGGCATCGGTGAACTGAACTCCACCGGCCAGATCGTAAACTTCACTGAGAAGCCACAGTTTCCCCGCACCAACCTGGCGTCCATGTCGGTCTACCTGTTCAAGAAGCAAGTGCTGGTCGAGGAACTGCGCCGGGCGGTGAGCGGAGAGGACCCGACCGTGACCTTCCAGATTCACGAGGTTCTGCACCGGATGATTTTTCGGCGTCGAGCCTATGGCTTCATTTTTCGGGGGGCCTGGGGGTACTCGCGTACGCTCGACGAGTACTACGCCTTTCACCAGGACATTCTGGGGGCCACGCCCGCGGTGGACATCGCGTCCTGGGATGTACAGTCAAACTTGATGGCCGGTCGCGCTTCGCCGTCGCCACCCGTCCGGTGCCTGCCCGGGGCCCGCGTCGACAATTCATTGGTGTCGGCGGGTTGTGTGATCGAAGGGACGGTGGCGAACAGCGTGCTTTCGCCGGGCGTGCGGGTGGGGCCGGGTGCGATCGTGCGGGATTCCGTGTTGTGGGACGACGTCATGGTCGAGGCCGATGCGCAAGTGTCGGGCGCGATCGCAGACAAGCGAGTGAACTTTTCGCGCGGCTGCCAGGTCGGGGCAGGGGAGTTGATGGCGAACGAGGAGAGGCCGGCTTCGCTTTCCTGCGGGGCCACGGTGCTGGCCATGAATGTGCGCGTGCCGGCGGGCGCGCGCGTGGGCAAGAACTGCCTCATACATCTCGGCGTCACCGAGGATGAGATTGGCCCGAACGTACCCTCGGGCAAGAGCGTATGGCCCGTGGCGCGGCCGGAGCGATCATGAAGGTCACGTTTTTGGCGCGCGAATTTCCCCCGCATGTCTACGGGGGGGCGGGCGTGCACCTCAAGAATCTGGCGCGCGAGCTGGCGCGCACGGTGGATGTGGAGGTGCGGTGCATAGGCGATCAGGACGTGACAGACGGCCGACTGCGGGTGCGCGGGTATCAGGCCTGGCCGCGCATGTGGGAGGGCGATGACAAGCGCTTCAACAGCACGCTCGGGACTTTCTCGGTCAATCTGTCCCAGGTTCGCGATCGCATCGATGCGGACGTGGTCCATTCGCACACGTGGTACGGCGCCTTTTCGGGCTACATGGCCAAGGTCCTTTACGACATCCCCTATGTGGCCACGGTGCACAGCCTGGAGCCGCTGCGGCCGTGGAAAGAGGAACAGCTCGGCCGTTCCTACCACCTGACATCGTGGATGGAAAAGGTGGCGCTGGAAAACGCAGACCGGGTCGTGGCGGTGTCGAACGACGCGCGCCGGGAGATCCTGGAACTGTTCAACGTCAACCCCGAGCGGGTGGTCGTGATCCACAACGGTATCGAGCTTGGCGTGTGGAAACGCGTGGAGAGCCGCACCACCTGCAAGGCCTACGGCATTGACGGCGACTACATCCTATTCGTCGGTCGTA
>Ga0265330_10002231_pt1 | contig 10681 bp, 6 predicted proteins | sample 41919metaG_FD_202083 | JGI IMG/M metagenome (GOLD analysis project Ga0265330, IMG submission 202083) | Rhizosphere microbial communities from Carex aquatilis grown in University of Washington, Seatle, WA, United States - 4-19-19 metaG | ecosystem: Host-associated > Plants > Roots > Rhizosphere >... | reverse complement strand
CGCGGAGCCGATGCTCCACAGGTTGCCGATGTTGCACGTAGGATTCCTGTGCTGCGCTTTTTGCTTTACGCTTGACGCGCTCTGGTTGTCCATGGTGCCATTCGGCAAGTTGGCCCTCAGGCCGGGTGCCGGGCGGGGCGAATCCCCCGCCCGGCAAAATCTTCGACCTAGACCCAGTTGGGTCCGGTCAGATGCGGATCGAGCGAGGCCCCGTGGAGGCCAAGCCTTTCCCGCATCCTGCAGATCATGACCGAAGCCACGATCTGGTGGAACAAGTACGGGCCTGACTCGTACTTACCGAGCCAGGTGCCTCCATGGCACCCGTACAGATCCGCCCTCGGGAACGCGAAAACGATGCGGCCGAGCGTACTCGGCTGCAGCTTCCGTGCCTCCTCAAGGGTCGTGCACCACACCCGCCCCTCGTAGTCGCCGGTGGCGACTTCGAGTTCCTCGGCGGTGAAGCCGTGGCGGTCGAGCAGGTCCCCGACAATCCAGTCGAGAATCCGCACGTCCTGGGAGTGGGTGGACGAAACGGCCATTATGGCCTCCTTTCACCGGCGTCAGCCGGATAGAGGTTGCCGGGATCGGCAACTCCTTAGAGCCATCTGTTAGCTGCAAGGAGTTGCCGATCTGTTAAAACTCAATGTGCTCGTTAACCACCTCTGCGATTAAGCGTAGTGATTATACCGCTTTTGCTTAATATTGTCAATACTAATTCTATTCCGGGACTCGAGGGAACAGATGAAATTGGGCAGCTGAGGCAGGAATAGAGCCGGAACTCTACCCCGAGCCTCTTTAAGATACAGAGCGAGGGGATGCTTGTCACTCTTTCGGCGCCTGCCGAAGCTAGTCCAATTTCAATCTTGTTTCCGAATGTCCCGGGCGTTTGGCCACACCTTTACGCTAAAGGTGTGAAGAACTTATGCACTTTGTAAAAAGTGCTACTTTGTATCTGTTCTAGAAACCGAAATCTCAATTTTGGCACCATCTAACTTGATGGTTTCGGAGTGGTCGCCTGCCCCGTCCAGATTGCCGGTGGCCAGGGTTTCGCCAAAAATGGTGTCTTTATGGGAGGCCGCGGCCTCTGTTATTTCGGAGTTTTCGGAAGTGATTTTAAGTTTTATTCTATCTTCGACGTTAAATCCGGCGTTTTTACGGGCATTTTGCACAAACCTAATCAAATCCCGGGCAATCCCTTCGGCCTTCAGCTCAGATGTGATCTCCTTATCGACACCAGCTCTGATGCCTGTAGTTTCCACCGTCTGTTCTCCTATGGAAATCTCGAAGGTGGTGTAATCAGGGTCATATTTTACTTCTTTCACATTTGTCTCATCTGCAACTATTGATTCAATCTCGGGTCGCAATTTTAGAATACAGCTATAGGTTAGGCTTGCTAGGGGCTGGCGAACTTTAATCCCAAGATTGGCTCGTGAGGCCAAGCCATTCTGTACAACCAACCGGGCAACTCTCATTTCTTCTAGCAGTTTACGGCTAGTATCATCTGGCTTGTTAACAGATGGCCAGTCGCTGAGGTGGACTGATTCCGGCAAGCCTGTTCCCTGCGCCAGCTGGCGCCATAAATAATCGCTGATAAATGGCGCCCACGGGGCTAAGAGTTGGCAGGTTGTGAGCAAAACGTAATGTAAGGTGTTATAGGCCGCTTCCTTATCCGTGTCGTTTTCGCTCTTCCAGAAGCGCTTGCGGGAGCGGCGGATATACCAGTTGCTGAGGTCGTCTATAAACGGCCTTATTGGCTTAACCGCCCTGGATATATCGTATTGGTCGGCCCGGTTGGTCACCTCTGTTACAGTCTCGTCCAGGCGAGCCAACAGCCACCGGTCTAACAGGTTAGAGCTTTGCGGCCGCTTAAACTCCTTGGAAGGCTGCCAGCCATCTACCTTGGCGTAAGTGTTAAAGAAGCTAAAGGAGTTACTAAGGGTGCCCAGCACATTGCGGCTCATGTCCCTGATGGCCGTTTCGTCTATGGCGATGGTCTCGCCATTGATAACCGGGCTGTCAAACAGATACAGGCGCAGGGCGTCAGCGCCATAGGTGTCAAACACCTCTTGCAGATCAGGGTAGTTGCCTAACCTTTTGCTGAGCTTGCGGCCGTCGTTGCCAACGATAACCCCGTGCGAGATGCAGTTCTTAAAGGCTGGCTCGTCAAACAAAGCGGTTGCCAGCACATGCAAAGTGTAAAACCAACCGCGGGTCTGGCCGATGTACTCCACAATGAAGTCTGCCGGATGGATAAATTTATCCTTGTCACCGAAAGGATAATGGTGCTGGGCAAAGGGCATACTGCCTGATTCAAACCAACAGTCAAACACCTCTGTTACGCGTTTGGCGATTTTGCCACTGTCGGTTTTAATCTCCACCTTATCAATGTATGGCTTGTGCAAGTCGGTCACTAAACTGGGGTCAACGGCCTTAGCTTTAAGCTCATCCATGCTGCCGATAACCGTTAATTCCCCGTCGTCGGTCTGCCAGACCGGGATGGGCGTACCCCAGTAGCGGTCGCGGCTGACATTCCAGTCTCGTACGCCCTCTAACCAGTTGCCAAAGGCGCCATCTTTGACGTTATCGGGGATCCAGTTGATCTGCTGGTTTTTATCCAGCAGCTGCTGTTTTAGCTCTGTTACTTTGATAATCCAGGTGTCTACGGCGCGGTAGATCAGCGGGTTGTCGGTGCGCCAACAGTGCGGGTAGGAGTGCGTGTAGTTCTCTTTTTTAAAGAGTTTGCCGGCGTTTTGCAGGCGGTTAACAATCTCGGCGTTGGCGTCAAAGACCATTAGGCCGGCCAGGTCGTGAAGTTCATCGGTGTAGCGACCGCGTTTGTCAACCGGCACCACAACTTCAATGCCGTGGGCTTCGCAGACTTTTTGGTCTTCCTCGCCGAAGCCGGGAGCTTCGTGGGCGATGCCGGTGCCATCCTCATCTGTTACGAAGTCGGCGTGCATAATCTGGAAGGCGTTTTTGTGGCCATCAAAGTAATGGAACGGCGGGTCGTAAGTTTGGCCGACCAGCTCGCTGCCCTTTAAGCTGCGGGCTTTTTTGTAGCCATTCAGTTCCTCGGCATACCGTTCGGCAGCTGTCGCCGAGAGGATTACCTGCTCGCCATTGCCCTCCATCACTATATAATCCAAGTCTTTGTTAACGGCAATGGCGAGGTTGGCTGGCAGAGTCCACGGCGTGGTGGTCCAAGCTAACAGGTTTTCGCCGGTTTTGAGTGGAAAACGGACGGTTACGGCTGGATCTGTACGCTCGCGGTAAGAATCGTCCTGACGGCTCTCAAAATTGCTGAGGCTGGTCTCGCAAACATGGCAATACGGCACAACCTTAAAGCCGCGGATTACCAGACCTTTGTCATAAAGCTCCTTGAAGGCCCACATGACGCTTTCCATGTAGTCGGCGTCCATTGTGTAGTAATTATCCTTAAAGTCCACCCAGCGGCCCAGGCGATTGACATAGTGCTGCCATTCCTCGGTAAACTGCTGGACCGAACTGCGGCAGTATTCTACAAACTTCTCTACCCCGTACTTTTCGATTTCGGCCTTGCTGCCCAAGCCCAGGTCTTGCTCGGCTTTCATCTCGGCTGGCAAGCCGTGGCAGTCCCAGCCAAAACGCCGCGGCACATACATGCCGCGCATGGTTTTGTAGCGTGGGATGGCGTCTTTGACGATGCTGGCAGTTACGTGGCCATAGTGCGGCAGGCCGTTGGCGAAAGGCGGCCCATCGTAAAACTCATAACGCTCACCGCTCTTTCGGGCTTCTACGCTTTTTTCAAAAGTCTTTTCTTTCTGCCATAGCTCAACCAACTCCTCTTCTATCTGGGAGAACTGCGACTTTTGAGTTTTTTTATCCTCGCTCATCACTAAAACTATACCTCAGATAAGACACGGTAGCCACCGTGAAATGATCAATGAACAATGAACGAATGGACAAATGAATGGCCAATGCTATTAATGCATTGAATCATTGCTGCATTCATTGAACATTGAACATTCGTCCATTTGTACATTATGCAGCGGTTTGGGCGTGCGACGGGATGATGAGGTGAGCCAGGCGGCTGATAGGCTGTTGGGGCAGCTGGGCGTAGAACGACAACTCGTCCATTAGCGGCAGAGTGGTCCCCTGCCACAGGCGCTGCAGGCTACCGGTGTCAGTCATGGCCAACACCGCCGGGTAACGGGTAATATCATACAGTTCGGCCATATCAGCGCCTTCAATAGATTCCAGGCTGACCAAATCCAGGGTCTTGCCTTTGTAGTGCTCAAACTCGGCGGCATAATCGGTGACGATACCGCTATGGTCGCTAAAGGGGTGATAAAGTACTACGACTCTCATACCTTTAGGGTATAGGGTCAAGGAGTGGGGGTCAAGGGTTTAGCTGCAGCCAGTTGTACTGCCGCAGGCAGTGCAGACATAACACGACCCTGCCCTCTGCGTCTGATTGCCGCAGTTGTCGCACAGCGGCGCTGATTCGTCGTACATGGGCTTGGCTTTGGGCTTGGGCTTAACGGCCAGTGTTTCTACTTGCAACGAAATCTGCGGTGTAGGCGCCGTGCTGGCCGAGGCTACTTCGGCAATTACCGGCTCGCTGGCAATCTCCTGCTCGGCTTTTTCTATCTCTTGCTCTACTTCGCTAACCAGCAAGCTGGTTTGGTCTACCGGCACATCGTCCATGCTGGCCAGGCCGACTTCTAGCTGGTCGTCAAAGCTCAGGTAGGTCTTGCCCAGGCGGCGGAAGATGTAGTCAATTAGCGAGCTAGCGGTGCGGATGTCCGGGTCGTCGGTGATGCCGGCCGGTGCAAAGCTGGTGTGGCTAAAGGTGCGAATGAATTTTTTGAGCGGTACGCCGTACTGGAAACCGTAGCTAACAGAGGTAGCAAAGGCGTCCATGACGCCGCGCAGGGTGGAACCTTGCTTGGCGATGTTGACGAACAGCTCGCCGGGTGTGCCGTCATCGTACTCGCCCACCGAAAAGTAACCGCGGGTGCCGGCTACCGTAAACTTGAATATCTTGGCATTACGCACATGTTGTAGCGGGTGGCGCACAGCATTTTTAGGCGCCGAGCCGGCGGCTGCTACTGACTCAACCATGGCCTGCAGTGTGGCTGGCTCTTGGACGCTTCCGACGGGCATAGAAGCCCCCGTGCCGGCCTGTGGTGAGCCTGTCGAATCCACCTTTTTGGCCATGGATAGCGGTTGGCCGACTTTGCAATTATCGCGGTAAATAGCCACGGCCTTTAGGCCCAGCTTCCAGGCGTCCATGTGCAGCTGTTCGACGTCCTCAATGGTCACGTCTTCGGGCATGTTGACGGTTTTACTGATGGCACCGGATAGAAACGGCTGGACGGCACCCATCATCTTGACGTGGCCCAAGTAGTGGATGGCGTTGTCGCCCATACTGCAGGCAAACACCGCCAAGTGCTCGTCTTTAAGATGGGGCGCACCGATTATGCTCTTTTCTACGTCAATGTAGTTGACGATATCTTCTATCTGCGCACGGTTGTAGCCTAGGGCTTTTAAGGCCCGCGGCACGGTTTGGTTGACGATGAACATTGTGCCGCCGCCGACCAGTTTCTTGACTTTCGTCAGGCCGAGGTCCGGCTCAATGCCGGTGGTATCACAGTCCATCATCAGGCCGATGGTGCCGGTGGGCGCCAAAACCGTGGCCTGGGAGTTGCGCACGCCGTAAAGCTCGCTGAGCTCTACCGCGTCGTCCCAAGCACTGGCGGCGGCCGATAATAACTCTTCTGAAGCCATAGCGGCATCAATTTTTTTGACTTCGGCGCGGTGCATTTTAAGCACCTTGTTCATGGCTTCGCGGTCTTTATGGTAGCCGGCAAATGGCCCGACTTTTTTGGCAATGCGGGCGCTGATGGCGTAAGCGTGGCCATTCATCAGGGCGGTGATGGCAGCAGCCTGGGCGCGGCCTTCGTCGGAATCATAGGGCAGGCCCTGGGCCATCAGCAGCGCCCCCAGGTTGGCATAGCCCAGGCCCAGTTCGCGGTAAGCCCGGGCATTTTTGGCGATGCTCTTGGTGGGATATTCGCTGTAACCGACCAGAATTTCCTGGCTGGTAAACATAATTTCCACGGTGTGCTTAAAGCTCTCGACATCAAAGCTAAAATCGTCGTTGAGGAATTTTAACAGATTGATGCTGGCCAAATTGCAGGCCGAGTTATCCAGGTGCATGTACTCGCTGCAGGGGTTACTGCCGTTGATGCGGCCGGCGTTGGGGGAAGTGTGCCAGCGGTTGATGGTGGTATCAAACTGCATCCCTGGGTCGGCGCATTTCCAAGAGGCCTCGGCAATTTGCCGCCACAGGTCGCGGGCTTTTTTAGTTTCTACGATCCGGCCGGTAGTTACGGCTTTAAGTTCCCAGTCGCCGTCGTTTTCTACGGCGTGCATAAACTCATCGGTTACGCGCACCGAGTTGTTGGCGTTTTGGTACTGCACGCTAAAGCTGTCCCTGCCGTCTAAGTCCATGTCCCAGCCGGCGGCCTGCAAATCGTGGGCTTTTTCTTCCTCGCGCTCTTTGCACCAGATAAATTCTTCAACGTCCGGGTGATCAACGTTTAGGATGACCATCTTGGCCGCCCGGCGGGTTTTGCCGCCGCTTTTGATGGTGCCGGCCACCGAGTCGGCGCCGCGCATAAAGCTCACCGGTCCGGAAGAGGTGCCGGCGCTATCACCCAGTTTCTCGCGCGAGCTACGCAGGCTGCTGAGGTTAATGCCGCTGCCGGAGCCGCCCTTAAAAATCATGCCTTCTTCGGTGTACCAATTGAGGATGGATTCCATGGTGTCTTCCACGCCCAAGATAAAACAAGCACTGGCCTGCTGCGAGCGCCCCGCGGCGCCGATGTTAAACCATACCGGCGAATTAAAAGCCGCCCGCTGGGTGGCCAAAATATATTTGAGCTCTTCGCGGAAATCTTCGCTCTCGGCTTCATTATCAAAGTAGCCTTCCTGCAACCCATGGCGGGTAATGGTGTCGGCTACGCGGTCAACCAGATGTTTTAAAGAGGTTTCGCGGGTCTTGGTACCGGGGGTGCCGGTAAAGTATTTTTGAGCCACGATGTTGATGGCGTTCAGGCTCCAGCCTTCTGGAAACTCTACGTCTTTTTGTTCAAACACCGCCTTGCCGGTGCCCGGATTAGTGATAGCCGAATCCATTTTGACCCACTTTAGCGTGTCATAAGCCTTCTTTCCCGGCTTGGTAAAAAGCCGACGGACAGATAGTTTGGTTGCTTGCGCCATGATATTGTTAACCCTCTCTTAAATTTTTAGTTTATTTTTTAACGGACTTTTTATCTTTGAGCCAGCCCCTGCCCGGGCTCTCACACCCAGGTCAAAGAGCGCTTGCTCCCTTAGACTTTTTGATAATAAACCAAATCATCGCCCAAGGCAACAAGTCTCGGCGGCTTTTGCAAAGATTTTTATTTTGTGGGCTTTTTGGCAGAGGATTTCTTGGCTTTGGCCTCACGGCTCTTACGGATCTTGGACAACTCGCGCTCAAAGCTACTGATGTCGCGGAACTTGCGATAGACGCTGGCAAAGCGCACATAAGCAACTTCGTTCAGCGACGGCAAGCGCTCCATGACCAGCTCGCCGATGTCCACCGAATTGACTTCCGGTTCGCCGCGGCCGTAAAGTTCGTGCTCCAAATCGGCCACGAAAGCTTCCAGCTGCATGTGCGTTACCGAAGTTTTTTCGGTAGCGTGCTGCAGGCCGGCCAGCAATTTCTCGCGGCTAAAAAGTTGGCGCGTGCCGCCGCGTTTAACTACCACCAGCATTGGTCGCTCCAGCCTTTCGTAAGTCGTAAAGCGGCTGCCGCACTTCAGGCATTGGCGGCGGCGGCGGACGGCTTCACCATCGGCCACATCGCGTGATTCAATCACTTTATTGTCACAGGATCCGCAGTGGCTACACTTCATGTTTTTTCCTCTGTTAGTAAGCTGTTAGTCAATGTACTATCACTATATGTAGTGTTCGTGCAACCTATACTAGCGCTATGCGTAGCGGCGTGCAAGCCCATTTTTGTAGTATTAATGACAAAACTCCTACCCCTGATCTCTAGTTTTTTGGCTTCTTAGGTTTTTCGGCCTTGGGCTGGTCTTCAGCTGGTTTGTCGCCGTCTTTAGCTTCTTCCACGGCTGGCTCTTTGGCTGGCTTGTCCTTTGGCTCTGGCTCGTCCGGGGCAGCTTGGTCGTCGCCATCGTCCGCGTTATCGTTCGCGGGAGTGTCGTCGGCTTGGGTTTTGTGCCGGCCGGTCAGCCGGCGCAAGAATGATGGTTTATCCAGCTCGTTATCGTCTTCGGCTCCGGCGTCTTGAGCCACACCGTTAATGTCGTCCGGCAGCGCCCAAATGTTGGGCGTATCATCGTTATGAAAATCTTCCATGCCGGTTTCGGCCGGTTCTTTGAGCTCCATGTCCAGATCTTTCATGGCGGCATCATCAACTTGGGCGGAGCGCTCGCCGGGATGTTCGTGCGAGCGCGAGCGGCGCAGCAGCTCGGCGGCCTTGGCATCGCGGGTGGCGTAATAACTCTCGTCAAAGCCCGTAGCCACTACGGTTACTATGATTTCGCCTGCCAAATCGGGGTTGATAGTAGCCCCAAAGATGATGTTAGCCTCGGGATCGGCGGCGGTGGTAATTGTCTCGGCCACGGTGTTAATTTCGTGCATGCTCATGTCTAGTCCGCCGATGACGTTGAACAAAATACCGCGGGCGCCGTCTATGGAGACTTCTAGCAGCGGTGAGCTGATGGCCTGCTGGGCGGCCTCAATGGCGCGGTTTTCGCCGCTGGCGCGGCCAATGCCCATTAGCGCCGAGCCAGCATCGGCCATCACGGCTTTGACATCGGCAAAATCCAGATTTATCAGGCCATGCACGGTTATCAGGTCGGAGATGCCCTGCACTCCTTGTCGCAGCACGTCGTCAGCCACCTTAAAGGCTTCCATCAGCGGCGTGCGGCGGTCAATGGTAGTCAGCAGCTTGTCGTTGGGGATGGTAATCATGGTGTCGACATTTTTGCGCATTTTCTCAATAGCCGTATCGGCGTTGCGACGGCGTTTTTCGCCCTCAAAGGCAAACGGCCGGGTGGCAAAACCAACAACCAGAGCGCCGGATTCTTTGGCCACCTCGGCTACGATGTGGCCGGCACCGCTGCCGGTGCCACCGCCGGCGCCAATGGTCACAAATACCATGTCCGCGCCTTTAATGGCCTGGGCAATATCTTCTCTGGATTCTTCGGCGGCCGTTTGGCCTACCTGCGGATCGGCGCCAGCGCCCAGGCCCTTGGTGGCTTCTTTGCCAATGTGGACTTTGGTATCAGCCTTAGAGTGATGCAGCGCCTGCGCGTCAGCATTCACAGCTACAAAATCCACGCCCGTTACGCCGGCGTCTACCATGCGGTTGATGGCTGCGCCGCCGGCGCCGCCGACACCCACTACTTTAATTCGGGCAAAGGTTTCGATGGCCGGTTCAACTTTGGGCATAAGACTTACATTCTCCGCTTTTTTAACTCACAAAAACTAATACGCCCATTATACTGCAGGCGCTTTGCTGAATGCAATTACTACTCAGGACTAATTTGCTAAAAGTAGCCCGAGTAAAAAAGTGATACTAGGTTTTTATTTGCGTTTGCGCAGGCGGCGCAGGATGCCGCTAAATGATTCGTTAACAGATTCCAGGACGCCTGGTTGGGTCTCGCTAAAACTACCGGTTTGCGGCGGACCCAGCAGCATGTCCAGCAGCATTAAGCCCACGCAGGGTGCAAAAATTTCCTCGTCCAGGCCGTCTACTACTTTATTAATGTGCCCCCATTTGCCTACACGGGCCGGCAGTTCCAGCACGTCGCGGGCAAATTCGGCGATGCCCGGCAGCTTGGCCGTGCCACCAACCAATACCACGCCGCCTGGCAAACGGCGCGAGCGGTGAATCTTTTTCAGCTCTTTATCCACGAATTCCAGCAGCTCCTCCAGCCGGGCTTCGACAATAATCTTCAGCATCTCGCGGTCAAAGCGCAGGGTTTCGCCGTCCTTAATAAAGCTCAAGTCGCCCTTGGCTACCTTCCCCAGCGAGGCGTATTTAAGTTTTACGGCCTCGGCCACGTCAATATCGGTCTTCAGGCCGATGGCCAAGTCGTTGGTAATGTGCGTGCCGCCCATGGGAATTACCGCGATGTGTTCTACTTCGCCGTCCTCAATCACGATTACGTTGGTGGTGGCCGCGCCAATGTCTACCACCGCCACGCCGGATTCTTTTTGCTTGCGGTCCAGCACCGCCTCAGCGGCCGCCAGGCTGCTAACCGTGTGATGGCTGGGGCGGATTTCGGCATTTTGCAGCACTTGGTCCAGGCTTTTGAGCGCCGGTGTGCCGGATAGTAATATGTGCGTGTCAACTTCCAGGCGGACGCCGTGCATACCCAGCGGATCCTTGATGTTGTCCTGCCCGTCTAAGCGATAGTTCTTGGCAAAAACCTGGATGATGTCTTTATTGGCCGGCAACTGGATGACCGTGGCGGCCTCTTCTACGCGCGCCCGGTCTTCGGCGCTAATTTGCCGGTCTTGGGAGCTTATGGCAATCACGCCCTTGCTGTTGATGCCCTGCACGTGCGCGCCGTTAATGTTAACCGTCGCGGCCTTGATTTCCCGGCCGGACATTCTTTCG
>Ga0265330_10002227_pt1 | contig 10683 bp, 9 predicted proteins | sample 41919metaG_FD_202083 | JGI IMG/M metagenome (GOLD analysis project Ga0265330, IMG submission 202083) | Rhizosphere microbial communities from Carex aquatilis grown in University of Washington, Seatle, WA, United States - 4-19-19 metaG | ecosystem: Host-associated > Plants > Roots > Rhizosphere >... | reverse complement strand
CACGGCCGATACGGCAGAAACCAATGCGCAGACCGCGAGCCAGGCTGCGAACGCCGCCGATACGGCTGCGAACGACGTAGCGCACCGCGCCGACTCGCTGGACAGCGTGGTGAAGGGGCTGGATAACTACAAGCAGGTGGCCGCGGTTTCGGTCACTTTTGGTTTTGACAAGGCCGCGCTGACGACCGACGACAAGTCGCAGCTGGATAGCTTTGCCGGCTCGCTGGGCTCGGCGAAGAGTTACATTCTCGAAGTAACCGGCGGAACGGATTCGGTTGGTTCAGCGCAATACAACTACGACCTTAGCCAGCGCCGCGCGGACGCGGTGGTGCAGTATTTGGCGGCGAAATATGGCGTCGCGCCGCACCGCTTCTATCTGATCGGCATCGGCAAGGACCAGTATGTTGCGTCGAACAACACAGCCGACGGGCGCAAGCAGAATCGGCGCGTGCAGGTGCAGTTGCTCTCGAACATGAGTAGCGAAGCACAGAGCCAGGCTCCGACGTCGACCGGGCAGTCCAGCGCTCCGGCCGGTCAGGCTTCTTCCTCGCCGGTTCCCGAATAACGATTCAACGCGGTTTCCCCTGATCTGTTGATTGCCAAAGGGCAGGCCCATCCGGGTTTGCCCTTTGTGTTTTCAGGGGATTGAACTAGGAGCTGGTTACAGAAAGTTGTTTCACGTGCTCCGCGCGGACTTCGTTGGCCGTGAACAAGCGGAGGAACGGAACGTGCTTCTGGGCCTGCCAAAAGGAAGCGTCACTCATGGGGCGGGCGTTTGCGGCGGCCTCAACGGCTGGACGTCCGGCAGCCTCTTCGCGCTCGACAATACAAACAACTCCCACGACGATCATGCCGGCTTCCTGCGCCGCCTCAATGGCGGCGATGGTGGAAGCGCCAGTCGTGCAAACATCGTCGACAATCACCACACGCGCGCCTTTGCGAAAGAACCCTTCGATACGGCGGCCTGTGCCGTGAGTTTTTTCGGCTTTGCGGACGAGGAAACCATGGAGCAGCGGCTGGCGGGGGTTTGATTGAGGGTGCGACAGAGCGCGCCAGGCGCTGGCTGTTGCGACGTTCGAGACGATGGGGTCAGCGCCCATGGTCAGCCCGCCGACAGCTTCGGCCTCGATCTTGTTGGCCTCTAGCAGTTCGAGAATGGCGTGGCCGGTGAGCCTGCCGCCTTCGGCGTGCAGGGTGGTGGTTCGGCAGTCAATGTAATAGTCGCTGGTGCCGCCAGAGGAAAGCTTGAACTGGCCGAGTTTGAAGCTCGTGCGGGCGAGGAGCGAGAGAAGCTGTTGGGCGTGGGTGGGTGTGGGCATCATTGAGATTGTAAAAGAAGCGAACGAGTGAAGAGAGTGAAAGAGTGAACGCGTGGAAAAGCGAATGAGTGAAGAGGCCGGCCGTTTCACTTGTTTACTTCTGAATTCTCTCGCTTTTCGGGTCACATCTTATTGGGGTGGCGGCCGCTCGAGCAGAAATGCCCACTGTCATCCAGCCGATGCAGGCGCCAAGAAATGCTCCAGCTATAACGTCTGAGACCCAATGGCCATCGGTGACCGTGACCGCGATACACGTGAGACAGGCCAGAATGGAGACAGCCAGACGCCAGCGCGGAAGTCGGAGCCAGGTAATTGTAACGATGGTCAGTGCGACGGTTGCAGTTCCAGAAGGGAAGGAACTCCAACCCTCGCCGCCTTTGAGAAACCTGAACCCGTAAAAGTGGTTGGCGAGATAGGTTGGGTCGGGCGATCCACGACCGAACAATCGTTTAAAGACAAACTCCGCGGCTATTGCCCAGATGATCCCCGAGGAATAGAGCAACGGTGTCAGAGTCCAGTTGGCTAGCCGACGCCCGAAGATCAACCAAAAGCCCGCTCCGAACTGGAAGAGGAGCGCAAGCGCGGGAATCACCACCAGGGGCGCGAGCAGATGGTTCAACCAGATCCATAGGACAAATGGCCGCACATGTGAGTTGAAGTATTATGCCGCCGGGCGGTCGAGGTAGCAGATGCATACCGGGACGGAAATGGCGCAAAGCGCGAGCGCCAGCAGAAACCGGCGATATGGAGGGGCAGGCATTCGGAGACAGATCAAACCGAAAGTGCAGATGCGGGCCGAGTGGTTGAGGCACAAGCCGTGTTTCGGCCAATGGACTCGTTTTGATATTACATCTTGTCGAAGTGGCGGAAGCCGCCGGTGCCGATCAGCGCGAGGGAAAAGATGATGAAGTTGTAGCAGGCGTGGACCAGCGTGCTGGCGGCGAGCGATCTGGTTTTAAGACGAACGGTGCAGAGAACGAGGCTGACGACAATGAGCAGGAGGAACGGCCCCAACGCATGGCCCTGCTGATCGACGTGAAGCAGAGCGAAAGGCAGGCTGGTGAGGACAGAGGCGACCGCCATCGCTGGAAGCGACCATTGGGGGTGGCCGTTGGCATCGAGCGGAGGAGCGGATCTTTGTGTGAGCTTCTGAGTTGACCAATCCCAGGCCGTGCACAGCGCGGGCAAAAGAAAGCCGCGGAAGAACATCTCCTCAAAGAAGGGCGCGAGGGTGGTGCCGAAGGCGAACATCAGCCATGCGGCTCCAGGCGCGCTAAACAATTTGTCGATGGGAGCGTTGGAGGGGCCGGGCATAAGGATCCCGTCGAGCGCAGCCAGCCCGGCGCAACCAAGCGCCGTCGCGGCCAGTGGCCAAAACCTCCTCAGGGCCACGGAGCCGCGCCACTGCAATCCCTTGAAGAATCTCTCGTGCCAGAAAAATGGAAAGACGAGCAAACTAAGCCCAAAAGTGATGAGGTAGAGAATGGCCTCGCTGCCAAGCATCAGCGGGACATTTGTCGCCGCTGCGTGGGCCAGCGCGCTCGCCCCAATATGCAGGAAGTACGAGGCGAGAGCAAACACTGCGCCGGTACAAATGAAGCTGACTCCAAGCAGGAGCGCCAGCAGGCCGAGGTGGCCAAAGTGCGGGATGCGCGCGTGCGGGCGGACCACCGGTTGCGCAAAGGATTGGAAGAGCTGCGGCAGTTCGGCGATGGGTGGCGTCTCCGGCTCCGCATAGGACACGAAAAGCGGATCGGGCGCGGCGGGAGCCGGCTCATCGCTTGCGACCTCATCAGGCGTAAACTCGGCTGGCTGCTCGTAACCGCTCGGCTCATGGGCGATGGGTTGCGCTTGCGGCAATTCACGGTTCGCGTCGTCTGCCGGCCCCGCCGAGGGTTCGTTCGATTCATCTTCAGGGAGATTGATCATTGGCCTGCCGGCCTTTTCTCGCGGGGAGCCTTACGGACTGAACGTTTTTGCTGCGTTCGTTTGCCGTTTTTTCCTGGTTCTGGTTGACCATCTTTGTTGGTCGGCCCCGATGTGACGGAGCTGACGTCATCACCGGTCGCATCGGAAGCCGGGAGGAGTTCATCTTCCGGCTCAGCAGGCGCGAGGCGGCCGTTTGACAATTTGTAATATCGCTTGAGGAATTGGCCGGTGTAGGAGCCCGGCGTGGCGGCAATCTTCGCGGGGCGGCCTTCGCCAACAATGCGACCACCGTCTTCGCCACCCTCCGGTCCGAGATCGATGACCCAGTCGGCGTTGCGGATCACGTCGAGGTTGTGCTCGATAATGATGACGGAGTTGCCAAGATCGACGAGGCGATGCAAGACCTCAAGGAGCTTGCGCACATCGTCGAAGTGCAGGCCGGTGGTGGGCTCGTCAAGCAGGTAGAGGGTCTTGCCGGTTTGGCGCTTGGAGAGCTCGCGAGCCAGTTTCATTCGCTGCGCCTCGCCGCCTGAAAGTGTGGTTGCGCTTTGGCCCAGGTGCACGTAGCCGAGGCCCACGTCGACCAGCGTTTGCAGCTTCTGGCGCACTTGAGGCACATCAGCCAGCAAAGGCAGTGCGTCTTCAATGGTGAGGTCGAGTACGTCGGCAATGGAGTGGCCGTGGAATTTCACCGCCAGCGTCTCCTGGTTGTAGCGGCGGCCATTGCAGACTTCGCATTGCACGTAGACGTCGGGCATGAAGTTCATCTCGATGCGTCGCTGGCCATCGCCCTGGCAGGCCTCGCAGCGGCCGCCGGGCACGTTGAAGCTGAAGCGGCCGGGCTTGTATCCGCGCTCGCGCGCCTCGGGCAGCATGGCAAACAGATCGCGGATGGGCGAGAAGACCTGTGTGTAGGTTGCCGGGTTGGAGCGCGGCGTGCGGCCGATGGGCGACTGGTCGATGCGAATGACTTTGTCAATCTGCTCGACGCCTGTGAGTTCGTCATGCGCGCCGGGTTCTTCGCGAGATCCATAGATGGATTTGGCGAGGGAGCGGTAGAGGATGTCATTGACCAGCGTGCTTTTGCCGCTGCCGCTCACGCCGGTGACAACGGTCATGAGGCCGAGCGGGATACGGAGATTCAGGTCGTGCAGGTTGTGCTCGCGCGCACCAGTGATGGAGAGCCACTTATTAGTGAGGGGCCGAGGCTTGGCGCGCTGCAGCATCGTTTCAGCGCCGCTCAAGTAGCGGCCTGTGAGCGACGCGGTCGAGGCCATGATCTGCTCCGGCGTGCCTTCGGCGACGATGTTGCCTCCCAATCGCCCTGCGCCGGGTCCAAGGTCAAGGACAAAATCGGCGTGGCGGATGGTCTCTTCGTCGTGCTCGACGACAAGAACCGTGTTGCCGAGGTCGCGAAGTTTTTCGAGAGCCTCAATGAGGCGATTGTTGTCGCGCTGATGCAGGCCGATGGAGGGCTCGTCAAGGACATAGAGAACGCCGCGCAGGCGCGATCCGATCTGCGTAGCGAGGCGGATGCGCTGCCCCTCGCCGCCGGAGAGTGTCGCGGCGCTTCGGTTGAGAGAAAGATAGTTGAGGCCGACGGCACAGAGGAACTCGAGGCGCTCTGCAATTTCGCGGCGGATGCGCTCGGCGACCAGGGCCTCGCGCTCAGTGAATTTGAGATTGATGGCCGCCGAAAGCGCGCGGTTGAGCGGCAGGGCAGTGAAGTCGGCGATGGAGAGGCCGCCGATCTTGACGGCGAGTGACTCGGGACGCAGGCGCTTGCCGCGACACACGGGGCATGGGGCGGCCGACATGAAGTTCATCATGTACTCGCGATAGCTGTCGCTGCGCGCTTCTTCAGCGTTATCGCGCAGGTACGCAAGGATGCCGTGGAAGCCCGTGCGGGGCGCTTCTCCCTTCGGCGGCCCGTAGACAAGGATGTGCTGCTGTTTCGGCGGCAGGTCCTCGAAGGGCGTTTTCAGGTCGATCTTGTAGCGGTCGGCGGCGAGTTGGATGAGCTTGATCAAGTACTGAGACGAGGAGCCGGGACCAAGGCCGCCATCGAGTAGGGGCTTGGACCAGTCGGTGATGACCTTGGCGGGATCGAAGTCGTAAAGCGAGCCGAGACCATGGCAGTTGGGGCAGGCTCCAAAAGTGGAGTTGAAGGAAAAGCTGCGCGGCTCGAGTTTGGGCACGTCAAGGCCACAGTCCGGGCAGGCCATGGAGGAGGAAAACAACTGCTCATTGCCGGCGTTGAAGCCGACCAGGACGAGTCCGTTGGCGAGTTGGAGCGCCTTGGCGACAGCCTGCTCGAGACGCTTTTCGACGGAGGGCTTCGCGGGGCCGGTTGCGGATTTTGCTTCATTGCCTCCCACCCTCGTCGACGATGAAGCCGTCGACGAGGATGGGGCAACGTCGGGCTTAAGGAGAACGCGGTCAACGATGGCTTCGACGGTGTGGTTCTTGCGTTTGTCCAGGGCGGGAGGCTCGGAAAGGTCGGTAACCTCGCCATCAATGCGCGCGCGAAATCCTTGCTGATCAAGCTGATCCAGCAAATCCTTAAACTCACCCTTTCGGCCTCGCACAATAGGCGCCATGACCGTGGCGCGCTCGCCGCGGCCGAGATCAAGGATGCGCTGAACGATTTGATCGGCGGTCTGGCGGGCGATCGGCCGGCCGCAATTGGGGCAGTGGGGCGTGCCAACCGAGGCGTAGAGAAGGCGGAGATAGTCGTAGATTTCTGTGATGGTCCCGACCGTCGACCGGGGGCTGCGGCTGGTGGTCTTCTGCTCGATGGAGATGGCCGGGCTGAGGCCCTCGATTGAATCCACATCGGGGCGCTCGATCTGGTCAAGAAACTGGCGCGCGTAGGCCGAGAGCGTTTCGACATACCGGCGCTGGCCCTCAGCGTAGATGGTGTCAAAGGCCAACGAGCTTTTGCCCGAGCCCGAGAGACCGGTGACTACCGTGAGGGAGTTGCGGGGAATCCGCACATTGATGTCGCGCAGATTATGCTGGCGCGCCCCCCGCACCGAAATGTGAGTGATAGGCATGGATGGGTTCTTCAAAGACGGCGGGTACTTTGGTGTTTCGTTCGGTGCCGGCGCTCAACTGAAAACAAAGCTCTAGAGGTATTCTATTTGCCAACAGAAACGAGGGTCAACGCAGCCCAAATTCTGCGACAATCGCAAAGATACTGGCGTGGCTGAAGGGTTGGCTTCCTGAGTCGCGCGCCATGCGTATCCGCATGGCGATTGCAAAATTCCCCATGAGCGGCCCGAGGCGATTTGAATGGCGGACTTGTTGAATCTGGCGATGTTGATTTCGGCGACCCTCGGTGCGATGGCCTTTGGCATCCTTTCTGCCTATGCGGTGTTGCGGATGGTCTTTGCGTTGATGCGCCCGCGGAAGGCGCGGGCACAGGTGAAGGCGCAGACCGAAGCCGCGCGCATTTCCTGAGGACCAGTTTTCAGCGATCAGTTCTCAACCTCCAGCAATTCCTCGAGGGCCAAATGCGCCGTGGCGTGTTCGGCATCAATTCTGTGGGTTCTGCTGACCGTTTTGCGTCTGTTGCTGGCGTTGCCGCTCTTGAATCTCCTGCATGATCTGTTGCGGAGTGCGCATGGGAACCGGAGGCGCGGTGCCGTTTTGAACGGGCTGCGGCGGCTCCTGCTCGGGTTGCGGCTCCTGGGGCGATTGGTCTGCGTCGTTATCGTCGTTGTTCATGGACGGCGGATTGTTCGCCGCGGTGTTTTTCACGGCGCTCCCAGACCGGCCGGTCAACACAATCCGGCGCGGCGTTCCTTCGCCGCGGTCGCCGATCATCAAGACGTCGTATCCGGAGCCGTCTAGAAGCTGTGAAATCACATCGCGTGCGGGCCCCGGGCCATAGGTGCCGAAGATGCGTTGATCGGCTTCCATGCCTTCAACCTTGGTGCCGGTTTCAATGGAAACCTCCTTAAGGATTTGCGCCAGGCTTGAATTGGAGGCGACAACGAGCAGTCCACGACTATCAAAGACGACGGATGCGGCGCCGGGCAGGTCGTTGGCGGGCCAATTCGGGGGCGGAGGCACGACCGGAGCGGGCAGCGGAGCCGGCTGAGGCGCTGGGGTTGCCACCACAGGTTTCTTGCGCGAATGAACATGTTTGTGCGCGGCCGCGGCGCTGGGCGCGGGAGTCGGATTGGCTTGAGCCGAAGTTGTCTGAGCTGAAGCCGTTTGAGGATCAAAGAGCGCGCCTGAGGCCGGAATCGAGAGGGCCCAGACTGCCGGCAGGGCCAGGGCCAGTCTGCACGACGCAAAAACCAATCGGCAGAACGAGGAGCCACGGCGACAGGATTCCGGTTGCGGCAACGGCTGTGAACGCATCGGAATCGCCTCCCCGGAGTCTATTCAAGAGCATCTGGCAGCCGGTCGGTTGCTTGATTGGCTGAGGCGCTCGACTGCTGCTCTACTGTACTAGACTAGCAGTGGCCGTTGGACGCTCGAAAGAGCCAAGGAATCGTTGAGCGGAGAGGAAGTTGGTGGGAATGCGCATTCGATTATTTCTCTTGGGTTCAGCCATCGTGCTGGCGCCAATAGCAAGCTGGGCGACGAGTTGCACCGCGCAGGCTGAGTTGGGCTCGCTCGACCGCGATGCGCTGTCCGCGGCCTCAAGCCGGGTGGCGGCGTCGGTCCTGGCGCAGGATTTCAACGCGCTGCAAGCAAATCTGCTGCCGCAGGAGGCCTCGGAGTGGGACGGCATTCGCGCCACGGTAGAACAGGCCGCGCCACTGGTCAAAGGTGGAAATTTTCAGCTGCGGGATGTGTATCTTTTAGACGCCTCTGACCAGACCGCGACGCAGGATACGCAGTTTTTCTGCTCAAACGCCACCGGATCGCTGACCGTGACCATCAATATGACGGCGCTGCCGCCGGGGCGATACGCGGTGGTCCTGGCAGATGCGGCGGGGACGCCGCTTGCAGGGCAGATGGGGCTGGTTCTGGCGTGGGATGGCGCCGCGACGCAGTGGAAGCTTGCCGGCCTTACCGTGCGGCCGGGAGTCTTCGACGGGCATGATGGGGTGTGGTACTGGCAGCGCGCGCGAGCGCTGGCCAAGACGGATCCGTGGAGCGCATGGTTCAGCTACGACGCGGCACACTACCTGCTGCTGCCCGTGGACTTTCTCTCTTCGCCAAATCTGCAGAAGCTGCGCCAGGAACAGTCGCTGATTTCGCCGTCGCCCGAGAGCCAGGTTCCATTGTCGATTCCCGATGGCGACCGCACATGGAAGATTGATGATGTTGGACTCGACGCATCATTGCACGAGCCCGATCTTGGCGTGGCGTACGATTCGACGGGTGTGACCGATGCGGCGGCGATGCGCACAGAGGCAACGGCGGTGATGAGCGCGTTTTTGAAAGCGCATCCCGATATTCGCGGGAATTTTCATGGCTTGTGGGCGTATTCGGAAAAAGATGGGAAGCGCACGCCGGTGATGGAACTGCCGATGAAGCAGATTCCGTAGGGGCAGGGAACAGGGAACTAGGGAACAAGAAGGGCACGAAATCTTGGCAGGCATCATTGATCTACGTTCGGATACTGTAACCAAGCCGACGCTGGAGATGCGTGCGGCGATGGCGGCGGCAGAAGTTGGCGACGACGTTTACGGTGAGGACCCAACAGTCAATTTGCTGGAGCGGCGCGCGGCGGAGACGTTTGGCCGCGAGGCGGCGCTGTTTGTGCCCACCGGAACCATGGGCAACCAGATTGCGATTCGTACGTTGACGCAGCCCGGCCAGGAGGTGATTGCCGAATCGCGCGCGCACATTCTCGATTACGAGATGGCGACAACGGCCGTTTTTTCCGGCTGCCTGATTCGCGCAGTGCCGGCCGAGGGCGGCATTCTGACCTGGAAACACATCGAGCCTGTCATTCAGCCGTATGGAGGGTTCCGCGCGGCGACGGGACTGATCGAAATTGAGAACACAGCGAACCTCGCGGGGGGAGTCTGCACGCCTGTGGAAGTTTTGAAGGAGATCTGGGCCGGGGCGAGAGATCGCAAGCTCCCGCTGCACCTCGACGGCGCGCGGATCTTCAACGCGGCGGCTGCGCTGGGCGTGGATGTGAAGGCGCTGACGCGCGGATTCGACACGGTGATGTTTTGCTTGTCGAAGGGATTGGGCGCGCCGGTGGGATCGATGCTGGTTGCGTCGGCAGAGTTGATCGCGCGCGCGCGAGTCTTCCGAAAGGCGCTGGGCGGTGGCATGAGGCAGGCGGGTGTGCTGGCTGCGGCGGGACTCATCGCGCTTGAAGAAGGGCCGAAGCGGCTCAGCGAAGATCACGCCAACGCGCGCCTGCTTGCCGAAGCGCTGGCGCACACAGAAGGCGTGACGATTGATTTGGCCTCGGTGGAGACGAACATCGTGATCTTCCGCCTGACGGCAGGGAAGGGCGCGGGGGAGTTAGCGGCGCGGCTCAAGGCACGCGGCGTTCTGGTGGGCGCATTCGGTCCTGGAGCGGTCCGCGTGGTGACGCACCGCGATGTGACCCGCAAAGACTGCATCGACGCAGCCGAAGCGCTGACTGAAGAAATTGAGGCAGGGATCGAAACGACCAGCTTACCCTGAATCGTCCGCGCGTTCTTGCTATCCCAGGCCCTAAAAGCGGAACCTGGGGCACCCGGCACCACCCGTTTCCTATTTCTTCGTGCAGCTCAAAATTCTCTCGACGTACACGGTAACCCGGGGAGGTTGGTGGGCTGCATCTTTGATCGGCTTGTCGTTCTTATGAAACCAATTTACCCATCTTCGTCGCCCGCGAACGGTACCTTCCACCTGAACCAGAAAATCTGCCGCGGCGCCATTGCGATTGTAGTCTGAAATAATCTTCTGCCAGCATGTGTCGTTTTTGGGCCCCCTAAATACAAGCATGCTATCGGGGCATGAATCGCTACCCAATACGCCACCCTCCAGGCCTAAACTCATTTCCGCGGATGTCTGGATCCTTGCGCCCACTAGGTAATCTTGATTTGTGGCCAGAGAACAGAAGTCGACTACAAGTGGCGCGACAACGGCCGGTTGCCCGCTTTCCACTGAATACATGCCTATCGCCATTCCAACTGCGAGGGCCAAAAATACAGCAGCCAGCCACATAAAACTCTTCACTCGGATATCATGCTCCCATCCTCATTAATGGGGCAACCACTAACGCCGGCGTCTATTGAGGTCGAGCTGCAAACTCGCCAGAAAACAGTTTGCCCCAGCTCTCGAAATCGAAAACTGGGGCACCTGGCAACGCGGCGTCTGGGGACTCCTCACGGATTCTAGAACAAATTCCAAAGAGACTGGTTGTAGACCGCGTGGTGGAACTGCACCTCGGAAGATTTGACGATGGTGCCCAGCTCGCGTGGAGAGCGGTTGGCGGCAGCCTCCTTCAGATCGGCGTAGCGGC
>Ga0265330_10002226_pt1 | contig 10684 bp, 10 predicted proteins | sample 41919metaG_FD_202083 | JGI IMG/M metagenome (GOLD analysis project Ga0265330, IMG submission 202083) | Rhizosphere microbial communities from Carex aquatilis grown in University of Washington, Seatle, WA, United States - 4-19-19 metaG | ecosystem: Host-associated > Plants > Roots > Rhizosphere... | reverse complement strand
CCGTCTTCGTACACCACCGGAGATCTGCCGTCGATCTTGATCAGGTGTTCAGGTCATCCGGCACGCAGCAGACGCGCCCAAGCGCGTCTGCTGCTCACACGGACTAAAACCACGGGCTGCTAGGAGCGCCCTCGTGGCGAACGCGAGGTTGACCGCGTCGACCAGACAGAACAGGCCATTGAGCCTTGGGTTCAGGTTCACATTGGCCTTGAGCTGGGCCACCCTGTCCGGGCTGAACTTGAACGGGGTGGGCTCCAACGCATTCAGCTTGGCAGCCCACGGAGGTTCCGGGCCGCCAACGGGACCCACTTTCCAGCGCTGGCGATCCCATTCCACAAATTCCGCTGGCGAAAGCGCGTGCCAAGCCTGCTTTTCAGACACACTATCGAGCCACGCGCAGTCAGACAGGAGCTTCACTCCGCCGAACCGCGAGGATTGCTTATCCGCCCATTTGATCAGGGCACGCGGCACCTCGCCTTTGCGCTCGCCAGAGGGATAGCCGGCAGCCACGTCGGCCCAGGATTTTGCCCAGGCCCAGATGGCCTTGGGAACCTTGCGCGTCACCCTCAGGGCGGCTGCTGCGTCGAAGAGCACCAAACTGTGGTGCTCGTCGAACCATTCCTGGCGGTACTTTCGGCCCTTGGGCGTCTCTGACAGGCGCCGCTCCAGCGCTTCGCGGATGGCGGCGAAGCGCTCGCGCGCATCCATATCCGTGACGGCGGCGGCATCCAGCTCCATGGCCTTCAACGCGGGACTGTTCAAGAAGTCGATCAGCTTGCCTGCTGCCTCCTCCACCTTGGCGAAAAGCTTGTCGTCCTCAAGCAGCAGCTTGTGAACCCGTTCCTTCTCGTCCTGGTCGAGCAAGATCTTCAGATCGTGGCCTTTGCCGATCTGGTCGATGACGGCCAGCAAGGTCCGTTGTTGGCAGCGCTCCTCGGTCGCGGCCCGGTCCTTCCACTCAGAAAGGAGAGCCTGGTATGCGCGCGCCAGGCAATTGCACTGACCCCACGGCGACCAGATGGCCTTGATGCGGATCTTGCCGCCGGGGCTGCGTTTGGTGTTTTTGTCGTCCAGCAGAAGCTTTTCCAGCCCGCGTTCTTGCGTGGCCAGGCGCTCGAAGGCCTCGGCGCTCTGATTCTTTGCCAGGTCCTTGATGCGCGACCAGTGCAGTTGGAACGGCGAGCACAGAATGTAGTAGCGAACTTCTTTCAGCACATGGACGCTATTGTCGTCGAGCCAGCACGTATCGGTCCCGGGTTCGGCCACGGGTCGCGGGCTTTGCCCGGAATACTGCGCGAGATCAACGCGGAGGTAGCGTTGCCTTTCCGCCTCAAGATAGACCTCCTCGTACAGCCGTGAACCGGCCTTGTGCACCTGGAAGATGTAGAGCCAGACATCTTCCTTGGTGGGCTTGGGCGTTTCCCCGTGCCTGGTCGGCCAGTCGTAGAACCGGAACATGAACGGGCTCGTGCCGATGTGGGCGTCAGCCATGAGAATCGCCTTTTGGCCCGAAATCAACTCCAGCCCATCGCTGCAGCTGAGCGACTGCTACCACGAACTCTTTGAAATTTGATTCCGCACTGGTGGTGCCTTTCCAGGCAGCAGTGCGAACCCAAAGACAGCTGAGCATCTCGGTACCCTTTCCATCGCTGACCCAGATCGTCAAGTCACCAAGAAATGGAAACTCCCCCAAGCTTCGTCTTCCAACCTGAATTCGAATCCGCCGCTGGCCTTTGGGGATGACAGCCACCGCGCGACGGAACCAGGGGTCTACCCAGTAACAAACCGCGGCCATTCCCAATATGAGGAGCGCCGACGGCAACCATAGGGGAATGCTACTAGAACTGCAGACAAGCACTTTCTTTGTCAGCCAGCCGCAATCCACTGCTGGCGAGTAGAAGTCCCAGCAGAACGTCGCCACCATCCCTAGGGTTGGCCCAATCACTGCCACGGCCCAGCCGTACCAGATTTGGGGCAGCAACATCACCACCACCTCGTTGTCCGTCACGAACGCCTCCCCGAAGGCTTTTGCCCAGAGCATCCTTTCAGTTGATAGCAGCATCTCAGCGTGACCACCGCCGCGCAACAGCAGCTCCCGCAGGGCCGTGGTCGCCGGGGTCAGCGCGCCAGCAACCACATGGGCAGCGCATGTGATCGGAATCAAGGTCTGCCACCAGCGCCGCACCAGGGTGTATCGAATCGTATCCGCGTAGAAATTGCACCATAGGTACCGATTGGCAATGGAGCAGCAGCTTGAGAGACGCTGCTGTTCAGATCCCAGTCCCCGCATTGTGATGTCCCGTCCCCCGGGTCGCAGGACCAGTTCAAACCGCGGGTTGTACGCGCCCGGCAGGAGGAAGAAGACCAGAATGTCCAGGCAGGCGACTAGAAGGCACGCCGCCCAAAAATCGGGCACGAGCAGCCCACCGACCACCCGATCGTGCTGATATGCCTGCCTGCCAGTAAAGGCCATGGCCATGCCACACATGAATGTGGTGAAGATTCCCATCCCCACCAAGTGCGCGCTCCGTCGCCTCGGCCGCACCACCAGGCACACCTCTTCGGGCGTGGCCTTGCGCACGCAGAAGGCGCGCCGTAGCGTCCGCAACTCAGAATCGGAAAACGTCGTGGCCGCGTCCATGGGTTTTTCTATCCACCGTCACCAGAGGCAGGCGGCTCGTCGTGTAGCTGGATCTCTTCGTCTTCCTCGTCCAGGGCATGCGGCTCGTTGTCATCCTCGGGTCCCGTCCCACTGACGTGGCTTTCGATCTCGCTGCGCACTTCGCGGTGCCTCACAGCTTTGCCCCCTGCCTTGGGGAACAAATCTTCGTACGACAGGTCGTTGAAGAGAATCCTGGATGGCAGCCCATCGCCGAGATGGTGGGTCAGGGTGTAGGACTTGCCGGGCTCAAGCCCGTAGTATTCCAGCGTGAGCCCCTCATCGCCCGCAATGCGATCGTCGGCGATGGTCAGGGTCACCCGGTACGAGCCGTCCTTGCTGTGAAGCACGAACTCGTCGTCGCGCGCATCCGGGTCATCCACGCGCACCGGCAGGTCGACCCACAACGATCTTGTGTACGGCACCACCACGACATGTTGCTTGCCGGTGGGCAGGCGCAGCGGCCTTCCCGGGACATAGGCTTTCTGGTCACCCGTGACCTTGGCTGGTCGGCTGAGCCCGAGCTGTCGCGCCCTCGCATCGGCCAGGGGTAGCACCACTTGGCAAGCGCCGCTGGCTATTTGCCGAAGCTCGACCTTCCCGGCACGCAGGATGTTTCCGCTGACCTGCTCACCGCCAGGGGTCTTGATCTCGTACCTGCCCTTGCCGAGAGGCTCGCTGTCCTCGTCCACCAGAACAAGCTCGATCCAGTCCTTGCCTTCGGCCAAGGTCTTTCGCACCTTGCCCGGCGCGGTCATGGGCAAGTCCGTGGTGCTGGACATCCACACCGTGGGCGGTGTGTTCGGCGGCATCTTGGACAGGTGATTGCATGTCAGCAGATCGGCGTGGCGAACAGCGGGCTGTCCCTCAATGAAGACATTGGGCGATCCGGTCTGGAAATAGGCCATGCCCTGGGTTGCGTGGCTGATGACTCCCCCGCCTGTGCTGCGCGAAACCTCGTTCCCCGTGGATTTGGCGAAAAACGACTTCAAGTGCGCGGCCGGTTTGCCCGCGATGAGCACCGTTCTCGCGCAGCCTTGCAGATCGGCGGCCACGACGGTGTTCGACAAGGGCACGGGGACCGGCCCTGCCGGCGGGCCCGGCGGACAAAGGCACACATCAGGAAAGGCAACCGCCTGCCCCGGCCCGTCCTTATAGACAGCGGCGCGGCCATTGATGAATACAAGGCCCATCTATGCTCCTTCCCGGTTGTGGCGCGGCGCCGAATCTGTCGAAGAACACCTGACTTGTCAAAAGGTCCGAAGAACTAGAAAACGCAGACGCGTAGGGATTGAAAGGATCGGACGGATCTGGATTGCCTCCCATCTCGCAACCATCGTCCCGCTCGGAAGAAGAATCAACGTGCAATCCCGGGGACGAGCGGAGCGAAGGGCGGCTCGCTGCTGGGCCTCTCCATGATCAAGTCGCGCACCCAATCGTGGCGATCGGTGATTGTCGCACCGTGATCCTGGTCGCTTTCGTGGCAACGGTGATCACGCCGGCGACGGCCAACTCGTCTCCGGCCAGCGAGGGATTGGGGGCCTGCGTCGGCCAGGTCAACACACCCCTTGACTCGCCTTCCCTCCCTCGCCATCGTCTACCGCATGACGGTGCCGCGTAGGCCGCGTGGGGGCACAACGTGAACAAGCCCGGGCAGGGCAGTTCGGACACGCTGTCTTATGACCGTCCTGTGCCGCCGGATGGTGCCGGGAGGCCAACGCCGGCCCCTCGACCTGACAATCCAGCAACCGCCGTGCTGCCCGATAGCCTCACCGAGAATAGCGCTACGGCTGGAGAACGCCCCGGCAGCCGCACCGATCCGCTTGCCGTCGCACCCGCACCGCAAGTGCCCATCTCACTCACTCCATCCGAGACCCCTGCGACAGGCCCCATCGCCGAGAGGGCTCCTGGCGCTTTTCGCGCTGGCGATCAGGTGGACCATTTTGAAATCGTCGGCCTGGTCGGCCAAGGCGGCATGGGCTGCGTGTACAAAGCGCTCGACCGCGATCTCGGCCGGACGGTGGCCATCAAGACCTTGCATGGCATCGACCAGCACGCCCCCCAATCGCTTGCCCGGTTCCGGCGCGAGGCCCAGGCCGCATCCCGCGTGGTCCATCCCAACTTAGTCATCATCTACAGCTCTGGCACGTTTGGGGACACGCCCTACATCGTGATGGAGTACCTGTCGGGCCGCAGCCTGGCGGCTGAGATCGCTGACGGCCCGATTTCAGTCGAGCGCACCGCTGACATTCTGGGCGCGGCCTGCGCCGGCGTGTATGCCGCCCACCGCGCCGATGTGGTTCACCGCGATCTCAAGCCAGCCAACATCTTTCTCGCGCACACGCCCATGGGCGAGACGCCCAAGATCCTGGACTTCGGCATCTCGCGCATCGGCGATGACAACTCCAGCCTGACCGGCACGGGCGACGTCGTTGGAACGACGTACTACCTTGCGCCCGAACAGGCGGCCGGTCACGCAATCGACGCACGCGCCGATCAGTACGCCTTGGGCGTGATTCTGTACGAATGCCTGACTGGTGTGCGACCGTTCACCGGGGCGGCCGTCTACGCGATCATGCGAAACATCGTGGAGGGAATTTTCCAGCCGCCTTCCCATCTGCGCCCAGAGATCCCGCGTGATCTGGAAACTGTAGTCCTGCGCGCCATGAGCCGCGTGCCTGAAGATCGCTTCGCCCGGGTCCGGGATCTGGGCCTGGCTCTCGTGCCATTCATGTCAACGCAGGGCCGGCAGCAATGGAGTCACCACTTCATGGCACCCGAGGCAGAAATGCCCATCGCGCCCTCCCTGGCTGTGCCCGCTCACCCCGGCGCGAGTGTTCGACCTACAGCCAACGAGATCACACCTGCCCAACCGCCAGCACCCACCAAGGTCATTTCCCAGGATCAACGAAGTCCCTGGCAGGTGGTGCCGACCCGTACCACACCGCCGGCCGCGAGTTGGGTGCCCGAGGCCGTGCCGACAACAGCCAAAACTCGGCCGATCATCCGCCGCAGCCGCGTCGTTATCTTGGCAGTCACCGTGGTCGCGGTGCTCGCACTGGCGGCCGCTTGGGTCTTGTGGCGCCCTGTGGTTCGCGATGCGGTGCGGCCCTCTGCCTCCGAGACGTCCGCAGTCGAACCTACACCACCGCCAGCCGCGCCCGCCGTGACGGTCGTTCCTGGACCTGCCATAGCAGAACCGACCCCCATTCGGGCAGCAACGTCTGCGAACAAGTCGGCGGAACCCGCCGAGGGACGAGGCCGCGCCGCTCGAAAAAAAATCGCCGGGAAGACCAGCAAATCCAGAAGAGTGGGCGAGCCATCTGACAGAACCAAGGACAGCCAAGAGCCCGGCACCAACCACGCACCAAGAACGGGGAAATGGTGACGGATCCTTTGCGACGAGTCCCGATTTTCTGCTGCGCCGAAAAGGACGTCGCGGTATAGAAGCATTCTGCATGGCGCATCTCGGCTCCTCGTTGGTCCTTGGCCTTGTGATGGTCGTCCTGGCACGTCCTGCTTCCGCAGAAAAGGTGAAGCCCAAGACTGGCCGGGAGAAGGCCGCTCAGAAGGCATGCGCCCTGGGGGACTATCAGAAGGGCGTCGACATTCTTGCCGACCTCCTGGTTGGCAGCGATGACCCGAACTACATCTACAACCAGGGGCGCTGCTATGAGCAGAACAGCCGCTGGGAGCAGGCAATCAACCGTTTCCGCGAGTATCTGCGCAAGGATGTGAGCCTTTCCGATGGCGACAGGGCGGAGGTAGAACGGCACATCAGCGACTGCGAAAAGGCTCTTGCCCAGGCTGCCCAAGCGGCGCAGCCACCCGCCGTCTTGCCGCCCCCGGTAGCCCCGGCGGAGGCACCGGCACCAGCCCCAGCACCTCCACCAGTGACGCCCGACGTGTCCACCAAGCCGGCGCCTCCACCCTCGGACGGGAGCCAAGGCAAGGGGCTGCGTGTCGCCGGGATAGTCTGTGCCGCCGTCGGACTGGCTGCGATCGGCGCGGGCGTTGGATTGGCGCTGAAGACACAGGACATGTCTTCTGACGCGGACAAGAATGGAGGCACCACCCAGGCCCAGGAAAATCTTCGCAAGTCTCTGGAAACCTGGGGATGGGTCAGCTACGGCGTCGGTGCCGCCGCCATCGCGACCGGCGCGGTTCTCTATATCGCGGGCTGGCCGAGCGACAAGTCGCCCAACGTGGCTCTGCTGCCCGCTATGGCCCCGGACGGGGCATCCATAGTTCTGAGAGGGAGATTCTAGTGTTCACACATCGCACAGCCGTTTCGTGGGCTATTTGCCTCCTGTCCTTGGTCACTCTGGCCGGTTGTTTCGGTAAGCCCATGAAGATAAAGGCAACCGATGCTGCGTCTGAGGGAAAGCAAAGCGATGGCACCGGCGTAGGTGGTGGAGAAGCAGGCCCTGGCGACGGACCTGCGATCGCTGATAGCAAGATCCCGACGGACGGACCTTCGTCGAACGGTGGCGCCGGCGGCAAGAGCGGGATCGGCGACGGCAGCGTAGGCGGCAACCCGAGCGACGCCATTGGCCCGGACGTGGTCGTGGATACTGTCGCTGACCTTCCGGCGACGGCGGATGCTTCGGGCGGCATGGATGCCTTGTCTGCGACCGGAGGCGCGGGCGGTACCGGCGGGACATCAGGCACGGGCGGCGTGATCGGAACGGATGTGGGCCCGGGAGCGGTCGATGTCAGGCCTGAGGCAGGTGATGCGCCTGGCGCCGATGTACAGCCCGGCAGCCCGGTCGGCGGGAGCGGCGGGACGGGCGGCAACACAACCAGTGGCGGAATGACATCTACTGGCGGAACGACGACTACGGGTGGAACACCGGCCACTGGCGGGACGGCGACTAGGGGTGGAGCGCTGGCCACTGGCGGAACGGCCACTACGGGTGGAGCACCGGCCACTGGCGGGACGACGACTACGGGTGGAGCGTCACCCACCGGCGGGACCACGGGAAGCGGCGGAACGACCGGCCTCAAGACGGCCGGGGCCAGCTGCGGCGCGACCGGGGAATGCCAGACCGGATTGACCTGCCTGGACGGTGTGTGTTGCACGCAGTCGACCTGTCCAGCTTGCCAGAATTGCGGCGCGACCGGCACGTGCAGCATCACGGTTTCGAGCGCCGACGACACGACCGGCACGACCTGCACGGGCACGAACACGTGTGGTGCTGCGGGCACGTGCAAGAAGAAGAGCGGCGAGACGTGCCTCGCCGCCGGCGATTGCGCCAGCGGAAAATGTGTGGATAGCCTGGATGGGACTTCGAAGATCTGCTGTGCGAGCACCTGTTCTACCTGCCAGGGCTGCAAGAGCGATGGGTCCGCGTGCGCCAGGAAGAACGCGGGTGCGCCTGACTCTACCTGTGGAACGGCAGCCAACTGTCAGACGGGGAATTGCAACAGCGCCGGCACGTGCGAGCAGATTGTGGCCGGCACGACTTGTGGAACAAATCTCTACTGCACCGGATCTGGGCAGTGCGCGCCCAAGCTGTTTGAGGGGCTTGGCGTGCTGCCGCCCGACTACACGGATTCGAGTTATGCCAACGGCGTTAGCTCCGACGGCAGCACGGTGGTCGGGGAAGTAGACGGTGAAGCCGGAGAAGTAACTTCGGCCTTCAAGTGGACGAAGAGCACGGGCATGACGCTCTTGCCAGGGCCAAACACCGTTGCTCTAGCCATCTCGTCGGCCAGCGTTGTCGGTTCAGCCACCGGCCAATGGGCAATCTCCTGGACCGGGACCACCGAAAACGACCTCTTCAACTACCAAGGCAACAATACCTATCCTTCGGTTGCACGGGCCGTGAGTGCAAACGGAAGCACGATCGTCGGCTCCGGTAACGGCGTCAACGGCACCAAAGCCGTACGCTGGGTAGCAACCAGCAGCTACACAGCCCAGCTATTGCACCCGGAGACGGCCTACTCCTATAGTGAAGCCTTCGGTGTCTCCTCGGACGGCAGCATCATCGTGGGCAACACCTCCGCTGGGGCCTTTAGGTGGACATCTACCAGCGGACTGGTGCTCCTGCCCGGCGGAACAACAGCGGGGGCCAACGCGATCAGCGCCGACGGAACCGTAGTCGTGGGCGGCAATAGCAGCGGCTCAGCAGTACGTTGGGTTGGATCCGCCAGCGCCTCCCCTCTGGGTTCCACGCAAGCCCAAGCCATGGCTGTGAACAGAGATGGCACGGTTATCGTTGGATTCACCGGATCGACGACGACCGATGCGTTTGTCTGGGATACCACCAATGGAATGCGCTCCCTCGCCACTGTTCTTACGAACGCCGGCGCAGATGTTTCGGCCTGGACCTTGAACCAGGCCACGGGCGTTTCGTCCGATGGGAAGGTCATCGTGGGCAATGGTTCGCACAACGGAACCTACGAGGCATGGATCGCACGGTTGCCCTGAGCAGTTGCAATTCTCGAACCAGGTCGGTTCGCCGTCTCCCTCCGTCCGGAGCCTGTCGCGCGATTGATCCTGGATGAGTGGTGAGGTCGAAGTTGTGGTTGAGCGTGAGCACGGCCAGCCGGGGTACGCGATCGGCATCGAGCGGCGGCAGCCACGTCCAGAAGTCGGCACAGACGGGACGTTTGCTAGATGATCCTTGTGCGTGCCATGCTGTCCCCAGCGCACTCAGTACGGGGAGCAGTGCCTGCGGGGAGTCCAGAAGGAACCAGCCATGGCCAGCCAGCAGAGCTATCGCAACAACCTCCGTGTCGCCATTCGCAAGCACGGCAACGACCGCGTGTTTCACACACTGAACGAGGCCATCGACCTCTTGTCCCAGACCTGACATGCTGGCCAACGGACAAATGATCGCAAGTCTGGTCCTGTGGCTGGCGACTGTCGTGGCCGGCGCGCCCGATGCCACACGCACCTCACCGGTGCCGGAGATCGAGGAAATAGATGAACCGATGATCACGGCCGTCGAGCACGCCGGTGCCAGTCTGGTCTCGGTCGGAGAGGGCAGCGACCAAGGAGGGTTCTTCCAGCTTTGGACCTGCCATCGGGCGCCGGGGCTCAGGCGCTCGTGCGGCAAGACGACCCTGGCGAAATTCCGGGCCATCCAGCCGGAATCCACGTTGCCCGGCGGGTGGCTTGTGCTCGCCTACTCGCCATCAAACCGGTCGGGGTCGAGCAGCCTGGTATGGGTCACCCGAGGCGAGGTTGGGCTGACCTGCGCTGAGCTGCGGGTCGGTGCCATCAGCGCGTACGGAGAGGGTTGCGAGCACCTGCCCGGCTATTGCGTCGACGTCGACGGCGACTGGACGCCCTACGATGTCCTTTCGCCAACCTGCGTGAAGATCGAGAGCACGGTGCACTGGAAAGCCACTCACGTACGCGCTCAGAACCGCTGGATCCGAGAAAGAATCTTTCACAAGCCCAGGTCGGAAGATGAATCGCTCGGGGAGGTACTGGCGCCCGGCACCTATCGTCCGGGACTGGAGGGATGGAAAGCGGCCGACTGTGTTCGCGAGAGCGAGCGCCGTTGACCGCTTCGTTTGCCTTCGCCCACCACCTGGGCATCGCGTCCTGGCCGTCGCATCCACATCGTTCTTCGTCCCAGTTGTGCAAGCCAAGCAGGCGAAATCTCTGGCATTCGGCCGCTGCCGCACAATTTGGTTGGTTTCTAAGTGCTTGTCTTCAATTGGGTTATGCGAAAAATCGCACTCTAGAGGCCGTGGGTTCGATCCCCATCAGCTCCACTGCGAAATCATTGAGGTTTTCGGGAGGGAGGGGACGCGCTCCGGCGCCACAGCACCAAATGTGCACCAAGCGGGCGGATCTCGGGCGGGCTCGTCGAAGAACGCAGTTCAGGGCGAACATGACGAAGGCAACCGCTCATCACAACGAAATTATAGAAGACGCTCTCTGGAGTTGACCCGATTTGGTGGACGGTTTCGTTACGCTGCTTTCTTCACTGAGTGTATCAGCTCGAATTCGATCGGGCTGTTGTAATTGAGCGCCGAATGACGGCGGCAAGGGTTGTAGAAACCTTC
>Ga0265330_10002224_pt1 | contig 10688 bp, 10 predicted proteins | sample 41919metaG_FD_202083 | JGI IMG/M metagenome (GOLD analysis project Ga0265330, IMG submission 202083) | Rhizosphere microbial communities from Carex aquatilis grown in University of Washington, Seatle, WA, United States - 4-19-19 metaG | ecosystem: Host-associated > Plants > Roots > Rhizosphere... | reverse complement strand
CATGCGGCTGCCTGGGAACGCCGACAGCGAGACTCAGCAGGCAACCAGCAAATCACACGGCCCGTGGCTCGTTCAGGCAGCCGCATGAGCGAAGCCATTCCCGCCACTAAAACCACGGGCTGCTAGGTTGACAGAAGCAATGAGCAAAGCAAAGGAACCAGCTTTGCATGCGTGGATCGTCAAGAACAGTCTCGGGAACGAATTTCCCTGGGCGGAAGACGTAACCGCCCGACCGGCGCAGTAGTCCGGGTCCTCGTCCTCGTACAGCGCGAAGGGGCGCCGGGCGTGGCTGGCGCAGCCGACGCACCGGATGTCGAATCGTCGCCGCAGCTCCTCGTCGGTCACAGGTTCACCGTCTGGAATTTCCGGTTGAGAACACAGAAGGGAGAGGAGAGAGCGCGGAGTCGAGCTGCGCATTGCGCCCCGTCATGGGCAGAGCCCCCTATTTGCGATTCCACCTGGCGGCGACAGGAAGTCGAGTACATCTTTGAGGGCTGACGGCGGTACAGCAACGTGGGCCGGTTGTGGCTCGGGAGGATCGGATGGAGCTAGCAATGAGTGGCTTGGAGACGCACTTCGCCCCAGCGAAGCGCACTGATCACAAAACCCTCGCGCATCTGGCCGCGCAAGCTTTGGCTGATCCAGTGGTCAAGACCGTGCTTGAGACCGTGGGCGGTTTCCTCGTGGTGTTGGATGAGCACCGACAGATCCTTGCGGCCAACCGCGAGTTTCTTTCCGGGCTCCGGCTTCAATCTGGTGACCGGCTGACTGGCCAGCGTCCGGGCGAGGCCTTGGGCTGCATCCATGCCCATACCGGCCCCGGTGGTTGCGGCACATCGTTATACTGTCGTCACTGCGGCGCCGTGAAAGCCATCCTGGCTGCCCAGACGACCAGTGAGTCGGCCACCGGGGAGTGCACGCTTGCCCATCGTGATGGCGATCGCGTGGTCTGTGCGCAGTACCGTGTGAAGATCACGCCCCTGCCCCTCGACGGCCACACCGTCTTGGCCTGCGTGCTCCAGGACATTACCGCCGCGCGCCGGCGTGAGTTGCTGGAACGGATCTTCATGCATGACGTGCGCAACGTGCTCGCGGGCCTGCAGGCATGTAGCGACCAGTTGTGTGAGGAGACGCCCTCAGAGGCTGCGCAGAACGTAGTGCGACTGGTGGAGCAGCTGGTCCACGAAGTCGAGTCGCAGAGTGTGCTTCTGCGCGCCGAGATCGGCGACCTGCGCGCGCAGATGCGCCCGGTGCATGTCAACCACGTCATGGAAGCAGTGGAGACCATGTTCCAAAACCACCCATGCAGAGTAAGCAGGGATCTGCGTGCGCAACGCGTGCCAGAAGACATAGCCATGACTACCGACGAAAGCCTGCTGGTGCGCGTGCTGGGAAACATGGTCAAGAACGCCTTGGAGGCCTCGCCCCCTAGGAGCCAGGTGCTCCTCTGGTGCGAAGCCACAGTCGGCGGCTCGGTCTTCCACGTGCACAACCCCGGCTGCATCCCGCCCTCGGTGGCGGCCCACATCTTCCAGCCCCACTTCAGCAGCAAGGGGCACAACCGCGGATTCGGCACCTATGCCATGCGCCTTCTCGGCGAGCACTGCCTGGGCGGCCGCGTGGACTTCGTGACCGACATCGTTGCGGGCACGCAATTCAGCATCGAGCTGCCCTAGCAGCTGTGCACAGGCTTGCGCACAAGATCGTCCCTCTCCGCCACACTGCCTTCTGCGCATCTCTGGCGCGGTTCAAAGACTGGTACAACGAGGTCCGGCCGCATTCGTCTACGCGCAGGCCAGCGGGTGCGGCCGGCGGCGCAGGGAGCGGCGACACGGTCAAGAAGAGTTCGAAAGGGTTCCCGTGGTCGCGCTCTCCCAAACGTGGCAGCATACAGAAGAAGGGGAGACAGAATTGCCCGACTCCAGTTTGACAGAACGGCCGCCACTAGCCTGCCCTTCATGCGGCAAGCTAGTGGATGCGACGTCGAACTTCTGGGGAACCAAGACACAGCGCCTGCAGCGATCATCGGGCACCACACTCGCGACCCAATCGCGGGGGTGGAATTCTCGGTCAGGGTCGGCAGATCTCGGACCCGTGAGAGTCATCATGTGCCGCGCGGACCACGCGGCGGATCAGAATTTGGGCAACCTTGTGCAATGTCCCGCGGCCCACGAATTCCACCACCACAACGGTTTGTCCTGGGGTGCACAACTTGGACAGTGGGATGACCTCGTCAAGGCGCAGGCGGTTTGGGTCTTTCGGGTCGGGGCTCAGCCGCTTCTCCAGGCCGGCAGCGGTGTAGTCAGGTGACAGGCGCGTCTCCAGCTCGTTCTCGCTTCGGCCCACGAAGAAGCGCGCGTCCAGGGTGCTGGCGCCGGCACACGCCAAGGTCTCGCGCGACACACCCCAAGTCAGGTGCACCTGTTTCTTGTCCCTGTCGGCCCACACACTTACTTCCGGGGCCCACACACCCATTCCGGTGTTGAGGCACCACTTGGACGGACAATTGATGGTCATGGGGGCTGATTCGAAGGCCAGCGGGGTGAAATCGCCGTCCGCAACCATGCGCACCTTGACGGTCAGCTTCTCGGGCCCAGGTACCGTCTTGTCTTTTGACTCGGCGGCCCGGCACAAGTCGGTGGCAGTGGCGAAGGTTCGGATGGCCTGCCAGGACGGACTGAGCGAGGGGTGCAACACCGGCGGCTCGCTGACCAGAACGCGTCCGTTGGCCACATACTCGACCTTGTGCTCGCCCGTCCCGGCCAGGGCGCAGGTGGCGAAGCGTTGATCGTACCAGCTGGTGGCGGCGATCTCGGCCTCGTAGTCTTGATTTACGCGCACCGGTCGAACCACGGACACAGGTGGTGCGGGTGGGGTCCGCCAAGGGCAGGCGGACAGGGTCAGAAGTGGCAGCAGCAACGTTGACAACATGGTTACCTCCGCGAGCCTTGCATCAGGCAATCGAGCCCACGCCCGGCCTGCTGGCGATAGAAACCGTCGATCCAGCCTTGCCGAAACGGCGACGAAGAAGCGCCAGGGCCGCTCAGCAGCTTGAGACATGTGCAGATGGTCTGGTCCACCGACGGCTCGCGCCCTAGGGCGGCCAGCTTTTGCAGACGGTCGGGCAGCTTCTCGCACTCCGCCTCGCTCCGGTTATTCGACGGGATGAGCGTCGCTTCGAGCTGGTCCACGAGCCAACGGCGCTGTTCCCGAGTCAGCCACGCGACCTTGGCATCGTACAGACGAGCCAGACTATCGAAACTCAGGCGATAGGCATCGGGCAGGTCGGGCCACACGGCCTGAATCAGGGCGCCATCTTCGGGGAAGAGCTGGTCCACCCTGCTGCCTGCCACGGCCAACAAGGGCTGGATGACAGGGTCCTTCAGTGCCTCCAGCAAGCGCTTCTTGTGGATCTCGAAGCCGCCGTGATTGCGGGCGCGCAGCGCGAAGGACAGACAGTCGAGGCAACCGTGGGCGTAACGTCCGTTGCTCGCCCGATGCATGGCGAGGGTGTACTTCCATTCGGCCTCGTCGATCCGATCATCCATCGCAAACAGCCGGCTCACATCGTCGGGTACGTGCAGCGCGGCCGCCTCCTCGGGTGGCAAGATCTCGCGCAATGCCTGTGACAGTGCACTGTTGTCATCGCCGTAGGCAGGGGATTCGAAATCGCTGTGGGCGCCGTAGTCGGGCATCTTTTCGGCAAGAAAGAGAAACACCGCCACCCAGAAGTGGACCGGGCGATCGCGAGTTCCAAGGGCGCTCTTCGGCGCTGAACGGAAAGTGGCCACGATACGCGCCAGTCCAGCGGGGGTGTAGTAGGTGTCGCCCATTACCGTGTAGACCGCCGGGTCGGTCAGGGCGTCGATGGCCGCGTAGGTCTTCACATGCTCTGCAGCCCAGGCGATGGCGATGTGCAAGCGGGTCACGAAGCTCGGCGTGGCCTTCAGCGTCTGACGCCCGGGGAAGGTGTAGTACTCGTTGGCCAGATCGGCCCGCACCCGGTCCAGCTGATCGCGGCGCACAGCCACGAGGTAGTCGCGAAGGGATAGGGTCTTGTCGCCGCAGGTGACGGAAGGCCCCAGCTTCGTGCTGCACCGACCAAGGACGGAAACCTGCGGCTCCTCGGCCGCGATCTGCCCGATGCCGATCCACAGATGTTCATCCAGCGACTCCATCAGTGGCGTGGGCCGCACGTCGATCTCGGCGCAGGCCGCTTCGGCTCCCAGAAGGAGCTGATGGCGGCGCTCGAAGGCCAGGCTGGTCAGGCCGGGCACGCGGGAAAAATCCTGCAGCAGCTTCTGGCACTTCGCGGGATCGGCGAAGTTGTCGTCGCTGAAGCGTTTGCATTCCTTCTCTTGGTCGGCGCTGGAGTAGAAAATCTGCACCCAGCTACGGCAACCCTCGGGCCCGCAGGCGCTCTGCCTGTAGCGGATCTCCAGCTCCCGGGTCCGCGCACGCGTGCAACGCTCGACTACCTTGCGTTGCATGTCCACGCCCTTGAATGTCTCCTTGACCTCCACGCGCGACTCGATTTTCACCCCACACAGCTTACAAAGCTTGTCGCTGCAAAGCTGCTTGGCCGCAGTGAAGGCTTCCTCCTCGGAGACGCCCGCAGCTTCGCATGAAAAAACGTTTCCGCCGTGCTCGGTGCGATCAGGTTCGGTGGCCCAAGCCGGGCCACCGGTCGCACTTGACCGCGCCCCCGGCGACGGAGTGCCACAGCCGAACAGGAGAAGGCAAGCCGCTACGACAACACGCATAGGCCGACTCTACACCGGGTGGGCTGCCGCCGTAATCCCGCGATAGCAGCAGAGAAGGCCGCCAACATTTCGCTAGGACATAGCTAACTGGGCAGCTGTCCATCATTAGACCGCGATATCCCTCTATTAGAGTGCGGACTTGTTGGACTCTGCGTGCGCCCTTCCGAAACAGCCGCGCCTCCTGAAGACCCGCAGCCAGCCAGCGACGTGGACCAGGCCGGCCTCGGAAGCGGGGCAAGATTGCGGAGCTGGTCTTGAAGATCGCGCGGGAGAACGAGTGGGGCTACACGCGGATCAAAGGCGCCTTGCAGAACCTCGCTGTCAGCTGGCGACGTCGTCCACACTGAGCGCTGCGTGCTGCAACCGCCAGGTCTCGCGGCGCCGCCACACCGTGAGCACGAACAACAACGACGACACCAGGACCGCCGCAATGAAGGCCACGCACGCCGGCCATCCCCCAAGGCTCCACAGAAAGGCGGGCGCCGTCGACCCGACGAAACCACCGAGGTAGTAGATGGTCACGTACCAGCCCACCGCGGATGCTCGGGCCTTGGTGGTCACATTGCCAATGGCTCGGTTGGTGACAATTTGGCAGACGAACACGCCGGTTGAGCACAGGGCCAGCCCTCCGATGACGAACGGCAACGCGCGTACCAACGAGAGTAGGGTTCCGGTGATGCAAAGCACCTGAGCCATTGCGAGTAGCTTCCAGCCTTGCAGTCGGTTCGACCACTTGCCCGCGAGCGGCGTCACGACGACGCCCACCAAATACACCACGAAAAGCGATCCAAGCGCCGACGGGCCGAGCGAGAACGGAGGCACGGCCAGGTAGAATGTGATGTAGGTGAATGTTGCCACTAGGCCGAACAGAATCGTGAACCCGACAGAGTAGATGGTCAGCAGTGAGCGATTGCGCAGATGTCCGAACATGTCTCGAAGTGCGCCGTGCACGTCGGCCACGCGCGAAAACGCCTTGGCCTTGGGCAACCACGTCGAGATGAGGAGCGCGAGCGCGAAGCTCAGGCCGCCAAGCGCGACAAAAGCCCAGTTCCAGGCGACCCGCGCGGCTACAAGCCCAGTCAGAAAGCGCCCCGTGAAACCGCCCAAGACGGTACCAGCCACGTAGACGGACGCCACGAAGCCCGTCTGGGAGCGCGGCCACTCTTCGTTCACGTAGGCCACTGCCACGGCGAACACGGCTGGTGTGAGCAGCCCCTGCACGAATCGCCAGAACACCAGTGCCCCGAGGCCACCAGGGAGGGCAGCAAGAAGATAGGTCAAGCCCAGCAACCAGACCGCAGGAACGATGACCCTCTTGCGACCCACCAAGTCCGCCAGCAGGCCCACCCATGGCGCCGCCAAGGCCACGCCGAGCGTAGCCGCGGAGATCGTGAGGCTGACCTCGACCTTGGACGCTCTGAAAGTGCGCTGTAGGATCGGTAGCAACGGCTGGGTGGCGTATAGCCCCAGGAAGGCGCTAAAACCCACCATCCCGACGGCGATCTCACGACGGTTCACAGTCCACTGCCCATCCCTTCTGGCAGGCGCCATTGCTCGCGGCAGAGGCGCCGCGAGACCGGTAGCGCAGTAGGGTGGGCGACGCTCCCATCGGCGTTGGGCAGGAACATCCGCGCACCTTGTATCACTGCGGAGCGACGATGCTACCGAAATCGGGCACCACGCGACCGGGCTATCAGCGGACTGGAGCCGCGGCGTGGTCGGCTACCTGATCGGCAACGATCACAAGAAGTGGCACTCTGGCATCCAGACCTTCGGCAAGATCAACTTCGCGCAATCTATCCCGGCGTGGACCATCAGGTCGGAGATCTTCACGGCAGGGCCGCTGCCAGGCCGACTGTGTCTGGCAGGGTTCTTGCTTGCTGGGGTCGCCACGTCCTCGAAGTCAACTACGCGACCGAAGGGCGCAACCACCACAAGGAGACCCAATGCATATTCAGAGCTTCTTCCTGGGAGCTTCGTTGTCAGCTCTGCTGGCCATGACCGCAACCGGAAACGCCGCCGAGAATGCCGTCCAGAAAGAGGGCAACGCCATGGAAGCCAAGGGCAACGCCCAGGAGCATAAAAGCCGTGGGGGTGGATAGCATAGCCAAAGCGTCACCCGCCATGGTTCACCTGGACAGCTAGAACCTCAATGAGTTTGGGCATGCCGCTCTCGCGAACACAAAGTGCGGAATGTCTGCGCACATAGCTGGTTAGGGCATCAGGTATTCGTCGCCTCCGGTCGGTCTTCCGTCAGCGCCGAAGGCGCGAAAGAGAAGGATGGGCTTGCCTGCGGCCTTCATCCAGAGCGCACCGGGACCGGCGACCTCGTGGTTTTCTGGCGGTCTGATTTCGATGCGAACCTTTCCGGTTGGATCGAGGAACGCCGCGCGCTTCCCCTTGAGTTCGACCCTGAGCCAGGTGGCCTTGTTTCCTGGGGTCGGCACATTAAAGCGCACGTTAGAAAAGCCACCGGATCCGCGGATGGGCATCGAATATTCGGTGTCCTTTACCTTGCTATCCGAAGCTCCGATCTCATCGACCCCGTTGCGAACCAAGAGCACGAACTCGGGGTCCGTCCTTTCCTTTCGGATCAGCGCGGTCACGACGGTGACTCCCGTCCATTGGTCCTTGGGCCAGTTAAAGGTGACCCTGGTCCCGTCGATGTCGAAGGCGGCATCCAGCCAGGGCTTGCCTGCGTCGGCCTGTAGTCTGAATGACTGACCGCCGACCGGATGATACTCCATGGGTGCACCGTCAAGTGGAGGCGACGCAAGGACGACGCCGTTTAGAAGAATGAGCCACGCGAGCGTTGTCGCGAATATTACGGACCGGATCGCCTGACGGTGCCGATGTTTGCGGTGTGTTTCGACCATTGTCATGCGTTGCCCCGGTCTGCCCAATCCGCTACTGGTCAAGGCGCGCGGAAACAATCGGCGGGGAAGGGCACGCCGATGTGGGGGAGAAACGACATGAAACCGCCGCGGCCAAATCCGTGAGCGGCATCTCGGACGGTCTTCTCGAGCAGTTCCAAAAGATCTTCCTGAGCGCTAACAATGGCGATGGCATCCTCGACGCGTTTCTCTTGCTTGTCTGCCGACACCCGCTGGGCGGCCTGACAGAGCTTGCCGAGCTGCTCGATCATTTTCTGGCGCGACTGCGCCCACGGTGGGGGCAAACCTTGGTGCAAGACAGTCAAGTCACCGTCTGAGCCTTCCATCAGCCAGCCAGTGCCCGTCGGGAAGACTTGGTAGACTTCGTGGTCGTCTTGCGAAAACAGAAATCCGCGCTCAGCCCATCGCCAGGTGCTCTTCTTTCCATCGTTCTGAAAGAACGTTGCGCCCTGGCTCGTGAACTGAACACGCGCTAGACTGCCCCACTTGGCATTCACCGCGGTTGCAGTCCACTCTCCCATGGCGCCAGTCGGCGCTACTGCTTCCGCCAGCGCCGGCGTGCCAGGTTCCTTGTTGGGAAGGATCCAAAGCCAAGTGCGCTGCTTGTCGACAAGGAGGGCCGGCGACGGGCGCTTCTTGTCCAGGGCGAAACGCATCATGGGCCCTGCCTGCGCGGGAACGGGCAAATCCAAGGCGTGATCGTTTGCATCCTTTCCCGGACCTCCGTCTTTGCTGCCGACACGTATCAAGTCCTGGTCGAGGAAGCCGTTGCTGAAGGGGAAGAATGTCCGGGGACGCGGCGGCTGGGTCGAGCCCTTGGCGGCGACAGCCGGAAGCCAACCCGGCGCCTGACCGGGACGGTGCAGTAGAATCGCGTTGCGCTCTATTTCGAGAACGGCAAAGCCCTCGGCCAAGAAGAGCTGCCCGGAGAACCTCGACTCTCGATTGCCGGACAGCTCACGGAACCCGATACCACCCTCGGTCGTCACGAAATAGCTGACCGCATGGCGATCGGCCGGAGGGGCCAAGCTGATGGCGTCCGGTTGCAGGTTCGCCTGGCCTAGGATGGCGACCGGTTCGACCGGATTCAGCGCTGCCCATTCCCCGCGCGCCGCCTCTGGCAATGCGATGATGCGGTCGATTCGGCTGGGGTCTTCCTGAGAACGCCAGATCCATCCCGTGTCCGGCGTTGTAAACAAGAGCCGGAGCTGCGCGGACGGTTTTCCCATCGCGACCGCCGTTTCCAATCGGAAGGCCGGGTAGTTGCCCACCAAGCGCGCCGTCCGCTCGCTGCCGCCGATGGCCGGGCGAATGACTGCGCTGGTCCCCTGGATCTGCAGGACCGCGCAACCGCTGATGGATGGAAGCGAGTCGACCAGGAACTGCCCGTCGATGGGCGACGACGCCAGTGGGGCTGCTGGTTGCGTGGAGCTGGAGGCGTGGCCACAGCCGAGCGTGCAGATCGAGAGCGTGGCCACGATGGGATGAAGCTTGTTCATGGTTCCGCGCCTTCTATCGGCGGAGTGACGAGGGCGCAAGTGCGAACAAGTCGACGCGGCGTTGCGTCGCCCCGAGAGCCGCGCCACCCCTGGTCCAGCTACTGGTATACGGCCCTCGCGTTGTCGGAATCGTCGCAAACGCCTCCGTGAACAACGGGCCCCGATCGTGGATCAGGTGCGTCGTTCCGCGAAGAAATCCTTCCACCGGATCTACCAAGTTGCGCGCCTCCTGTCCGGCAAGCGCTTTTGCGACCTTGCCGACGTGTTGGCGGCGGTGTTTGCCTAGAGCAGCCGGACGCCGGTACTGCCACGGCACGGAAACCTCAGCCCTGATGCGGCTCCCGCTGCCGAGGGCTTGCCCCCAGAGCCGGGCATAGACGCCTGCGTTTGCTATAGGTAGCCGTGGCCATGCAGACGTCAGACACTCATTGGTTGCGCGAGATCGCGGTCGCCCAAGAGGCGGCGGCGTCAGCTGCGGCCATCCTGTTGCAGGGGTGGGGAACCCGGCCCGAGTTTCGTTTCAAGTCCAGCGACGTTGATCTGGTGACCGAGTTCGACGGCCGGGCCGAGACAGTGATTGTTCGCGCGCTGAGCGCCGCGTTCCCTGATGATGCCATTCTGGGCGAGGAAGGCGGTGGGCAGGCCGGCCGATCGGGCCGCACCTGGCATGTAGATCCGCTCGATGGCACCACGAACTTCGCCCACGGCTTGCCCATCTTCGCGACATCGATCGGTTTGTTGGCCGAAGGTACGCCGGTCGTGGGCGTGGTGTCCGCCCCGGCCGTGGGTTGGACCTTCCACGGGGCTCGTGGGCAAGGTGCCTTTCTCAACGACAGGCCGATCCATCCCTCGGGCGTGGCCGAATTGGGGCTCGCGCTGCTGGTCACCGGGTTTCCCTACCTGCGGGTCCAGCAGAACGACAACCTGCCCGAGTTCGCGGCCTTCATGCGGGCTTCGCAGGGTGTGCGGCGTCTGGGATCGGCAGCGCTTGACCTGTGTTTCGTCGCCTGTGGCTGGCTGGATGGGTTCTGGGAACGAGACATCAAGTCCTGGGACCTGGTGGCCGGAGCAGCCATCCTGACTGCGGCCGGGGGCCAGGTCAGCGATCCTGGAGGTGGACCTTTTGTCCCGGCGACCGGCTGCGTCCTTGCCAGCAACGGCAGGATTCACCAGGCCATGCTGGATGAGTTGAGAGCGTCTCGGCGATGATGATCCGCCTCTACCACCGGCTGTTCATCTGCTGAAAGCTCTTGTCCAGCTCGGCCCTGGATGCTTTGAGCATGCCCAAGCGCAGCGTCTTGTCCGTCCTGACCAAGGGATGACTGGAAGATCTGGCGCGGGAGTTTGACGGGGCAGGGCGCATATTACCATGCTTGACCGGGAACCCGCCTGCGGGGGAGATTCCAGGTGATGTACAAAGTCTTGTGTCAGGCGCCGGCCGATAGGCCGTAGCGCTTAGGAAGGAAAGAGGGGTACCACTTTCGGTTGCGAAACCAAAGAAAGGAGTACCCCCCATGCACCTTACACAGGCG
>Ga0265330_10002221_pt1 | contig 10696 bp, 2 predicted proteins | sample 41919metaG_FD_202083 | JGI IMG/M metagenome (GOLD analysis project Ga0265330, IMG submission 202083) | Rhizosphere microbial communities from Carex aquatilis grown in University of Washington, Seatle, WA, United States - 4-19-19 metaG | ecosystem: Host-associated > Plants > Roots > Rhizosphere >... | reverse complement strand
AGACCCTTTGTCTATCATCGTTTGACGATGGCTCTCACAGAAAAAGCGTACCATGAGAATGGTACGCTTTGATTATAGGAATCATCGCTTGGCCGTCCGTCCCGCCGCCCAATATGGATTGGGTCCCTGACCCGTCTCGAGCCGAGTCGAGAGACGCCGCTCGGGGGCGACAATTAAAGAAGCGCAAACGCATCACTGTCTATTTGTTTGTCATTTACACGATAACCGAATTATGGCCCATCTGATACGGTTTCGATAACCTTATTTATGGCCTATAAGGAGGGGTTTTGTTTTTTAAGAAAAGAGCATAAAATAGACGTATATGCGCTTGTTGCGATTTAAACTGGCTAAAAAATCCTTGCTTTTTGCCGGCGTTTTTGTCGCATTGTCGTTTTTTACTTCATCGGGCGCTTACCCCCTGCATATTGCCGTCGATCCGACCGGTTCTTATCGCTGGCGAAACGACGACGGCACCGAAAGAACGGCGACCTTTTCCGCGCCCGAAGGAACGCCTTTGGCGAATTTGGAAAAAAATACGCCCGTGCGCCTCCGTATTGCCGCAACCAACCCGGGAAACGACAGCGGACTTTTGGAAAAAGCGTCAACGGCGCTTGGAATATCGGAAAATTCCCTAACCTCCGCCGTCATTGATACGGTGAACGGCTATGCCTATTTCGGCACCAATACTTCTCCCGGCACGGTGATCAAGGTCCGTTTGGGAACGGACGACGATCAGCCCGTCGAGGTCGGCACCGCTATATTGAACAGCGGAGAAAACCAACTTCACGCCGCCGTCATTGATACGGTGAACGGCTACGCTTATTTCGGAACCTATTCCTCTCCCGGCGTGGTGGTCAAGATCCGTTTGGGAACGGGCGACGCTCCGCCCGTCGAGGTCGGCGCCGCAACATTGAATGATCTTTCTTATATTACGGCAGCCGTTATTGACCCGGATCGAGGTTATGCTTATTTCGGCGGCGGCTCACTTTATGTGGATAAAATCGTTTTGGGTACGGACGCCGCGCCGCCCGTAGAAGTCGGTTCGAAACTTCTGTATACAAACATGGATTCATCAATTACTTCGGCCGTCATTGACCCCGCGCACAGCTATGCCTACTTTGCCACGGACGATTACGCCATTGTTAAAATCGCTTTGGGACAAGGCGGCGCTTTGCCGGCCGTTATCGGTATTCTCAATATCGTTGCCGATCAGCCGTCCAACCTCACGGCAGCCGCGATTGACGCCGCGCACGGCTACGCTTATTTCGGCACTTATTCCTCTCCAGGCACCGTGATCAAGGTCGCTTTGGGCGAGGGCGACGCATTACCGACGACCGTTGATACCATTACCTTGGACGACGGAGACAATGATCTTGTTTCCGCCGCCATTGATACGGTGAACGGCTACGCCTATTTCGGCGCCAATACCGTCCCCGGTGCCGTGGCCGTGATCAAGGTCGCTTTGGGCGCGCTCGACGATCCGCCCGCCAAGGTCGACAGCGTGTCGCTGAACGGCGGAGAAGACAATTTGATGTCGTCCGTCATTGACCCGGTGAACGGTTACGCTTACTTCGGCACCAACAGCTCGCCGGGCGATGTTATAAAAATTTCCATCGCGCCCAAGGCGCAATTCCGCCTTGAATACGGCGCGAAAGAAACAAATTGCAGTAGTATTTCTTCTTGGACGCAAGTCCCGGCAACGGCGACAAGCGAAGCTTTTCAGATGTACGATTCGGCGAACCTAACCGACGGCGCGCCGACAACGCGCGTGAGCGGCCTGACCGATGCCAATGCCTCCTTCAAACCCGGCCAGGTTAAAGATGCGAGCTCGCAAACTTCGCAAATTTCCCTGGGCGAAAACGAATTTACCGAACTTGAATATTCGATCGAGCCGACGGCTAACGCCGCCGCCGGCGCCGCATATTGTTTCCGCCTGACCGATGCCGGCACGGTCACGGTGCTCGCCAACGCCGTTCCCGAAGCGATGATCGCGAACGGCGCATACCGCTGGCGCAACGACGACGGCACCGAGGCCGCGGCGACGTTTTCCGCCGCGGAGAACGCGCCGCTTGCCGGGCTAAAGACAAATACCGCCGCGCGGCTGCGTTTTGCCGTCGGCAATACCGATTCGGACAGCGCGCTTTTGGAAAAAGCGGCCGGCGCTTTGGGGCTTGATGAAGGCAGTGATAGGAGCGCCGTCATTGACGCCTCGCACGGCTACGCTTACTTCGGCACATTCACCGCACCCGGTCAGATCATCAAGGTCGCCCTTGGCGCGGGCGCCGCTCCGCCTCATCGCGTCGGCGCGCTCACGCTCCACGCCGGCGAGGATTATCTTACTTCGGCGGTCATCGATCCAGGGAACGGCTACGCGTACTTCGGCACAAGCACCGCACCCGGCCAGATCATCAAAGTCGCCCTTGGCGCGGGCGCCGCGCCTCCCGAGCGCGTCGGCGCCGTAACATTGAATAGCGGGGAACAATATTTATTTTCCGCCGTGATCGATCCGGGGAACGGCCATGCCTATTTCGCCGGCGGCGCTTCGCCCGGTATTATCGTCAAGGTCGCCCTCGGTAGCGGCGATGCTCCGCCCGTCGAGGTCGGTGCCGTGACTTTAAATAGCGGAGAGTACGAGCTGTATAATGCCGTCATTGATCCGGCGCACGGCTATGCGTATTTTGGAACCACTGACACTTCTCCCGGCATTGTGATCAAAGTCGCTCTTGGTAATGGCGACGCGCCGCCCCGTCGCGTCGGCGCCGTAACTTTGAATGTCGGCGAGAATCAAATTACTTCGGCGGTCATTGATGCGGGGAACGGATACGCTTATTTCAGCACGGACACAAACCCCGGCATCATCGTTAAAGTCGCGCTGGGTGGAGGCGACGCTCCACCCACCCGCATCGGCGCTTTAACTTTGAACGACGATGGTTTTTTTGATTCTGCGGTCATTGACGTGACAAATGGCTTTGCCTATTTCGGCACTTTCTTCGGGAGTGTGATTAAGATCGCGCTTGGGGCGGGCGACGCTCCGCCAACCTTGGTCGGCGCCGTGGCGTTGAACGAAGGACAGCGCGGTTATCATTTTTCTTACATTTTTGTCATTGATCCGGCGAACGGCTACGCCTACTTCGGCACCGCGGATTCGCCCAACATCTTGGTCAAGATCTCTTTGGGCGCCGGCGCCGCCCCGCCCTCCCGCGTCGGGAAAGCCGTAACCATATTCGGCGTCGGCGCTGTTTCCGCCGCGATTGATGCCGCGCACGGTTATGCCTACTTCGGCACCGACACGTCGCCCGGCCAGATTGTCAAGGTCGCGTTAGGCGCGGGCGACGCACCGCCCGTCCGCGTCGGCGCCGTCACACTTAATTCCGGCGAGGATGATCTTACTTCGGCGGCCATTGACGCGAGCGGGGGCTACGCTTATTTTGGCACTAACACTTCGCCCGGCATCGTCGTAAAGGTCGCTTTGGGTAGCGGCGCCGCGCCGCCCGTCGAGGTCGGCGCCGTCACGCTCGACGCCGGCGAGGATTATATTACTTCGGCCGCAATCGACGCCGCGCACGGCTATGCCTACTTCGGCACCGATACTTCGCCCGGCATCGTCGTTAAGATCGGCTTGAACGGAGCCGCTCCGCCCATCCGCGCCGGTTCTTTGCCGCTTACCGGCGTCGGCGGATACTTGCATTCGGCCGTCATTGATACGGTGAACAATTACGCTTATTTTGGCACGGGCGACAGCCCTGGCGTTGTCGTTAAAGTCGCGCTCGGCGCGGGCGCCGCATCTCCGACGCTCGTCGGGGATATTCCGCTCCAAACGGGAGAGGATGATCTGACTTCGGCTGTCATTGATGCCGTAAACGGCTACGCCTATTTCGGCACTTTTACCATTCCCGGCATCGTTGTTAAGATCGGTTTAAACGGCAACGCCGCGCCGGTTCGCATCGCCGCGCTGACTTTTTATTCGAACGAAGGATGGTTATCCTCGGCCGTCATTGACACGGCGCATGGTTATGCTTATTTCGGGAGCGGCGACCATAACGGCGCCATCGTTCAGGTGGCGTTGGGCGCGTTCGCCGCGCCCCCGACCCGTGTTCGCTCTATTTATCTGTATCTCTATAATGCCAACTTTGATTTTCTTTTTTCGGCCGTCATCGATCCGGCCAATAACTATATATATTTTGGCGCCGATGACAGCCCGGCCAACGTCATCAAAGTCTCCCTCTTTCCCGAAGCATCGTTCCGTCTTGAATATGGCAACAAGCAAACAACTTGCGACGCCATTTCTTTATGGACGCAAGTGCCGGCAACGGCGACAAGCGAAGCGTTCCAAATGCATGATTCGGCGAATTTGACCGACGGCGAACCGACGACCGATATCGCCGGACTTACCGCGCCGGATATTTCTTTTAAGCCGGGAGAGGTTAAAGATACGAGTTCGCAAACCGCGCCGATCGCCCTTAATGTGGGCCAATTCACCGAGGTCGAGTATTCAATTGTCGCGACGGAAAACGCCACGGCCGGCGCCGCGTATTGTTTCCGCATGACCGACGCCGGCAACGTTTCGTCATTCACCCGAGACGTTTACGCTGAAGCCGATATTTTTCAAATTTACCGCACCGGTTCGCCGCCTCCCGTCGTATCGCCTCCGGTCATCACTCCGCCCGCGATAAACGAGAATGTTCCGGCAAACGTGAACGCCAATTTGCCCGTGAACGGACCCGGAAACAATCTTCCGGCGAACTTCCCCGTCGTAGCCGGCACGACCTTTGCGACTTATCGCTTCATCAATCCGGGGAATGCGACTTCCTTTAACCTTTATGAAGCGCCGCCGGCCAGTTCGCTTCGCCTTCTCGCTTCAAACAACGATCCGAACGCAACGACTGTGACCGAAGGGGGACTCACGCCGAATACGCCGTATTCCGATCGCGTCATAACGGCCGTCGGAAACGGCATCGAGTCGGAACCGTCGGCGCCCTTTCAGACCTTTGTGACGCTTTTAAACAATTTCGACTCCGTCGTTCTTTCATACGACCCCGTGGCCAAGACCGCCGCCGTGACCGGCGCGGGGAACCTGCCAAATCTCACGGTCGGATACTCCGGTATGGATTTTGTCGTAAAAGACGCTTCCGGAAAGGCCCTCATCGATTCCGGCTTTCTTCAAACCAATACCACCGGAGTTCTCTCCGCCGTTGACCTTAATCCCGGCGAAACGTACACCGTGACCGTGACCCCGCGAAACAGCGCCGGCGTGCTTTCGCCCGCCAAGGACTTTTCCGCAGTCATCCCCGCCGCGCCGGGCGTTGCCAAGATCACGCTGGTTAAGACCGCCGTAAAGATCGATTACCCGACCGCTTCGGCCGCCGGCGCAAATACGGCGCCGAATACCAAGCAGATCGAATATGCCGTGACCGCCGCGAACGTCGGCACCGGCATTGCCAAGTCCTTCGTCATGACCGATCCGCTCCCCGCGGGGCTCGACCTGACGGCCGGTTCGATCAAGGTCGCTTCCGACCATGATGATCCCGACGACGTTGTTTCGGCTTCATACGACAGCGCCAAGCGGACCGTTAAAGCGACCTTGAACGAGCTTGAGCCGAACGAGTCATTTACAATCACCTTTATCGTCACGCCGTCGCGCGCCGCCGCCTCCGGCAAGGTCAAAAACAAGGCCTCGGCGAGCTGGGAAGAATAAGCGATGAATGCCCCGCGCGTTTCGGTTTGAGGTTAAGGACGGGGATTGTATTTTGACCAAAAAAATGATAGAATATATAACTATGATGATGAAAAAGCTAAAACTTCCGCATATAAAATTCGCGCGGACGCCGGTCGTTCTTGCGGGGGCTTTCGTGATCATTTCGATCGTCTTGTCGCTTGTCGCGCCGCGTCCCAGCATTGCCACCGACCCGTCGTCGGGCTCATACCGCTGGCGCAACGACGACGGCACCGAAGCGGCGGCGACCTTCGCGCACCCGGAGAACACCACGCCTAACCGATTCCCTCCTGATTCGCCCATGCGTCTGCGTTTTTCGCTCGACAATTACGCCGCGGACAGCGGACCGCTTGAAAAAGCGGTTACGGCGTTGAACACCGGAGAAACCATAACCTCTTCCGTGATTGACGCCGATGCGGGTTACGCCTACATAACCACGAACCAGGCCTACGATTATGACGGTCTTAGTCCGAGCAGCTTGGTGAAGGTCGCGCTCGGCGCCGGCGACGTCCCGCCCGTCCGCATCGGCACCGTTCCTTTTGCCGTCGGAGACGGCTATATTACGACGGCAATGATCGATACGACGCACGGTTACGCTTATTTCTCCACCAATTCTTCTAAGCTGATAAAATTCTCTCTGGGCGACGGCGGCGCTTTACCCGTCCGCATCGGCGCCATTGATTGCAGTGAAGACGGCTATCTTGGGTCGGCTGTGATCGACCCGGCGCACGGTTACGCATACTTCCATAGCGCTGGTGATGGTAATTACGTTGGCGCTCCTCCCAACAAGGTCGTAAAATTCTCTCTGGGCGACGGCGACGCTTTACCCGTCCGCATTGGCGCCCTTACTTTGAATGAAGGAGAAAATTTCTTTTTCTCGGCCTCCGTCATCGATCCGTCCGCGGGTTATGCATACTTTTGCGTCGGCACCTTTCCTCCGCCCGATCACAGAGCGCCGGCCACCGTCGTTAAGGTCGCGCTCGGCGCGGGCGATTTTTTGCCTACCCGCGTCGCCGCCCTGACGCTCGATAGCGGCGATTTTAATCCCCAGTCCGCCGTCATCGATCCGTCTGCGGGTTATGCGTATTTTGGCACCTATGGCTCTGCGGACGGAGACCATGTCATTAAGGTCGCGCTGGGTACGGACGACGCGGCACCCACTCGCGTGGGCGCTGCAACTTTAAATGAGGGTGAGATGTTCTTGACGCAAGCCGTCATCGATACGGCGAACGGTTATGCCTACTTCGGAACGATGTGGGCCGATCCGGTCGTCGTGGTCAAGATCGCTTTGGGGAGCGGCGACACTCCGCCTTCCGAAGTCGGACCCCTATCTTTGAACAGCGGAGAGAGCCATTTCCTTCAATCGATGCTCATTGATCCGGCGCACGGACACGCCTATGTCGGCGTCGGGCAAAGCGTTGATCATTTTGTAAAAATTTCGCTGGGCGCGGGCGACGCGCTTCCTGTTCGCGATGCCGCCCTTGATATGGCGGTCGGCGAAGACAATATCAGCGTCGCCGTCATCGATGCGGCAAACGGTTATGCCTATTTCGGCACCTGCACCACGCCGGCGGAAGTGGTCAAGGTTAATTTGGAAGGCGGCGACGCGGCGCCCGTTAGCGTCGGTTCAACGATTCTTAACCCGGGCGAGGATTGCACCAAATCGGCCGTGATCGACGCGGACGCGGGCTATGCCTATTTCGGCACTGCCAATTCGGTCGTCAAGGTCGCGCTCGGCGCGGGCGACGCTCCGCCCGTCCGCATTGGCGCGGTTACGCTCGAGAATGACCCTGCGAGCGCCGTGATCGACCCGGCCGCGGGCTATGCCTATTTCGGCACTGCCAATTCGGTCGTCAAGGTCGCGCTCGGTGCAGGCGATGATCCGCCCGCCGTCGCCGGTTCGGTCGTTTTTGACGGAGATGAAAATAATTTCAGTTCCGCCGTGATCGATCCGGATGCGGGTTATGCTTACTTCGGCACCAGATGGAACAGTATCGTGGTCAAGGTCGCTTTGGGCGCCGGTTCCGATCCGCCGACCCGCGTCGGCGCCGTTATATTGAATGCGGACGAGAACGATTTAATAACAGGCGTGATCGATACCGCGAACGGCTATGCTTATTTCGGAACTTTCTCGGGCAATGGTTACTATGAAAAAGTCATTAAGGTCGCCTTGGGCGCCGGTTCCGATCCGCCGACCCGCGTCGGCGCCGCAAAAGTGAACGATGCTTATTTGGAAAGCGCCGTCATTGATACGGCGAACGGCTGCGCGTATTTCAGCTCCGGGGCGAGTATTATTAAGATCGCGCTCGGCGCGGGTGATGCTTCGCCATTCGAGGTCATTACGGTCCCTAATCAATTAGGGGAGGTGCAGGGCGGTTTTCAATCCGCCGTTATTGACCCGATCAATCAATATATCTATTACGGCACTGCGGAATTCCCCGCCAAGATCGTCAAGGTTTCATACGCCAACACCGGCGACGCCTTTCGCCTTGAATACGCCGAAAAAGGAGCGACTTGCAGCGATGCTCATCTGTGGACGCAGGTGCCGCCAACGGCGACGAACGAGGTTTTCCAGATGTACGATTCGTCGAACGTGACGGACGGCGATCCGACGACCAATGTTCCCGGCGGGCTCACGGATCCTCCGGGCGAGGCCTTCGTTCCCGGCGAGATCAAAGACGCGAGTTCCGAGACATCGCCCATCGTCCTTAATCAAAATCAATTCACCGAGGTTGAATATTCGCTCGAGTCGACGACGAACGCCAAGGTCGACGCCACCTACTGTTTGCGACTCACGAACGCCGGCGCGGTTTTTTCGGCATCCGGCTCTTTGTTTGTCGAAACGGTGGTTATGGAACACGCTCCATCCTCAAACACCGGCGTGTCGGCTCCGGTCATCACCCCTTTCTCCGGGAACGCGAATGTTCCGGAAAACAAGAATGCGAATGCCAACGAAAACGCCAATTTGCCGACCGGCGGGGCGGGAACCAACACCCCCGCGAACAGCCCCGTTGAACCGGGAACGACCTTTGCGACCTATCACTTCATCGGCCCGGAAAACGCCACCTCTTTCAATCTTTATCTTGCCCCGTCGACGAGTTCAATGCGCCTCCTGGTTTCCAATCCCGACCCCTTGGCTCTTTCCATCACCGAAACCGGCCTCACCCCGAACACAACCTATGCCGATCGCGTCGTCACCGCCGTCGCGGACGGCACGGAATCCGCCCCCTCGGCCGCCTTTCCGGCCTTTGCCACCCTCCTTAACAACTTTGATTCCATTGCCGCTTCATACGACCAAACCGCCAAGACCGTTACTTTAACCGGCATCGGCGCTCTCCCGAACCTGACGGCGGGGGACTCGGGCGTTGACTTCGCGATCAAAGACGCTTCCGGCGCCGTTCTCTTTGACTCCGGCTTTGTCCAAACCCCGTCCCTCGGACCGCTCGCTTCCGCGCTCCTTGAGCTCGGCGAAACCTACACCGTGACCGTCACCCCCAGGAATCAAGACGGCGTCCTTTCTCCCTCCAAGGACTTTTCCGTGACCGTTTCTTCGGCCGCGCCGGGTCAAGCCAACGTCTCACTTACCAAAACCGCCGACAAAACCGACGTTTCATCTTCGAGCGGCGTCGCCGTTACCAAAGAGATCAAATACACCATTACCGCGGCGAACACCGGCGCCGCCGCGGCCGCCTCGTTCGTCATGACCGACCCGATCCCCGCCGGACTCGACTTTATGGACGATTCGATCAGGGTCGCTTCCGACCTTGACGATCCCGATGATGTTGTTTCGGCTTCATACGACAGCGCTAAGCGCACCGTTAAAGCGACCTTGAACGAACTTGAGCCGAACAAGTCATTTACCGTCACCTTCATCGTCACGCCGTCGCCCAACGCCGCTTCCGGCACGGTCAAGAACAAGGCCAGCGCCAGCTGGGATCAATAACCTGTCTTTTAATTCGATAAAACTATGAAGAAGTTTTTAATTTCGCTTATCATCGTTGTTGCCTTGCCGTTTGGCGCCCGGGCGGCGACATTTTCTATCGACTCCAATGAAGTCGATACCGATATTGTCAATGTTATAACCAACGGCAATGCGAACGCCAATGTCAATGCGCCCGCGCCGCCGCCGGAGCCTGAAAATGTTCCGGTTCCCGTTCCTCCTCCTTCTTCTCCTCCTCCGCCGCCGGGAAACCCCGCGCCGGGCGGTTCCGGAGTCGGCGCGCCGCCTCCGGGATCCGTCGGAGGCGCGTCCGGAAGTTCCAACGAGATCACCCCGCCCGCGCCCGCTCCGAATGTTCCGGCGAGCGCGCCGGCCAATCCTCCGGCTCAAAGCGCTAATACCGCCGCCTTTCCTTTCCTGTCCGTTTCCGAGAATAAGGCGGTCGCCAAAGCGACGGGGCAAGCCGTTTCCGCGGTCTCCAACGCCGCTAATTCGGTTAAGACCAACGTGATCGATAACCCCAAGGTTCAGCAAACGAACAATTTTATAGTTGCGCCGGCGACCACGGTGGCGACCGCCGCCGTGGCCTCATCGATCAACCTCTCGTTCATGTTGTATTATCTCTATTTCCTTTTACTCCAGCCGATCGCTCTTCTTGATCGTCGCCGTTCCAAAACGACCGGCATCGTCTATAACGCCCTTACCAAATTGCCGCTCGACCTGGCCATGGTGCGCCTTTTCGACGGCAAAACCGGCCGGCTTGAGCGCACTCGGGTCACCGATTCGACGGGACGCATTCTTTTCATCGTTCCGGCTTCGGAATACGTGATCGGCGTGACCCGCGACGGCTACTCTTTCCCCGCGTCGACGATGAAGGACGCGGCCGTTGACCCCGTGTACAATGATTTTTACAAAGGCGGCAAGATCAATTCGCTCGGCGCGCCGATCGCGCCCAACATTCCGCTCGATCCGGAGAACGCCGAACTCACAACCAAAAAGATCATGAGCAATCGGGCATCGCTCGTTTTTAAGCACTTGCTCGC
>Ga0265330_10002220_pt1 | contig 10703 bp, 12 predicted proteins | sample 41919metaG_FD_202083 | JGI IMG/M metagenome (GOLD analysis project Ga0265330, IMG submission 202083) | Rhizosphere microbial communities from Carex aquatilis grown in University of Washington, Seatle, WA, United States - 4-19-19 metaG | ecosystem: Host-associated > Plants > Roots > Rhizosphere... | reverse complement strand
GTCCGTTTCTATTAATTTGTTATTTATACTTCTCATTTGATTATTCGGAAACCAACGTCCCAAACTCCCCTCCCTGGAGAGCTTTTGAAGCGTTCTTCAAGTCTTTAATATTAAAAACCACTATCGGCTTTTTATTCTCCCAGCAAAGAGCGAAAGCTGTTGAATCCATTATATTCAAATTATTCTCCAATGCTTCTTTGTATGTAATATTCTTGTACAGTTTTGCAACCGGATTGTTCTTAGGGTCTTCGGCGTATACACCGTCGACATTAGTTGCTTTCATTATCAAATCGCAATCCATCTCGCAAGCTCTTAGGGCTGCGGCAGTATCCGTAGTACCGAAAGGGTTGCCCGTTCCTCCGGCAAAGATAACGATTCTTCCTTTTTCCAGATGATGCAAGGCTTTCCTTCTTAGATAAGGCTCGGCAACAGCGTCCATGCGTATAGCTGATATGGTTCTCGCCGGAACATCCAGTCTTTCTAGCGCTTCGCATAATCCGAGTCCGTTAATCACGGTCCCCACCATTCCCATATAGTCAGCCGTAACCCTGTCAAACTTATTCTCTCCGACTTCGCGGAACCTGAAAATGTTCCCTCCGCCCACAACCACGGCCAAATCGATATCATTGTCTTTCTTGAACTTGGCTATCTGCTTCGCCATTTCCATATACTTAGCAAGGGAAATTCCTTTACCTTCTTCATTCCCGAATATCTCTCCGCTTAATTTTAATAAAACTCTTTTGTATCTCATTTGTTCAGTTGTTATTTTTCCCCATTATATCCCATTCATTAAATCATTGTCCAGTCAGAAGTATAAAAAAAGAAACGGTTTTGCTGATTTCAGCTCACGTTCCATGATAAGCCCTCCCGTAAGGCAGGTGGATTTCTATTTCCATCCCAGAAGGTTTTATCCTGCTTGTCAGATCGTTGGCCAAGAAGTCCCATATCGGAGTCTCTTCGTTGACTTGGTACAATTGATAGACGACAATAACCGCGTTGTCGGTAAGAGTACGGTCTTCCATACTGCTTATCTTAACATCACCAACGCTTATCTCTTCTCCAATCTTCACGCTCTCTAATCTGTACGGCCCCGTTTGGTTGATTATGGGGAGATAGAACTCTTCGTAGGTCCCATTCTCGAACAAGAGGTCGTGGCTTTGCACCACTCTTCTCTCAATCGTAGCAGATCCTGAAGTCATGACTAATGCTAAGATTATGAGAAGAGATACAAACACGAGGAACGAGAATACCCCCATGATAACCCAACCGCGGCTTCGCAATTTGAGATAGAGAATAAATGCGAGAAAAGCGGGAAGAACTACGAATAAGGGAAGGAGCATAGCGGTCAATAACGCCGCTAGGCCCATAAGGGCAACCTTGAGGTCTGCCCATTGGTCCCCCTCCTTTTTGTAAAGGGCCAGAACATAGACGACACATACCACGGCCATAAAGACCACGGCGTTAAATGCATTCAGATACATCTTTTTCACTTCCATCGAGCTACATCCGCTCTGCCATAATTAAGACATAGAAAAATAGGGGTGTCAATAAAAAAAGGGCGGCCATTTTGGTCGCGTTCCTATAATCTGGTTCCCTTGTCTCCACAAAAGGCCCTAATCACCTCCTCATCGTTAAGCCAAGGAGCAGTATAACTTTCCCCCGCAAATAAAGAAAGTCCCGACAATACGTCTTCTCCTCCGGCTTCGTCAGAGAAACGCACTAAAAGAATCTTCTTCACTTGGGGATACTCGCACGCAATAGCAGCAATCGCTGATGCGCCGGCCGATACTCCCGTGAGGTAGATATCGGGCATGGCGGCTCCGCAAATATCGTCCGAATTGCTTGTGACGTACTCGATAATCTGTCGCAGGTTTTGCTTAACCATCGAGCGATAATCACAAGATTCAGAACTTGGATTCGACGCTCTGACAAATGCGACATTGCATCTTTCGCGAACGGAGTTTGCAATTTCGATGTACTCCTCACCGCGCCCATCCGCCGTTTCGTTACGGCCCGGATAGTTGATGATGATGGTTTTCCCGCGATTGTGATGAATGCCCATGCTTATAACGTGGACTCCGTAATATGCTCCGACTTGAAAATCCGTTTCTATGAAGTCTTCTCTCATTTTCCATCACTCCGAGTAAATAGTATGTTAATGTGCCACACTCTCACTGAGGCAAGCCCAGTATATGCAGGTTAACGTATGTTGTCAATCAAAAAATGCACAAAAAAAGAGACCTTACGGCCCTATGGGTAAAAGAAAAAGTATTAGCGGAGTACCTCCAACAGCAAATCTCGATAATCACCGCTACAGTTGGTGCTCAGCCTGTACTTTTTCCCTTCGATAATAAACTCCTTTTTGAAAGCTCCTTCCTCGCCTCTCGTTCTGGGTATTGTTTTCATGTACCAAGAAACGATACTCTCCGCTTCTTCCCTGGAAATAATTTCCGCCTGGACCAAAGGTTCGAGTCCGAATCTCACAACAGCCGTTCCGTTCACCGGATTGTTGCGTAGTGAAACGATATTCAGCCCGAGCACGGTATATCCCGAAACCCTCAATGTCGATGTCCGCAAAACTTTCTTTGCAAGCGGCAGCAAGTCGGCTACCGGAATACCTTTCCATGTTGCACGGGGATTCTCCGAAACGGCTTTTTCCCATACGGGAATGAGGTCTCGGGTAGCTATAATGTAATTGGCCGACGGAACCTTAGGCTTCTGTATCGGATACCGGGCCAAAAGCTCCTGAAAGCCTTTGCACTTTTTCAGCGCCTTCACCTCTTCGTCGGGTTCGTTCGCGTTCCAGACAAATGCATGTGATTCTTCTCCCCTGTCCCGGCAGTCATATCTGCAACAAGGCGGAAAATTCATGAGCATTGTGAAGTTCTCGACGACCGAGATGTCTTTCCCGAAAAGTGAAAGGGTAAGATGTTCTCTATATCCGAATTGATTCAGTGGCGATGCACCGATAATGATGCGTTCTCCTTTCACATTGATGGTATCGGACTGGGGCGAATCGTAGCTGAACTGCAATCCCGTAGCCCGAAGGTCCGCTTCAATACTTGAAATATCTGTCATAAAGAAAAACTCCTTGTTTCTGAATCGGTAAGATTGACGTCGCCTCACGTATGAGACGAACGTTTAAGGGGCATAACCCGCTAAACGCTCGCCTCATACCAAAAAGGAATCTTGTTGTTAAGTAGCTTTAGATACTTGAAATACTATTATATTTTAAAACTTTGTCAAATCAATGTATTAAAAAAATAGCGGATATGAATCTAGTGCCGCTATACACCTTAAAAGTAGAAGAGCCCGCCCCACTTCTTTCCTCCTCTTGTGGGCTCGCACTTTCTGACCTTCACACTCTCGATTGGTCCGAGTTTTTTGGACAGCATGCGTTCCACCGCCGCGAAAACCGTAGGGTCTGCCTTGGACGGAACGAAGTCGAATTCGCCTTCTCTGGTATCCCCGCTCTTGAAGGTCACGAAGAGGTCATACGTCCCCTCAACATCATGATGCGATGCCGACTCCACGAGCTTGCCGACAAGCGTGTTCCCGTCTGCAAGTTTGATAGAGAATTCCCGGGTTCGCCCGCTGAGGAATTGCTGGAACTGCCTTGTCGCCTCAACGACCCAGGATTCCTTGTCATCGAGAGGCCGGCCCTCGAAGGAATCTCGCCGGACCGTGTACGACTTGCCGTCGTCGAAGAAGACTATGCGCTCTGTGTATTCTTCTTCGCCAAAATTCCCGCCCCGCTCCTTCAGCAGATAGGTGCCGATGCAGGTTTTGATAATCGGCAATCCGCCTTCGCAGAAAACGAACTTTCTGCCGAGGGTGTAGTACGGGTCGTCCTGGAGTTTCTCCGGCAACGCATAGTCGCCGATAAGCTTCTGATTGCCCACGGCATAGAACCACGGGGTCAGCATCCCGCAAGAGACGAATCTCTTGAATCCCTTGAGCTTCGGAAAGCTTTGTTCAACGGTTTCGGCCGGCCAGAAATTTTTGCATGCATACTTGGCATCCTCAAGAGTCTCCCACTCGGCAAAGCATGAACCGCCGTAATTGCTATACAGATAGACGATAAACTTTGCATACCCTTCCGGAGGGTCTTCTATAGCCAGGCATTCAATGAATGAACATTGCGAGGCAGCATACCCATGCTGCGTGACATTGTAGCGCGTAAACGCACCATAACCGCCATGCCCAATACACTTCACGTTTTTGGTTTCGACTGCAGCTTCCATTTGTGTCACCCTTTTTATGTGCTGGTTAACCCTAATAGGTTTAACCTTACCGCCATAATATACCACATTTCCTAAAAAGTACACTCGAACAGGTGTATTGACAAATATTAGACCATATTGTATAATTAAGTTAGAATTTTGGAGGGAAAAGATGTCCGGAAGATTGGTCTTAGAAACCACTGAAGACAAGGTTTGTAAAGTTTGCGGAAAGCCAGCAACGTGGCAGCACATTGCTCTTGAAGATGAGGCCGACGGGTATTTCTGCCAAGAGCATGCCATCGCTCAAAAGGGCGCTGATTACGTAGATAGCTGGATATGGGTTCAGAAGGTAGCAAAAATCGGGCCCAGGTATCCGCTTGAGGACATCGGAGAATAGGAGACTCCGACAGATACTAAATTAGTATCATCTCCTTTCTAACTTTGAGTCCGCTTCCAAAAGTGAATTCAAAATTGGGAGCAATGATTAATTCAACATTAATCTTTTTTTTATAAAAAAAGGGGTCAATAATGACCCGCATCTTCTCGTGCCCACTTGCAGAGAACTGCCAAGCAAGCCAAAAGAACAAATATCTCAACCGGTGTTTTGATATCACGGCAATCGAATTCGCAGCCAGTGCCAGACGACTCGGTTCCATCGGAAAGAATTTCGGAAGGACCGTCGGGACATCTTATAATCAACGCCCCGTTTTCTTCTATCCTTATACAGAATTTCTTGCCTTCAGTCCCCGTCCGATGACAGTAAGCATAAACTGATTTCATCGCTTCCACGGCTTCGTCCGTGACTTTCTGCTTCTTTCTCGGATCTTTCCAAAGATAACGAAGATAGTCGCAGAATTCGGCGCTCAATGTTCCTCCGATACTATTGCTCCTTTCGGGCTCGTCGGAAGCGACAACAGTCCAGACTATCAGCTGATTGAAATCCGCCGATGTCTTAACTGGCGAAGAGACCATATCAGCATACATGGATAAGGCTGATAGGCTCCCTGCAACGTCGAGAACTGATCTATCGCCACAATCGGGACAATTAACTTCACCCTTGCACCCGGGACACGGTCTCTCGCACCCGAGCTTTTCCCGGGGAAGTGGAAATATCACTTTGATCAAATCTCCTTCAACTTTTTTAACCCCGGCCCCGTTGAGCCCGAAACATAGGCCCGGGTCATTGATTTCGGGAAAACTCTTGGCGCCGAACCCCCTCACGAACAGCTCGACAATCCAAGGGTCACGCAAACCATCCGCGATGTCCTTGTGTATTCCTACCGCTATACCGATCGGCCATTCTTTATTAAAGAAAATCTCCGACCAACGTGGGACCTTATTCTTTCGGTCCAACATTTGAACCCTTAAATCGACTGACATGGTAAACACCAAATAAATGAACTCCACGATGTGGTTGAGCTATCATCGCATAAAGAGAATGGGGTGTAAAGCTACTTCTTTTTCGTCACTAGTTGTCCGCAAGCCGCATTGATTCCCCTGCCGAATTCATACCTTTGAGTGGTAAAGACTCCTTCGTGTTCCAGATACTCTTTAAACTTCTTGATTGTATGAGAATCCGAAGGTACGAACTTGCCAGTTGGATTATAAACTATGAGATTGACCATATACAAAGGCTTCTTCATCAAGTGCGCCAATTCTCTGGCGCATTCAATAGAATCGTTTTCTCCCTTAATCATTAAATACTCAAACATGACCTTGCGGTTTGTTTTTAAGATATAGTCGTCAACCGCTTTCAAGACTTTCGCCAAGGGATATTTCTTGTTAACCGGCATCAACTTGCTTCTCAAGGCGTCATTGGGAGCATGCAAAGAAATGGAAAGATTGACTTGCAAATCTTCTTCACTAAACCTTTCGATTCCTTCGATGATTCCCGATGTTGAAATGGAAATCTTTCTTGAACCGATATTGAAATACTCGGGACTATTCAATATTCGGACCGCCTCTAAAACATTATCGTAGTTCAAGAAGGGTTCCCCCATTCCCATGAAAACCACATTGGTTATTTTCTTGTTCTTCAGATAGCGGGAAAACAACAAAACCTGAAGGGCTATTTCAAAAGGCTCGAGGTTTCTTTGCAGTCCCATTGTTCCGGTGGCGCAAAAAGCGCAGGCCAAAGGACACCCGACCTGAGACGAAACGCAGACGGTGAATCTATCATCGTTGTGCTTCATTAAGACTGATTCAATCTTCAATCCGTCTTCAAGTTCGATTAATGCTTTAACCGTATTTCCTTCTTCAAACAGTTCGTGTCGGATATTCAAAGGCAATCCCGATAGTTCTTCCCTTAATTTCAGAGGCAAAACAGTGGCTTCCTTCCAGTCCTCTATCAAATCATGGAAAATGATCTTGCGAACCTGCTTAATCCTGTAAGGCTTCTCTTTTTCCAGCTTTTTTTCAATCAAAGACAGGTTCATTTTTTTTCCAAAATCTTAACCTCTTCTTTAGACAAGGCATTCTCATTCTTTATCTTCTCGACAATAGTCGAAAGCTTCTTGGTTCTGGTTAAGGAAACTTCATCGAACTGGGTTGAAACAGCGCGTATCTTCTTTCCCAAGACATCAACCTCTTCATTGTATTTGTCGTATTCAATTTCAAACTTCTTGATGAGTTTGATTATCTCGTGCAGATTCTCCTGGTATTTGAAGCTCTTGTATGACTGGAAAACCATTCTTAAGATGGCTGTAAAGCTGAAGGGTCCGCACAAGACCACTTTCTTTCCCATGGCATCGTTCCAGATTTCGTTCATCTGGTCGTAGATAAAGCTGAATATCATTTCGTTCGGAACGAATAAAATGACGAAATCCACCGTATCCTCTTCGGGGTTGATGTATTCTCTTCCGGATATTTCCTTTATCCTCGCCTTCACGTCCTGCTCGAAAGCTTTCTTGTATTGCTTTTTCTTTTCCTTGTCGTCTTCTTCGCTGAACTTCAAGAAGTTATTCAAAGGAAACTTCACATCAATGTTTATCTTCGTCCTGTCAGGTAAATAGATGGTGAAGTCGGGTCGGTTGCTGTTATTCTCCTGGGCTGTATTGGCTTCATAGTTCTCTCCTTTGACAAACCCGATGGTTTTCAAAAGATTCTCGGCTATTTCTTCTCCGTATCTGCCTCTCAATTGGTTATTTGATAGAATATTCCTCAAGCCTTCGGTTGAATCTTTCAAGCTGCCGGTGACTGTTTTGTATTCTTCGAGAACAGTTCTAAGACTATTGAATTCTCCGATTCTTTCCTTTTCAACTTCGTCCAGCTGCTTTTTGCTTTTATCCAATTCAGAATGAACCCTCTCAATCAATTCCTTGATCGTGTCTTTGTTGTGCTGTATCGACTCGCTTATCAATTCCTTCTTCGAATCGAATTGCTCAAGCAAATGCTTTCTTTCTTCTTCGAATATCTCTTTACTTCTCTTGGCGTTCTCATTAACCATTTTTTGAAACAAAAGATACGCAAAAACCGTCAGGACCAGAAGCGAAACTATCAAGGTTATGATTTCTGCTGTCATATTTTTCTTTTTGTTATCAAAAACACTTTGTCGTTTTTCCTAACAATGTCGTCGAACACGACGGCTACTTCTTCGCCCTTCTTTCCCATTTTAACATCTTCGTTCTTTATCTGTATAGACTTTACATCCTGCTCAATGAATGTGTGCTCTCCTTCGACAATAATCCTGTCTCCCACTTTTAAATTAAGATGGTTTAGTGTAACCGCTCCCGATTTAACTTTCGGGTAATAATGAGTGACGTATCCGACAAGCATTTTCCTAACGCTTGAAACATTGTCTGCCTTGTCGTAGCTTATCCCTTCTTTTCCCGGAGTCCCGAAATAGAAGCCGGTTGAGAATCCCCTGTTGTATACGGTCGACAATTCTTCCATCCACCCTGCAATTTTCTTGTCGCTTATCGTCTTGTCGAAATACGAATCAATGGCTTCTCTGTAGCATCTTGAAGTCACTTCAATGTATTTAGGGTCTCTTCTCCTTCCTTCAATCTTAAAAGAATCTATTCCCGCTTTGATTAATTCGGGAACGAATTCAATCATATTCAAATCCTTGGCGCTCAAGAAATACTGCCCTTCGTTTGAAATCTTGTTTCCTTCATCATCGGACAGCGTCCACTCCTTTCTGCAAGGCTGGGCGCACGAACCGCAATTGGAAGACTTGTCATACAGATAGGCGGATAAGATGCATCGGCCTGAAATAGCCATGCACATCGCTCCGTGAACGAAAGTCTCTATCTCTATATTAACCTTCTTCTTGAGTTCCTTTATCTGAACCAAAGTCATTTCACGGGCCAAGACCAATCGCTTCGCTCCCAGCGACTTATAGAACTCAGCCGACTTCCAGTTGGAAATGTTGGCTTGGGTCGAAATGATAAAGGGAACCTTATTTTCTTTAGCCAGCAGTATCACGGCAGGGTCCCAAACGATAATGGCGTCCACGCCCGCTTTTTTGGCCTTTTTAACCAGTTTTTCAGCCTTTTCGATATCAGGGTTATACACGACCGAATTGACTGTTAGATACGCTTTTAGGCCGTATGAGTGGCACTTCTTAACAAAGGCCTCCATTTCATTTATCTCAATACCGGAAGCGGCTCTCATGCTTAGTTCGGAAACGCCGAAATACACCGCATTGGCGTATTTTTTGCAGGCCTCCAAACTGGCCCAGTCACGTATAGGACACATTAGTTCAGGCTTTTTCATATCTGTATTTTAGCACGAAACGCGATTAAAAAAAAGGAATCCGCTACGATAAAAAATGTAGCGGAAATTAGTTCTTCCGAAAGAGGCTCACAAACCAGGGGAAGATGCCCGGCTTTCTCTGATACGTATATAAGTCCTTCAAACTCATCGCGTATCTGTCGAACTTGGTCTCATCGCCGTGACCGATCCTCGACCGGTATGCCTTGTGAGCGATGGCTTCATCGGGGTAGAGATAAATCCTTGTCCGGCGTTGCAACGAATCTCTGACGACTTTGCCATCGCGGGAGAGGCTCGACAACTCCTCGTATACGCCTTCCTCAAGGTCCATATTGACATGCCCGATTGTTTCATCAAAGAAGAACCAGCCGAAGGCAATGTCCTTGCCGCCGGAGATATAGAAGTTGCTCTTGCTCGTCGGCTGGATAGAGGGCGCGAGCGCCTCCATGATTTCCTGCAGGCGTTTGGCATGATAGACTCCGGGCTTGCAGCCGAGGAATATGTCGACCTCGTGCTGAAACCCTGATTCGTTCCCTCTGGGTAGCTCTGTTTTCTCTGCTCTTCCAGCTTCAATAATTAAAGGGTTGCCTTTTAGGGATTTGCCCTTAAGCGCCTCGTTAATTAACTTTAATTTTGACACAGTTAAACCTCCGATAATATGCACCTGACAAAAGAACAGCTAAAAAGCTTGAAGCTTTCAGATGTTCGTATGTAAAAGGGCGCTTTATTTATACAATAAACGTCATAAAAAATCAAGTCCTGTAAAATAAAAAAGGTCGGGGGAGGTATTATCCAGCCGCCCCGATTTCCTTGACCCAATCCGACGGAAGTATTATCTTCGCCAGATATTGTGCATCTTCAACGAAACCCTCTCCCTCGGCGATTGTTGCCGTCTGCGGGATTACGCCCGGCCCTATCCAGACTGGCAAAAAATCTCCACCGACGTTTTCGATACCGAGGTCGACTTGCGCATAAAGTAAATATAAGTCGCGTGAAGAAAAGTGTGCACTGATAAGTTCGAATGCTGCTGAGACTTGCTTTGCCGCGAGCAGAAGAAAATCTTCAGGGTCGGCTCTATACTGTTCATTGGCGATAAGCCAATCCCTGAGAACATCCTCTGCCTCAGGAAAAGAAAGCGTCTTTCCGTTCACGAACTGCACATCCCTTGACGTGGCAACGCATTTAAACGGTATCGCCTCTACGTCTCGAACGAGGAAAGACTTGCCGGCATACCTGCTCCATTCGCTTGAAGACAGTCCGATAAGCCTGGGCAGTATCTTTGGGTTCGTTTCGTCAGTATCACTGAGAATACTTTTCCTTGCCAGGTACTTTGTGTATCTGGTAAGTTTTCCGACTTCTATACTCTTGTACACCTTTAAGGCGTACGTGCACAGGTGAGGATTTGCTACTCTGTAAGAAGTGCAAAATCCATCCGCACGGATAAGCGCGAGGTTTCTTTCCATAAGTTCCCTCCATCTTCAGTTCTGTCAAAGAACTGATTGCCTTATCTATACAACTATTCAAAGAAAAAAGCAACAGTCGCCTGTTACTTCTTTTTCATTATCTCGTTTAAGATTTCCTTCACCTTTTCGATGCTGTCGTAGTCATAGATTGAGATGGGAATCTTTTTCTTCCTCCACTTGCTCATTCTTTCTTTCAAAACATCCTTATCCACCAAATCCGTCTTGGTTATAAATATATATTCTTCCTTGTCGAGCATCTCTTTGTTGTAGTCTCCGAGCTCTTTCTTTATCGTCTCGTAGTCTT
>Ga0265330_10002218_pt1 | contig 10711 bp, 8 predicted proteins | sample 41919metaG_FD_202083 | JGI IMG/M metagenome (GOLD analysis project Ga0265330, IMG submission 202083) | Rhizosphere microbial communities from Carex aquatilis grown in University of Washington, Seatle, WA, United States - 4-19-19 metaG | ecosystem: Host-associated > Plants > Roots > Rhizosphere >... | reverse complement strand
GCGCCAGGACATTTTTGAGAAGGGTCTCTAGATAGTATTCGCCGAGGATGCCGCGATGCTTGGGGTTCTTCAAGATATCCTGGAGATTCTGGAGCTGGTCAGCAAAAGAGACGACTTGGCGGTTGGTCTCGTCGAGCTTGGTGAGGCCCTGTGTTACTTCCTTGATGAGTTTGGCCGACTCGCCGAGCTGGGAGCGCATGGATTCCTGCATCGAGACCGAGGTCTGGTGCATCTTGGTATCTACAGTCTTCGTTAGGTCGCCAACTTTCCTGTCTACAGTGCGGCCGAGCTCATTCAGGTTCGCGTTCATTTGCTCGAGGACGAGCTTGAAAGCGTCGGTCGGAGCCTCGCCTTGCCTCTCTTCCCCATTCTTGCGGCGCAGTAAAACCACGACCAGACCGGCATTTATGATGATGAGCGCTATGAGCAATATGATGAGGATTGTTTCCATTTGAATTATTTTAACATCGCCTTCATGGCTGTGGGTTGTACATTCAAGGCGTTCACATCCTTGAGATCCACCCATAGGATCTCATATTCCCCGTATATGTCGCTGCGTTCGGCTTCTGGACCGCCTATCTCGCTACGAAGCGTCCCGGAGACGACGTCACACATATAGAATACATCCGGCTCGCCCTTAAATTCATGCCTGTAGATCTCTTTGCCGACACGGACGACCAAGCCGAGCTCTTCCATGCATTCGCGTTCGAGCGCGGCCACTGGACCCTTATCTTCAGGCTCGATGCCACCACCGGGGAATGCATAATAGACAGGCTGATCCTTCTTCGTACGCTTCAGGAGAAGCGCTTTTCGATCCTGTATGATGACTGCACGCGCTCTGCCTTTCATGATATTATGATGATACCATGCTTCACCAAACTATAAAGGAACAGATCAAGGACGCCCTGCGTGCCAAGGATACGATCAAGCTCGAGACTCTGCGCAGCTTGAATGCCCTGTTCCTGAACGAGCTCATGTCCGCTTCCATGCCGGCCGGCACCGAATTTCTGCCAGACGACAAAGCTATGCCTCTAGTCAAGCGCTCGGTTAAGCAGCACAAAGACTCTATCGAACAATTCTCCAAGGGTGGCCGCGAAGACTTGGTCGCCAAGGAAAAAGAGGAGCTTGCCATCCTAGAATCCTACCTGCCAGCCATGATGCCGCGCGAAGAGGTCATGATGATCGTGAGACAGCGCATCGAGAAGCTCAAGCTGGACGGGACTTTCGACCCCAAGGCCGCAGGCAAGATAATGGGCATGATCATGAAGGAGCTCGCAGGCCGCGCCGATGGTGCGGACGTGAAGGCAGCGGTTGAGGAATTGCTGAAATAATCAGGCCAGTATCTCCAGCTTCGGTTATTTTTGCTATAATCCAAGTTTGACAATAACGGCATCCGTTCTTTTGATATGGATAGCTGCGGTCCTCATGGGGGGCTTGGGACTCGTGATCTTCCTGGGGAGCCGTAACCTTTCCTCGAGGGCTTTCGCTCATAGCGTTTTGTGGGTGACCCTATGGATGGTCGGCACCGGCTTCCTCATCGCGGCGACCGAATATGAGACTGCCATCTTCTTCTCCAGGCTGACCTATTTCCTCGGCACGACCATTGCTTCAGCGTTCCTCTGTTTCTTGATCACCTACCCCGAAGACAAATGTCCCAGCAGGGCGCTGACTTTGACCCTGACGCTAGGCCAATATGCCCTAGCCTATGTTTTTCTTTTAACAGACTGGGTCATACCGGACATGTTCCCTTTGCGCTCTCGCGGCTGGGGCTGGGAATTCGGAGGCTTGTCGCTCCTATTCGAGGCCATATTCTTCGGCTTCTTCGCCTACGGCATAGCGATCCTATATCGTAAATACAAGCATTCGAACGACGAGAATACTAGGACCAATCTGAAATTCATGATCTGGACGATCTTCGCCGGAACGATCCCGCCGAGCGTATTCTGCGTGATCATGCCGAGGCTGGGGCATTTTTCGCTGGTCTGGCTGGGTCCGATCTTGGAGATCGTCTGGATGCCGATCATCGCGTATTCGATCATCAGATACCGTCAGATGAATGTCCGGGTCATAGCCACGAAAGTGCTGGCTATCGCTCTGGTGGCGATGTTCTTCATAAACATCTTCATAAACGAGCCCTTCAAGCTATGGGGGCGCGCGGCTGTATTCCTGATCTTCGTGACGACTGCATGCTTCTTGATCCGCGGAACGATGAGAGAGGCCCGCCAGCGCGACGAGCTCGATAGACTGAATCGCGGCCTGGAAGCCAAAGTAGCAGAGCAGACGCTTGAGATCCGGAAGGCCTACGAAGCTGAGAAGCACGCGCGCATGGAGCTCGAGAAGCTGAATGACGCCAAGGACCAGTTCATCCTGATCACTCAGCATCATATGCGCTATCCTGTCACGAAGATCCTGTGCACCTTGGAATCGGCGCTGGAAGGCGCTCATGGCGAAGTCAGCCGAGAGCTCGCGCACGTACTCGAAAACGTGCGCGCATCCGGTCAGCGCCTTATGCGCATCGTAGACGATTTCCTGAACGTGACCGCCATTAAGGTCGGCGCAAATATCTTGAGCATCTCCCAGACGAGCCTCAAGCCGGCAGTCGAGGAGATCCTGAACGAATTAAGAAGCGACATAACCTGCATGGGTCTTTCTATCGTTTATCCGCAAGACGATGGGAGCTGGCCATCAATACCGGTCGACATGAATAAGATCCACGAATGCTTGCACGTCATCATCGAGAATGCGATCAGGTACAACAGGACCGAGGGGACCGTGACCATAGCCACGAGACGATACGATGATCTTTTTGAGATCACAGCTTCGAACACCGGGATCGGCATCTCCGAGGAAGAATCACAGAAGATAGGCTCTGCCCTGTTCTATCGTAGCGAATACGCCAGAATAGCCCACCCGATAGGCATGGGCGTCGGTCTTTCAGTCGTAAAAGCGATCATCCGCGCGCATCACGGGACGTTCAAAATCGAGTCGAGAGGGCCAGGTGAAGGAGCAAAAGCCACCATAACGCTGCCTTTGAGATAGAAGGCGGCTACCATGCTCGCTATTGGAGATCTATCCCGAATACCCTTCTAGCATTGTCCAAAAGCGCCCTTTCCACCTCTTCCAGGGGCAGCTTCTTTATCTGTGCGATCTTCTCGTAGACTTCAGACACATAAGACGGCTCGTTGCGTTGCCCGCGATGCGGGACCGGAGCTACGAACGGGCAGTCGGTTTCGGCCTGGATCATATCTAGCGGTACATATTCGATAAGCTCAGCGTATTGTTTAGCAAATGTCACGACGCCGGTGAATGAGAGCGTGTATCCAAGGTCCAGGAATTGGCGCGCCTCATCTATGGTGCCAGCGAAGAAATGCACATCCCCTTTCACTCGCGGATAGGACTTCAGGATCTCCAGCGCATCTATATACGCATTGCGGATATGGAGCATGAGCGGCTTCTTGGATTCATCGGCAAGTTCTATCTCGGAGATGAAGGCGGCTTTCTGCTTCTCGGCCTGGACCGGATCGTGATGATAATAGTCTAGACCGCACTCCCCTATGCCGACAACCTTAGGATCCTTGAGGAGCTCGCGGTAAACCACCGGATCGAATGATTCGCCTCTGGAGGTGAACTCCTTGCCACCTTCTCCGAGCTCTTCCTGGTCATGAAAAGACGCGTCCGTATGGACCGGATGTAGGCCTACGATGGCGTAGACGCCCTTCTCGTACGCGTGAGCGAGCTTCACGGCCGCAAGCGAGGTGTCAGCTTGCGTGCCGACGTTTATGAAGGCCGTTCCCGAATCAAGCGCTCGGCGAGCCACGGCATCTCTGTCGGCGTCATATGCCGCGAAATTCAAGTGAGAGTGTATGTCTATGCGTCGGAAAGGCACTATATTTCCTTAACCGATGAGGAGTTCACCTTCAAGGTGACGTTCGCGGATTGAGGCGGGTTGGGCACTGGCGTGGCACTGCTCGTACATCTTATGCCGAATTGATATATGCCGGGGGTCACTGGGACTGCGACAGTGCCGGCTTGCAAGGTCGTACCGGTATTGCCAGACCAGGTCTTCGTGCCGTCGCCGTTGTTGGCGGAATTCAGACTGGCATTCTTCCAGTTCGCGTTCCAACCGGCGTTATTAGGATCAGGAGCGATCGTAGGCGAACATGAATAGTCGCTAGTCACGGTCAGATTCCAGACAAGGGCGAACGGGCTAGCCTGCTTGGCGGTGAGAGTATTCCCAGTCGCGGATGAGATCGCTCTGCCGATGGTCAGATTCGAGGAACCGATCGGAGCAAGCACGCTCACAGCCGGGCAGGATATGTTCGAGCTCACCAGGTTGTTACCATCCTTTATTACGACGAGCGGCCCGACAGCGCTAGTGGCATAGGAAGCGGTGAAGCGGTTCGTCGGGCTTTGAGCGTCATATCCGGAACCATTCCAATTGTAGTGATATGGGGCACTGCCGTTGGATGGGTTGGCCTGGAACGTCACTGACGTATTCGGAGCGACGTTCTGATTCGGAGTCACCGCCGTACAGGTGCCGCTTACGGTACTACCATAGCCGCAATCAGTGCCAAGACATACCACGGGATTGCTTATGTTTGGATTGAACTGTATCCAGCCGGGACCGGTATGGTTGGCCGTGTCTCCGCCCCAAGCAAAACCCTTGAAGACGCCGGAGTTGGAATCGTACGTGATACCGCCACTGCCTCCATTCGAGGGCGACGAGTGGTTCGTGCCAGAAAGTTCGACGCAACCGTCAGTGCCGCCGTATACGAGCGCTCGAGCCCATCCCGTGACAGCGCCTGTGGATTTATCAAGATGGGCCGGAGTCCCGCATACCGAGACATCGGATGAGTTGAAGCTCACCCAGCCCAGATATTCTGACCAAGAATAGCCGCTCCAGTTGCCGGAGCTGTCCACGCTCACTGAATAAGATGGACCGGACGGGACAAAAGTGACATCGGCCAAACCAGCAATCGCACTATAGCTAGGGGATCCATTTGCGACAAAATAGTTTATTGTGATATCACCATAACTTCCGACATAAAAGGGAGCCGTATAATAATTTCTAAGCCGGGCTCCACTAACAAAAACTCCGTACTGTACACCGGCAGTGACATTTACAGGTGTCGATAAGGTTGTTGACTGCCAATACGGTGCATCGACTCCGGAACCTGATGCTAGGATTTGGAGGTCGCTGATCCTCTGGAGGGTCACACTGTAGGTATTTGTTCCATAAACGTATGGCACAAAGAAACTAATCTTGGTAATCTGGCCATTTTTGGCTGGAGTGAAAACGTATCCAAAACTGGAAGCACTGCTGAGCAATCCAGTCTCCGAAAGTGAGGATGGACAATTTGATTGACAAGGAGTTTGCGGAGGTGCGGCTGCTATATCAGCCGAGTTGAAGCTGATCCAACCAAAAGTCTCCGACCAAGCCCAGCCTTTCAAGGTTGCGGCTTGAGCAGAGGCTGCACCCAGTCCGAAGAAGAGCACGGATAAAGCGAAAACGAATATAGTGAGTTTTTTCATTTCAGGCTTATTTTACCGCGAAAAAGACCTTTTAAGTAGGGGTCTGTAAACGTAAATGTGGATAAGAGAGTAGATATTTCTAGCCCGGCCAGTTTTCAACCATGAGCAGCTTCTTGTCTGTTTTTTTGTCGGCAACCGGCATGCTGTCCCATATCTCTTCGGTTATGAATGGCATAAATGGGTGGATGAGCTTCAGAATCGACATATGCAAATGGAGCAAGAGCTGGATCCTAGAATTGCGGGCCTTTTCGTCCGTGCCGCCAAGGATCGCCTTGCTCTCTTCGAGGATCTTGTCCGCGAATTCATGCCAGGCATAATGATAGAGCTTCTCCGCCACTATATAGAATTTATATTCATCCATCTCCTTGGTGACGTCTACCACCAGACCTTTCAAGGCGTTCAAATGGTCCAGATCCGCGGCGGTCCATCCCTTGAAATCCGCGTCATAGCCGACCGATCCGGCTGATGTCAGGATGAAGCGGGTCATGTTCCAGAGTTTGTTCACGAATTTTTTGTAAGCGGTGACTTTGTCTTCCGACAGTGCGAGCGACGTGCCGGGGGTATTGCCGACGACGAGCCCCATCCTGAATGCGTCCGTGCCGAACTTCGCGGTCAGATCTAGCGGATTGATGACATTCCCTTTCGACTTGCTCATCTTCTGGCCCTTGCCGTCGAGCACCATGCCATGGAAATAGACCGTCTTGAACGGCACCTTGCCCGTGACGTAGAGGCCAAGCATGATCATGCGCGACACCCAGAAGAACACTAGGTCACCGGCGGTCTCCATGACATCGGTCGGATAATAGGTCTTGAAGTCATCGCCTTTCGGAAAGCCGAGCGTGGCGAACGGCCACTGACCGGAGGAGAACCAAGTATCGAATGTGTCGCCGTCTTTGACGAGCGCCCCACCGCACTTCTCACACTTCGTGAGCTTATTCTCTAGATCGACGTATCCCTCGCCGCATTTCAAGCATAGTTTGGCCGGGATAGGGATGCCCCAGACGATCTGGCGGGAGATGTTCCAATCGATGATATTCGTGAGCCAATGCGTGGTGATCTTCTCGTAGTGGTCTGGAATGTAGACGACTTCCCTGGCCTTGATATTCGCGAGCGCCTTCTCGGCCAAAGGCTTCATGCGGACGAACCACTGGCTCTTGATCTGGGGTTCGATGATCGTGCCACACTTGTAGCAGGTGCGGACCACATGCTTGTAAGCCGGGTCGATCTTCTCGACGAGACCCTTGCCTTTAAGCTTCTCGATGATGAGTGGACGGGCCTTTTTTATGTGGATGCCGGCGAATTCTCCGGCGATCGGTAAGAGTTTGCCCTGCTCATCTATGATCTGTTCCTTGTCCAAGCCGTGGCGTTCGGCTATCTCGAAGTCCACAGGATCATGCCAGGGAGTTATGGTCATAACTCCAGTGCCGAAGGCCATGTCTATGGCCGGGTCTTTTATCACGGTCGCTGTGACCGGACCGTTTATCCATTCTAGGTCTATTTTCTGGCCGTGCTTGTATGCGGCATATCTCTTGTCGTCGGGATGCATCACGACGTACTTGTCGCCGAATTTGGTCTCCGGTCTGGTCGTGCCTATGACGAATGGCCCATATTTCAGGTAATAGAACTCTTCCACTCGCTCCTCGTCCTTGATCTCGAGATCGGAGAAGGCGGTCTGGTGCTTCGGGCACCAGCTCACTATGCGCTTGCCGCGATACAGAAGACCGTCGTCGGACAGCTTTTTGAAAGTCCCGTAGACAGTCTTCACTATGTCCTCATCGAGAGTGAATTTCTCGCGAGACCAATCGCATGAGGCACCCATCTTGCGCACTTGCGATATGATGTTCTTGGAATTGGTCAGGGTGAAATCGAGGATCTCTTCATAGAGCTTCTTGGGTTCGATCTCGAAGCGCGTGCGGCCTTCCTTCTCGAGCTTCTTCTCATATACCACCTGGGTCTCGAAACCAGCATGATCTAGGCCCGGGAGCCAGAGAGTTTTGTAGCCGCGCATGCGCTTGTAGCGGACGATGATGTCTTCGATCGTCATCACCAAGCCGTGTCCGGCATGGAGCGAGCCGTTGGCGTTCGTGGGCGGCATGATGAGCGTGAATGACTTTGCGTCTTTCTCGATCACGCCCTTCTCTACTGCCTTGTCAGGATCGAAAAAGCCGCTCTTCTCCCAAACGGAATAGATGCGGTCTTCGGTCGAGGCCGGGTCATACGGCTTCAGAAATTTGTCCGGAAGGCTCATGCCGCACATACTAGCAGAAAAATCTGCGGTTTAGTAATGCCAGCGATTCGTATTCGTAGGCGGATAGTAGTAAGTCGGGACCGGGTTGTAAGGATAGAAAGGTTGATTGTAAACCGGGGTCTGGAAAGGGTTATTCTGCGGCAAGTACGGGCTCTGATAGTAGTTCTGGGTCGGATAATAGTAGCCGTTATTGGAGCCATTATTGGAGCCGCCCGAATAGCCGTTACCTACACCGCCATAATAGCTGGGAGTCTGTGGGTAACCAGGGTAATAGCTGGGCACGCAGTAGTTCGAGGAGTAGCCATTCTGGTAATAGACAGTGGCTGACGGGCAGCCATTGCCCGAAGCTAGGGCCTTGTGGGAGGTCACGGCGAAGATCGCCAAGAGGACTGTTAGGCTTACGGCGCCTGAAATAGCAAGCTTTCTGGTAGTATTCTTCATAACGAAGTATGATATAGTAAAATCTCGAAATGTCAAGGCCTACATGATCACCCTAGGAATAGAAACATCGTGCGACGAGACAGCCCTAGCGCTCCTCGAGACTCGCGGAAGCGGAGTAGCTTTCGAGTGCCGGGTCATCGCCTCCCTGGTGCATTCGCAGGCCGAACTGCATAGCGCCTACGGCGGCGTCTATCCTTCTCTGGCCAAACGGGAGCATGGCAAGAACCTAGTGCCCCTTTTGCACAAATTGCTCATCGAGGCGAGCGACACTCTCGATAAGGCCGAATCGGTCTCACCCAAGGAGAAGATTGGCATCCAAGCATTCGAACAAGCTATGGAAACATTCCGGACGGAAATAGCGCCGCAGAATCCGGAGCTATATGAATCATTCTCGAATGCGGGCTTCCTGAAGAATGTCCCGCGAATAGACCGGATCGCCGTCACCGAAGGCCCTGGGCTCGAACCGGCCCTGTGGGTCGGCATAAATTTCGCCCGCATGCTATCCACGCTCTGGAACGTGCCAATCGTTCCGGTAGATCACATGGAGGGGCACATCGTCGGTTCGCTATTGCCTTCGGATGCCACGAACGGCGCTTGGCAAAAGCTATTCGACGCTTCGATGCCGATGCTCGCATTCCTGATAAGCGGCGGCCACACCCAGCTCGTAAAGATCGCCGGTTTAGGTGAACACGAGATCATCGGCGAGACGCAGGACGATGCCGTTGGCGAAGCCTTCGACAAAGCCGCCAGGCTCCTCGGGCTTCCGTATCCGGGCGGGCCGCATCTGTCTCTCCTCGCGGAAAAAGCCAGGAATGAAGGCATCGCCGCGCCAGTCGCGCTTCCGAGGCCGATGCTCCGGAGCGGCGATCTGAATTTTTCATTCTCGGGGTTGAAGACCGCCGTGCTCTACGCTGTCCGCAAGGCTCCTAAGGACGCCGATGGCGCGCTAGATCCGCTGTGGAAAAATGGCCTAGCCCGCGAATTCGAAGATGCCGTCACCGAAACTCTTGATAAGAAGTTGCGCATGGCTCTGGATGATACCGGCGCCCAGTCGCTCATCGTAGGCGGCGGCGTGAGCGCCAATAGGATGCTCCGCGAGGCTTTCACTAAGACAGCAGCGGAATATGGAATACCGGTATTCCTGCCATCTAGGCACATATCTGGCGATAACGCCCTAATGATCGCGGTGGCTGGCGCGTTAGGCTCAAAAGAAAAGGCTCCGATGGATCTACGGGCGAACGGGACTAAGAGGTTGGACTAAGGAAGCCTTTGCCACTTCGACCATATACACCTGTGATTCCCCGCTCATATTGGACCTAAATATTATCCATTTGCCGTCAGGGGTGAAAGTTACATTCGGCTCCAAACTATAGTCCTGTTTCGATAGGTCCACGAGTTTTTCGGTCTCAAGCGTCGTAGTGCCGGTAGTCGGCCTGTAGAGATAGATCCACTGGCCGTTCTTCTTTACTCCCCTGTCGGAAATGCTTCTCTGGGCAAGACGGTTAGCTACGCTCAGCGGGCCTCCCCCGTCGCCGGCGAAATATCTGCCGTTCCATGACAGGTTGTAATGGACTGACCAAGTCTCGCGCGAAATCGAATAGCGCGTCTCTCGGCCGGTTAGGAGGTCTATGCCGGCGAGCCAAAAGACTTCCGCCTTCGGCGTCTGTAAGTCGAACCAGATGCTTTGGCCGTCATGGCTCATGAATTCATGTCCGGCGACTTCCAGAGGCATGCTCCTCTTATGCAAAAGCCTGAGACGACTGCCATCCGTGCGCACCGTCCAGATCCGATCGACATCTTCCCACCGTCCTTCGTGGGCGAAAAGGATCAATGACGGGTCAGTCGGCGAAGGCTGAATGTGGTTGATGAAGTCCGGCCCTGGCAAGAAAGCCTTCACCTCGCCTGTTTGGATATTTGCAGTAAAGAATTCCAACTGTCCCGGATGACCGCTTACCGGCGTCTTCCCGACGATGAGCGTCTCATCGGCGTTTACCCCGCCCATCTCGCTCCTAGCAGGTAGAATGGCGATGCGATGAGTCGCCTTGGTGTCGACGTTAGTGGCATAGAGCTCCGTACTGGTAGCATGATCAAGCTGATAGTAGAGCGTGCGAGTCTTCCTCCCCATCTCCACGCCGGTCGAGCTGGCGGAGCTATAAGAGAAGCCCGGGACTATCAACTCTTCAGCGCGCGTCTTCAAGTCTATCGAAGCCAAGCCGCCGGGGATATAGATTATGACTTTGTCGCCCTGCGGCGTGTAGGCATTCTGATGGAAGTACAGGCTCATGCTGCCCGGAATGGACGATATCTGGATTATCCTGTGGTTGGTCTGAGGGTCGACCCAGTCGGTTGGCCCCTTAAGCATATATACTTCGACGTATCTGTCAGCATATATGCTCTCATATTTCTCGCTCACGATGCCCTGCAAGTCAGCTTTGAATGATACTCCATAATGATGTTCGGCAACTATGAATTTTGTCGGGTTCCTCATGA
>Ga0265330_10002215_pt1 | contig 10714 bp, 8 predicted proteins | sample 41919metaG_FD_202083 | JGI IMG/M metagenome (GOLD analysis project Ga0265330, IMG submission 202083) | Rhizosphere microbial communities from Carex aquatilis grown in University of Washington, Seatle, WA, United States - 4-19-19 metaG | ecosystem: Host-associated > Plants > Roots > Rhizosphere >... | reverse complement strand
CGCGCCGCCTTTTTCAAGAGAGGCGCGCCCGCGAAATCGGGTTTCGAGCAGGCGGCGGCTTCAAAGCCGTGCAGCAGTTCCTCGACCAGCGGATCGACGGGAACGCCCGGCCGCGGCTTGGCCGGCTCGGCGGGCTCGGGCGGCGTGGGTCCGCCCAGGTTCATGACCAGTTCCTCCTCCATCCAGCCCCGACGCATGGCAAGGTAGCGATGCGAGTTCTCCGGTCTCATCAGATTGCGCACCGGTTCCTCGAAGCTGAAGTAGTTCTCGAACTTGCTGGCAGGCTTGGCCTTCTCGCCTCTACGGGTCTTGGCAAACCCATCCTCGAAAAAGTGGGCGCGCACCGAGCTGCGCAGGCCGGCGTCTTCCGACAGGCGCTCGACCAGGATCTCCACCGCGCCGTTCAGGGCCGCGTCCACGTCGGGCACTCCCTTTTCCGGATCGCAGAACGCGCTGGCGTGGCCGTCGGGCGTCTCACTGTGCGCGGGCGCGACGATCCCGTGGCCGCAATCCCACAGCCAGTCAGCCAGCGGTTGCAGACCGGCTTCGCGCGCGACCGTGGCCTTGGTCTTGCGCTTCTGCTTGTACGGCAGATACAGATCCTCCAGCGCCGTCATGTCGAAGGTAGCCAGGATCTTGTCGCGCAGGTCGGGCGTCAGCTTGCCCTGTCGCTCGATCTCGCCGACGATATAGGCCTGCCGCTTGACGATGTCGTCCCAAGATTCCTTGCCGTCGATGACCGCGCGAATGGCCACTTCGTCGAGCGCGCCGGTCTGTTCCTTGCGATAGCGCGCGATGAACGGCACCGTGGCCCCACCCTCGGCTAGACGGAGCACGGCCGCGGCGCCCGCGATGGGGATCTGGTGATGGCGCGCGCTGAACCAGGCCTCGAAGGTCATAGGCATGGCGCAGAGGCTAACCAAAACCGCATTTCAAGAAAGGCTTGATCTTTGAAAAGGGTCGACCGGACGCTTTCTCACTGTGCTCCAACCCGGTGTACTCTGGATCGCGTGAACCGTTTGCCAGCGAAACTCTGTTGCCTCAGCGTCGTGCTTAGCCTGGCCACGCTGGGGAATGCGCGGCCGGTTCACGCCGATGGTGCAGGGGCGTTCACTTTTTCTTGGCAGGCCCCTGCGGGCTGTCCCTCGCGCGACGAAGTGAACGCCGAGATTGCGCGCCTCTTGGGTGGCACGATACGCGTACCCCAGGGCGGCGCGATCGAGGCGCACGCGGTGGTGGTGCACGGACAGACCTGGGCGCTCGCCATGGAAACTGAATTGGCCGGCCGACCCGGACGGCGGTCCATCGAGGCCGCCTCCTGCCAGGACCTGGCGGATGCTACGGCTCTCATCATCGCGTTGATGATCGATCCAGACGCGGTGGCTGCGCATGCGACGCAACCCCGACCGGTCGCTCCGCCGCCACCGGCGGAAACCGCGCCCGCGCCCCTGCAAAGACCCCGAACCATGCAGTACCTCGTGGGCATTCACGCGGCAGGCAGCCAAGGCACCCTGCCTTCCGTCGACGTGGGCCTGGGTGGCGGGATAGGCCTGGCCGGGCGACTTTGGCGCGTGGAACTGCGCGGGACCTACGGACTGCGACGCGATCAACAGGCCATGGCGCCGGCGCCCCCGGGTGCCTACGGTCAGTTCAACTTCACGGCTGCAGCGCTCGCTGGGTGTTTCAACCTCGGGCGAGAAGGTCTGGCCTTTGGCCCCTGTGCCGATGCCGAGCTTGGCGTGGTGTCGGCCAAGGGGGTCAAGGTCGACCAAAGCCTTCCGGCCGATACCGCTTGGCTGGCACTGGGCGGCGGCGTCTACGCGGCGGTTTCTCTTGGCCCCCACCTGAGCCTTCCCCTACACCTAGATGTGTTGGCTCCCCTTCGGCGCTCCGAATTCGTGTTCAAGGGCGTGCCAGGCCGGGTCTTCCAGGCGCCTGTGGTTGGGGGTCGCATAAGCGTCGGAATCGAACTGCACTTTTGATGACGGATTCGCGCGTTTCCGGGAACCAAGCGATCGGCATGGGATCCCCTGTCGGCAACGTCCTCCAATCCTCGGCCACGAACGGCACGCCCGTCCCCGACTTCGATACCGTCTACGAGGCTCAGGTGGATTTCGTGTGGCGGACCGTGCGCCGCATGGGCGTCCGCGCCGCGGATATGGACGATGTGGTGCAAGAGGTGTTCTTCATCGTGCATCGGCGGCTGGCCGAGTTCGAGGGCCGCGCCCAGCTCAAGACCTGGGTGTTCAAGATCCTGGTGCACGTGGTGCGGCACTACTGGCGCACCCACCAGCGCAAACCCGGAGACCGGGCTGCCGACGATCCAGCCGAGATCCACACCCTGGCCGCGGATCGCGAAAGCGGTCCCAGCGCGATGCTGGAACGGGCCGAAGCCCTGCGCATTCTGGATCGTCTGTTGTCCGAGCTGGATGAAGACAAGCGCGAGGTCTTTGTCCTGGCGGAGATCGAACAGATGTCCGCGGCCGAGATCGCGGAGATCGTGGAGGCGAACACGAACACCGTCTCCTCCCGCCTGCGCGTGGCCCGGCAGGAATTCGAGAAGGCTCTGCTGCGCTTTCGGGCGCACGAACTGCGGAGGCAGCCATGAACAACCTCGGACCTGAAGCGCGATCGATGTTGGAAGCGGCCCGAGGCGCGGAGGCGCCCAGCCGCGCGGAACGGGATCGCATCAAGCACGCCGTGCTCCTGCGCGTGGCCACCGTGGGGGTTGCGTCCGTGGCTGCGGGTGGGGCGGCGGCGATGTCCGTGGCCACCAAGGTTACCGTGGTGGCGCTGACCGTCGCCGTGCTGGGCGGAGGCACGGCTGCTGTGTGGACGTGGAAGGCTCATCCGCCGCTGCCTGCGGCCCCGACCCGGGCGGCGCTATCCCATGCCGCGCGACGGATCCCGCCGGCGCCACCGGCCCAGCCGGTGGTCGCGCCCGAGGCGCCGCTTATCTTGCAAGAGCCTCGTCCGCAGCCGCTCGTGCCCGAGGCAAGGCGCCGTGAAGTGGTCCGAGGCGAGACGCGACGGTCGGGCGCAGCGCCTGTCGTCGAAAGTACACCGGCACCAGCCCCCACGCTCGGCTCGCTGGATCCCGAACTGACTGCGCTTCGAAAGGCCCAGGAAGATCTGCGCGCGGGGCTTCCGGCCCAGGCCCTGCGCCGGCTGGCCGAATACGACCGCCGCTTCGGCGCTGGAACCCTGAACCAAGAAAGGCGAGCCATCGGGGCCATTGCCCTCTGTCAGGTGCACCCCGGACCCGCGGCCCAGGCCCAGGCGGAACGCTTTCTGCGCGCCGCCCCCGAGTCGCCCCTGGCCGAGCGGGTGCGTTCCGCATGCAAGAAGCTCGACGAGACCACGAAACCGGTCGAGTAGCGACATAGCCTTGCAGATCCATAAGTGAGGAGAACTTCAATGACGAGACTGCTGACAACTCCGGCGATTATTGGGATCCTTCTGACTGGCACGTTCGTGGCGGGATCGCTTGCCGGCTGCAGCAGCAATTCAGCGGGGATCGGCATGCAGCAAGGGGACGGGCAGGCACCTGGCCTGGACGCGCCTCCGGGCAAGGGAGGTGCTGCCGGAGCCGGCAGCGACGCAGCGGCCGCTGGTAGCGGGGGCAGCGTCAGCGTCAGCGGCGGCGTCACGGCAACCGGTGGGGTTGCGCAAACCGGTGGCAGCGCGGGAACCGGAGGCGCCACGCGAACCGGCGGGGCCACGGGAACGGGTGGGTCCACGGCAACCGGAGGCACGACGGGAGCTGGGGGTGTCATCCAAACCGGCGGCAGCGCTGGAGCCGGCGGCGCCACGGCAACGGGCGGGTCCACGCGAACCGGAGGGGCATCCGGATCTGGTGGCACCACGCAAACCGGCGGAGCCACAGGAGCCGGCGGGTCCACGCGAACCGGTGGGACCCCGGCAGCGGGTGGGACCGCGGAAACGGGCGGGTCTTCGCAAACCGGTGGCAGCACGGGAGCTGGAGGCAGCACACGAACCGGTGGCGCGACGGGAACTGGTGGAACCACGGGAGCCGGAGGCGCCACGCGAACCGGAGGCGCCACGGCATCTGGCGGAATTGCGGGCACGGGCGGCACCGGCGGTGCCGGCAAGGCCTGCGGCGGCATCGCGGGCACGAGCTGTGCGACGGGCGAATTCTGCGAGATCCAGGCGGGACTTTGCAACGCTACCGATGCGACTGGAACCTGCACGGTCAAGCCCCAGATCTGCGGCGATGTCTACCAGCCTGTGTGCGGTTGCGACCGGACGACCTATGCCAACGACTGTTCTCGCCAAGCTGCCGGCATATCCAAGCGGGCCAACGGCGCATGCTCAACCGGCGACGCTGGTGCGACCACTTGCGCCCAGGTGACGACCCAGGCCGAATGTGACGGCCGCAGTGATTGCCACTCGGTCTTCGTGGATCCTGGAACCTGCGGCTGCATGGCTGCCGGTTGCTGCGCGCACTTCAATATCTGCGCCAACGGCGGTCGCGCCAACTGCAGCGGCATGCCTTTGTGCGAGATAATGACGCCCCACTGTGAGGCACCCTACGTCGTGTCCTACACCGGCATTTGCTACGAGGGTTGTGTCCGCCAGACTGAGTGTGCCGGTGTAGATGCGGGGCTGACCGCGCTGTAGCCTAACGGAATTGAGCCGGGCCGGGAACCGTCGAGAGGAAGTACTGCAGAAATAGGTCAACGGAATTAGGCCGGGCCGGGAACTGTAGCGACGTAGCACAGCGAAGACATAATGAGGAGGACTGCGATGACGAGACTAGCGACGACCCCGGCGATTTTGGGGCTCTTTGTGAGCGGCATGGTGGCTGCGGGGTTGCCCGCCGGCTGCGGCAGCAATAAGGTGGAGATCGGCTTGCAGAATGTCGACGCTCAGGCGGACGCCATTTCGGGCAAGGGAGGCTCTACCGGAGCGGGCAGCGGGGGTGTCACCGGAGGCGGCGGCGTCGCGGCAACGGGTGGAACCACACGTACCGGAGGCATCATAGCAAATGGCGGTGCCACACAAACCGGCGGCATCACGGCAACGGGTGCGTCCGCGTCAATTGGCGGGACCGGGCCAGCCGGCGGGACCACGGGAGCCGGCGGCGCCACGCGAATCGGTGGCGCGACAGGAGCGGGCGGGACCACGCCGGCCGGCGGCGCCACGGCATCCGGCGGTACCGGCGGTGCAGGCAAGACTTGCGGCGGCCTAGCGGCGCTGCCCTGCGCGGCCGGTGAAACTTGCGACATCCAGCCAGGGCATTGCTGCTGCGACTATACTGGAACCTGCGTGCCCCAGCCTCAGGTTTGCAGCGCGCTCTACCAGCCCGTGTGCGGCTGCGATGGGACGACCTACAGCAGCGACTGCGTGCGCCTTGCTGCCGGCGTCGCCAAGAACTTCGACGGTGCTTGCCCAAGCACAGATGCAGCAGCGGGCGGCAGCGCGGGAACCGGCGGGACCACGGGAGCTGGAGGTGCCACGCGAACCGGAGGCACGACAGGAACCGGCGGCGCCACGGGAACTGGTGGCACGGGCGGCAGCACAGGCAAGACCTGTGGCGGAATCGCCGGGGTGACGTGCTCGACTGGGCAATTCTGCGACTTGCTGGCAGGGTCCTGCAACGTCGCTGATGCGACTGGAACCTGCGTCGCCAACGCCGGGGTGGGTTGCATCACAATCTACCAGCCGGTGTGCGGCTGCGACGGCAAGACCTATCCCAGCGACTGCGATCGCCAAGTTGCCGGCGTGTCCAAGAAGTCCGACGGCGCATGCCCGACGACCGACGCTGCCGTGGCAACCTGCAGTCAGGTGACAACCCAGGCGGGGTGTGACGGCCGTAGTGATTGCCACTCGGTCTTCGCGGATCCCGGAACTTGCGGGTGTGCCAGTGCCGGCTGCTGCGCACGCTTCAGTCGATGCGCCGACGGCGGCCGCGCCAACTGCACTGGCCCGGTTGCGTGCATGGCGCCGCAGCCCTTCTGCGAGGCGCCCTATGTCCTGTCGTACACCGGCGTCTGCTACGAGGGCTGCGTCTTGCAGAGCGAGTGCGCTGGTGTTGACGGCGGCGTGAAGGACGTGCCAGCGGCCGCGGGTGTCTTGATGACTCCGACCCTTCCGGCAGCGTGCCTGACCGATGCGGACTGCTGCGTGGCGATGGATGTATGCATGGCAAAGGCATATTTGGTGGGCCAGACCGAGTACACCGCGATGTTGGCGTCGATCGCGGATGTCTCCCCGAAGCCCTACAGCGTCGGCTGCCTGCCTTGTATCAAGCCTTTGGTTCAGGTGCAGTGCAAGGGAGGTTTCTGCGTTGGCGAGAAGCTCCCCGACGCAAGCGTGGGCGGCTATTCGCATTGCGGGTACATCAGCCTATCCGATGCGGGTATGTCGACTGTTTCGACCCACGCTCTTGTCGACGCTGGCACTGTAGCCCCCTCGACCTGGAGTTGCGGGTCCCCCTAGGAGAGTGTCGGGGCACCTGGCGCCTTTCGCTTCGCGCGCCAGCGCGGCTCAGGCAGCGAGGCGTTCGTAGCGGTGGAAGACCTATGCTAACGATTGCCAGCGCCAAGTTACCGGCATGTCCAAGAACTTTGACGGCGCATGCCCAACCGTGGATGCAGGAACGGGCGGCAGTACGGGAACCGGTGGGACTATGGGATCTGGCGGCGCCGGGGGAACCGGATCGGGCGGCAGCACAACCGGCGGCAGGCCGGCTACCGGCGGCACGACGACTGGAGGCACCGGTGGCACGAGTACCGGCGGTACCGGGGCGGCGGCCGGCGGACACCCGGAGTACACGACGGACAAGGATTGCCAGCTCGTCTCGGACTGTTGCAGCTGCTTGCCCGTCCCTGTGGGCACCTCCGTGGCTTCCTGCGCCTTGGAGTGCTTTGCGAACAGTTGCGAAGTTCGCGGCATTCAAGCGAGTGACGTCGCGTGCATTGCCGGTCGCTGAACATTCAACTGCACCTGCAACCCGGCTGGGGTCCTTTGCGCCATTCCCATTTCCGCGTGTCCCGCCGGTCAGGCCAACTTGATTGTCGGAAGCTGCTACTCCGGGGACGTCGCTTCGTGCGACGTGTGCAAGGCGACAGGGTTATCTTGTGCGACAACCGAGACCATGCCCCCTTCCTACCATTGCGTCTCCACGCCTCCCCCATGCGTCGCGAACCCGACCTGCGCTTGCATGGGGATCTGCAGTGGAGTGTTGTCGTGTATCGCGCCAAACAGCACGACGTTCACGCTGACAGCGGGGCGACCTGCGGCCTCCCCTACGAATTTGCGTTCCGTGGGGTAGGGGCGACCTGCGGCCTCCCCTACGAATTTGCGTTCCGTGGGGTAGGGGCGACCTGCGGCCTCCCCCACGAATTTGCGTTCCGTGGGGTAGGGGCGACCTGCGGCCTCCCCTACGAATGTGCGTTCCGTGGGGTAGGGGCGACCTGCGGTCGCCCCACGAATGCGCGTTCCTTGTGGTAGGGGCGACCCGCGGTCGCCCCCACGAATGCGCGTTCCTTGTGGTAGGGGCGACCTGCGGTCGCCCCCACGAATGTGCGTTCCTTGTGGTAGGGGCGACCTGCGGTCGCCCTATTTCTCCTTCACCGGCCAGGCCCGCAGGCGAACCTTGCCGCCATCCACGGCGATCTCCAGCCGTACGCGCGAGCAGTTGTTGGCCGAGAGAACCTGGGGGAGCTGCTTGGCCAGGAGCCGGCGCAGTTTGCTCAGGCTGGGTGGCGGGTCCGCGGCGCCTGTCTTCTGGTGCGCTTCAAGGTAGCCGCGGTAGGCGTCCTGCATCTCGGCCTCGCCCAGCCCGGGCAGAGGCGGCCCGCTCGGCTCTGCTCGTGCCGCCTCGGGAGCGGGCGAAGCAGGGGGAGCGGTCGTTGACTGCCCTGCCGGGGTTCCGGCGGGCTGAGCCGGCGCCCCATTGGCCGCGGCATCCTTGACCTGGGCCTTGGCCGCTTGTCTGTCCTGCACGGCCCGCTGATGGGCCACAAACGCCCTTGCCCGCTTCTCGGGAATGCCCATGGCCAGCGCCTCTTCCAAGGTGACTGCCGAAGTGCCTGCTTGTGCCATGTGGCGCTTCGCCTTGGCCAGATCGCGGCTGAAGGTTCCCGCCTCGATTTCGCGCATCGTGCGATTCCAGTAGGTGACGAGCAGCACCCAGCGTTGGGTCAGGGCCTGATAGCGGAAACGCAGCGAGGCGTTGCCGATTGGCACCTGCTGCATCTCGAGGATCTGGCGGTTCAGGTCGCGGCGGATCACATCGGGCGGCGAACGTTCGATGCCCATGAAGAAGGACTCGTACAGCCCACGCATGCGCTCCAGCTTCCGCTCCATCTCGGTCAGCCGCGCGTCGATCCCTTCGCGCGAGAGGTTGAAACTGAGAGCGGCAGCCTTCTTCACGAGAAGAGCTTATAGCCAGCGCGTGGCGGGATCTACATCCGCGCGCATGCGTGCTAAGAGTCAGTTCTTCAAGGCCGTTCGCATGGCCGGGCGCAATACAACCATGACCATCGAGAAGACAAGCGCATGACGCTCGCGCTGTGGACGGCTGCCGTGGTGGCGCTGCTGGGCGTGCTCATCCTGGCCCACGAGCTGGGGCACTTCCTGGTGGCCAAGCTGTTCGGGGTCAAGGTGTTGCGCTTCTCGTTTGGTTTCGGACCCAAACTGTTCAGCTTCACCGCCGGCGCCACCGAGTACCGCCTCTCGCTCTTCCCGTTGGGCGGCTACGTGCGCCTGGTGGGTGAAGAGGCGAGCGAGCCCCTGGCCGAAAGAGATCGCGGGCGCGCCCTGTGCAGCAAGCCACTCTGGCAACGCTTCGCCATCGTGATGGCCGGACCGCTGTTCAACCTGATCTTGCCCATCGGCATCTACTTCGTGCACTACCTGGGCCAGCGCACGTTGCTCCCGCCCACCCTGGGCACGGTCATCGCGGGACTGCCGGCCGCCAACGCCGGCCTGATGCCCGGCGATCGCGTCGAGAGCGTGGACGGACGTTACATCCGCTACTGGGAGGAACTGGACGACGCGATCGGCGCCTCGCCCGGAAAGACCTTGCGCTTCGGTATCCGCCGCGGCATCGAGGCCGAGGAGCGCGACGTGACGCCCGCGCGCTGGGAGCGGCACGGGCCGCTCAACATGAAGGAGACCGTCGGGTGGATCGGGGTCTCGCCGCGCTTCCAGCTTCCCGAGGTGGGCATCATCGACCTGACCTCGCCGGCGGCCCAGGCCGGGCTGCGAACCTTCGACTACATCACGTCGGTCAACGGCACGCCGGTTTCGCACTGGGGCGAGTTCGAACGCGCGGTTGCCCGTGCCGGCGCTTCGCCTCTGCGCATCTCGTACCTGCGCGGGACGCATTCGGCATTGCCCTTCGTGCACGTGGAGATCCAGGAACCCGGCACCGCGGTAGTCATTCCTCAGCCGGTGGTCGATCCCGTGCGCGGCCGGCGCTACGACACCGGTATCCAGTCTTCCGAGCTGTTCGTCTACTCGGTCGAGCCAGGCAGCCCCGCCGATCGCATCGGGCTGCGGCGCGGGGATCAGGTGCTGGACCTGGACAGCGAGCCGCTTCTGCACTGGAACCTTCTGCGCCAGCGGCTGGCGCAAGAACCGCAACGCGAATTCAAGCTGACCTGGGTGTCGCCGGGCGGGGTGCGCCGCCAGGCGACCTTCAAACAGGAGGCGCGCTCGCAACTCGACGCCTATCACCAGGAAGAGCAGCGCCTGGTTTTCGGCGCCACCAACTGCTTCGCCTGGAAGACCGCGGACCCGGTGCCCATCCGGAGTCGCTTCTTCTACGCCGTGGGGCACGCCTTCGCGCGCACCGGCGAGATCGTCATGTTCACCGCCCAGGGCTTCTTCCAGATCATTCGTGGCGAGATGTCCTCCGCGGCGATTGGTGGGCCTTTGACCATCGGCTACGCAGCGGGCGTGGCGGCCGAGCAGGGCCTGGCCCAGTACCTGTGGCTCATGGCTCTTCTGTCCATCAACATCGGCTTGCTCAACTTCCTGCCCATCCCCATCCTCGACGGCGGACGGCTGATGTTCATCACCCTCGAACTCTTCAAACGGCGACCGCCCTCGGTGCGCGCGCGCGCGGTGGCCTCCTACGTGGGCATCGTGCTGGTGGTGGCGCTGATGGCGCTTGCGCTCAAGAACGACATCGTGCGCTTCCTGCCGCCGCGCTGAGAACCCATGCACCCGATACTCGCTTTTGACACCGCAACCCCCTGCGCGCGGGTGGCCGTGCTCTCGCCGGCGGGGGATTGCCTGGCCACGGCTGAGAAGGTGGCGGCCCGCCATTCATCCAATCTGCTGCGGCTGTGCGACGAGGTGCTGCGCGCGACGGGCACGACCGTGTCGGACCTGGCCGGGATCGCGTGCGGGGCTGGCCCGGGCAGCTTCACCGGGCTGCGCGTGGGGCTGTCCGTGGCCAAGGGGCTGGCTCTGGCCGACAGAATTCCGCTGGTGCTGGTCTCGTCGCTCGATGCGCTGGCCGTGGACTTGGCGGGATTAGGGGGACAGAGTCTGGTCTTGCCCTGCATCGACGCGGGCAAGGGCCAAGTGTATGGCCGTCTCTATCGCGCGGCAGGTGGCACGCCCACGCCGATAGCGGCCGACGATCTCGCGCTCTCCCCCGAGGATCTCTGCCGGCTGGCGCAAGAGCAGGCTGCGGGCGAAGCAATCGCGACCGGCGGCAACGGGGTGGACCGCT
>Ga0265330_10002214_pt1 | contig 10718 bp, 9 predicted proteins | sample 41919metaG_FD_202083 | JGI IMG/M metagenome (GOLD analysis project Ga0265330, IMG submission 202083) | Rhizosphere microbial communities from Carex aquatilis grown in University of Washington, Seatle, WA, United States - 4-19-19 metaG | ecosystem: Host-associated > Plants > Roots > Rhizosphere >... | reverse complement strand
GACGCATTGTATCCATCGTTCGCCGGGAGGACCCCTCTGGTTCTGGAAGAACTCGATCCTGATCGTCTTGCCGGTCTGGACGTTGTGTTCATTTCGCTCCCCTCCGGCGAAGGAATGAAGGCCGTTAGGAGACTTCACGGGCGGGTGGGAAAGATTATTGACCTTGGGGGGGATTTTCGCCTGCAGTCGGCGGCACTCTACCAGCAATACTACAAGCACGAGCACGTGGCTCCGGATCTGTTGCGCGATGCGGTATACGGCTTGCCGGAACTCAACCATGACCGTATCGTCACGGCAAACCTCCTTGCAAATCCAGGATGCTATCCCACAGGTGCCATTCTCGGATTGCTTCCTGCACTTGTTGCCGGAACCGTGGAAAGCGAGGGAATTGTCGTCAATGCCATGTCTGGAACTTCAGGGGCCGGGAGAAGTGCTTCTGTCGACATGAGCTTCACGGAAATCAATGAAAACGTCCGTGCCTACAAGTTGGGTGTTCATCAGCATATACCGGAGATTGAAAGTGTCCTCACCGAGGCTTCGGGGAAATCCGTCCGGTGTTCGTTTGTGCCGCATTTGATCCCAATTTCGCGAGGCATTTACTCGACCATCCATGCAAAACTCTCCGGCTCCCTGAGTCAGGAGGAAGCTCTTGGACTCTATCGCGACTATTTTGCGTCTTCACCATTCGTCCGGGTGTCGACACAAACACCACAGATCACGACAGTATCCCGGACAAACTATTGTGACATCGGGCTATTCGTTCAGGAACGGACCGGGCAGCTCATCATTATGGCCGTGATCGACAATTTGATCAAGGGCGCTGCCGGTCAGGCGGTCCAGAATATGAATCTCATGTTTGCATTGTCCGAATCGCTCGGACTCGAACCATAGAGGATAGAATCATGGAGCAGATATCCGATGGCGGCATCACCGCCGCCAAGGGGTTTCGGGCCGCCGGACTTCATTGCGGAGTCAAAAAGTCGCACAAAGATCTTGCCCTCGTCGTGTCGGATGTTCCCGCGACAGCGGCGGGAGTGTTCACCACGAATCGTGTCGCTGCTGCACCCGTCGTGTTGGACCGTGATCTGCTGAAAACAACGTCTGCTGTCCGTGCGATCGTCGTCAACAGTGGAAATGCGAACGCCTGTACCGGCACGCAGGGTATGGAAGATGCGCTGTACATGGCGGCGCAGACCGCCGACATTCTTGGCATCTCCACAAATGAGGTTCTTGTATCCTCAACCGGAGTCATTGGACAACGGTTGCCAGTTGCGAAGATCACCGATGGCATTAAAGAGGCGGCACAACATCTCTCCATTGGCGGTCATCTGGATGCCGCAGAAGCGATCATGACCACCGACACATTCGCAAAGGAAACTGCTGTAAAGATTCGGGTGAATGGCCACGACGTGAGCATTGGCGGGATGGCAAAGGGTTCGGGGATGATCGCTCCTCATATGGCGACGCTGCTCGTTTTCGTTACCACTGACGTGCGAATATCTCCGCAGCTTCTCCAGCAGGCATTACGAAATGCGTCCGATCGTTCGTTCAATCGCATCACGGTCGATGGTGATACGAGCACCAACGATATGGTGCTTGTCCTTGCAAACGGACTTGCAGGGAACGCCGAACTATGTGCCGACCACGACCCCGGCTTCAAGGAATTCTGTAATGCCCTGGATACTGTCATGATTGCGCTTTCAAAGATGATTGTCATGGATGGAGAGGGGGCGACAAAGTTCGTGGAGATACGGGTCGTCGGTGCCCACACGAACAACGAAGCCGACACAGCGGCTCGTGCCATTGCTCACTCGAGTCTGGTGAAGACTGCAATCAACGGCGAAGATGCGAACTGGGGGAGAATCCTTGCCGCCGTGGGCTATTCCGGTATCGAGTTTGATCCGGCAGAAACCACGATCAATTTTGGCGATGTCCCCATTCTTTGCAGGAATTATGGCATAGATTTTTCGGAAGGCGATGCCAAAAAGGTGCTGCAGGAACGTGAAATACTTCTTACCGTGAACTTGCATCAGGGTGATGGCGAAGCGGTGTGCTGGACTTGCGACCTTTCAAGAGAATACGTTGCCATCAACGCCAACTACAGGACATGAGCACATGTTGAACATCACAGCGAAGACTGAGGTCCTGATTGAAGCCCTTCCCTATATCACGAGGTACGAAGGGAAGACATTTGTGATCAAGTATGGCGGTGCTGCCATGGTTGACGAAGACCTGCGCGAAACATTTGCCCAGGATGTAACCCTCCTCAAAAAAATCGGCATCAGGGTGGCCATTGTTCACGGCGGCGGCAAGGAAATTACAGGGGTTGCGGGGAAACTCGGGCTCGAGTCGCGCTTTGTCGATGGCCAACGGTATACCGATGAGGGAATGATGGATGTGGTGATGATGGTCCTGGCGGGTAAGACCAACAAAAACATCGTCTCACGCATCAATCTGCATGATGGGAATGCCGTTGGCATCTGCGGCATTGACGGCAACCTGCTCCGAGTCCGAAAGCTGACGCCAAAAGGCGTGGACCTTGGATTCGTAGGTGAAATTACCGAGGTAAACACGGAACTCCTCAAGCTCCTCTTGGGCAATACCTGCTTGCCGGTCATTGCTCCAGTCGGCTTCAATGGTCAGAGCCACCCCTACAACGTCAACGCCGATTTAGCTGCCGCAGCGATCGCCTCTGCCCTCCGGGCGGAGAAACTTGTGTACCTGAGTGACGTCGAAGGTGTGCTCGCCAACGGCGAGCTGGTGCATACAATGGACCAGCGCAAAGCCGAGGGTTTGATTTCGTCAGGTGTGATCAGCGACGGAATGATTCCCAAGATCCGCTCTGCATTTGATGCGTTGAACTCCGGGATTAACAAGGTCCACCTGATCGACGGCAGAATCAAACACTCATTGCTGCTGGAAATATTTACAGATGTCGGCGTGGGAACGGAACTTGTCCATAGCATAGAATCGGACATGAGATGAACCAATTGCGTTCCCGCCGACGATAGCCACCATCGAACGAGTCACGGAACTTGGCATGCCGAAACCGCATCTTGCTTCCCTGAAATCGCAACGGCACTACGCGATCAAGGAAATCGTGGGCGCCCTGTCGGTTGCGAATCAGGACGACTTGAAACGCGTGCTGAAGAAGCGAGGAATTGACGTAACCCAGGCGACTCTTTCCCGTGACATGAAAGAAATTGGCATCGTATGGGTGAGCGCCCCGGGAGGAGGAAAATATTCCTTTCAACCAGAGGAAGAGGTGCGATTTTTGCAGCCTACGCTGGGTGCCCAGGTTCATTCCATTGTAGCCAATGAATATACCATTGTCATCCATACACTTCCCGGCTGTGCGGGCGTCGTGGCGGAATTCATCGATGTCCGACGCTCGACGGAAATCATCGGGACCATCGCTGGAGACAATACCGTGCTGGTGATCCCCCGGTCAATTCGAAGAACGACGAATGTTCTCGAATTTCTCAAATCCATACTCATTAGAGGCAGCAACTGATGGAAAAACTCAGACTGGTTGTGGCATATTCCGGCGGACTGGATACCTCCGTCATGGTCAAGTGGCTCAACGATAAGTATGACGCCGAAGTGATTACCGCAACCGGAGACCTCGGCCAGGCCAAAGAGCTGGTGGGTCTGAAGGAAAAGGCTCTTGCCACTGGCGCCGTCAAGGCATACATCAAGGACCTCAAGAAGGAGTTCCTTGAGGAGTACGTCTTTCCGACATTAAAAGCCGGCGCGCTGTATGAAGGAGCATACCCGATGGCAACGTCGATTGGGCGGCCGCTTCTTGCCAAATACATGGTGGAAGTGGCGCGTGCGGAAGGTGCATCCATCATTGCCCACGGTTGCACGGGAAAAGGAAACGACCAGGTACGATTTGAAGTATCAATCGCAGCCCTGGCGCCGGATCTGAAATCCATAGCACCTTTGAGGGAGTGGGAATTCAAGTCGCGCGAGGAAGAAATCGAGTACGCCCTCAAGCATAACATCCCTGTTTCGGTGACCAAGAAAAAACCGTATTCAATCGATGAGAACATCTGGGGGACGAGTATCGAATGTGGCATCCTGGAAGATCCCATGGCAGAACCGCCGTCCGATGCATACCAGCGGACAACGGACCCAGCTCTTGCTCCCGACACGCCAGTGTATGTCGAAATTGATTTCGAAGAGGGTGTTCCCGTTGCGCTTGACGGATCCCGCCTTTCTTCGGTGGAATTGGTGAGCCGTTTGAACACCATTGCTGGCGCACATGGGATTGGGCGCATCGATCTTGTTGAAAACCGTCTTGTGGGAATCAAGTCGAGAGAGATCTATGAATCGCCTGCCGCAACGGTTCTTCATTTTGGCCATACTGAACTGGAGCGCTTGACGCTGGACAAACCGATGATGAACATGAAGGCATTCGTGGCGAATGAATACGCCAATCTTGTGTACAATGGACTCTGGTTCACGCCGTTGCGTGGCGCGCTGGATGCTTTCGTGAATGAGACCCAGCATTCCGTCACAGGCATGGTCCGGATAAAGTTGTTGAAGGGGCGTACCATTATTGCGGGCCGAAAGTCGCCGTTTTCATTGTACAATACAAAGCTTGCCACCTACACGGAAGAGGATTCCTTCAACCACAAGGCCTCAGAGGGCTTCATTACCATCTTTGGGTTGCCGGCAAAAACATATAACCAGGTCCATGCGACTGCCGAATCTCAAGGCAAAGCCAAGGGGGCAAAAGATTCAACGTCTTCACCAGCGTCGGGAAAACCATGAGCATCTGGAAGGGTCGGTTCGCTGCAGCTCTCGACAAGGAGGCTCTGACATTCTCGTCGTCCCTTCCTGTCGACAAACGCCTGTTTGAAGATGACATCGAAGGGAGCCTCGCACATATTGCGATGTTGGCAAAACAGAGGATTGTTTCAGGCAGTGACGCGAAACGCATCCGGAAAGCGCTCCAGGAAATCCGCCGCGAAATGCGAAGCGGGCATATGAAGTCTCTCGAACACGGTTCAGCGAACGGGCGGTTTGTCGCTGAGGACGTCCACATGGCAATCGAAGCACGGCTTATCCGGAAGATTGGCGCAGTAGGGGGACGCCTTCATACCGCTCGGAGTCGCAACGACCAGGTCGCTCTTGATGAGCGGCTATATCTCAAGCGAACGATCGCTCATATGGTGAATTCCCTGAGGAGTCTGCAGGGTGCGCTGGTGAAACAATCCCGTAAGCACAGTCGGACCATTATGCCCGGCTACACGCATCTCCAAAGAGCCCAGCCAATCCTGCTTGCACACCATCTGCTTGCCTATGTTTCAATGCTTGAGCGGGACAGGGAGCGATTCTCCGATTGTCTTACGCGTGCCGCCCGTTCACCGCTCGGTGCCGGAGCGCTGGCGGGGACATCGTTTCCTATCGATAGACACCAAGTGGCACGGTCACTCAGGCTAAAGGGAATCATTGAGAACAGCATCGATGCCGTAAGCGATAGAGATGCGCTGGTGGAATTCATTGCTGCTTGTGCAATGACGATGATGCATTTGAGCAGACTCGCGGAAGAACTGGTGCTCTGGAGTTCACAGGAATGGGGTTTCGCGGTGCTCAACGATGCGCTCACCACCGGGTCAAGCATCATGCCGCAAAAGAAGAACCCCGATATGGCTGAACTCGTGCGTGGCAAGACCGGACGTGTCTATGGCGACCTGATGGCGTTGCTGACAACCATGAAGGGTCTTCCCCTGGCGTATAATCGGGATATGCAGGAGGATAAAGAACCTCTTTTTGATTCGACGGATACAACACAATCCTCACTCCACATCATGGCAGAGATGATCGGATCTGTCGAATTCAACGTGGAACGGTTCGAGGTGGAGCTCCGGGAAGATTTTAGTGCGGCGACCGACTACGCCGACTATCTTGTGAGAAAAGGAGTTCCGTTCCGGGCCGCACACGCCGTGGTAGGCACGATGGTCCGAAATTGTGTGGAAAAAAAGAGGAGTTTAGAAAGCTTGTCCCTGAAGTCGCTGCAAGGGTTCTCCCACCTGTTTGAAAAGGATGCACTGGACCTTTCACGTCCACATAAAAGCATCGCGCGGAAAAAATCTGCCGGCTCCACATCTCCCCGCGAGGTGGAAAAGGCGCTTCGACGATGGGAACGGGCACTCAGGAAAACCGGAAAGGCGCGACGGTAGCGTATTCTGGCCGGGACAATCTTCGAAAGACAGTACAACGCGGCTGTATCCTGAAGATCCCGCCGCACGTTAGGGACGGTCTCTCCGTTCCCTGCACGGTGCAGATGTTCCAGACGCGAACGGAGGATCCCCGTAAGAGGGGAGGACCTGTTTTGCCCGCGATCTGAAACCCGCACTGGCATAGGGAAGTTGTTGTTGGATGACGAGCCGCAATTCCTCCTTAAGGTCAGGCTCCTTCTGTGCAATACCTGCCAACGTGGACATGGCAAAGGTTTTGATGGCGGTCGGGCTTTGATGATCCGACAAGAACTCAAAGCACGCGCATGTGACGGGACCCAATAACCGTGAGGGAATCTTTATATGCTGGAGCATTCTCAGTACGCATCGGCGCACCGCGTCGTGGACATCGGGCTCGATCATTCGCTTGACCATTGTATGAAGATAGGGACGCAAAAGGTCGGGGCGTTCCGTGGCGAGAATATCAACGGCCATGGCGGAACGTTGTGCAACGATCCGTTCTCCGGACAAGAACAGCTGCATGAGTTTCCGGATGCGCCGACGATCAGTACCAATCCAGGCGGCAATCTTCATGGACATCCGCTTTGAATGTTCAATCGTCAACGATTCTGCAATGTCCATTTTGGTCCTTCTCTGAAGTGTGAGTCTCCGCAGCAACCTCCACGAGCCAAACCCCTCTTGCGTATTCTCCAGTCGCTTCGATTATTGTGTGAATTCCCCAAAATATACGAAGGAATCCCAATTCAGTAAAGGCGACCCCACTCCTGTTCCATAAAGCGTAACGCCCAGGGCGCTTGCATTCTCGCCACCCTTCCTCTATCTTAAAATGGAATCCGGCAGCACATCACATGATACCACTGGTCTTAGGTGTGGCGGGAGGCTCCTGTTCAGGCAAGACTTCCTTGACCAGGGCCCTTGTTGGGGCGCTGGGTAACACTCGTGTGGGAGTTATCCAGCATGACTCCTATTATCGTGGCGTTGAAGACGGAGGTGTGGCGCCACCTGTGGAAGCGAATTTCGACCATCCGGACGCACTGGAGACGGAGCTTCTTGTGAACAATCTCGGGGAGCTTCGATTGGGCCGCACCGTGGAAGAACCGGTGTACGATTTTGCTGTGCATCGTCGTTGCAGTAAATCTCGCCGCCTGGAACCGAAGGAGATTCTAATTGTCGAAGGCATTCTTGTCCTTGCTGACAAAGAGCTGCGTGCTCAACTAGACCTGAAAATATTCGTGGATTCTGAGCCGGAGGAGCGCCTCGTGCGAAGAATACGAAGGGATACACAAGAGCGCGGGAGAACAGAGGAATCGATCGTGGATCAGTATAATCGTTCGGTGAAACCAATGCACTTCGCCTTTGTTGAACCCAGCAAATGCTGGGCCGATATTCTCATTCCTGCAGGCGTTCACACTGATTCGGCAGTCGGGATGATCCTTCCTGCGATCGAATTGGCACTTTCAAGAAGAGGATGAACATGGATTCCATGGCTTTCCGTGTCAATGCTGGAGCACCATTGTCCTTGAGAAAGCTTGATCCCGGCTTTACCGGACCGTTCAAAGCCAAAGATGATGCGCAGGAGAAGCTTGCGCGGGACATAGAACGGTTGGGAGAACTTCAAAGTAAACTCTATGCCCAAAACACATGGGCCGTTCTGGTCATCCTCCAGGCAATGGATGCTGCCGGGAAGGATGGCGTGGTCAAACACGTGATGTCCGGGGTAAATCCCCAGGGAGTGTCAGTCGTGAGCTTCAAGGCTCCAACGGAGGCTGAGCTGAATCATGACTTCCTTTGGCGGCATCTCTGCGTCCTTCCTCGTAGAGGGGAAATCGGGATTTTTAACCGATCGTATTATGAAGAAGTCCTGATTGTCCGCGTCCACAAGGAGATCTTTGACCGAGAGCGGCTTCCTCAGGAATGCAAAGGAAAATCTCTGTGGGATCACCGATATGAAGACATTAATGCCACGGAGCGATATCTTGCCAGGAACGGCATAGCGATTTTGAAATTCTTCCTCCATGTATCGAAGAAGGAGCAAAAGAGAAGGTTCCTCGAACGAATCGACCAGAAGGAGAAGAACTGGAAGTTTTCGCCGGCCGATCTGAAAGAGCGTTTGCGATGGACCGAGTATATGCGGGCCTATGAAGAGATGCTCCACCGCACCAGTACAGAGTGGGCGCCCTGGCATATTATCCCGGCTGACCACAAGTGGTTTACACTGACTGCCGTGGCGGATATTATCGTGAAGCGAATGCAAAAGCTCAACCTCTCGTATCCATCCTCCTCGCGGGAGCACCTGAAGGAACTGGATCTTGCGCGGCAGCAACTGGAGAGTGAGTAATGAACCGATTGGCGAAAACCGGGATGCTGTGTGCGTTGCTCGTTGTGCCGGGCATGAGCGTATCTCAGGGCTTTGATCGCTTCAATATGATACTCGATCTTAACTATGAATCGGCTGACAGAACTGTTGAACTCTACTTTGGCCGAGGGGATAACCCTGGAACGGTGGCGAGGCTGAAAGGAAGCCGGGTGGCTCTTGCCACCACTGAACTCCTCGCAAAGAGGCCGTTGGATTTGGGATACCTGGAGGGAGCCCTGGAAGCGGCGAAGTTTAACCAGGATCTCTTGGATGATGTGTTCAGGATGAAAGACGCTCGTCGGCATGCGGCGGAAATTCAGGAACTGTTGACGGAACTCCGGAAGAGGAATTTTGATCAAAAGGTTGTTAGCACCGTTCAGCAGCTTTTTCCTGAGGATACGCGCATCGCTGTGAGAATCCCGGTGTTCTTTGTTGCCTTTGGCCATGAGAATATCGACGCCTTCGTGCGTCGAGTGGTATGGCATGGCGATGAGCCGTCTTTCGTTGGAGAGGGGGAAGGCGAACAGATCATTGTTGTGAATGTGGCCAAAGCGGTCAGCTATGGATCGAATGTCGATGAACGATTTCTTGGACTCATGAGTGTTGTGGCGCACGAGGCATTCCACGCTGCGTTCGGCGCCTACAAGGAAGGATCACCTGTGTGGCATGCTATTTATGCGGCCAAGCAGCAGCCTTTGGATTACCTCCTGGACCTTGCGCAGAATGAAGGGATCGCCTACTACCTTTCGCTCATCCAGCGCACTCATGGGAAACTTCCCGGGGATTGGGCTGAACGCGCCCAGTCTGCAATGGAAGTGTTTAATCAACGAGCCGAGGAGTTGATCGTTCCGACGACGTCTCCGTATCGCGTCAGAGAAATCCTGCAGAGTGCGAATACGTCAGGCTTTTGGGGGAGTTTTGGTTCCATCACCGGGATGGTGATGGCGCGCCAGATTGACCAGACTCTCGGAAGGCAGGCGCTGACCGGATCTATTGCGCTTGGACGAAACAATTTTTTTGTCGAATACATCGAAGCTCAACGACAATCATCGGGGTCTCCGCTGTTGTCCGACAAAGTTGCGAGGTATGTGCAGTACGGGAGATGAGAAGAAATCAATCGGCGGCACGTTGGTCTGAATACATAATTATCCCGGGGAATGAGTGGATCTCTTCATTCGTAATATCTCTCAACTTGTGACGGTAGCTGCCGCAGGACAGAGGGTAAAGACAGGGTTGGCAATGCGCGACGTCGGAATCATCACCGATGGAGCTGTGGAATGCAAAGAGGGAACAATTACGTGGGTGGGGACAACAGCTGAGTATTCCGGCGAGATTCCCGAGGACATGTCTGTCATCGATGCCCGTGGGATGGTGGCGTTGCCCGGATTCATCGATTCTCATACGCACACGGTTTTTTCCGGAAGCAGGGAAAACGAATTCGCCCTGCGATCAGCAGGGGCCGCATATCAGGAAATTGCCGACGCCGGCGGTGGGATTCTCAATACAGTGAAGAGCGTGCGTACCGCATCAAAGAGGGACTTGAAGCGTTCTGCAAGGCACCACCTGACCGAAATGATGCGCCACGGAACAACGACGGTGGAGATTAAATCAGGATACGGGTTGACTGTTGACGATGAAATCAAGATGCTCGAGGCTATTGCTGAATTGCGGGAGGAGGAATTGACCGATATTGTGCCGACATTTATGGCAGCTCATGCGGTTCCTCCGGAATTTGCGGGTAATGCCCAGGCGTACGTAGAACTTATCGTCGGTACCATGCTCCCGTATGTTGTCCGGAAGGGACTAGCAAGGTATTGCGACGTATTCTGTGAACATGGCTACTTTGATGTTGGTGACTCCAGGGTGATACTCTCCGCGGCGCGTGCGGCGGGGCTGCGACTTAAGATCCATGCAGAAGAGTTTTCCGTGTCAGGAGGTGCTGAATTGGCCGCGGATCTCAAAGTCACGTCGGCGGATCATCTGGAACATGTCACGGAGAAGGGGATTGAAGCCCTTGCCAATTCCGGCGTCGTGGCCACAATCCTTCCGGGGGTCTCATTTGTTCTTCATCAACAATATGCTCCGGCCAGGCAACTCATTGATTCAGGAGTCGCCGTGGCCCTCGCGACAGATTTTAATCCTGGTTCATGCAT
>Ga0265330_10002212_pt1 | contig 10738 bp, 9 predicted proteins | sample 41919metaG_FD_202083 | JGI IMG/M metagenome (GOLD analysis project Ga0265330, IMG submission 202083) | Rhizosphere microbial communities from Carex aquatilis grown in University of Washington, Seatle, WA, United States - 4-19-19 metaG | ecosystem: Host-associated > Plants > Roots > Rhizosphere >... | reverse complement strand
GCCTGTGTAAGGTGCATGGGGGGTACTCCTTTCTTTGGTTTCGCAACCGAAAGTGGTACCCCTCTTTCCTTCCTAAGCGCTACGGCCTATCGGCCGGCGCCTGACACAAGACTTTGTACATCACCGTGAGCGACAGGCCCCGTGATCGGCTCACGGGGTTGGGGTAAACTGGCAGTCCTGACCGCTACGGCCCGGAACGCGAAAAAGGAAGTCATGCGCAAATCGCAGCTGTCGATAGTCCTGGGGTTTTTGCTGCCAAGTCTCGTTCTCTCTTGCGGGGGGAGCAAGGCCAGTGCGCCTTCGGGCACCGGTGGGGTTGCCAGCTCTGCGGGCAGCGGCGGCTCGACAGGCGGAACCACGGGCACTGCCAGCGCGGGCAGCGTGCCGACCATCGCCGGTTGCAATATCTTCCCTGCCGACAATGCTTGGAACACGGACATCTCTGGTTATGCCCTCGATTCCAACGGAGCGACCTACCTGGCCAACATGTCGCCAGCCACCGGTTTTCATCCCGACTGGGGTACGGTGACCGACGAATACGGCATTCCGTTTTCGACGGGCACCGGCGTCACGCCGCAGCCGATGACCTGGAATGTCGACTATGGTGCCACTGAGAGCGATCCGCTTCCCTGTCCCACTGGAAGCAACCAGTTCTGCTACCCAATTCCACTCACCGCTCCCATCGAAGGCGGCCCCAGCGCCGATACGGGCAGCGACCGGCATGTGCTCTACATCGACACCGCGGGCGCGCCGAACAATTGCACGTTGTATGAACTATACAACGCGCAAAATCCGACCGGCACCTCGGGCTGGACCGCGTCCAACGGCGCGATCTTCCACCTTGGTTCGGATACGCTGAGGACTGCCGGCTGGACCTCGGCCGACGCGGCCGGGCTGCCGATTCTGCCGGGACTGGTGCGCTACGATGAAGTTATGGCTGGCGAGATTCGTCACGCCATCAGATTCACCGTCCAGCGCTCGCAACAGGGATACATCAATCCCGCGACTCACGCGGCCGGCAACTCCAGCACTACGCTGCCTCCTATGGGACTGCGCCTGCGTCTCAAGGCGTCGTTCGACACCAGTTCGTTCAGCGGTCCGACGCTGGTCATCCTGACCGCGATGAAGAAGTACGGCATCATCCTGGCCGACAATGGCAGCAACTGGTACATCAGCGGCGAGTGCAACCAAGGGTGGGATTCGTACATGGACGACCTGGTGTCAAACCTGAAGAAGGTCCACGGCAGCGACTTTGAGGCGGTGAACACCGGGCCGGTCTTGAACTGACAGGCTCTGGTCGGCGACACGTACGGGTTGAGTTTTCCCTCGGACTCTGGGAGAAGGGGCCATGGCAAGACAGAGTGTTGGGTTTGATCCGGATGACTTCTCACGTCTCGCACGCGAGACAGGCGACAGGTTGCGCCGATCGCGCAAGACCTTGACCTGGGTCGCGCTGGCCATCGTGGCATTCGCGGCTCTGTACGGCGCGTACTACCAGGTCGAGCCCGACGAGGTCGGCTTGGTGACGCGCTTCGGACGTTTCGTGCGCACCTGCAATCCCGGTCCGCACGCCAAGTTCCCCTTTGGCATCGAACAGGTGCAGAAGGTGCCGGTGCAGCGCCAGCTCAAGCAGGAGTTTGGCTTTCGCACCGCCAACGCCGACATTCAAAGCTCGTTTCACAAGGACGACAAGACCGAGGCCGAGGCGGTCATGCTGACCGGGGATCTCAACGTGGCCACGGTCGAGTGGATCGTCCAGTACAAGATTTCGGATCCGTACAAGTACCTCTTCCGAATGCGCGACGTGGAGGAGACCTTCCGCCTCATGACCGAGGCGTCCATGCGGACCGTGGTCGGCGATCACAGCGTCACCGAGCTCCTGACCGTGGGGCGCGAGGCCATCGCCGCCAAAGCCAAGGAACTGCTCTCGCACCTGTGCAAGCTCTACGACAACGGCATCTCGGTTCAGCAACTTATTTTGCAAAATGTGGATCCCCCCGAAGCGGTGAAGCCGTCTTTCAATGCCGTGAACCAGGCCATCCAGGAGCGCGAGCGCGCCATCAACGAGGCTTGGGCCGAATACAACCAGGAGATCCCGCGCGCACGCGGGCTGGCCGAACAGAAGATCCAGGCCGCCGAGGGCTACGCCATCGACCGCGTGAACCGGGCCAAGGGCGACGCCCAACGCTTCAATGCGCTGGAAGAGCAGTATCGCAAGGCCCCCGAAGTCACGCGAACGCGGATCTATCTCGAAACCCTGGCGGCGGTCCTGCCCGCGGCCGGCAAGAAACTGATCTTTGACGAAAAGGCCAAAGGAATCTTGCCCATGTTTCCTCTCGGCCCAGTCCAGGAGGGCAAGCCATGAGCCGCCGTTCGATGATCATTGTCGGCGCCTTTGCGGTGCTGGGGCTGGCCACACTGTCTTCTGCCCTGTACACGGTTTCCGAAACCGAACAGGTCATCATCACTCAGTTCGGCGAGCCCATCGGGGAAGCGGTCACCGACGCCGGTCTGCACGTGAAGGCGCCGTTTGCCCAGGAAGCCAACGTGTTCGACAAGCGCTGGCTAGAATGGAACGGCAACGCCAACCAGGTCCCCACGCGCGACAAGAAATACATCGGCGTGGAAACCTACGCGCGCTGGCGCATCGCCAACCCGTTGCTGTTCTTCCAGCGCTTGCGCGACGAGCGCCGGGCGCAGTCGCGGCTGGACGACATCATCGACGGAGAAACGCGCAATGTGATCGCCAGCCACGATCTCATCGAAGTCGTGCGCACCACCAACCGCGCCTTCGAGAAGGGCGAAGAGGCGGAAGACATCATGGAGGCCGAGTCCATGCGTCAGGTCGAGCTCGGGCGGGACAAGATCACCCGGCTGATTCTCGAACGGGTTTCCCACGTGGTTCCTGACTATGGCATCGAACTGGTCGACGTGCAGATCCAGCGGGTCAACTACATCGAGAGCGTGCAGGCCAAGGTTTTCGACCGCATGATCTCCGAGCGCAAACGCATCGCCGACCGCCACCGTTCAGAGGGACAGGGCAAGAGTGCCGAGGTGCGCGGCAAGAAGGAGCGTGAGCTGAAAGTGATCGAGTCTGAGGCCTATCGCAAGACCCAGGAAATCATGGGGCGCGGCGATGCGGAAGCCACTTCGATCTACGCCGAGGCCTACAACCGCAATCGCGAACTCTACCGGTTCCTCAAAACCATGGAGACCTACCACAGCACCATCGACAAGGAGAGTTGGCTGGTCTTGTCCACCAGCACCGACGCCTTCCGCTATCTGCAGTCGCAAAACGCTGCCGGAACCGGCAAGAGCGTGATTCCGAGCCGATGAAGTCCCAGACGGAACTCGATCCGTATTCCGTCCTGGGCGTCGCGCGCACGGCCTCTGAGTCAGAAATTCGCGCGGCCTACCATGCCTTGGTGGCGAAGTACCATCCCGACCGGTACCAGGGCAATCCCCTGGAAGATCTGGCCAGCGAAAAGCTGGTCGCCATCAACCGAGCCTACGAGATCCTTTCTGATCCCGGGCGCCGAGCCGCCTACGACAGCGGTCAGAGATTTGCCAGCGGCAGCGGCCAACCCTATGCGACAGCTCCGGCTTCGCTCACCCGCAAGCAGATTCGCTGGCTGCAGATCGTGGCGATGCTCCTGATATTGCCGCTGGCTCTACGTTTCGGCTCGATCCTGGTGCGCCTTGTCGTCCAGATCTTGCGGGGCGCGCTGGAAATCACGAAACTGATGCGCGGCACGCCCCTGGCGGGGGCACTGGTGCTTCTGGCGCTGACAATTCTGGTGCTGTTGTTGGTCCGCCACCGCCGCGCCAAGCGGAAGACCTAGTGAGCTGTTTTCACCGCAGAGATCACAGAGGCCGCAGAGCCGGACCGGACCGGAAAGGGAAGGGTTGGGTTCGGTCCGGTCCAACCCCTTTCTTCCCTTCCGACCTCTGTGTTCTCTGTGCTCTCTGTGGTGAAACAAGCTAACTACTTTCCCTCTCGCCGTGATGTGCGCAGCACGCGGGGGTGATGTACGTCGAAGGCGGGCTTCTGGTTGGGATCGCAGTTGGGGCCAAAGCCATCGGCCTTGAAGTCATAGGTCAGGCGGCCACTCAAGCCGCCCTTGACTGCCTGGATCTCGACCTGGTGATGGCCGGCGCGGGCAGGAGAACAGTACGACAGAAGGTAGTAGCGCCGGGTGAAGCCCTCGATGCGTCGGGCGATCTCCTCGAAGCCGCGCGCGATGTCCTGCGGATTCTTCGAGGTGAAGGTGCCCGAACGGCCGATGGCGCGCACTTCGGCGTCGTTCACTTCACCCCCGACCGCGATGGCGTAGACGTCGACCGGCGCCTCGGCGATCGCCTCGCGCAAAGTCTGGTCCTTGACTCGGCCGGCGTGGTCGGTGCCGTCGGTGAAGACCACCAGGGTACCAAAGCGCAGGGGCGCGCTGGCATGGTCCAGCTGACGTTCGAGAACCTTGATGGCCTCCACCACCGCGCCGTTCAGGTTGGTCGAGGGATCCTTGGGACGATACCAGGCCAGGCTGTTGATGGCACTCTCGGCGCTGGGCGCGCCGAAGCCAACGATGGGTGTGATGTGCGGGCTGCCGTCAAAGGCGTACACCGCCACCTTCTGAAACGATCCGACGCGTTTTGAGAAGTTGACGGCAGCTTCCACCAGCTTGTTGACTTCGGGCGAGCTGACCACGGAGCCGCTCATGTCCACCAGCAACAGGGCGTAGCGCGCGGCCACCACCTCGGGCTGAAGGATGGTCTGTCGGCTCTCGTAGAGCGACACCGGACGATTGTCTTCGTAGATGCGGAAGTCGGCGGGGGTCAGATCCGCCACTGGATCGCCGCGGGCAGTATCCACGGTGAAGTACACCGCGATGTTGGACGGCTTTTGCACCGAGCGATCCACCATCTGCATGTTGAGACCACCGCATCCCGCGGACAGGGTCGCCAGCGAGGCGCAGATCAGACAGCGGAGATTCGTAGTCATGGCGGCGCAGTATAGGCGCCGCCACGGCGGGTGCGACCAGATTCTTGCGACAAGGCCGGCGTCCAGCGGGAGCTACTTCTTGAGCTCCGCTTCAATCATGCCTGACAGGGCATCGAAGTTGGTCGGATCCTGCACGCGGGCGCCGTTGAGAAACAACGACGGCGTTCCGTTCACGGCGGCCTCGCCCCCGAGCTTGACGTCAGCGTCGACGGCGGCGAGGTACTGCTTGGAATCCATGGCCTTCTTGAACGTGGCGAGGTTCAGCCCGACCTGCTTGGCGTACTTGTCAAGCGACTCGCGGTCCAGGGCGCCCTGGTTGGCGAACATGAGATCGTGCATCGGCCAGAACTTGCCCTGGGCATTCGCCGCCATCCCCGCCTCGGCAGCCCCGTGGGCCTTGTCGTGGAAAGAGAGCGGAAACTGGCGAAAGACGAAGTGGACCTGCTTGCTGTATTTCTCTTTGATCTTCTCTGTCACCTTTGCCGCCTTCGAGCAGTAGGGACACTGGAAATCCGAGAACTCGACCATGGTCACCTTGGCGTCGGCCGGACCGAAGGAAGGCGCGTCGCCCTTGACCAGCGTCGCCTGCAAGGCCGCAGCCAGTGGCTTGTTGGCCGATTCCATGCGCTTGAGGTCAGCCAACACGTCGTTGTAGTGCTCGGTCATCATGGAGCAACGATCGGGCGGGAAGGTCTTGGTCTGCGTCTGGACCATCTTGCAGGTCTCGGTGGTGTCGCCGATGTCCTTGCAAAGCCGAGCCGTCAGCTGGTCGCAGACCTTGCGCTGGTCGCCGAGCTTTTGCAGGGCGTAGCTGATTTCTTTACTGGCGGCTTTGCAGGCCGTTGGCGCCAGAAGTTCCGCGGTGGAGGTAACGCTCTGACAGGTCGCCGATTCCTTGCCGACCTTGTCGCAGATGGCGGTTACGAACTCGGCGCAGGGGCCGGCCGCAGCCTGGGGTCCACTGGTCGTGCTCTTCGCGGGCGCATCCTTGCCGGCCAACTTGCAGCCGAGAAAAGGCGTTGCGGACAGAAGCAGCAGGGCGCCGATGCGCGCGAGGGATGCCTTGGATGTGAAAATCATGAACGTCCTTTTTGTTGTTTCGCCCAGTTTGAGACCAGGAAATCCTGGGCGCGCCCAGCCGCGCGCCAACGCATTCTGGAGGCTTGACTAGGCAACTGCAAGCGCGGCGAAATTTCGGCACAGGTCATCTTGCTGTGCGTGGATATGAAGCCAGCCTCGTCACACAGCAGCGCGGCGGGCAGTTGACGTTGAGCACGGTATCGGACACTCTCGCTGTCACAGAGGCGAGAGCACCATGGAAAGATTCATCTATCGCAACCCGACGGAGATCCTGTTTGGCAAGGGAATGATTGCCGAAATTTCTGCGCGCGTGCCGACCGACCGGCCAGTCATGCTGGTGTGGGGCGGCGGCTCCATCAGGAAGAACGGTGTCTACGATCAGGTGATAGCCGCATTGGCCAGTCACCAAATTGTCGAGTTCAGCGGCGTCGAACCCAACCCGCTGCACGAGACGTGCATGAGGGCGTTGGCTGTGGTGAAGGACAAGGACGTCAAGTTCTTGCTCGCGGTGGGGGGCGGTTCGGTGCTGGACGCGGCCAAGTACATCGCCGCCGCGGCCGTGTTTCCCGGGGCCGATCCATGGGCGATCCTGCGCACCAATGGCAGTACTGTGACTGGCGCCTTGCCGGTGGGCGCAGTGTTGACTCTGCCGGCCACCGGCTCCGAGTCCAACGGCAACGCCGTGATCTCACGCAAGAGCACGAGCGAGAAGCTGCACTTTGCGTCGTCGCACGCGTATCCCCTGTTCTCGGTGCTTGACCCAGAGACAACCTTCTCGCTGCCTGCCAAGCAGGTGCGCAACGGCATCGTGGATGCCTTTGTCCACGTGTGCGAGCAGTACATGACTGTGTCCAAGGACGCGCTCTTGCAAGATCGCCTGGCTGAAAGCGTGCTGCAGACTTTGGTCGAGGTCGCGCCTCGTACCCTGGAACAGCCGCGCGACTACTCCAGCCGCGCGGACTTCATGTGGTCCGCCACCATCGCGCTCAACAACCTGCTTTCTTGCGGGGTGCCTGGAGACTGGGCCACCCACATGATTGGTCACGAGCTGACGGCTTTCTATGGAATCGATCACGCCGAGTCGTTGGCCGTGGTCATGCCCGGGGTCTGGGCGCACAAGCTCGCCGCCAAGTCGGCCAAGCTCAGTCAGTATGGCCGTCGTATCTGGAATCTCGGCGATGCCAAGGCCGCCATCGACCGGACCGAGGCCTTTTTCCATTCGCTCAGCATGCCCACGCGCCTCAAGGATTTCGGCATCGATGCCGAGGACGCGGCCCACAAAGTGGGCGAGCGCCTTGCCAGTCGCAGGTCGGCCTTCGGCGAGCAGGGGGACATTAACGGCGAGGCCGCCGCGCAGATCCTGCGGGCCCGCGCGTGACCGGGGACCCCTGCGCGCTTCGTGGCATGGGGCGGACGGCGCGCGTTTCATGGCGGTCGGGCGGGACCAAGCAGTCCCGTCCGTGGCCGATGAGGTCGCGTCGGCCCAAGTGCACAAGGGCCGCACGCAGCGCCGGCCAGTTCTCGGGATCGTGGTAGCGCAGAAAGGCTTTTTGCAGCCGACGTTCCTTCTCACCTCGCGCCACGCAGACATCCTCGCCACCGCGGCGGTGCAAAGGACGCAAGGGGTTCTTGCCCGAATGGTACATGGCTGTGGCCGTAGCCATGGGCGTGGGCAGAAAAGCTTGCACCTGGTCAGGTCGGAAGTTGTTGCGCTTGCACCACAGGGAGAGTGCGACCATGTCCCGCAGCGAGGTGCCCGGGTGCGCGGCGATGAAATAGGGAATCAGATACTGCTCCTTGCCCGCCTGACGCGAGAATCGCTCGAACAGGGCGCGGAATTCATCGAACGCAGCGATGCCCGGTTTGCACATCTTGGCCAGCGGCTCGGGCTCGCTGTGTTCAGGCGCAACCTTGAGGTAGCCGCCGACATGGTGCCGGACCAACTCCTCGATGTAGGCGGGCGAGACCAGTGCCAGGTCGTAGCGCACGCCTGAGCCGATGGTGATCTTCTTCACCCCCGGAGCCTGACGAGCCCGACGGTAAAGATCGATCAGTGGACCGTGGTCGGCGTTGAGATTGGAACAGATACCTGGAAACAGGCACGAAGACCGGCGGCACGCGGCTTCGAGCAGGGGGTTCCTGCACGCGAGTCGGTACATGTTGGCTGTGGGCCCGCCCAGATCCGAAATCACGCCGGTGAACCCCGGCGTCTTCTGGCGCACCGATTCGATTTCGCGCAGGACCGACTCAGTCGAGCGGCTTTGGATGATGCGGCCTTCGTGTTCAGTCAGCGAGCAGAAGGTGCAGCCGCCAAAACATCCCCGCATGATGGCGATCGAGCACTTGATCATTTCATAGGCAGGTATGCCCGCCTTGCCATAACTGGGGTGGGGCCGGCGCGAAAACGGCAGATCGTAGACGGTGTCTAATTCCGCTGTGTTGAGCGGCAAGGTCGGTGGATTTACCAACAGATCGCGGTCGCCGTGTCGCTGCGCCAAGGCGCGTGCGTTGCCTGGATTGGATTCGAGATGGAGAACGCGCGAGGCATGCGCGTAGAGTACAGGATCCTCGGCCACAGCCTCGAAGCTGGGCAGGCGGATCACTTGGCCGCCCCGGGATACGCGCCGGCCGATGGCGGTGCAATCGATTTCGTCGACACGCGACGCTTTGGCTGGCAGGGCCACGGCTGTGCCGCGCACGTCGGTGAGGGTCTTGATGGGCTCGCCCGCAGCAAGACGATGCGCGATCTCGACCACCTGGCGCTCGCCATTGCCGTAGACGAGCAGGTCAGCCTTGGAATCGAAGAGCACCGAGCGCCGGACTTTGTCCGACCAGTAGTCGTAGTGCGCGACCCGGCGCAGGCTGGCCTCGATGCCGCCCAGGATGACAGGCACATCGGGAAAGGCTTCGCGGCAGCGTTGCGCGTAGACCGTGGTCGCGCGCTCGGGGCGCAGTCCCGGCTTGGCGTTGGGCGAATACGCGTCGTCGCTACGCGCGCGCTTCTCCGAGGTGAAGAGGTTCACCATGGAATCCATGTTCCCGGCCGTCACGCCGAACATCAGGGCCGGGCGACCCAGGCAGGCGAAGGCAGTCGCCGAACGCCAATCGGGCTGGGCGATGATTCCTACGCGAAATCCCTGTTCTTCCAGCACGCGGCCGATCAGCGCCGCGCCGAAGCTAGGGTGATCGACGTAGGCGTCGCCGGTCACCAGGATGACGTCGCAGCACTCCCAGCCAAGCTGGTCCATTTCGGCGCGCGACATGGGCAGGACCGGAGCCACGCCGAAGCGTTGCGCCCAGTACTTGCGCCGCGCGAACAGGGTAGGGCGCAAGCGGCTGGGAGAGACGATCTGCCAGCGGGCAGGCGCAGTCTTGTCAGTGGGCGTCGGCATGGGATGGAGGCGCTGCCCTTGACTCTGGCAGATTCACAGACCAAGTGCGACGAGGTAGCGGTGCGCGGTATGATGCCTGGCCATGGCCCCCACCTTGGTTGGCGTGATCTCCGACACGCACGGCCTGCTGCGTCCCGAGGCATTGGCCGCCTTGGCAGGCGCATCCCATGTCATCCACGCGGGTGACATCGAGGACAGCGAGGCGCTGGAAATCTTGCGGCGCTTGGCCCCGGTGACCGCCGTGCGTGGCAACTGCGACCGGGGCGAGTGGGCGGAAGACCTGCCTTTGGAGACGGTGGTCACGATAGGCGGCATTTACGTCGGCGTCGTACATGACCTGGGCAAGCTGACTCTGGCTGCAAAGGCCGCGGGCTTGGCTGCGGTGGTGAGCGGCCACACCCACGTGCCAGCTTGCGAGCGGCGCGACGGCGTCCTCTACTTGAACCCCGGCAGCGCTGGGCCCCGCCGTACCGGCAAACCCGTGAGCGTCGGCCGCTTGCGTATCGAGGCGGGCGAGGTGCACGGCGAATTGATCAGGTTGGGCCAGTAGGACGGGTTTTCTTCGCGAACCAGGCAATGGGAAAGCGCAGCTCAGACGCACAGAAGGGCAACCCCCCGGTGGCCGCAAGCCCCAGTTCTCCGGCTGCCCCTGGCCTTGCGACTGCGTGGGATCGGCTCGCTCCTTTCCTGGCTTTTCTCGTTCTGGCGGCGCTTTACATCGCGACTTTGCGTCCTTCGATTGCAGGTGGTGACAGCGGTGAGCTCACCGCTGCGGCGCTGACCGGCGGGGTTCCGCATCCTTCGGGCTATCCGCTCTTTGCTCTCTTGGCCCGGCTCCTTGCTGCGCTTCCGCTTGGACCCTCGCCAGCCTGGCGCGTGAATTTGCTTTCAGCCGTGTCCACGGCAACGGCGGGTGGTCTGGCGTGCGCCGCAGTTCAGTTGTGGACGCGCAACGCTGGGGCCGGGCTTCTGGCAGCGACGCTGTTTGGCACGAACCCTTTGGTTTGGTCGCACGCAACGAGCGCGGAAGTTTTCGGGCTCAACGCCATGTTCGTCGCCTTGGCTTGCTACCTTTGGTTGCGGGTCGAACGGTCCCTGGTCCGGCGCGACGTATTGGCGCTGCTTTTCGCCTGCGGGCTGGCTATGTGCAACCACCACACCTTTGTGTTCGTGGGAGTACCCTTGGTCTTGCGCTCGCTCTGGGTCACCAGGCGCGCGCTTGGCGCCAGGGGCGTGGCCGCGGCACTCGGCTGCGGGCTTCTAGGCT
>Ga0265330_10002211_pt1 | contig 10739 bp, 5 predicted proteins | sample 41919metaG_FD_202083 | JGI IMG/M metagenome (GOLD analysis project Ga0265330, IMG submission 202083) | Rhizosphere microbial communities from Carex aquatilis grown in University of Washington, Seatle, WA, United States - 4-19-19 metaG | ecosystem: Host-associated > Plants > Roots > Rhizosphere >... | reverse complement strand
CAATTTTCTGACATCGGCAGGCGTTGGCAAGACTTTAGCTGCGCCTGCCTTGTCGTCCCTTCCATGCCGTCCGGTTTGATTCCGTGGACCCTGTCTCGTTTCAAGAAGTCGGTTCCGACCTTGTAGGGCAGGAGAGCCGCGTCGGGGCACCATTCCATGCACCGGGTAGGACACGTGCCTACTTAGGCCCATACTGGCCCCCACAAGGCGGCCTGCAGCCCAGACCCTGAAATCGACTAGTACGGCAACTCGATGGTGGTGCCCACGACGTCGAACTCGACAGACAAGGGCGATTGTCCGGTCAGCTCCTGGCTGCGCGAATCCGGCTGGCTGCCGCCCACGCTGACGCGGAAGCGGCCTGGCTCCAGCACGCGGTGGCCCCGCTCGTCGATGAGAGAAAGGTCGTGCGGAGACAGCTCGAAAGAGACGCGCTGGAGCTCTCCCGGCAAGAGATGCACGCGGGCAAAGCCGCGCAAGCTGTGATGGGGCACGGTACAGGAGGCCTCGAGGTCGGCCAGGTAGAGCTGCACGACCTCGTCGCCCGACCGGCTGCCCGTGTTCTTGACCGTGACCGACACGGATGCGCTGGCGCCGGCTGGGACTGGCGTCGGCGACACCGCAATGTCCTGATAGTGAAAGCGCGTGTAGGAAAGGCCGTAGCCGAAGGGATAGAGCGGGGGCTTCTCCAGATAGCGATAGGTGCGCCCCTTCATGCTGTAGTCCTTGAAATCAGGAACATCCACCAGCGAACGCGGAAACGTTACAGGAAGGCGGCCAGCCGGACTGACGTCGCCGAAGAGAAGGTCGGCCAGCGCGCTGCCCCCTTCTTCGCCGGGATAGAAGGCCTGGACGATCGCACCCACGCGATCGTGAGCCCAGGCGAGATCGAGTGCGCTTCCCGAGACGACCACCAGCACGGTGGGCTTGCCCAGGGACACGACGTTTTCCAGCAGGCGCGGCTGTAAGCCTGGAAGATCGAGATCCGCCTTGTCCCCGGCCGCCTCCGAGTTGCCCGCGTCACCTTGCTCGCCCTCGATCTCGGCGGACAGGCCCAGGCAGAGCACGACCGCGTCGGCGCGCTCGGCGATGCTCATCGCTTCGGCCAGGTGTCCGGCACAGTCCAGGCCGTCGGTCGCGGTCCCCTGTCGCTTGCACCCCGGGGCGTACCAGACCTTGGTTTGAGCCGAAACGGCGGAGCGGATTCCCTCCAGCGGCGTCACCGCACGCGACGGAGTTCCGCTGTAGTTGGCGCAAAGGACTTGATGGTCGTAGGCGTTGGGACCGATGACCGCGATGTTGCGCAGGTCCTTGCGCAGGGGCAGAAGCCCGCCTGCATTCTTGAGCAGGACCATCGAGGCCGAGGCGGTGGCGCGGGCCAAGGCGCGGTGGCGATCGCAGTCGTTGGTCTCGTAGGGAGTGGACGCGTAGGGCACACGCTCGGGCGGATCGAACAGGCCCAGGCGCATGCGAGCGCGGAACAGTCTTTGCAGACAGGTGTCGAGATCCTGTTCGCGCAGAAGCCCGGCGGCCACCGCGGCCGGGATGTGACCGTAGGCACAGCCGCAGTTGAGGTCGCAGCCCGAGTGCACCGCCAGCGCCGCCGATTCCTCGAAGCTGTTAGTCACTCTGTGGCTCTGGTGGAAATCCTGGATGGCCCAGCAGTCACTGACCACGAAACCGCCAAATCCCCATTCCTCGCGCAAGATTCGGCGCAAGAGCGTGGGGCTGCCGCAGCAGGGCTCACCGTTGGTGCGGTTGTACGCCGCCATGATGCTCTCGGCCTTGGCCTCGGTGATGCAGGCGTGGAAAGCGGGCAGGTAGGTTTCGCGCAGGTCCTTCTGGCTGACCTTGGCGTCGAAGCTGTGGCGCAGTCCCTCGGGACCGCTGTGGACTGCGAAGTGCTTAGGTGTCGCCACCGTCTTCAAGTAGCGGGGATGGTCGCCCTGCAAGCCGCGGCAGTAGGCGACGGCCAGGCGCGCGGTGAGAAACGGACATTCGCCGTAGGTTTCGTGCCCGCGTCCCCAGCGCGGGTCGCGGAAGATGTTGATGTTGGGAGCCCACAGCGTGAGCCCCTTGTACAGGCCGCGGTCGCCCTTGCGCGCGTACTCGTGGTGCTTGGCGCGGGCCTCGTCGGCAATGGCCACCGCCACCGCGTGCAGGCGCGAGGCGTCCCACATGGCGGCCAGACCGATGGCCTGGGGAAAGACCGTGGCAATTCCGGCCCGCGCCACGCCGTGCAGCCCTTCGTTCCACCAGTTGTAGGCGGGCACGCCCAGGCGCGGGATTGCCGGAGCCGCATGCAGCATCTGATGGACCTTCTCGGTCAGCGTCAGCCGTGAGACCAGATCTCGGACGCGCTCGTCGAGGGGGAGGTCCGGGTCGAGGAATGGATAGGGCGGTGCGGTTTCGTTCATGGGCAAACGTCTCCAGCCAGATGCGAGGGCCGCCGGCCGGCAGCGCCGCGGGGGCAAAAGCCGAAGGATTTCGTCGCACCAGTCATTGGTCCGAGAGTCTTACTAACTGGCGGGCGTCCGCTCAAGCCTGCCGATAGAGCGGCTACCAATCTGGCCGGCCCGTTCGGCGCGGTCGTGGTGCTGGCGCGTCGGCGCCCACGCTAGAGGCCGACCAGATCCTGCGCCGGCGCACACGACTAGACCTGTGCGCGCCGGTGGGCCAAAATGGCGGCGTGACCAGAGACGAAGCCCTCAAGCAACTGGCAGACGCGGAGGTCGTGCCCTGCGTTTCGGCAGGTATCGCGGATGCCAAAGAGATTCTCGATGCGTGTCTCTCAGCGGACATTCCGGCCATCCTGGATCGCCAGGATTCCTGCCAGGGACACGGTCACGCGTGCGCCGTGCGCATCGACCTGTGTGTGAGGCCAGAGGATCTGCCCAAGGTCATGACCATGATGCACGCGCGCTGGCAGAGCCTGCTCGATCGAGAAGGCACCCTGCCCGACCGGGCCGCTCCTCCGGCGGAATGCGAGGATCCCCCTTGCCCGGCATGCGGCACGGCTGCGCCTTTGCAGGAGGGTGCCTGCACCGGGTGTGGCCTGCAGCTCGAGTAGGCCGAGAATCGCGGCTATTTTGCGGGCGAGGTCGCCAGGATCGACTCGATCTGGGTCATCACGGCGTTCATCTCCTGCATGGCTGCCAAGAAGGGAGACGAGGTCGTCAGGTCCACGCCGGCCCGGGCGAGCAGGGTGACGGGGAAGTCGGAGCCGCCCGCCGATAGCAGGGCCAGGTAGCGGTCGCGGGCCGCCGTACTGCCGCGGGTCTGCTCGTCGAGGATGGCCTTGGTCAGCGCGGTCGAGGCGATCAGACTGGTCGCATACTGATACACGTAGAAGTCGTAGTAGAAGTGCGGAACGAAGCTCCATTCGTCCCCGTACAGCTCGGGAACGCTGCAGATCCCCTTGTCGTGCCCGTAGTAGCGACGAACCAGCTGCAGGTAGGCGGCGCTGAGCGCCTCCCCGGTCAGGGCCTCGCCCTTCTCCGCGCGCTCGTGGATGGCCAGCTCGAACTCGGCAAACATGGTCTGCCGGAACAGGGTCGTGCGCAGGCTTTCCAGGCGCTCGCCCAGCAAGGCCAGCCGCTCGCGGTCGTTGCGGGCCTCGGCCAGCGCGCGATGGACCAGCAGGTTCTCGTTCAGGGTCGAGGCGATCTCGGCGATGAAGATGGCGTAGCTCGATGTGGGGAACGGTTGGCTCTCCCCCGCCAGCAGGGTGTGCATCGAATGCCCAGACTCATGCGCCAGGGTGGAAACGTCATCCCACTGGCCGTTGAAATTGAGCAACTGGTAGGGATGCACGCCGTACACGCCGGTCGAATACGCGCCCGCGCGCTTGCCCGTGCTGGGCAGAAAGTCGGTCCACCCGGCCTGCAGGCCATGGGCCAGCTTCTTGCCGTACTCCGGTCCCAGCGGCGCCACCGCGGCCAGGGTCATGGCCACCGCCTCCTCCACCGAATAGCGACGGTCGACTTCACTGACCAGCGGTGCATAGAGATCCTCGTAGCCCAGTTCCGCCAGACCGAGCATGCGCTGCCGCAGCTTCAAATAGCGGTGCAACGTCGGCAGGTTCGCATTGACGTCCTCGATCAACTTCCGGTAGATGCCCACCGGGATGTTGTCGTGAAACAGCGCCGCCTCCAGCGTCGAGGGGAAGTGGTGCACGTCGCGATCGAAGATGTGCGCCTTTAGTTGCGCGGACAGCGTCGCGCCGGTGGTCCGTTCGAACGTCTTGAGCGCGCCAAAGAAGGCCTGGAAAACCTTCACTCGATCCGCCCGATTGTGCGCGGGGCGCGTGCGCGCGAACCCAGCCGGGTCCAGTCGGACCTCCTCGCCCGTCGACAGCTTGACCGTCGGGTAGGGCAGGTCGGCGTCCTTGAGCACGCCGTACACCGTGCTGGGAGCGATGCTCAGCTCGCCGGCCATGGCGACGATGCGTTCCTCCTCGGCGTGGAGGGTGTGCGGCTTCCAGCGCAACACGTCCTGCAAATAGAAAGCCCACTCGTGCAGCCGCTTCTCTTTGGCCAGCGCCGCCCGGATGGTTGCGTCTGGCAGGGTCAACAGTTCGGGGCGCAGCCAGGCGGTGACTGTATCGAGCTGGACGGAGAGCGAGTCGGCCTCGGCCCGCATGGCGCGCGGTGCGGCCAGCCGAGTGTTCTCGTCGCTGCGCGCATGGGCATAGACCGCGATTCGCTGCAGCTCGTTCTGCAGCGCCCCCAGCTCGGACAGGGCATCGGCCAGAGCCTTGGCCCCGTCGCCTAGATGGCCCTTGTGCCGCTCGAACACGGCGACCTTCTTGCCGAGGGCGGCCTTGGCCTTGGTCCAGGCCTGGTCCGAGACGTAGAGCTCGCCCAGCCTCCACTTGTACTTGGCGTCGATGTGACTGCGATCGATCTCCTTGGCGGCCGCCTGACCCGGAGGCGCAGACGGGGCGGCAGCAAGCGACAGGGCGGCGAAAGGAAGAGCGAATGACTGCATGGTGAGTTCCAGAGCATAGCCGATCCAGGAGTCGTGGGTGGGTAGACCGGCGTGACCTGGCTAGACTCTGCGCCGGCGCAACGTCAGCACCGACTCACACAGAAGCAAGCCGACCATGATGGCGGCCAGCGTATGCCATAGCTCGACCCGGTGTTTGGGCGGCTTGGCGCCCGGGGATGCTGCGGCGATGCGATCGGGGCGAAGGGCGGGGTCGAGGCGTGCCGGGTTGGACTCGCGCGTGTCCAGGTTCACCACGAAGTCCTGCTCGGGCCGAGCCACCACCGTGCCGTCGGGATCGACCGCGCGCACATGGTAGGTGCCCAGCCGATCGGTTTCGCGGTAGAGGACACCGCGGGCGGTACTGGCTCGATCGCGCCGCGCGACCCACACCGAGCCATCGGGCCGAGTCACCTCCAGGCGCTGCTCGTCGCCGGTGAAGACCAGGGACCGCGCCTCGCCGGCACGCAGCGAGGTGGTTTCCTCGTCGCCGATGACCCCCACCAGGCGGCGCGCAGCCTCGCGCACCAGGGGCAGAAAGCCCGCGCGGATGGGCAGGTCGGTCCACTCGCGGTCGGCGGTGGTGGACAGCAACATCACGCGGCCCTTGCCAACCTGTTTTTCCACCAGAGCGGGCGCGCCGCTTTCGTAGCGCAGGATCACGCTGCGGTCCGGGCTCTCGGGCGCTGGGTCGAGCAGCATGTACTTGAAGAAGCGCGCCGACACCAGACCTTCGCCGTGCTCGGGAAAGTTGGCCAGCAGGGGATGGCTGCGGTCGATGGGCGCCAGGCGTTCGGCCGGTCGATCGTCGACGATTTCGCCAGCGTGCTGGCCGGGCAGGGCCGAGGCCGTGCGTGGCAGTCCCAGCGGCTGCGGCAGGAGCTTGACCATGCGCTCGTTCCACACCGTGGCGTCCACGCGGTCGCCCATCGAGATGAAGAGCCCGCCGCCTGCTGACACGAATCGCGCCAGGGAGGAAGCCAGGGCTTCCGACGGCTGCGCCAGGTTCAGCAGGGCCACCAGCGTCGTGTTGTCGAGGCTTTCAGGCGAGACATCTTCAGGCAACTTGACGGTGACGGCCGCGCCAGGCAGGCCATTGCGAAGAGCCGCCGCGAAGAAGAACGGCTCGTCTTCGTTGCGCGCGCTGCGCGGATCGCCGTTGACGATCAGAACGCTCATGGCGCGTGACAATTCCACGTGGGCCAAGCGGCGATCGTCCAGGCGGAAGACATCGCCATCAATCTCCACCTCCACGTCGTGCGCACCGCCGCCCTCGCCGGTCAACCGGTGCAGGAAGCGCTTGTGGCCGCGCCCGCCCGGTGCGAGATCGACAAAGCCTTTGGCCACCGACACGCCGTCCACTCTCAGGGCCACGCCCAGTGCGCGCGCCCCGGCCAGGGAGAAGTCCGCCAATTCGGCGTCGACTGCGATCCCACCGGTTCCCGTCTCCGGTGCAGGTACAACCCCGACGTCCAGCACGGCCCGGTTTTCCCACGGGGCTGCTCCCGACACGTCGTCGACGATCACCTCGGGCGCACCCTCGGCAGGCAGGCCGGTGCCGGCCTCCCAGCCTGCGGCCTGCAGGTCGGTGAAGAGATAGATGCGGCGTTTGGCATGCGCGGAGCCCGCGAGGATGAGGGATGCGTTCCGCAGAGCGCTGGCGAAATCTGCGGGCCTTGCGGAACAGACGACGTTTTCAAAGGCCTCGATCGCGCGAGAATGTTCGGGGCTCAGCTCGCCGATCTTGGGGCTGGAGCCGGCCGAGGCGAGCAGCAAGGCCAGGTCCACGTCCGAGGGAAACTGGCGCACCAGCGCGCGCGCGCGGTCGCGGGCGCGGTCGAACAGGGTCGAGAGGCCGGCGCTGCGGCTCATGCTGGCGGAATCGTCGAGCACGATGACCGCGCTTTGCGGGTCCAGGCTGGCCATCGGCAGGTCGGTCGTGCGCTCGGCAAACGGGCGGGCGAAGACGAGCGGTAGGGCGGCGGCCACCCCCGTGCGCGTCACCAGCAGCAGGATCTCGCGCAGCCGGCGCCGCGCCGAAATGCGCCGCTCGGAGCGCAAGAGCAGTTGCATGGCCGCGAAGCGCACCGGGCGAGCGCGCCGCTTGCCTATCAGATGGACCAGCCAGGGCAGGATGGCCGCCAGCAGGCCGAGGAGAAGCGACGGCGCGAGGAAATGCATCTACAGCCTCACGGCACGCTGGCGGTCGGCCAGGAAGGCCCGCAGGACTTCGGCCGGTGAAGCGTCGGTGCGCGTGAATCGATACTCGACACCAGCTTCCAGACAGGCCGTACGCCAGCGATCGCGAAAGGCTTCCGACTCGCGCTTGAAAGCCTGGGCGAGGTCGGGCGCCTGCGCGAGCAGGGTGCGTGCGTCCCCCGGTTCCATGCCTTCAAAGAAGATCAGGTCGTCGAAAGGCAGCTCCACCTCGTCGGGATCGAGCAGGTGAAACAGTGCCACGTCGTGCCCGCGTGCGCGCAACTGGCGGAGCCGTCCGGGCAGAGAGCCGCGCGCCTCACCGGCCGGCTCATCCGGCTCGCTGTCGAGCAGGTCAGACATGAGAATGATGAGGCTGCGTTTGTCGATGAGCTCGCCCAGGTGGCCGAGAGCGAGCGCGGCATCGGTGCAGCCGGCCGGCTGGGCCGCCTCCAGCAGGCGGAAAACCTCGCGAATCTGTCCTGGCCGGGTCGAGGGTGGCAGGAAGCTGCGCGCATTCTCGTCGAAGAGCAGCAACCCGGCGGCATCGCCCTGCTGGCCGACCAGATAGGCCAGCGCGCTCGCCAGATAGCCGGCGTAGTCGAGCTTGGACACGCCCCGCCGACGGTAGCCCATGGAAGCGGAGGCATCGAGGACGAGATAGGTGTGCATCTCGGTTTCGTCTTCGAAGCGCTTGACGTAGTAGCGGTCGGCGCGGCCCACGGCCTTCCAGTCGATGCGGCGGATCTCGTCGCCCGGCGCGTACTCGCGATGCTCGGTGAATTCCACCGAGGTGCCCGGGTGCAGGTTCCGGTGCATGCCGGAAAACGCACCCTCGACGATGGTGCGCGCGCGCAGGTCCAACGACGCCAGCCGCGCCAGGTCCATGGGGTCGATCGGCCCCGGCCGCAGTGGCTCCTTCGATCCTGGGACGCCCTCGCTCACGATGAGTCTTGGCCAGCTCTCAATCAGGCTGGACGGTTTGCAAGAGACGCTGGATGAGGGCACGCGACGACACGCCGTCGGCCTCAGCGTGGAAATTGCGGACCAGACGGTGGATGAACACCGGAAGAGCCATGCGGCGCACGTCCTCGACGGAAACCGCATAGCGGCCGTCGAGCACAGCGCGCGCCTTGGCCGCCAGCACCAGGTGCTGCGAAGCGCGCGGACCAGCGCCCCAGGCGACGTACTTGCCTATGGGATCGGTCGAGCCCGGGGCCGGCCGGGTGGCGCGACACAGGGCCACTGCATGGCGGAGAACATGGTCGGCCACTGGCACGCGCAGGACCAGGTTCTGCAGATCCAGGATGCGCTGGGGCGACAGCACCTTGCGCAGCACCGGGTTGTAGCTGCCCGCGCTCTGGCTGGCGATGCGCACTTCTTCCTCGGCGCTAGGGTAGCTTACGTCGACCTGGAACATGAAGCGGTCCAGTTGAGCCTCGGGCAAGGGATAGGTGCCTTCCTGCTCGATGGGGTTCTGCGTGGCAAAAACCAGAAAGGGCAGGGGCAGGTCGTAGGTGGTGCCGCCGGCCGACACACGGTATTCCTGCATGGATTGCAGGAGGGCGGCCTGGGTCTTGGGTGGGGTGCGGTTGATTTCATCGGCCAGGAGGACGTTGGCGAAGATCGGGCCGCGCACGAAGCGGAACACGCGCCGGCCGGTGGTGCGGTCTTCTTCGAGAACGTCCGAGCCGGTGATGTCGGATGGCATCAGGTCGGGTGTGAACTGGATACGGCCAAAGGACAGGTCGAGCACGTCGGCCAGCGTCTGGATGAGCATGGTCTTGGCCAGACCCGGTACGCCCACGAACAGACAATGGCCGCGCGAAAACAGGGCGATCAGGAGGTGCTCGATGACTTCGTGCTGTCCGATGATGCGCTTGCCGATCTCGGCGCACAGGACGCGCCGGGCCTCGCACAACTCGCGTGCGGCGGCGACGTCGCGCTCGACCACCTCGGGTGACGGCCGGGCGGCTGCTTCACCGGCGAGGGCAGCGCCAGAAGGGAGAGTCGCGGCTTCCTGTGAATCCGACATCGGCCACAGGATGCCACGGCCCCGGGTGGGCGGCAAAGACTGCGGCAGGCCAGGTAGGACGGGGCACGGGCAGGATTTCGCCGACGGTCACTTCGGCCAAGGGTATAATGGCACCCCACCTGCCGAGCCCCGCCGTGAAGCCCGCTGTGAAGCTCTGTCCCCACTGTGAAAAGCAGCATCGGCCGGAGACGCGTACCTGCCCTGCGACGGGGAAGTTGATCGACAGCCCGGCAATGGGCAAGACCATGATAGGCGTGGCCGCGCCGCCATCTTTGCCCATGCCGGCAGGGTTTCCCAAACCGGCGGCGCCGACGACGTCGGAGCCGCCGCCGAAGACATCGTCGGGAGCGGCGTCACCTGCAAAGCCATCGGGAACGGCGTCGCCCGCGAAGCCGTCGGGAACGGCGTCACCTGCAAAGCCGTCGGCAGGGGCGCCACCCGCCAGGCCGCCGGCAGAGGGTCCGCCCGCAAAGCCATCGGCAGCGGCGCCACCCGCAAGGCCAGCGCCGGCCTCCCGACCCGCGCAGCCGGCGGTACCCCCAGCGCCGAGCCCGTCGCAGCCAGTCCTGCCCGCCTCGCCCCCGGCCGCGGCGCCGCCCCCTTCTGCGCCGCCCGCAGCAGCGAGCGCGCTGGCTCCACCAGCAGGCGCGACAGCGGATCCATCGGCGTCCCCACCGCTCTCGGCCGAGGCGGGACGACAAGGCCGCACCATCATGATGTACGGCCCGACGGCCGCCCAGAGTCTCGCCCCTGCGGCGACGCAGGTGTCAGCCCCGCCGCCCGTATCGCAGCCGAGTGCCGTGGAGATCCGCCAAGAGCCGGAAAGCGCACCCCGCGTGAAGATGGACGAGCCGGTCACGCCGTTGGTCGTTTGGTCGTCGCCGGAGGAAGTCGGGGCCAGCGCTCGGTCGTCGGCCCACCAGCCGCCGAGAGCCGTTCCCGCGAGCGTGGTGGTTCCGGCGGCCAGGCGCGACGAGGGTGACACGCAGGTAGACCCGGCGCCGGTGGATCTGCCGGTCGTGCCGCTGGTTTCCCTGCCGGTCGCCACTAACGTGCGCGAGCCGCAGCCAGCCGCTGCGAGCGTGCCGGGCCGGGGCGGGATGGCCCGGCGCCAGCTGCCGTGGCTGGTGCGGGTGTGGGCGGACACGGTGGCGGCGTTGAACCTGCTGGCCGAAGCTGCCACGCTCTACCGACGGACCTGGAGACCCCTCCTCTTTCTGGCGGCCGTCGTGCTGCTTCCTACGGCTGCGGCGAACTCATGCATGGTGGCGGCCGTGACGGGCTCGGCCGTCCCCGATCCGCTGCGCGATGTCTCGACCACGACGGTCGACTTCTCACGGGTCAAGCAGGAACTGGTCGGTCGGGCCGAGAGTAGCCGCGTTGCGGGGAAGGTCGACAAGGGGGCGCTGGCCGAGCTGGCGGCGCTGGAATCGGTGGCTGCTACAAGCACAGACGCCGCGGAGGTCCCCAGCCAGCTGGCCTTGCTCGCGCGTCTGCTCGCCGCCGTGCTCCTGACCGGTTTTCT
>Ga0265330_10002210_pt1 | contig 10740 bp, 6 predicted proteins | sample 41919metaG_FD_202083 | JGI IMG/M metagenome (GOLD analysis project Ga0265330, IMG submission 202083) | Rhizosphere microbial communities from Carex aquatilis grown in University of Washington, Seatle, WA, United States - 4-19-19 metaG | ecosystem: Host-associated > Plants > Roots > Rhizosphere >... | reverse complement strand
ACTTACCTGGTCGGCCGCGACATCGTTGCCCGATGGCTGGACCCTGGCGACCGCTGCCTGGCCGTAGGTGGTGAAGGTTTGCTGAGACTCCTGGAGGGTTCCCGCATCCCCCTGCGCGGGCTTCAGGCCTGCTTGACAGCGAATCTGGTACTTCGACTGCTGGCGCAAGGGACTTTCGGGAGTAAGGGCGAAGCGCGTGTCCGTCGGGGTCTTGCCCTGCATGGAGGACACCAGGGCGCGCGTGCACGGTCCAGAGGCGTTGGTCAGCGGCTCGCAGAACGCGCAGGCGTCGGCGACGCTCGCGGCCGAAGTGGCTTGCGACAAAGTCAAACGAACCACGGGCAGGGTGGCCATGAAGCGTGAATTGCCGTCTAGGTTGAGGTGGGCAACCCGAATCCGGTCGAAGACGAAGCGGGCGCCGGGCCACGCTTCGATTCTCAGATTGGGCTCGGGCGCGAATCCCGTGGCCAACCGCACCTGGTAGGTGGTCGAGGGCTGCAAAGCAGCCTTGGGAAAGAAGGCCAAGGTCCTCTGGTCGATCCAGCGCGCGTCGCCTGCGACCGCGGGTGTGATGTCGAGGGCCGGGCCTGCGAGAACCTTGTTTACCTCGGCAGGCAGGACCATGTCGCGGTCGAAGGTCACTCGCAGGCCGGCGTGAACAGCCGAGGCACTCACCTCGGCGTCGGCGGGAGCGAACGAGAGCACGTGCACCGGCGTGACCGCGGGCTTCTGCAAGACCCCAGCGAAACCGGAAGCGGCGACGAGGGTGGCGGCCAGGACATACAGGGCATGGCGGGAAGTTGTGGTCATGCCCGCTGGATTTGCAAAGGACGGGCCGAGGGCGGAGGCGCGACATGTTCGGGGATTTGGCGCCGGGCACGCGAGGCTCGCAGCAATGTAGAACGTAATCTACATAATAAATATCCGGAGAGAGACGTTCCTAGGTCGCCCTGCGTGCTACCGCGGACCCGACCTCAGGACTCCAAGCCAGGCCGCAGGGCGACAAAACCAGGGGCGAAAGGACGAAGTGACCCTCCGCTCTCTCCGCCCGCCCCTTTTCCCTGGTAGGCTGAGTCCGATACGTTTTGGTACGGAGGTCCTTCATGCGGCTGCGGCAGTTGTTTCATTGGCAAAATGGATTTCTCGCGTTGCTGGCGGCGACTCTTTCGCTCGTCGGTTGCCAGGCCCAGCAACCGGTCAATGCCTATGTCCCGGATGACAGTCCGCAAACGACGGACGGGGGCACCAGGGATGTGGGGAGTTTGGATCGGTTCGTCTTGGTCGTTCCCGACGTGTCTGGCCAAACGCCCGACCTCGCACCTCCGTTGCGCCCCGATACGCCTCCGGCACCGGTGGCGGTCTGTGGTGACGGCATCTTGAATGCTCCCGAGGGCGAGCAATGCGACGATGGCAATCTCGATCCGGCTGACGGCTGCGGCTCGACGTGCCTGCTCGATGAAGGCTGGATCTGCCCCGAGCCGGGCAAGCCCTGCGTGAACACAACGGTTTGCGGCGACGGGCGGGTCTCGGGCGCCGAGCAATGCGACGACAACAACACCGCCAGCAACGACGGTTGCAGCGCCGACTGCCAGATCGAGGATGGCTGGATCTGTCCCACACCAGCGGTGCGCTGCCAGGCCGCAGCCTGCGGCGACGGTTTCATGGTGGGCAGCGAGGACTGCGACGACGGGAACACGGTGAAGGGCGACGGCTGCAGCGACACCTGTCACGTGGAACCAGGCTATTTTTGCCCCACGCCCGGCGCCGCGTGCCAGAAGACGGTTTGCGGCAACAACATTCTCGAGGGTGACGAGGGGTGCGACGATGGCAACAAGTTCCCGTGGGATGGCTGTTCGCCAACCTGCGAGCGCGAACCCACGTGCACGAATGGTGAATGCGCTTCGGTGTGCGGAGACGGCATGATCCTGGCCGGCGACGTGGAGGAGTGCGACGATGGCAATCAGCGGGACGATGACGGCTGCAGCAAGGACTGCACGAAGGAGATCGGCTGGAACTGTGCGATCGTTCCGCTTGCGGCTGAAAGCCAGCTCTCCTTGCCCGTGGTGTTTCGCGACTTCATTTCCATCCCCGCCGCGGGCGCCACCCGCCACCCCAACTTCGAGGACAACATCGGTACGGGTGTCTCGCCAGGCCTGGTGAAGTCTGTGCTGGGCAGCGATGGCAAGCCGGTCTACGCGGGGATCTGCGACAACGCCAGCACCACGGGTTGCCCCAACGGCCGCCAGCTGACGACCCAGGCTGACTTCGACCAGTGGTATCGCGACACCACCGTGAGTGTGCGCGGGGACAGCTTCATGACCCTCACTCTCAACGCGAGTGGGCAGTACGTATTTGACGGCGGGACCCCAGCGAACCCCTTCCTACCCTTTGGAAGGACTGACTTGACCGGCGTGGGCTGGGTCACCCAGGGCAAGGAACTCCTGTCAGGCGGCGGCGACTTTGGCTTCACCACCGAGGTCCACTACTGGTTCCAGCTGCAAGGCGGCGAGCGTCTTGACTTCTCGGGCGACGACGACGTCTGGGTCTTTTTCAAGAACGCGCTTCTCATCGATCTCGGCGGCAGGCATGCCGCGACCAACGGAACCATCAATCTGACCGACACCGAGATAGCGAACCGCACTCTCACCAAGGGACGCATCTACGAGATAGCGCTGTTTCACGCCGAACGACACACCAATCAATCGAACTTCAAACTCACGCTCAACGGGTTCGGCCGATCCAAATCCGTGTGCACGCCCATTTGTGGCGACGGCATCGTGGTCAAGGGCGAGGTTTGCGACGACGGGCCGCTCAACGGGACCTACGGGCATTGCAACGAGGCCTGTACCGGGTTGGGCCCGCATTGTGGCGATAAGGTGGTGCAGGCTGCCGAAGGCGAAGAGTGCGATGACGGTGTGAACCTGACCACCTACGGGATCAACGGCAAGCCCGGCTGCGCCCCAGGGTGCAAGCTGAGTCCTTTCTGTGGCGACGGACAGACCGACAGCTTGTTCGGCGAACAGTGCGATACCAACGGCGTGAAGTTGCCCGACAGCAGCTGCCAGCTCAACTGCACCTACCGTCCCGCCTGTGGCAACGGCGTCGTCGACACCGCAGATGGCGAGGAATGTGACGACGGCAACCTCATCTCGGGCGACGGCTGCTCGTCGTTCTGTACGTGGGAAATCGTCAACCGCTAGTCGCTCCGGCCCACTGTGTGGGGCTGCTGGGCTGCGGGGCGATGATGGTCTTGCTGGCCCTTGGCTCTGCGCCGTCCCGGGCACAGGGCAAATCGGCGAAGGCAGCGGACGCACGGGCTCCCGCCTGGCGTGCCCTGGCCCCCGGCGTGGAATACGCGGCAGTGACGGTGGATCGGCCGGTTGCCGTCGGCGACGGCATTCTGCACCTGCTGCGCGTGGACGGGCGAAAGGCCGAACTGCGCGCGTACCTGTCGTCAGAGCCGGGCGAGAAGGCGCGGACCGCGGCCGAGTGGTGCAAGAGCAAGGGCTTGCTGGCGGCCATCAACCTGGGCATGTACCAGGCCGACCAGCGCTCGAACGTGGGGTACGCCCGCAAGGGCACGCACGTGAACAATGCCCGGTTCAACGACTATCGTTCGTTCCTGGGATTCGGACCCCGGCGTTCCGGCCTGCCCCCGGTGACGATGCTCGATGGCGAGGATGCGGACGTGCGCGAGCGGCTGGCCGGGTACGACGTGGCGGTACAGAACCTGCGCCTCATCCGAGGCAGTGCCCACAATGTGTGGAAGCAGCAGAACAGGCGCTGGACCGAGGCGGCCATTGCCCTGGACAGCGAGGGACGCATTCTGTTCCTGTTCGCGCGCACGCCGTTTTCCATGTGGGAGCTGAACCGCTTGCTACTGGCACTGCCCCTGCAAATCGTCAAGGCGATGCATGTGGAGGGTGGCCCGGAGGCCAGCCTGTCCATTCACGCTGGCGGCGTCAACCTGGACCTGAACGGCAGCTATGAAACCGGTTTTCGCGAGGACGACACGTCCCGCGAGCAATGGCCACTGCCGAACATCATCGGCGTGGTCGCTCCCCGCTGATTTGGGAAGGCCAACCAGAAAGGACGCCCGCATGAAAAGCTCAAGGCTGCTTTCCCTGTCGACAATCGCGCTGATGGCCCTTTCCGCTGCTGGCGTTGCTCGCGCGAGCATGACCGAGCGTCTTGAAGCGAGGTTTCTCAAGAGCCGCATCAAGATGCGGATAGACGAAAACTGGAAAATACAGTCGGGAAACGCCTCGGGGGCCCAGGCAACAGCCTTCGACGACTCGACCTGGACGGTGACGAATGTTCCGCACGATTTCAGCATTACACTCGTCAAGCCGACGTCGAACGATCCGGGCGCGAGTGGCTGGTATCGCAAGCATTTCACCCTGCCCGTGGGCTTTGCCGGGAAGAAGGTCGTCGTCCAGTTCGACGGCGTCTATCACGACTCGAAGGTGTACCTGAACGGAACCCAAGTCGGCAGCCAGCAATACGGCTACGTCAGCTTCACCTGCGATCTGACGCCCTACCTGAATGCGACAGGTGACAACGTGCTCGCGGTCTTTGTCGACAATCTGACGGTCAGGAACTCACGCTGGTATTCCGGAACGGGCATTTTCCGCCACGTGTGGCTGATTGCAACGGACAAGGTGTATGTCAGGAACTGGGGAACCGCCGTCACCACTCCAACGGTTGCGGTCGCGCAATCCCAGATCAGCGTGCAAACCGACGTGGTGAACGAGTTGACGGCGGACCAAACGCGCACCCTGGAAACCGTCATTTATGACGAGGCAGGCAGCGAGCTCACCAGGGCCTCCACGCCGATCACTGTTGCCGCGAGCAGTACCGTCACGACCACGCAGAGCTTGACGCTTTCGTCAGTCACGCTGTGGTCGCCGTCAACGCCTGTGCGCTACTACGCCTACTCTCGCCTGCTCAACAATGCGGCTCTTGCCGATGACTACCTGACCCCCTTTGGCATCCGCGAGCTCAAGTACACAGCCGGATCGGGTCTCACCATAAACGGCGTGTCCACCAAGATGAAGGGCGTGTGCCTCCATCACACCCTGGTGCCGGCCGGCGCCGCAGTGGCCGACAGCATGTGGGAGCGCGCCATCAAGGAGCTAAAGGCATCCGGAGCCAATTCCATACGGACCTCGCACGATCCATATAGCCCGGAGTTTTACGATATTTGCGATCAGCAGGGAATGCTGGTGATGGATGAGTTCACCGACAAATGGTCCCAGCCAGCTTCTGCTGGGGGCGTGACCTATGAGAACTGGGATGCCAATTGGCAGAAAGACGTCAAGTTGTTTATCGAGCGGGATCGGAACCATCCCTCGGTGGTGATGTGGAGCATGGGCAACGAGGTCTACTATGGAGGCACAATTCCTGCCTACATCACGACCACCATGGGGCAACTCGTCCCCTATGTGCATGCTCTTGACAAAGGCTCGTCGCGGCCGGTGCTTCATGCCTGCAACGTGCAGGATGCGGCTGGCTACGTGAACCTTGCCAAGATTCAGGACAACTTTGCCGGCCTCAACTACGGAGACTCGATCTATTCCCAGATTCATAAGCTCGACGCGAATGTTCTCATCATGGGGACCGAGAACGACCCCTATACGATTCCAGGAAGCCTCATGCCCACCTGGTTTTCAGTCAAGGACACGCCCTATGTCGTCGGCCATCATATCTGGACGGCTTGGGATTATCTCGGCGAGAAGCCGCCGCTCGGATCGGCCTACGGCTATCTCGACAACTGCATATTCCGAAAATCGTACTTCTACTACCAGGTGAGCCAATGGAGTGACGCTCCCATGGTGCATGTGACGATTGGAAACGGCTCGGGCAGCGGGCGCACCATGCCTCCTCTTGCCGAGGATTGGAACCAGTCCGGTTCGGTCGACGTGACCACCTACACCAATTGCGACAGCGTAGATCTCTACGTGAACTCGACAAAGATCGGAACCAAGAACCTGAGCGACTTCCCCAACATGATTATGGTGTGGCCGAGCGTCCCGTGGACGTCAGGCACGATCAAGGCGGTGGGAATGAAGGGTGGAGTCCAGGTCGCCGTCGACAGCATCAATACCGCTGGGGCCGCTGCGAAAATAGCGCTCAAGCCTGACAAGACGACCCTGTACGCAGACGGGGACGACGTGTCCAACATCGAGGTCAGTCTCGCGGACGCAGCCGACAACTTCATCTTCTCCGCGACTGATACGATCCAGTTCACGCTGACCGGTGCGGGACGGAGTCTGGGAATCGCAAGCGGAGATTGGTCGAGCAGCGAGCCCTTCAAGGCAACCAGCAGAAAGCTGTATCACGGTAAGGTGCTCATCGTGATTCAGTCGACCATGACCCCTGGGACGATTGGCCTGACGGTCAGCAGCGGCACCTTGCCGCCAGCCACCCTCACGCTAACCACGACCGGCGCCGGCGGCGCGGGTGGAAGCACGGGTGCGGGCGGTGCAGGCGGCAGCGGCGGCACAGGGGGCGCGGGGGGGACGATGGGCAGCGGCGGCGTCGGTGGCGCGGGTGGTGCGGGTGGGGCGGTGGGCAATGGTGGCGCCATTGGCACGAGTGGGGGTGCAGGGGGAATCAGTCGCAGCGGCGGCACAAACCGCACAGGGGGAACGGCAAGCAGCGGCGGTGCCAGTGGCACGGGGGGAACGACGAGCACCGGTGGCGGCATTGGCACGAGCGGAACGATGGGCAGCGGCGGTATCACCGGCGCGGGTGGAACGATAGGCGGCGGCGCCAGCGGCATGGGTGGAACAAACGGCGGCGGGGGTGCCGGCAATACGGGCGGAACGATCGGTCAAGGTGGAGTCGCTGGCAGCGGCGGAACCAATGCAGGCGGCGGAGTCACGGGCGCAGGGGGAACGGCTGCAAGCGATCGAGGCGAATCCTCTATCAATTCGGGACAGGGCGGGGCACGGTCTTCCGGGTGTTCGTGCAGTGTTGACAATGCCAGCAACGATCGCAGAGCCGGGTTGCTGTTGTTGGTTGCCTTTGTGGCTGCGGCAGGCACAAGCCGTCGGCGGCGCAGGTTCAGAGATCGATGATCCAGGTCGCCTGGTCCTCGTAGAACTGGGGCCGGGGCAAGGTGATGGTGCGCGCTGCCTGGACGAGACAGGCCGCTTCGCTGTCTGAAGACGCGCCCACCAGGCGCAGGCTGGTAACCTTGTCGAGGACGGTGTCGACCACCACGGTCACAGGGGCCGCACCACCGCAGGACTTCCATCGGGCACCGAGGGCTCGACGGAGAAAGCCGGTGTGGCCAAAAGCGGGGCGGCGTGCGTAGCGGGCGGCGAGGCGTTGGGGAAAGTCGTCGTCGAAGGCGCAGACGTGGCCGAAGAACCTGGACAGGTCGGGGCCCTCGGCCATCTTCAGGACGCCGAGCACATGTGGGTCCTGTCTGTCCTTTCTCGGCCTTGTCCGGGGCACTGCCTCGGGATCTTGCCGAGCCTCCTCCGAAACGGCTGCCACAGAGGGCGTCTTCTCGGTTGCCGTATCGGGGCAGGCTTCCTCGGCCGGCTTCCACTTCCGCGGCAACTCCAGGATTCGTGCCACCCGATCGCGGCGATCCGGTTCTGTTTCCTGCTCGCGATCCGGACGATCGCCGGCATCCCCCAGAACCATCTCGTGCACCGGTGGCACGGTCCCGCGAGCCCGCCGGTTCGCTTCGTCCTCGCACAGCCCGGACCATTCACTAGTCACGCCGGTTGCAGCGGCGAGTCGGACACACGCTTTGAAGGCGTTGGCTGCGTTGACCTCCAGGCTCCAAGGCCCGGCGTCGATATGCGCGTCCGGGCCGCTGCATTTCATCATGACTTCGCCCTCGCGCGTGAAGACGTCTGCGAACTGGGCCGTCACCAGACTGAAGTGCGCCGCAGCAGCTACTGCCCCGCTGGGACCACCGAGGGCGATCGCCTTGCCGTACGCGTCCCACAGCCTCTCGAGCAGATCCGACTTCATCGTGAGCCACTCGACGTATAGCTTGCTCGACTTCTCGAACCTCTCCTTCTTTCGCCTCGCCACCCGCGGGCTGTCCCACTGGGTTGCCTGCTCGAAGTCCAGGTTCTTGGGCGTTCCCCCGAGGGCCAGAAACTTTTCGAAGTCCTCTGTGGCCTGAAGGATCGTCGCCTCGGCCAGCGCATCGGAGAGATCCGCGCGTCGGGCCTGGCGCTCATCCGGATCGCGGCCCAGCACCCGCACCGATCCACCGGCCGACAGGTGCGAAACCGCCTGCAGGTGCTGCATGGCGGACCGGACCAGCGCGGGCTTGCGGGAATGCCGAACCGGCACCTCGCGCATGCCGAGATCCTTGGGCGGCCCACGCCAGCGGCTTGGCGCCAACCCCTCTGGCATCTTCGGGCAGACCCAGGGCGTGCGCGCGATCGCCACGCAGGCGCCGTGATAGCCGAGGATCGGGCAACTCTGCTGCATCAGCAGGGCAGCCAGCTTCACCTGCGCAACGATCTCGCGATCGCGGCCTCCCTCCTTGCCCCAGTCGCGCAGGTAGCGTTGCCAGTGCTCGACGGCCCTGCCGTCGTCGCCTACGCCCTCGTAGATCTCGCCCAGCAGGAAGACCTCGGCCGCCACCTCGGCCAGGCGCGGATGGGCGGCAAACCTCCGCCGGAATTCGCTCGCGTCGGCGAGCACCTGGTCGACCTGGCCCAACGACCGGCGCAAGCCGACCGCGCGCCCGAGCGCCCGCGGCGCCCGCGGATCGCTCAACCGCTCTGCCGCAAACCGCTCGTACGCCTCAGCCGCCTCCTCGAACAGCGCCAGACCAGCCAGGCAATCGCCGTCAGCGCGCGCCCGACAATCCGCCACCCGCTGGTCCAGCGGATCCACCGCCTCCGCATCCTGCGCCCACGCCGGCAGGGCCAGCACGACGGTCAGGCCGGCCCAGGCCAGGCTACGCAACACGGGCGGAACAGCACCAGGCACGGCCGCATTATATCCCCGCGGCGCAGGCCCCCGGAAGCGGCAACAAGATCGGGCACCGTGGCGGAGGTGCCGCCGCATGCCCCTGTCGCTTCGCTTGACAAGCGCTCGTGTCTATAGAAACCTATAGGTATGCCTACGCTTTCAGTGCACTTGCCCGCTCCGCTTTACAAGAAGGTCCGCGCGGCTGCTCGTCGCACCCGGCAGAAACCATCGCAATTCGCCCGCCAGGCGATTGAATATGAGTTGCGGCGTGTCCCCCCTGCCGTGACCATGCGGGCGCTTGCCGGCACGGCTAGCCTCGTGCCCGACTACGATCCGGTAGCTCCAGTGATTCCGTTGGAAGAGTGGGGGCAATGACCCGGCCATGCGCCCCAAGGAGCGCTACCTCCTCGACACGCATGCAGCGATTTGGATTGAGATAGAGCCCGCTCGATTGGGCACGTCCGTCCGGATTGCGCTCGGCAGTGCCGCCCCTGCCGATCTCTACATATCGGACACAACTCTGAGCGAGACCGCGCGCCTGCTTAGGCAGGGACGACTCGTGACTGCGGCAGCTCCCGCCGACTGGCTAGAAAGGTTCGCTCTCGGCTTCACCATTCTTCCTGTCACTGCGCCCATCGCCTGGGCTGCCGCTGCTTTCGAATGGGAACATCGCGATCCATGCGACCGCCACATTCTTGCCAGCGCCGCTGTACACCATCTGCCGCTCGTGACCCTTGACCCGAAGATCTCATCGTTTGCCTCCACCCTGGGTGTGCGCATTATTTGGTAGTCTTGCGCCCTGGCATTTCAGAGCAAACGGAGCGTCCGAGTCGCCAGTTGTTGCGCGAGATCCTGGCCCGCTTTGCCGGCTGGCAGCGCGCCCAGCAGTGATACCGCCAATGAAACGCGCTCGGTGCCCGACGGCGACGGCACCAGGAGGCCCATGGCTGCGGCTGTCTGGGCGGCCGCCAGACGAAGTTGTGCGTCGCCAGGGGACAGTTGGTAGCGGACATAGGCCAGCTCGAAGGCGCGAGCCTGCTTCTCGAAAGTGCGGAAGCGGTCTGCTTCCTGGAAGGCAAACACGCCCCGCAGACTGTCGTCCACCAGCGCGCGATAGCGACGCTCCCATTGCACGCGCGGGGGTGTGAGTCGTTGCTTGCGAACGTCATCCAGGTTGGTGATGTCTGCAGCGAGCGGGGCGACGTCGGTGGCTGTGGGGTTCTCAACGAACCAGGCCGCGCGGGTGAAGGTGGCGTCGTCCAGACGGAAGACGGCGAGCACGCTGGCATTGCCGGCCAGACCAGGAATTGCGTCCAAGGCCGCGTCGAATCTGCGCCACGCGGCCAGTACCGAAAGGGCGGCCTGCTTGCGAGCCTCCTGGGCAGCGGCGAGCGTGGGCAGCGTGGGCGTGGTGGCAGAAGCGTGCCCTTTGCCGCGGTGAATGCGCGGCTCGGCGCCCAGCCGGACGACCTCCGCATGCGCGTGCAGCATGTCCAGATACGCCGCGCTGACTTCGCGGTCGAGCGCGATCGTGGCCCGGTCCAGCGCGATCGCGGCAGCCAAGGGAAAGTCAGGGGCGTCGCCAGGGCCAAGGGCCAGCACGGCGCGCATGACACCCAGGGTTTCGTGCGTGCGATCCATGGGGGCGTCGTCAGCCACATAGGGAGCGTCGAGGAAACTGCGCACGTAGTTGCGCGCCAGGGGCGCCAGCGCGAAGTTCTGGCCCGGGGTCCGCAGGGCCCGCGCGCATAGCGAGGCTGCCTCGTAGTCGTCGGAGCGCGCGTG
>Ga0265330_10002207_pt1 | contig 10742 bp, 10 predicted proteins | sample 41919metaG_FD_202083 | JGI IMG/M metagenome (GOLD analysis project Ga0265330, IMG submission 202083) | Rhizosphere microbial communities from Carex aquatilis grown in University of Washington, Seatle, WA, United States - 4-19-19 metaG | ecosystem: Host-associated > Plants > Roots > Rhizosphere... | reverse complement strand
TTGCGCAAGAACGTGACCGCGAAGTGCTACGGCGGCGACATCACCCGCAAGCGCAAATTGCTGGAGAAGCAGAAGGAAGGTAAGAAGCGGATGAAGCAGGTCGGTAACGTGGAAATTCCGCAAGAGGCCTTCCTGGCCATCCTCAAGGTCGACTGAACATGGTGGGAAAACTATGGTCTGCGTGGCAGATGCGTCGCAGCTGGCGGCGCGCCAAGGACGAAGGAAGACATCTGGTGAAGGAATCCCGGCGGATTCTCAAGCGGAAGCGCTATCGCATCCCGCAGACGGTGGCCGCCGAGATCGAAACGGCTGCGCTCGCTGTGGAGTCTGCCGGCAAGCGTGACGATTTCGAGCGCTTGCGCGAGGCCATCGGGACGCTCGACGAGGGGATGGACAAGCACTTGGCTTTCGCCCGCAAATCGAGCGCGCGCGAGTACGCAGAATCGATCGGGGTGGCCCTGGCCGTGGCCCTGCTCCTGCGCGCCTTCGTGGTCGAGGCCTTCCAGATTCCCTCGGGGTCGATGATCCCGACGCTGGAAATCGGGGACCACATCTTCGTGTCGAAGTTTGCCTATGGCATCGGGATGCCTTTCACCAACAAGAAGCTGGTGGAATGGGGTGAGCCCAAGCGCGGCGACGTCATCGTCTTTCGCTACCCGCCCGATCCGTCGACCGATTTCATCAAGCGTGTGGTGGGACTGCCGGGCGATTCCGTCGAGGTTCGCCATAACCAGGTTTTCATCAACGGGCAACCGGTGGCGCGTGAACGCGTCGCGGGCAACTGCCGCTACAGCGAGGGTAGGGCACCCGAGGAAGCCCGCGACTGCGAATCGTGGGTCGAAAACCTAGATGGCAAGTCGCACAGGCTCTATCAGGACCCCAACCAAGAGCCGGTAGACTGGCCGCCCCGCCACGGCTTCACCCACGAGCCGATGAAGACCAACCTGGTTCCGCCGCGCAGCCTCTTCGTCATGGGCGACAACCGCGACAACTCGCGCGATTCTCGCGTCTGGGGTTTCGTGCCCTACGACAACGTGAAAGGCCGGGCGCTCATCGTGTGGTGGTCACGTGATCCGAGCTATGGTGGTTGGTCTGCCGAAGGCGTGAAGGAATGGTTCACGTCGATTCGGCTTGGCCGATTCTTCAGCATGGTCAGGTAGCCGCCAGCGGCAGGCCGCGCCCGGCAAAGCCCGACTCCGGCCAGGATGCTAGAAATCCACCAACTGCCGGATCTTCGCCTCCAGCTCGGACTCGCTGACCTCGTGCTGTTGCCGGGTGCTGAGATCGCGCAGGACCAGCTTTCCACTCTGCAGCTCGTTCTCACCGACGATGAGGGCCAGGCGTGCCTTGAGCGCGTCGGCACGCTTGAGCTGCGCCTTCAGGCTTGCCGGACGATGCTCGACTTCGGCGCGAACTCCGCCCATGCGCAGCCGATGCGCGACGGGCAGGGCCCATGCCTGCGCCTTTTCTCCCAGCACCGCGATGAAGAGCGCCAGAACGGGTTCGAAATCCTCGGCGGGCTCGGCCAGGGCCAGGAGCACACGCTCGATGCCCATGCCAAAGCCGATGGCCGGCACCTCAGGGCCGCCGAGCGATGACACCAGGCGATCGTAGCGTCCGCCGCCGCCCAGCGTGTTCTGCGCGCCGAGATCGCCGATCTTGGCCTTCACCTCGAAAATCGTTCCCGTGTAGTAGTCGAGCCCGCGCACCAGTTTGGTATCCACCACGGTTTGCACCCCAAGGGCCGCAAGGTGGCCGCGCACGGCCTCGAAGTGGCGCTTGGATGCGTCGCCCAGCACGTCCAGCAGCACCGGCGCATTGAGGGCCAGAGCCTGAATGTCCGGGTCCTTCGAATCGAGGAGGCGCAGGGGATTGGTCTGCAGGCGCTGGCGTGAGCCTTCATCCAATTTGTCGATGTGCTTGGAAAAATACCCGCGCAGGGCGGTACGATAGCTCTCGCGTTCCTCGGGCTCGCCCAAGGTGTTGATCGCGACTTCCAGGTCGGCGGGCTTGATTCCCATCTCGGCCAAGAGAGCGACCAACATGGCGATCATCTCGGCGTCGACGGTGGGCGAGGACAACCCGAACACCTCGGCGCCCACTTGATGGAACTGGCGCAAGCGGCCGCGCTGGGCGCGCTCGTGGCGAAACATCGGGCCGAGGTAGTACCAGCGGGTCACCGGCTCGCGCGTCCATTGTGAGCGGGCGATGTACGCGCGTACAGCGCAGGCGGTGCCCTCGGGCCGCATGGACACCGACTGCCCGTCGCGGTCGGTGAAGGTGTACATCTGCTTCTCCACCACTTCGGTGTCCTCGCCCACGGAACGCACAAAGAGCGGCGTGTATTCGAGAATCGGCGTGCGCAACTCGTGGTAGGCAAACGATTCCAGCACCGAGCGCGCCTTCTCCTCGACGAATTGCCATTTCGACACCTCGGGCGGGAGGATGTCGTTCATTCCTTTGACGGTAGGGGGTAGGTCAGCCACGGGCGGTTTTATAGCAGAGATGGCCGATGGTCGGGATCGCGGAGATGGTGCGCGGCGAGCAACGCTTGCCAGCTCCCCACTCGGCTACTCCGTGCGCACGACGGCTCGCCCGAGGCCCCCCACCAGGCGCGTGGTGGCACGTTCCACCAGGTCTGCGTCGCGGCCGTCCACGGTGATCTTGACCTTGTAGTCAGCGGCGTCGAAGCGGGGATAGGAACCGACCGCCACGCCAGGAAACTCGGCCACCACGGCATCAAGGGTTGCGGCGATGATGCCTTCGCTTTCACAGCAATAGACCGCCCGACTCAGGATCGGTCCGGCGCGGAACCGCTCGCGTACCATGTCGAACTTGAGGCGAAAAATTTCGGGCACCCCGGGCAAGACGTAGACGTTCTTCACCGCCACCACGGGCCAGCGTGCGTGGTTGCCATCCGGGCCGTAGAGCAGTCGCGCGCCATCGGGGATATTGGCCATGCGCAGGTCGCGCTCGTGCAGGTTCGATCCCATGGCGGAACGAATCTTGGCTTCCAGTTCCACGTTGCGCGCCGGCTGCAGTCCAAACGCCTTGGCCATCGCCGCCATGGTCACATCGTCGTGGGTGGGGCCGACGCCGCCGGACGTGAAGACATGGTCGTAGCGGCCCGACATGCCCCGCACCGTCTCGGCGATTTCGTCGATCTCGTCGGGGATGACGTCAATACGGCGCACCGCCACGCCCAGGCTTCGCAATTCGCGCACCAGATAGCGGGCATTCTCTTCCTCGACCTTGGCCGAGAGAATCTCTTCACCGATGACCAAGATTCCCGCGGTTGGACCATGAAAGGGCAACGTCATGTGAGGGTTCGTCTAGGATACATCGACACCTGGCATGTACACCACGTCGGCGACGGCCATTCCACCGGAAAGCTAGCTAGCCAGCACCCCATCGCCCGCCACGTGGGCAAGCGTCGTAGCCAAGACCTGTGACGCCTTGCGACTTGTTGTTTCGAAGGACATTTCGTTGGCAAGAGATGGCACTCGCATCGGAAGCGCAGTAAGGGCATTATGGCAACCCATTGACGTAGGGTCATAAGTCCACTACGAAAGGCCAACAGTTCATTTGGGCTTCCTTGAAGGGGCCCCCCATCACGCGAAGGACGCGTTCATGAAGACGATTACCGAGTTCTCCGGGATTCTCTTGCGACAAGCGGCAGAGGCACAACAGGCTTATCGAGCCGCACATCCGCAGGCTGAAACGGCTCCACCTGAGGTCACGACTGAGCGTGCGCCTGAGGCCCAGGCTGAGGCTGCCACCCCCACAGACGAGACGGTCGGCGACGCGCCGCCAGCGGCAGAGGCCGCAGCCGATGACGGCGCAGCGGCCGTAGCCGAATCAGGGGGAGAATCCGCTGGCGATACGGCGGCCGAGCCGGCCGCCGAGGCGCCAGCGCTGGATCTAGGAACTGGACCCGAGGCTGAGGCCGTGGGAGCGGCGATGCAAATACTGGGCGATCGCCTATCACGCTTGATGGAAGCGCTGGCGGTCGCTGGCAGGCGAGCCTCCGGGGTGCGCTTGGTGCGCGTCCTGTCGGGCGAGAATCCGCCTGCCAACGCCCAAAAGAAGGGAGATTTCTACTACGTGCTGGACATGATGCCGCGGCCCGAATCGCGGCGTGATGCAGATTCACGCGGCGACGATCGCCGTGGTCGTGGCGGTGGCCGCGATCGAGATAGCCGCGGCGGTGGTGGCCGTGGTCCTGGCGGTCCCGGCGGTGGTGGCCGTGGTCCCGGCGGAGGTCCTGGCGGCGGTGGTGGCCGTGGGCCCGGTGGCGCTGGCGGCCGAGGTGGTCGCGCGGGTGGCTTCGATGCCCTGGGGCGCGACGCCGATCTGCCACGCGGCGAGATGGCCAAGGGAGGCGAAGGGTGGATGCTGACTCGCGCTCCTGACGAGCGACGGGGTGGCAATCGAGACCAGGTCGATCCAACACGGCGCGAGCAGCCAGGTCGACCGCCGCGGGCTCCTCGTTTCGATGATCGGGGAGCGCGTCCGACGGGCGACCGGCCGGGTGGCGACAGGTCCGCTGGCGCGCGTCCTCCACGTGGAGATCGCCCAGCACCGCGTACTGATCGTCCGGATCGGCCGCGCGGTCCGGCGGGCGGGCCAGGTTTCCGCGCCCAGGGGCCGCGACCAGGCAACGAGGCCCCGCGCGGACAAGGTCCGAGGCCGGGTGGTGAGCAGCGCCCACCCCGGAACGGCGGCGATGATCACCGACGTGGCCAGGGTTGGACTGCTCCGGTACGCCGTCGCGGTGGATGGGACGAGCCGATGGTGGTTGAAGCGAGTCCAGCGCCGGGCGCAACGACTGCGCCACCCCCGCCTCAGTCCACAACCGCGGCGCCGGAGATTACATCCCAGCCGACCCCGGATCTGGCCGAAGCCAAGAAGGAATAGTCTCGCAGTTCTCGGACGCCGCCCGGGCTCACTTCAGATCGCGATCCGCGGGGCTAGGTGAGCCGCGTCTGGCTTGCGTCCGCCAGCTTCCTAGCCTTTGGTCGGGTTCGGGCTCGACAGGCGAAATCGGAGGCAGCAGTGTGGGCTCGCTCGTGTAGACGGTCATGGCGCGGCCGTTGCTGCCGGCCACGCGCAGCACAGGCACGTTGGCCGGCGTCGTGCTCAGACTGCGGATGACTCGCTCGATGGGTATGTCTTCCGACGGTAGAGTCGGGGCACGATACTGCACCTCGCCGCTGGCCACCAGCGCGGGCAATCCGTAGATGAGGGCTATCCCGGCACGATCGTCGGCCTTCGGGGTGCGGATGCCCGCCGTTCCCCCACGTGAGAACATGAGCGCGTTCGGATCGTCAGAATGGCCCAGACCGAGGACGTGTCCCAACTCGTGGGTGAGCACAGCCTGAAGATCGAAAGCGCCGTCTTCTGCGACGTCGGGAGGGACGAAGCGACGATCGGATTCGTTGATCTCCACTAGGGCGGACGCGACGACCCCGGTTCGGATGTCGGCGGTGAAGGTCGCCTTACCCAGATCGTCCAGGTCGCCCGACCAGGAATTGGGGCGGAAGCGGACATGGACCGCGGACTCGGAACTGGTGGCCAGTCGGAATCGCACGGGCAACCCGGGAACCTCGTTCCACGCCTCGGCCGCGGCTTGCAGTGCTGCCTGCACACCATGGGGTGTGACGGTCCGGCTGGGCGCGCTCGCGTCGATGGAAATCGTGACATCGCGCTCGATCCAGTGCACCGCAAAGCCGGTGCGGGTTCGCAGAACTTCAGTTTTCGCCGACGCGCGTGGGGCGACACTCACGCCAAGGGTTGCGAGCACGACGATGTGTGCCAGCCGAATGGCCACTCTTGCTCATCGGCTCGTTCGCGAGGATTGTTCACAATGCGCCGCAGCCTTCCGTCAGTTGGGGAATTCATGCTACGAAGGAATCCCCCAAGGGAAGGACAAAGCGGAATGCACAACAAGACACGTCCAGTGACCGCTCTTAGGCTAGGATCCATGGTGGAAGCGTCAATGACACTGGCGGCGTCTGCATTCGCCGGCGCACAGCAGACGGTCAGCGAAGCCCAGCGGGCCGCTCAGGTCATCGAAAAGGCGCTGCAGAAGCACGGGCCCGACGTGCATCGCTGCTTCGAGCGATCGTTGGCGGACCGACTGGACATCGCGGGCAGGGTGGAAGTGGAGGTGGAGGTGGGACAGGCCGGGCGGGTCACGGCCGCAAAGCTCGTGGCGCGCGGCCCGTCCGCTCCCGCCGCGCTCGCGACATGCGTGCAGAAAGCGGCGATGGGCTGGAGCATTGAGGGAATCGAGGCCGGAGCCAAGGTCGTGCTTCCGTTTTCTTTCCAACCGCAAGCCAGCCAATTCGTGGTCAAGGCCGAAGACGTGCCTGATAGCGGGATCGGGTCCGCGCCGCAGGGCAAAGCCAAGCCGGGCCCCAAGCGCGACGCCCCGTTCACCGTCAAGGTCTTGGCCGATGAGACCAACGTGCGCGCGCAAGGCCTGTCGCTCACGCAATTGAGCATTGGCCCGGCCAGCCGCGTGGCCATGCACCGCCACCCGCGCAGCGCCAAGGTTCTCTATCTGCTCAAGGGCCATGCCCGTTTGCTGGGGCCGTCCGGGGTGGCACCGGTGAAGTTGGACGAAGGCGCCGTGGCCTTTGTGCCAGCCGGTTATCCGCATGTGATCGAAAACATGGGCCGCCAGAGCACAGCAGTTTTCTTGCAGGTTTTCGCGCCGCCCGGGCCAGAGCGCGTGTATCGCGACCCGACCGATGCGCGTGGCCGCGCCGATTTCGAGGTGATTCATGATGCGGCAAGTGCCAAGGAGCCGTCCCCGGAGAACGGTCACCTGGTGACGCTGACCGCGGCCGAGGCAGCAGCGGCCGTGCCCGTCGCTGGTGGAAAGGGCACGATCAAGCTCCTGCTCGATTCCAAGGCAACCGGAAGCGACGCCGTGACGGTCAGTCTGCTGGAGTTCGGCCACAGCGGCGAACTGCCCCGCCACGATCACGGCCGAGCGACGGAAATGCTCTACGTGGTGAGCGGGGAGGGCCGACTGACGGTCGGCAGCGAGGAGTACCCCTTTGGCAGCGACAGCGTGCTGTATCTGCCGGCGGGACAGCCCCACGCCATCAAGTTCATCGTCCCAGAAAAGTCCGACAAGACCGAAAAACCGGAAAAGGTTGTGGCTGTACAGTTCTTGGCCTCAGTCCGCGCAGCGGCAGCAGGGGCGCCTGCCCCGGGCACGACCAAGCCAACAAGCAAGGCCCGTTCCCCGCAACCGGGTCCGGCTCGATGAAACTCGATCTCAGGCGCGAAGCGAGTGCCGGGCGGGAGTTGCTACGCGCATTGGGCGAGAACTTGGCGCCGCAGGCCGCGGCGTGGGGCCGCGCGCGGAACCTGGGTGCAGGATAGGGCCACACCATGCGCGGCACAGTCGTGCACTCCTTGCTCGCCTGGGTTGCCGTCATCGGGACGACGGGCGGATGCAACCTGTCTGATCAAACCGGCGGCGGAGAATTCAGCTTCGACCTGCGGACAAGTTTCCTGGTCAGCTCGAATGATGCGCAGTGGCAGCCTTCGCCACCCTATGGCGTACCGTATATCGTCTGCCGTGGTCCGGACGGCATGGTCACCGATTGTTGTCATCCGCAGCCCGGCATGACCGCGGTGGACTGCCAGGAGTACCCACTCGGCTGCGACGACAACGGGGTCTGTGCATTGGCCTTTGACTACGACGTGGTGACGGAAATCAATCTGACGTCCGACGTACCGATGCTGTACAACCGGCGCAGTCTGGTCGTCTCACAGGCGACATTGCCCGCAATCGACACGGGTGTCACCGGGGGCGGCACCTCGTACTTGCGCGCAGCCAGTCTCTACGTGGCTCCGCAAGGCGTGGTCTCGTCCCGCGACGCGGGCGTGGTGTTCTTGACCGGTATTCCGATCGAGCCAGCCGCCCATGTGGATCTCGCCGAGGGATCGCAGGCAGTCCTTTCGGCCTTTCTGGTGGACTTCAAGACGCCCTTTAGTCTGATCTTCTCGAGTCATGTGGTGGTCGAAAGCGTCCTTCCGCCTGGCGCTGTGGCGACGATTACGGTGCAAGGAAAAGTGAACGCGAGATTCTAGTGCTCGCCCGCGCGGGTCCTGAGCGCCGTCACTGCGACCATCTCGAGATCAAGAGCTGGCAGCTCGCGGGTGGTACGAAGGTCGGCGTCAAGTCGTTCGCGCAGTTCCTTGCCGACCTTGAAGGCAGGCAGCCGCTTTGCTTTCACCTGGACCGATGCGCCGGTTCGTGGATTGCGTCCTTTGCGTGCGCCGTAGTGCCGGTTTTCAAAGCTGCCGAACCCCCGAATTTCGATGCGTTCATCCCGGCTCAGGGCCTGAAACAGACAATCAAAGATCGTGTCGACCAAGAGCGCGGCAGAGCTCTTCGGCAATTTCTGCATGAGCGAAAGGTGCTCGGCAAGTTCCGACTTTGTCATGTCGCAAACCCCAGGGTGAATCGGCCTCGCCAGCGCACCGGCTTTTTATCAAGCTCCATCGCATTGGGCTATCGGCAGGTTCGCTGCAAAACTTTACCGGTGATTCCAGTGACCGGCCTGGCAGTGCTAGGATACCCAAGAAAGCCATGGCCTTCGTCGTTTCCACCACCAGCTCCGGGGCGGCCGCCGTCCGCGCGGTCCCCACGACATTTGCTGGGCTCGGGCTGGGACTTGTCGTTTTGACCCTTCTCGGGTGCGGCGTGGGCAAGGGTTCGGGGGCGGCCAAAGGCACGCTCTTCGTGCTCAACTGCTCGAAATCTGGCGACTACTGCGATCCCAGCGGGGTGTGCGGAACCCCGTCCGCCCCTGCAGGCTATAGCCTGGACCCAGGCTTTTTCGCTGGCGAGCCCCTGGACGACATCACCGAGAACCTGGGCGGCTCGGAACCCCGGGCCAATCGCCTCACCATTCGTCTGCAACGCTCCGGCAAGACACTGGAAAGCAATGATGTGCTCTTTTTCGACATCGTGAATCTCTATGAAGTGGCCCGCTGCGTGCGGGGGCGCGAGATCGCGGTCGCCGGCCAGCCCACGCAGCACGACTACGACGACCGCTATTGCTTCCGGGCCGCGCCGACCGGGCCGGCGCGAATTCGTATCTCGGTGGTCGGCGGCTACATTCACTCGACGCTGTTGCCGCGCATGACCTGTTCGCGCCCGGTCGCCGCAGACGCCGACGACGCTTTCCCGGTCGATGGTGAGATACAGCTTGCGTCGGGCGGCGACTGGAAGTCCTGGATCGAGTTTTCCGAGTTCGGCACAGCCCCGCAAGATGACTTGCCCGACCCGACCACCCGCACGCCGATCAGTCCCACTTTCAAGATTGAGCTTGATCAACGCTTGCACGCCACCGACTTCTCGCTGACCTTGCAGGACCAGAAGGTCGTCACTGCGGAAGAGGATGCTGTGCCGCCACCCGACCCCGACATCGGGGGCTCGCTCAAGGGGTGGTTTGAGTTTGACCTGAAGCGAGGGCAGGGCGCACAGATTTTCCCTTGATGGGCCGGCCTTCGCTCGTCGCCCTGCCGATTGACCCGCTCTTGCCGGGGATTGCGGCCTCGCTGCGTGCGCGGGGCGCGATCGTGATCGAGGCGCCGCCCGGCGCGGGCAAGACCACCCGCGTTCCGCCTGCCTTGCTGGATGCGGGGTTCGCCCAGCGGGGCGAGATCCTCGTGCTGCAACCCCGCCGCCTGCCGGCGCGCCTGGCAGCCGAGCGGGTGGCCGCGGAACGGGGCGAGCGAACCGGCGAAACCGTGGGTTACACCGTGCGCTTTGCCGAGGAGGCGGGACCGCGCACACGCATCCGTTTCGTGACGGAAGGGATTCTCCTGCGTCGTCTGCTCGGCGACCCGACGCTTTCCGGGGTGCAGGTGGTGATTCTCGACGAATTCCACGAGCGGCATCTGGTCAGCGATTTGGCCTTGGCGCTCTTGCGACGACTACAACGCACGGCGCGGCCCGATCTGTGCCTGATCGCCATGTCCGCAACCCTGGACACGGCACCGGTGTGCGACTTTCTCGGCGATTGCCCGCTGGTGCGGAGCGAGGGACGGCTGTTCGAGATCGCCATCGAGCATCTCCCCCAACCAGACACACGACCGCTCGCTGACCAAGTCGCGGGCGCCGTGCGCAGGCTGTGCCAAGCGGGACTCGACGGCGATGTGCTGGTGTTCTTGCCCGGGGCCGCCGAAATTCGGCGCGCCAGCGAGAAGCTGACCGCCCTGGCCGAGACCCGTGATCTGCTGCTGTTGCCGCTGCACGGGGATCTCTCCCCCGCCGATCAACGGCGGGCCGTGGACCCCGCGTCTCGTCGCAAGGTGATTCTCTCCACCAACGTCGCCGAGACTTCGGTCACCATCGACGGCGTGGTGGCGGTCATCGATTCGGGGCTGGCGCGCATCGCTTCGCATTCACCCTGGAGCGGCCTTCCGGTTCTGGCGGTGAGCAAGATCAGCCAGGCCTCGGCGATCCAGCGCGCGGGCCGCGCGGGCCGCACCAGGCCAGGGCGTGTCTTGCGCCTTTTCACCCAGCATGATTTCGATTCGCGCCGGAGCCATGAGATCCCTGAAATCGCGCGGCTTGATCTCTGCGAGGCCCTCCTCACCCTCGCGGCCCTTGGCGTGCACGACCCGGAGAATTTCGAGTGGTTCGAGCATCCGGGCACGTCTGGTCTGCAGACCGCGCAAGATTTGCTCCGACGCCTGGACGCCCTGGA
>Ga0265330_10002206_pt1 | contig 10742 bp, 8 predicted proteins | sample 41919metaG_FD_202083 | JGI IMG/M metagenome (GOLD analysis project Ga0265330, IMG submission 202083) | Rhizosphere microbial communities from Carex aquatilis grown in University of Washington, Seatle, WA, United States - 4-19-19 metaG | ecosystem: Host-associated > Plants > Roots > Rhizosphere >... | reverse complement strand
CCGTTTTTCCGGTTCGGCACTCACCGGCGCACCCAGGAAGCGCAACATGCGCTCACTGTGATCGCGCGATAGCCCCGGCTCGGTGATCACGGTCCGGCCGCGTGCCTGTAGCCCAGCCAGAATCAGAGCGCTCTTGAGCTGCGCACTTGCCACCGGAAGCTGGTATTCGATGCCCTGCAACTCCCCGCCGCGCACCGTGAGAGGCGGAAACAGATCGTTGATATGGGAACCCTCAGAGGGTTCCCATTCCCTTCGGCCCCCCACCTGCCACCCCGCCCTGCTCGCTTCGCTCGGCCTCGCGCGATGGTACGCCGCCGGCAGGGCCGGCGGGCTCCCCACGCGACTGGGCCGGGTAGTTTCTTGCCGGCCTTCAATGGTCGCGCCCATGAGTCGCAAGGGCGTCGCCACCCGGGCCATCGGGCGGCGAGACAGCGATGAGTCGCCGGTTAGGGTGGAAACGAATGACCGGCCCGCCAGCAGCCCGCAGAAGAGACGCATCGTGGTGCCGGAATTTCCGCAATCGAGCGGCGAAGTCGCCTCGTGCAAACCCGCCAGGCCAACTCCCTGGACACGCGCATTCGTGCCGGCTTGGTCAATCGGTACGCCCAGCGCGCGGAGGGCAACCATGGTGCTGGCGTTGTCGCCGCCCAGGCCCAGGCCGCTAATCTCCACCGCGCCGTCAGCCAACGCGCCAAACAGCAAAGCCCGGTGCGAGATGGACTTGTCCCCAGGCACGCTCACCTTGCCCCGGAGCGCGGGGCTGCGGCTGATGCGCAGCAGGGCTTCTGAACTCTCCGTTGGCTGCTTCATCCGAGTTTTCCCTAGGGGCCATCCCCGCCTGTGCCGGCCGAGCTGGCCCGACGGCGCGCGATCTGGTCCGCCACCAGCGCCATGCGGTCCGCGATTTCTGCGCGCTGATTCTCGGGAATGCTCAGCCTTCCCTCGACCCGGTTCTCTCGCGCGCCGAGGCGGACGCCGTCCAGGATGGATTGCAGGCCTAGTATCAAAATTAGGGGTCGGTTTCGCTGCTCGCGCAGCGCCGCCGACAGACGGGCAGCCAGGTCCATGGCTCGCTGATGCGTCGACAGAAGCCCCACCATCGCCACATCCAGGTCACGGCCGAGGTCGAGACGTGCCCCAACCTGTTCCAACGTCCCGCCTTCGCCCATATCGGCTTCGATCTGCGCACGCATGGTCGGACTGAGCCGCACGGCTGCGGCCACTGCCGGCGGACGCCGCGACGGGCCCCGGCCCTCGCGAAGCACGTTCTGGAGAGCGGTCAGCCACGACTCGCCGGCCGCACTGCGGGCCAAACCAAGACCACAGTCGATGGCCGCGCGAACCGCCACCAGCGGACCGGAGACCACGGTTCGCTTGGTCAGAAAGCCGATGGCCTCCTCGCCTTCGGCCAGCACCGCTGCGCCTCGGTAGTCGGACGTCGCGGATCGAGGATGCTCGCGCCGGAATGCCTCGCTCAGGCGTTCGCGATCCAGGCGGCCCTGCGCGAGCAGAATGCTGGCACCCTCACGCAAGAGAGGCACCGTCACGTAGAGCAGACGATCCACATCGTCCACCTCGTCGAAGCCGCGGGATCGCGTCCGTGCGGTTCGCTCCTCGGGAGCCGTCCTGTACAGGGCCGCCTTGGTCCAGGCCGACTCGCGCAGTTGGGCCATGTCGGCCCAAACCAGGAGTTCCGCCTCGGCAGGGGCCAAGGCCCAAAGATCATCGTCGTCCACAGCGGTGCGTGCCACCGCCGCCACGGCTGCCGGGCCTGGCGAGGCCGGAGCGGCGCAGGCCACAAACAGCAAGGCGCTCAGCATGCCCGGCAGGATATTGCTGGAGCTTGCAACGGCCACGTTCACTTCACCAGCCGCCGACGGCACGCCTGTCCGAGGGCCAGCGCCGCCTCGAGCGCCGCTGCGTCCCCGGCCGCCATGGCCGCACCAAGGGTGCTCACCCGTTGCTCCAGCTCATGCACCAAAGGGAGCAGATGCTCGCGGTTCGCCAAGAGGATGTCCCGCCAAACCTGCGGACTGGACCCAGCCACGCGAATCGTGTCGCGCAAGCTGGTGGTGGGCCGGCCCAGCAGGGCGTCCGACTCGATCAACGGCAGGGCGTCGGACAGGCTGGCTGCCAAAGCGTAGGCCGCCACATGGGGCAAGTGACTGACCGCCGCCATCAGGCGATCGTGCAGCGACGGCTCGATGGACGCCACCTGACAGCCAATCCCCTGCCAGAACAAGGTCGCGGCCCTGGTCGCCTCCGCGCTCGTGCGCGCACTCGGGCACAGAAAGCACACCCGGCCAGCGAATATCTCGGGGTCGGCGGCGCCCACACCCACATGCTCGGCCCCGGCCATGGGATGGCAGCCCACGAACCGTCCGCCGGGCAACGCCGCATCGGCTTCCAACACGATCGACTGCTTGACGCTGCCAACGTCGATGATGGTCGCCGTGGGCGCGAGCTTCCCGGCGATGCGACGAAGCAGTCCCGCCAGGCTCAGGACCGGCGCGGCCAGCAAGACCAGCGACGCTCCGTCCACGGCGGATTCGGCACTGTCTGCCATCTGGTCAACCACTCCGCGCGCCAGGGCCAAGGGGCCAGCCTTGGCGTCGACATCGTAGCCCGCCACCGAGCCGACCAGTCCAGCCCGTCGCGCGGCCAGAACAGCAGAGCTGCCGATGTAGCCGACGCCGATGAGCGCAAGACGCGAAAATGGAGCCTTGAAATCCACGCAGCAGACACTACCAGGTTATGCGGCCGAAGTCGGCGGGCGGTTACTGACATGGGAACCCTGAAAGGGTTCCCAATCCCTCCCGCGATGGTGCGCCGCCGGCAAAGCCGGCGGGCTCCCCACGCGATTAGGTCGAATCGCCGAGCAGCGCCTCCAGTCGCGTCTTGTCGAATCCCACCATCAAGCGCCCGCGCACGTCGAGTATCGGCACCCGATCTGCTGGAATTCCCAACCGCGAAGCCTTCTGTTGCAGCTCGCGCGCAGCGGACGCATCGTTTTCGATATCTTTGTAGGCAAAGGGAATGTGCTTGGAACTCAGGTACTGGCGCGCCGCCTTGCACGCCCCGCACCACGGCGTCCCGTACAGGATCACGACCGGCGCGCCTCCTGCGGACGCATGCCCTGCCCCCGCGTCCGAGTCCGCAGGCTCGGCCTCCTCGGGCAGAGGCGGACCATGCGGGCCTGCCAGCGCGCTGGAATCACCCGGCGGCAACTGCGCCAGCGCGCCGGTCTCGAATGCCTCGCGCGACATGGCCTTTGCTCGTGCCTTGCCATTGGCCAGCAGCTCGCGCAAGTCGACGACGTAGACGCTGGATGTGTCCCGGCGCTCGGCCACACCCTTGGCTGGGTCGGTGACCCGCACCAAACGCCGGGCCACCTCGGGTACCGAATCGGCCTTGTCGGTGGTGGAAAAATTCCCATTGGGCTCGACGTGCGTGAAGAGCAGTGCCGAATCCTTGCTCACGTCGAGCGGGGGAAGCTCGGCCTGGGCCGTGGGCGGGGGAGCCGGAGGCGCGCCTTTCTTGCAGGCGCTGACCAGCAACAAGAGCGCGAGGACGGTGTGAGATCGGAAGCCTGGGCGATGGAACCACATGAATCGGATTTATCTGCCTACAACACTATTGGGACTTGTGCTTCTTTACCTTGCGGCGAGGCGACTCTGGCAGCGTGGCCGTGGACATCTTGTCGACCGCTGTGCTCACCGCCTGCTTGAGTGCGCTGGCCAGGGCGGTCTTGGTCAGGTTCTCAAGGTCACTATCCTTGCGACGCTCGGAGAACTCGCCTGTGAGCGAGGCCTCGCCGTCGCCGGTGAAGTTGAGCTTGCCGCCAGGATAGGTCGTGCCGTACACGCCCAACTTAACCTGGATGGCCATTTGCTGATCGCGTCGACCGGGGACGGGCGGCTTGATCTCCTGCTTGAAGGTCATGATTCGCAGGTTCACCTGAAAACCCTTCAGCCCTCGCTTCTTCATCTCGGCCGTGGCCGCAGCCTCGCCCTCGGCGCCGCCCAGGTCCTGAGTGAATTCGGATCGGGACGAAATCTCCTTGGCGAGGAGTTCTTTCGCCATAGAAATAATCGTTTTATCTTCAGATGTTATGTTGCTTATGGTGAAGTAATACTTTGGCTTTGCTACGTCGCCGCGGGCGCGGCCTGACAGGCTGAATGCCAGGGTCAGCATTCCAGCGAAAGCGGCGACTCTTGAGATGTGCATGGTCACGCCCTCCATTTCGGCAGTTGATAATTGCGGCCGCGGCCGGCTGTGCTCCATTCCACCACAGACCGGCCCGACGGGGTAGTCGTCAATTCCTACGACGACCCAAGTGGACAAGGGGCGCGTTTTTGCTTAGCGTGATCACATGCTGATCCTGACGCTGGCCGAGAAAGGTGGAGAGTCCAAGGATCTCACCTTCGACAAGACCGAGATCCGGGTGGGACGGGTCCGGGACAACGACATCGTCCTTCCCAAGGGCAACGTTTCCAAGCACCACTGCCGCCTGCTGCTGCAGAATGGTCAGCTCACGGTGGAAGATCTGGGCAGCACCAACGGGACCTATGTGAACGGCCGCAAGATCGCCGAGGCCACCTCGATCTCCACCTCTGACAAGGTTTTCGTCGGCGATTTCGCCATTCGAGTCACCGGTGGGGTGCGCGCCAACGAACCGCAGATCGGCTCCGGCCCGCCGGCCTACACAACCTCTGCGCCCGAAGCGGGCTCGCTCAGCACAGCTCTTCCCCGCCGCGCTCCGCCGCCACCGCCGCCCCCGCGGCCCGGGTCCTTGTATGGAGGTGACGAAGGTTCCGGTCCTTTTGCTGCGCACGGGTCCCAATCCCATGTTCCTGTGCCCCTGCCGCCACCGCCGCCCCCCAAACGAGAAAGCCGGCCCATGGCTGCGGTGAGTGTCGATCCCCTGCCCCCCCCACCCCTGCCCACGGAGATCAGCCTGGATGACGACGATGCACTATCCAGCCCTGCACCTCGACTGAACCTCCCACCGCTGCGACCGCCGGTTCCCGTCCCCACGCCGACACCGTCGCCCTCGCCCGAGGAGCCGCGGACAACCCCGCGGGGCGCGGCACCGGATCAACTGGGCTACGAGCCCGAGCGACCCTCGCTGGTCCTGCCTCCGCCACCGCCACCTCCTTCTCCGCCACCCGTCCTTCCGGCCCCTCCCCCGCCTGCCCATGCCGTCCCTGCACCGCCGGCCCCAATGGCCGCATTCGCTCAGCCTGGCGCAGACTACCCACCCTGGCTGCTTCGCTTGCTAGACAGCGAGGGTACAACCGCTGCGTTCTTCTCAGGAGTGCAATCGGTGGAGATCGAGCGGAACGGTCGTCGAGAGGCCGCTGTGGTCGCCTCCACGGACTTGGCATCGCTGCCGGACCATCTGCGCAGGCTGGCCGCCAAGGGCGTTCCACGACCGGAACCCGACGCGCCGGTCATCGATACGACCCTCGCCGACGGCACACGTATCACAGCCCTGTTCCCGCCCCTGTGCGACCGTCTGCGCGCCTCAATCCGACGGCCGAATGTTGACCACAAGACCCTGGAAGAGCTGGTGACCGACGGAGGGCTTTCTGCGGAAATGCAGCAGGTTCTTGAAGCATGCGTGAACACCCGGCAGAACCTGCTCATTGCGGGTGACCGCGCGTCCTGCGACCTGCTTCTGAGAACCTTGGCCTGGTCGCTCGATCGAGTGGCTCGCGTCGTGGTTCTGGCTGAAACCATTACTCCGCCTGCCAGCGCAGGAGCCTGGCTGAAACTGCCGGTGGTGGCCCGCACCCCTGACCTGGTCTCTGCCGCGGCGGCGATGCGGCCTGACTACATTGTCGCCGATGCCGCTGCATCCATGTTTTTGGGCGACTTGCTGCGGGAGTGCGCGCGCGGGCAAAACGGTGCTCTCACCGCCTTGATTGCCCGCTCGTCGAACGATGCCCTGTACCGACTGCGAGTGATGGGTGCGGCCTACGGGTCGTCCTCGACGCCAAATGATCTACTCGGCTCCAGCCTGGACGTGCTGGTCCATGCCGTCACTCTCACCGACGGGAGCCTGCGCGTGATGGAGATTGCCGAGCCCGTTTTGGGATCAGCTGGCGAGCTGCGCGCCGAGACCCTTCTGTCCTGGCAAAGCAAAGGCAAGGGCAAGGGGCGCTTCATCGCCACCCGGACGCCATCGCGCCTGGCGGGCAAGCTGGAAGCTGGCGGGGTGAGCATCTCGGACAACGTCCTGCAGCGCTAGTCACGTGGGCCGCGCGGTTCGCCTTTGGGGACTTCGGGACCCTCGGCGCGAAGTGACCGGCGTCATCGCGCGACCACGTTTTGCTGGATTTCAGGCGCCGATTGGACCTAATCTTTCGCTATGTTGAAGATGGCCATCAATGCACGCGCGAAGTGCTCCTTTGCATCGATCGGATTGGCCGTTCTGCTGGCTCAGGGCTGTATGCTGCCCAGCGCTACGAACGGAAGCGGCGGGAATAGCAGCGCGGGAGGCGTTCCAGGATCGGCTGGCCAGAGCGGATCTGCCGGTGGAGCCAGTGGCGGCACGACAATCGCCGGGAGTTCGGTCTCTGGCGGCGGCTCGGTTGTGACCGGCGGCTCGACGGCAGCTGGGGGTACAACGAAGACCAGCAGCGCGATCGCGACCGGTGGCTCAGTGGTGACCGGCGGCTTGGTCGCAAGTGGCGGCTCTCTCTCAACCGGCGGCTCGGTCGTGACCGGAGGCTCGCTCGTGACCGGCGGCTCGGTCGTGACCGGCGGCTCGGTCGTGACCGGCGGCTCGGTCGTGACCGGTGGCTCGGTCGTGACTGGTGGCTCGCTCGTGACTGGTGGCTCGACCAAGACCGGCGGTTCGGTCGTGACGGGCGGCTCGGTTGTGACCGGCGGTTCGGCAGTGACCGGTGGCACCACGGTAGCGGGCGGCTCGACGGCAACCAGCACATCAGCGGGCTCTGGGTCCGGCTGCCCAGGCGTCGCGATCACTCCGGACGCCACTGGCCACGTGCCCATCAATTCCGTCGGAATCAACGGCAACTGGTTCTACTACAGCGACTGCGTTGACTTGAAGAATGTCAACTGCTCGGCCCAGACCCAGCCTCCCTCGACGACAGGCTTTCCAAACACCAACGGCAAGATGTGTACAACGGGAACGACGGGGAAGTCAGCCACCGGATGGGGTGCCGGCATCGCGCTTGAGTTGAACGACACCGGTGGGCAGCAGCCGTTCAACGCCACATCACATGGGGTCAAAGGATTCTGCTTCCTGTTGTCGGGAACCACGCTCCCCGCTGGAACTGGGATTCGCGTCGCGTTCACCACGAAGAACAACAACGACAATCCCTACTTCGAGCAGGTCTCCACCATGGGCCAGCACACGGTTCTCTTCACGGATACCACATTTGGACAAGCGACGTGGGAGACCAAGGAAACCTGGGATCCCAGCACCCTCATCCTGCTTCAGTTCCAGATTCCGGCAGCGCCCCCGACGCCGGTCCCCTGGGACTTCTGCATCGAAGGACTCACCGCGATCACCCAATAGGCCGAGTTCAGGGCAGCGTCACTTCGCCTGCTGCAACGAAGGGCCCGCCAGCGTCACGTCCGCGTAGTACCGCGGCCAGCTTCCTCGCCCCGGCAGGAGCACTGACCACGACCTCGCCACCTGGCGACAAGATCGCGCCAGTTCCAGGCAACTCGCGCCGTTGCCCGCTGCCATCTTCGGCAAACACGCGCACCGCCCCGCCCTCTTTGACCTCACCGGCCAGGCGAATGGTCACGCTCGTTCCCGCGGACGTCATGTCCAGACGCGCCCGCAAAAGATGGTTGAGCAGACCCGCGGCGTACCCGGCGATCTCGGGCAGGAGCGTGCGGGCCATGTCCGCAAAGACAGCGTCATCGAGAAAGAAGCGCACCTGAGTCCCCGTGTTTTCGTAGGCGAGCACCCGATGGCCGTCCAGAACCAAGTAATGGTTCCGCTGCGCCGGCCACAACGCCAGCGCGGACAGCGTGGGCGATGGATACTCCAGCGACTCGCGCGCCCGGCGGACCACATCGGACGCCTTGGTGTCCCGCTCGATCGAAATGTCGGCCGGGATGGTGCCCTCGGAGAAGAAACGCCGCTGGGTGCGATTGGCCAGGCCCTTGCCGTCAACCGACGCAAAGAAGCTGGCAATATCGGGTCGGGACACCAGCGCCGCTGCGGCGGGAAGCCCCGAACGGCCGTAATGCTCTGCCACGAATTGCTCGTAGGCCGAACCGTCGTCCCGCTGCAAGAATGCGCCCCGAAAATCATTGCGCACAAAGGCCGGTTGCCCGGCGTCCTCGAGCACCGCCATCACCCCGCCCAGCGCCAACAAAGCGCGCACCAGGGCGGCCTCGCGCGCGCGCGGCTCAGCCAAGCTGACGGCGCGCTCCCAGTTGTCGAGGAGAACGGGAATGCCCAAGTCGTTGCCAGGCGACCAGATCCAGTCGAGCGCGGACTTGCCCTCAAGGGTGAAGGCCGTGCCTGCGACAAGCCCGCGCACGCTCGCGCCGCCACTGAAGAGCAGGCGCACGCCGTGGGCAAAACCCGACAGTCCCGGGTCATCGTGCAGGCCCTTGCCGCTGGCGGGATCCAGGAAGTGATTCGCCCCACGCTCGGGCGGCGTCTTGGCCAACACCGCACCGGCCACCACCCACTGGCCCGCGCCTGCGACGCCGTCAGTCCCGGGGCGATAGCCACCCGCCGGGTCAAGCGCGTCGAGCCGAGCTTGCAAAGCCCGCCTCTCGTCCTGGTCAAGCAGGTCGAGGCCAATGTGCAAAGGTTCGAGGAGTCCCAGCGGTCGTCCCAGATGGGAGAGCACCTGGTGCAGGCGAGAGGCTTCCACCGCTCGCTCGGTCAGGCCGGCGTGCGTGGTGGCGGGCTCATAGGCGCGTGCGGCCGCATGGTTGAACATGGCCCAGGCACCCACCAGGGTCGCCAAACAGAACCGCGCGCGAACGAGCAGGCCCAGGCGTCTCACGGCTTGCCTCCTGGTGCGAGCGACGAGCCCGATGAAGGCACAAGTCCGGTGCTCTCGGGTGACGGCAGCTTGACCTCGGGCAAGTGGCTTTCCGCCAGCTTGGCCAGGCGAAGAATCATCGACTGCTCAGGGCACTGAGCAAGACCGCAACTCAGTTGCATCACCACTCCTTTTTCGCGCAGCAAGAAAGCGAAGCCCGTGACGTCGCCCCCTCGGGCGCGCAGCGAGGCGTCCCCCATCTCTTCGGTGGCCACGGCGCTGGGGAGATCGCCGATCAGCTTCCTGAATTGCGCCTCAGCGGCTTCCGTCCCGATGGCCCACACCCGCAGACCGACATCGTAGGTCTCTGGTTTGTCCGTGGCCTTGAAGTGGCGCGTGTCATACACGTCGCTGGTGGCTCGGTCAGCCAGCTTGCCCACTTCGAATTTTCCTGCGTACCCGGTCACGCCGCGCACCTCGTCCTCGGACAAGAGCGGAGAGATGTCGAGCGCAGCCGAGGAGCCGACCCGCGCAGTGTCGCTAGCACGCTCGAAAGTGGCTGCGGGCGAGGCCCCGTCCAGCTCCAGTCCGGCTGGCTGCACCTCCCACGCTGCCGCCGCGCGGATGGCAGGACCGCCGCCCAGAAAGACCAGGTGCCGGTAGTGGGACATGGAGGACTGCCATTTTTCCAGCCGCACCCGGGTTCCCTGCTGGGCAAAGTCGCTACGCGGTTCCCCGGTCGGGAAAATGCTGTCGCTCCGCCACGCCACGTACCCGCGCCGGTAAACGATGAGGGTGAATCGTCGCAGACGGACCCCCTCGCCGCGCGGAAGGTCCGCGGGGATCTTCAGCCGGTAGCGGCCGTCAGCGCCCGTTTCGGCGACCGCATCGAGCGCGGCGGCTGGCCCTTCCAGGCCGATGCCACGCACGAAGGCCCACGACGCAGCCACGACCGCGCCGGCCAACGGACGGTCGGTTTCGCCATCGACCACCATGCCGTCAAAAGGGCCAAGAAGGTCACCCGGCCGCAAGGTGTCCGGGCGCGCCGAAAACGGCGCGTTCTCCACCACCGGACCGCACGACGAAATAAGCGTGGCGAGCCAGGCGACCACGGCCAAATTCGACAAGAACCCGCTTGGCGCGGATTTGACGCTCTCCGGAATCGTTGATATTAATTGCTGCACGATGAATGGGTGGGTGTGATGCCCGTCTCGACAGTGAACATCCCGCTCGCCTTCTATGGGATAATGGGCTGCCTTGCAACGGTCGCCGGCGCTTTCTAGCAACGACTAGCGAAGATGCTCATTAGCTGTCTCCAATGTGGCGGGGCGCTCGCGGAGGGCGCCGCCTTTTGCCAGCGCTGCGGCGCTCCGGTGGGGCTGCCGTCCTCGACGGACTCGGCCCTGCTCTGCGCTGGATGTGGCAATCAGAACCCGATGGGGACCAACTTCTGCCACGCCTGCGGGCGCCGGCTTGGACATACCACGCCCATGAGCGCCGACGCCTCTGCCGCTCTGGCCGCGGCGGTGGCAGCCCGGCCATCGGTCGTGGCGGCCCAACAAGCTGGCGGCCCGCGCCTGGTGGCCGTGCGCCGCGATGGCAGTGACGGCGAGTCGTATCCTCTGGCGGGCGAGCAGGTGGACATTGGGCGCAGCGAAGGCGATCTGCACTTCGATGATCCGCATCTCGCCCCACGCCACGCCCGCATCACCCTGCGCGCGGGCCAGCACGTGATCACACCTCTCGAAAACCGCA
>Ga0265330_10002205_pt1 | contig 10745 bp, 9 predicted proteins | sample 41919metaG_FD_202083 | JGI IMG/M metagenome (GOLD analysis project Ga0265330, IMG submission 202083) | Rhizosphere microbial communities from Carex aquatilis grown in University of Washington, Seatle, WA, United States - 4-19-19 metaG | ecosystem: Host-associated > Plants > Roots > Rhizosphere >... | reverse complement strand
CCCAGTCGGCGTTCTTCACCACGTCGAGGTTGTGTTCAATGACAATGACCGTGTTTCCGGCATCCACCAAGCGGGCCAACACGCGCAGCAATTGATCGATGTCGGCGAAGTGCAGGCCGGTGGTGGGCTCGTCGAGAATGTACAGAGTGCGGCCCGTGGCTTTTTTGGCCAGCTCGCGCGCCAGCTTCACCCGCTGGGCCTCGCCGCCGGACAGAGTGGTGGCAGCCTGGCCCAGGGTCACGTAGCCCAGGCCCACCTCGCGCAACGTCTCCAGTTTGGGGCGCAGCTTGGGAATGTTTTCGAGGAAGGGGCAGGCCTGGTCCACCGTCATGTCGAGCACGTCGGCGATGCTGGCCTGGCGGTACTTCACTTCCAGGGTTTCGCGACTGTAGCGCCGCCCGCCGCAGGCTTCGCACTGGACGTAAACGTCAGGCAGAAAGTGCATCTCCATGCGAACCATGCCGTCGCCCTGGCAGGACTCGCAGCGGCCGCCTTTGATGTTGAATGAGTAGCGGCCGGCGCGATAGCCGCGCGCCTTGGATTCGGGCATATTGGCAAAAAGATCGCGAATGTAGGTGAACGCGCCGGTGAAGGTCGCGGGGTTGGATCGTGGCGTGCGCCCAATCGGCGACTGATCGACGTCAATGACCTTGTCGATGTGTTGCAAACCATCGATGCCGTCGAATTCGGCCGTGGGCGGCCGCGCCCCGTGCAGTCGGTGCTTCAGCGCGGGCAGCAGGGTGTCGACAATCAGACTCGACTTGCCTGACCCGGACACTCCCGTCACGCAGGTGAGCGCGCCCAGGGGAAAGCTGACGGTCAGGTTGCGCAGGTTGTGGGTGCGCGCCCCGCGCAGGACGAGCGCCCGCTTGTTCGATCCGCGCCGGTGCTTGGGCGATTCGATCACCTTCTCGCCAGACAGGTACGCGCCGGTCAGCGATTGTGGGTTCGCCTCGATTTCCTTGGGCGTGCCCACCGCCACCACCCGGCCGCCCAGCAAGCCTGCGCGTGGCCCCATGTCGATGATGTAGTCAGCGGCGCGAATGGTGTCAGCGTCGTGTTCGACCACAATCACGGTGTTGCCGAGGTCGCGCAACTTGATCAGCGTCTCAAGCAGGCGGGCGTTGTCGCGCTGGTGAAGGCCAATCGAGGGTTCGTCGAGAATGTAGACCACGCCCTGCAGGCCGCAGCCGATCTGCGTGGCCAGGCGGATGCGCTGGGACTCGCCGCCGGAAAGCGTGGACGCCTGCCGGTCAAGCGACAGGTAGTCGATGCCCACACTGATAAGAAAACTCAGGCGCGCGCTCACCTCGCGAATGATCCGCAAGCACACCTGCCAATCGCGCTTCGACAGGGCCAGGCCCTTAATAAAGTCGTGCGCCTCTCGAATGGTCAGCGCCGTCATCTCGGCGATGGTCTTGCCGCCCACGCGGATATGGCGCGCTTCCTTGCGCAGGCGCGTGCTGCCGCATTCACTGCAAGGCGACTGCGACATGTAGCGATGGAACTCGTCGTAGATGGCCTCGAAATCCTCGTCGGTGGTGCGGCCCTGTTCGCGCCGCCGGCGCTGATACTCGTCGTAGCGCCGCTGCAGGTTGGCCAGCACGCCCTCGAAATCCTTCTTGAAGGTGTGCTGCTTTCCGTTCTTCTCGAAGGTGAGATTGAGTTCCTCGCCCTTGGATCCTTCGAGGACCAGGCGGCGCACTTCGGACGAAAGCTTGCTCCAGGGTTTGTACAGATCGATCTCGTAGTGCGCCGCCAGCGAGTCGAGCAACTGCTGGAAGAAAGCGCTGTTGCGCCGTTCCCAGGGCTCGATGGCGCCTTCGCGCAAGGACAGGTCCGGATCGGTGACGACCAGGTCGGGGTCGAAGTACATCTTGGCCCCGATGCCGTCACAGGCCGGGCAAGCGCCGGCCGGGCTGTTGAAGGAAAACAGGCCGGGCGTGACCTCGGGAAAGCTGATGCCGCAGTCTGGACAGGAGAACTTTTCAGAAAACAGTAGATCGTCGCCTTCAAGCGGCGAGATTTTTACCAGGCCGTCTGACAGCTTGGCCGCCAGTTCCACCGATTCCGCTAGGCGCTGCTCGATCCCAGCCTTGATCACCAGACGATCGACGAAGATTTCAATGGTGTGCTTCTTGCCCTTGTCGAGCTTGGGCGGATCGGACAGATCGCACAGCTCGCCGTCGATGTTGGCGCGCACGTAGCCGTCATGCCGCAGGCGATTGAGTTCATCGCGAAAATCGCCCTTCTTGGCGCGCACCACCGGCGCCAGCACGGAGAAGCGCGTGCCTTCGCCGAGCGCCAGAACCTGGTCCACCATCTTGGAAATGGTCTGCGCGGCAATGCGCTGGCCGCACTGCCAACAATAGACTTCGCCCACGCGCGCCCACAGCAGGCGCAGGTAATCGTAGATCTCCGTGATGGTTCCCACGCTGGAGCGCGGATTGCGCGAGGCCGACCTTTGCCCAATGGCAATGGCGGGAGACAACCCGTCGATGGAATCCACGTCGGGCTTGCCCCACTGTTCGAGAAACTGGCGGGCATAGGCGGACAGCGACTCGACGTAGCGGCGCTGGCCTTCGGCGTAGATGGTGTCGAACGCCAGCGATGACTTGCCCGAGCCGGACAGGCCGGTAATGACCACCAGCTTGTCGCGCGGGATCTCCACGTCGACGTTCTTGAGGTTGTGCTCGCGCGCGCCCTTTACGACAATCTTGTTCATCGCTGCAAGCGGGCCGTCGCAGTCGCGGACCCGGGAATCAGGACCCCACGCCACGGCGCCCAGCCTGGAACCCTATCAGGGGCCGCGTGGCAATAGTACTTCAATATTCAATGGCCGAAATCGTCAGCTCGCGCGTGCCGGCGTGCCAGCGCACGACAACCGCGTCGCCCAGCTCTTTGCCCAGCAGCGCCTTGCCCACCGGCGACTTCCAAGAAATCACGCCTTCGGCGCCCTCGATCTCGTCCTGGCCGATTATCCGATAGGTGAAGGACGCGCCGTCCTCGTCCTGCACCGTCACCGTGGCCCCGAAAAACACGCGGTCGCGCCGCTTCTGCTCTGTGGGGTCCACGATGACAACATGGTCCAGCCGTTTGGACAGGAAGCGCATGCGCGAATCGATCTGGCGCAGCTGGCGCTTGCGGTAGATGTACTCCGCGTTTTCAGAACGGTCGCCCTCGGCTGCGGCGTCCGCCAGGGCACTCACCACTTCGGGTCGCTTGCGTGTGTGCAGGAAGTCCAACTCGTCAACGAGCTTCTTGTAGCCCGCCGGCGTGATGTAGTTCTTCTCCGTGGGCGACTTCGCCTCTTCCTCCGGCAGATCATCGGGATCGTCCACCATGCGGCACCAGTACGGGGCTCGCGGTCAGCCCGAATACACGCCTATTCGCCGCGCTTGCCGATGCGGTGGTCGAGCATGACCAGGCTGGAGCCTTTGTCGCCGACCATCTTCAGCTGCTCAAGGATGAGTGTGACGTTCTTCTCTTCCTCGACCTGTTCCTTGATGAACCACTGGAGCATCTCCATCGACGCGTAGTCGTTTTCCTTGGCGGCCAGGGCGTACAGGTTATTGATGAGCCCGGTCACCTTGCGCTCGTGGGCGACCGTGCGCTCGAACACGTCGGTGACGGACTTGAAGTCGGACGCCGGCTTTTCGATGGCAGACAGGGTCACCGTCTCGCCGCGGTCGACCACGTGGTCGAGCATCTTCATCGCGTGGGCCTGCTCTTCCGTGTACTGCACGCGCATCCACTTGGCAAAGCCCGGCAAACTGCGCCCCTCAAAGTACAGCGCCATCGAAAGATAGATGTACGCCGACGAGAACTCATACCTGATCTGTTCGCTGAACGCATCCTGCATGGTCTTGCTAAGCATCGCGATGGGCTCCCTTCCCTGATTGGTGCACTAAGAGTTGCCGACTTCCGAACCGGTCTTGAAGCCTACCTGGAACCTTCCCAGTCAGCGACGACTTTCTGCGCTGCTGCTAGGTCCTGGGGCGTGTCGATTTCGCGCCACTCGCCGTCGACGAAGATCGGCGCCAGCCGAATGTCCTGGTCGGCCAGCGCATTGAGCGCGTCCGTGAGATAGGCCTGGCGAAGGGTTTGTGCCCGGCCAAAGGGCGCCTCAAGTCCCCCTGTCGCAACGGCCCTGTCCCAGACGGCCCGCAGGGCTGCGGCGCCCGCGGCGGAAAAATGCGCCAGGCCGATGAATTCGCCCACGGCGCGCTCGCGCGGGACCGCGCCCTTGCCCACGCGCACGACCCGCAAGGCATCCCCTTGTCCCGCCGTCTCGGCAAGTTCGGCCTCGGAAACCGGGTGCAAGGTGCGGCCCTGGTAGGCGTCGGCCCAGCGCCGATCGATGATGAGCGAAACCGGCGCCGGGTTGCTTTTGCGTGCGCTCGCGGCCAGGCGCGCGACCACCTCCGGTGTGTAGACAATGTCACAGTAGGAAAAGAAGAATCCCTGGCGCAGCTGATCCGCCGCGCACAACAGCGAGGCCAAGATGTTGTTGTTGGCCCAGTCAGGGTTGTCGACGAAACGGAGTGCGGCCTGCCCGCCATTGATGCGATCCCCGCAATAGCCACGCACCATCACGATGTCGGACAGGCCCGCGGCGGCAAAGGCGCGCAGTTGCCAGTGCAGAATCGGCTGCCCCGCCACGCGCACCATGCACTTGGGAGTGTCTTCGGTTTCGGAACCCAGGCGCCGGCCGCGGCCAGCCGCCACGATGATGACTTTGCTGCTGCTCACGCGGCTCTTCTACCCAGTTTGCGCAGGACCGCAAGAATCGTGCGGCCCGCATAAGCAGCGTTGATCGCCAGGTACACGTGCAGAAAAAGATCCAGGCGATTGGCGGCAGCCACAAACACGAGATAGCTCGGATAGTGGATAAGAAAACGGCCCAGAGATTCCACCGCCGCAACAGCCTTGCCCACCAGAGAACGCGGCGGTATCGCCGCATCCGCCTCCAATCCGTCGCCATAGTCGCCAGCGGCCTGGGGCCGAGGCGCGCCGGTTGCACGCAGATATTCGGGCCGGCGAATGAAAGTGGTCAGGCTGATGGCCGAGGCCACCGCCACCAGTCCGGCCAGCGCCTCGACCAGCCAGTGAACACTGCCATCGGCCCGCCACAGGCGCGCTCCCGTGGCGGCCACCAGCAAAAACGCCTTCAGCTCATCCATCAGGAAATCCAAGTGCGCGCCCACCGGCGACGAGGTTCCGCGCAGCCGCGCCAACTGGCCGTCCACGCAATCGAGCACATAGGATAGTTCGAGCACTGCGATCGCGATGACCAGGCCGACGTGGCCGGGCAGGCCGACCAACAGAGCCGCAGCCACCCCGAAAAGCGCCAACGAGGCAAAGGTAACCTGGTTGGGGGTGACCCGACTTTTCGCGAGCGGCAGCAGCAAGACCGCCGCCAGCGGGCGCGCCACCAGACGATTCCACAGGATGTCCTTGGGCTTCTTCGTGCGCCGGTATGAATCGGCAATCTGTGAAAACAGGCTCAAAACGAAGATCCCCGCCGCTACGGAAGCGGCAGCCCGTAGTAGGCGGAATAGGCTGCCACCACGGCCGCGCCGAGCGCGATGCCCAGCAGCACGTGAACCACCCAGGGCCAGTCGCCGATCCCACGCCGTGCCGGGCGCTTGGCTAGCCGAACCCGCGAATCCTCGAAATCGACTGCAAGCTCTTCGGGTCGGCCTGCAGCGACGGGTGAAAGCCGCACGGTCGGTGGGTCCGATCGCTCTGGAGACGGCGAGAGCGGCGTGGGCGTGGTCTGCGGCAAGAACTCCGAGACTCGGACGCTTTGCGGCGCCGGGGTATCGACCATGGCGGCCGGATCCTGCATGTCATCCGCCAGCTCGACGCCAAAAGGTCGTGCGGCGGCTGCGTGTAGTGACTTCGAGGGCCGCCGACCAATCTCGCCCGAAATGTGATTGACCGCCGACGAGGTCGTCTGCTCTGGCGCGGGTGTAGCCCCGCGGTTCACAACGGGCGCTGGCGTCGCCGAGGGCGCAGCTGTCTGCGGGGGCGGCGTTGCCGGGCGCTCAGGGGCCTGCGGGGGCGCAACCGACTCGGTCGCCTGGCTTGCCACAGCAGCCAATACAACCTGGCCGGGAGCGGGCGCGGCGGGAGCTGGCGTGACTGGGGCGGGGGCTGGAGTGACCGGGGAAGGCGGTTTGACCCGGAGTGGCGCGGTGGGTGCTTCGGTTGAGGAAGAGACAGGCGACGCGGGCGGCGGACTTGCCGCCGCGCTTTGCGAAGGACTCGCGTCTGTCGGCGCGGTCTCCGCCGCTGGCGGCGGTGTCGGTTGCGCAGAAGCCTGGGGGCCAGCGGGTTTGGCCGCGGGCCACGGGACAGGCGCCAGCGGCGAAGCCGTCCCCGGTCGTGCCTGGGGCAATGGCGCGTGGGCCAGTCGCTCCGTGATCGGCGTGCGCGCGGTGGGCGGGCTCGCGGCCGCAGCGGGAACCCCGGCACGCAGACCAGCCGTCGGGGTGCCAAGGGCCGGCGTCAGCCTTGCTGTCCTGGCGGAAGAGCCCATTCCCGGCAGGGGGTGAGCGGCCGGCGCGGCCTGAGTCGTGCCGGGTGCCTTGTTTCGGGTTGGCACGGGCGCACCAGCCATAGGAGTCGAGGGCAGGCCAACGCCGCGAATCGGCGCGGCGGCCGTGGAACGGGCAGGCCCGGGCGGGGCCACGCGCGACCCTGCCGCGGGGGTGAGCCGACTCTTGAACCCAGGCAAGGACGGGACGCGCGGCAACTTGGCGCCGTCCGTTCCTGCTGGCCGCACCGGTGCAGACGCGGGCCGCGAAGGCCCGGCCTTCTTGATGGCATCAAGGGAAATGAAGGGGTCGGTCTCGCGGCGCGGGCGCTCCGCAGGAGTCTGCCGCGCTGGCACGCTGTCACCCACCACCGCCGACGTACCTGTGTTGCGCCGGGAAGGCGCGGGCGCAGGTGGCGTCACTGGCAAGGGAAGGTCGATCTCGAAAAAGCCTTCCTTCCAGGCCATGACCTCGGGAAGTCGTTCGGGAGCATCGCTGCCGCCTACGGTGGTTCCGACCAGCTCGCCACGGCGATAGCTGATGCGGGCCTGCTCCTCGCCACGCCACACCTCGAGGGAGCAGGTCAGCACGTAGGTCTCGCAGTAGCGCATGACCTCGACCAGTGGGCGTTGGGCCAGGTTTCCCTCGCCCGGGCCGGGCTTGGCCAGGGATCCGGTCTCCGGGTCGGGCAGGCGGGTGTCGATCACGAAGCGGGCGCCAGACACTTGCTGCAGGGCCAACACCGCGTCCTGACCGCGCTTGTCACCCGCGAAGGCGTCGTTGATGCCGCCGGCAAGAAGGTGGACTTCGCCAGCCTGCGCATTGCCAGCACCCGGTGCGAACACGCGGATGCAGGCCGGCAACGCGGCTGCCGAAAGCACGCTCATCAGCTCGGCCAGCGAGCCGCCTGCCCACTCCGTGACACGTTCGCCTGACGGCCCAGTCATCCCTGTTTCCCCACGCTAGGAATCGGTGCCAGAGGAATCCACGCCGACGGAATCCACGCCGATGGAATCCACGCCAGGGCCAGCCGAATCCACCGAAGCTGAATCCGCTCCAGGACCGGTCTCTGGTGTCGACGCATCAGCGGCCGGTGTCTCCAGCCCTGTGTCGGCCGTGACATCGACTGTGTCTGCGTCTGGCGTGCTTGCATCTGCCACTGGCTGGCTGGTGAATGCCGCGGCGTCGGGAGGCTGGTAGTCCAGCCCTGCGTCGTTGCCGTAGTTCTGATCGCGCTTCTGCGACGACGGGCAGCCTGAAAGCACAAACGCGGAGATCACCGCCAGGGACGCAATTCTGATCACGACCGACAAGCGGGGCAACATGGATGCACGGTAGCAAGCAGCCTGGGTGGCCGCAAGGGCCGGTGGAGGCCCTGCGGCCCTCACCGCACGATGCTTGCCTCGATGACGTAGTCGAGTTTGTCGAAATCACGCGCCAAGTAAATGTTGCCTTCGGTCTGCATACGACCCTGGTTGGGACCCATGCCTTGGGGCGCGCCCTCGCCGTAGCCGCCGAACAAGCCGTCCACAACATCCATGCCGCTGGCCACCTTGCCGAAGGGCGCAAAGCCCATCCCGTCCAATCGCGCATTGTCTGCATAGTTGATGAAAACCTGCGTGGTTCGCGTGTTGGGTCCAGCCGTGGCGAACGTCACGAAGCCACGTGTATTCGATTGCTTCACCGGATCGTCGGGGATGTTGGCGTTACGCCAAACGGCATTCACTTCGCCCTGGCCGTGGATGCCCCACTGCACCATGAAGCCCTTGACCACACGGAAGAACCGCGTGTCGTTGAAATAGCCGTTCCTGACCAGGTTGAAGAACCGGTCTGCCCCCTGCGGAGCCCAGTCCCTTTGCACCTCGATGACGAAGTCACCCTTGGACGTGGCGAACTTGGCGCGATAGGTGGCTGGCGCTTGTTCTTTGAAGGCGTCGAGCTTGAGCAGAGACGGCTTCTCCGCTGGCGCGCCGGGCGCGGGCTTGGCAGCAACCGGCTGCGTGATCTGGGTGGGCGGCTCCCCGGCTGGCTTTTTGCAACCCAAGCTGGCCAGAGCAGCCACAACGAACGTGCAAGTGACAAATCGCGTGGTCATGCGGCGGAGCATACAAGAATTGAGACTAGCGGGTCCAGTCGACGACCTTTTCTATCGGTGTCCGCCGCCGTGCCCACCGCCGTGCCCGCCGCCGAAACCGCCGTGCGAGCCGCCGAATCCGCCATGTCCGCCGCCAAAACTGCCGTGCGCGCCGCCGCCAAGGCCACCGCGGAATCCGCCGCCCGGGTTGGCGCGGAATCCGCCGCCCGCATGAAAGCCACCGCCAGAGCCGCCGCGAAATCCGGCGCCCGCGCGAACACCACCACCGCGCCATCCTCCACCATGCCCGCCTCCCATGCCGTAGCCGCCGTGGAATCCGCCGCGGTATCCGCCCCAGCCGTACCCGCTGTGATAAAGGCCGCGATACCAGCCGAAACCCAAGGGACCGCGAAAGCCGAAGTAGGGATACGGCCCCCATCCCCAAATCCAGGGCGCCGCAAGCCACGTCCACCCATAGCTGGGGTAGTAAACATAGGAATAGGGATTGGCATCGCCGGCCGTGCCTTCGTAGACGTACTGGGATCCATAGGGCATCCAGACCCAGCCATACTGATCCGTGTAGACCCACTGGCCCCCGGGGGCTGCTGGATTTGCGGCCACGGACGGCGCCGCCTGGACCTGCCCCTGGGCTTGAACCGGCGGGGCGGGTGGCTGCTGGGGTGGCGCCGGTGGCTGCTGATCGGGCGCGGCTGTCGGCGGCTGCACGGACTGCGGCACGCTCTCATCGGCCCGCGCAACACCGAGCCCCGCCGCAAAGACACAAAGACTAAAAATCAAAATGAACTTCATGACGGCACCTCAATCTTGGAACCAACGGCCCTGGCAAACAAGTCTGCAATCCACACGCCACAATGCTAGCGGCCGCAGGCTGTGAGAATCCCGCGCCTCCTATCGTTTGCACGTCACTTCAGCGCGCAGACGTGACTGGTTGCCGGCCCGCTGTGAAACCCTTTCACGGCCCCTGTGCGCAATTGGCAAGTGGACCGCCGACCGGCCCATCGACGCCCCACCAATGTCCCTAGCGCTGCAACGCCTGTATGGCGGCACCACTGCACAACAATCCAGGAAAACTCAGGCACTGCACTCGGGTCCGGACCACACTTGCGGGTCCTCATCGAGGCCCATGTCTCCTTCCGACCAAGACTGGCAAACCCGTGTATTCGAGCGGGCCAAGGAACTCGATCACGAGCACCGGCGCCGGCCGCGCGGGGCCTGGCAGTCGGCGGCGGGCATGGCCCTGTCCCTGCGTTTTCTGCGCACGGCGGCCCGGCAACTCCTGACGGCGCCGCGAAGGTCCGAGCCGCGGCGGGTGGACCATCCCGGGCCGGGGCAGATCGCGGTCACCTTTGTCGGCCACGCGACGGTCATGCTCACCACGCCTTTGGCGCGGGTGTTGACCGACCCCTATTTCGGTGATTCCCTGCTTGGCCTGCGCCGGGCCGAGGCGGCTTGTTTGCACGCCGCCGATGCGGCCGACGTGAATCTGGTTCTCATCTCGCACGCCCATCGGGATCGATTGGATCTGCCCAGCCTGCGCCGTCTGGCCGGCCGGGCAGCGGCGCTGGTCCCGCCCCGCTGCGCTTCCTTGGTGAACGGGCTCGGCTTTGCTCGCGTGATCGAACTGGCACCCGGCCAGAGTCTTGAGTTCGCCGACCTGGAGGTGACCGCAGTGGCGGCACGACATGAAGGCGCGCGGGGACTTTTCGACCGGGCCTGGCGCGGCGCCTGCGGATACATCGTGCGTTCCGGCGGAGCCAATGTGTACTTCGCGGGCGGCACCGCCTATTTCTCGGGCTTTGAAGAGATCGGCCGGCGCCTGCACCCGGACGTGGCGCTTCTGCCTATCGCCGGATACGAACCGCCGGCCCTGCGCGAAGGCAGCCTGTCGCCCCTCGATGCGGTGCAGGCCTTTGCGGATCTCGGGGCCAAGTTGCTGGTTCCTGTCGGCTACGGATCCTTCCCCCTCGGCTACGAGCCGCTGGATGAGCCGCTGACTTGGCTCCGGCAGATCTGCGCCGACCGCGGCATCATGGCCCAGCTCGCGGTTCTGGGGCACGGAGAAACCTGCTTGGTGCGGGCCGGATCAGGGGATAGACAGGAATAGCCTT
>Ga0265330_10002204_pt1 | contig 10745 bp, 7 predicted proteins | sample 41919metaG_FD_202083 | JGI IMG/M metagenome (GOLD analysis project Ga0265330, IMG submission 202083) | Rhizosphere microbial communities from Carex aquatilis grown in University of Washington, Seatle, WA, United States - 4-19-19 metaG | ecosystem: Host-associated > Plants > Roots > Rhizosphere >... | reverse complement strand
CGGGCAAGGCGGCGGCCTTCGCGCTCAAGTCGGCCGGAGGCCGGGTGACCATCGTGAATCGCACGCGCTTCCGCGCCGACGACGTCGCCGCCCTCGTTGGCTGCAATTCCGCGTCGCTCTCCGATTTGCCCGAGCTCGCCAGGAGCGCGGACTTGATCGTGTCGACTATCGCCTCCGCCGCCCTGCCCGATCCCGAGTCCTGGTTTCCGCCGGGGCCCTCCGAAGACCCCTCCGCGCCCGGGCGTCCCACCGCGGTGCTGGACGCGGACTACAAGACGGGAGCCCTCGCCCGCTACGCCGCCTCGCGGGGCCTGCCCGTCGCCACGGGCGCCGATTGGCTCCTGTCCCAAGCCCTGCCCGCCTACTCCCTCTTCATGGGTACGGAGGCGAAGGGTGCCGCGGCGAGGGGCGACATCGCCGTCCTCCTCGAGGCCGCTTGCCGGGACGGCTCGCCCGGCGCTCGTCAGAGCGGGCGCAAAATCGCCCTCGTGGGCCTCATGGGCGCGGGCAAGACTAGGGCCGGGAAGATCCTTTCGCAGCTCCTGGGCATTCCCTTCGCGGATGCCGACGCGGAGATCGAAGCGGATGCTTCCGCCACGATCGCCGAGATATTCGCCCGCGAGGGCGAGTCGGGCTTTAGAGCTCGCGAGGCCCGAGCCCTTGATCGCATAACGTCGATACCGGGCGGCGCCGTGATCTCCACCGGGGGCGGCGCTCCCGCGTCGGTTCCCTGCGCCGCGCTCCTCGCGGAGCGATGCTTCCCGGTTTGGCTCTACGTGACGCCGAAGACCGCCGCCGCGCGCGCGCTGAAGGGCCCGGGCGGCGCGGCGACGAGGCCCCTCCTCGCGGGCGCGGATCCCGAGGAAAGGCTCGCCGCCCTCGAAGAGGAGCGGCGAGGAGCCTACGCTTCCTGCGCGGAACTCATTGTATCGACCGAAGGCCGCGGCTTCGGCGAGGTAGCGGAGATCATCCATGATGAAATCGGTCTCGTATCGTGAGCTAGGCGGGCGCGTCGCCGCCCCCGCTTCCAAGAGTTCCATGCAGAGGGCGACCGCCTGCGCCCTCCTCGCGCCCGGCGAGTCCATCCTCCGATCGCCGAGCCGCTCGAAGGACTGCATGGCGGCGCTCGGCGTCGCCCGCGCCCTGGGCGCGAGCGTCGTCGACCGCGGCGACTCCTTCGCGATCCGGGGCGCGGATGCGCTCGGAGGCTCCCTCGATCGGAGCGGCCGATCGTCGATTTCCTGCGGCGAATCCGGCCTCTGCATGCGGATGTTCTCGCCCATCGCGGCACTCCTGTCCTCCGAGACGGAGCTTCGCGCCGAAGGAACCTTGCGCAAGCGTCCCGTCGATATGATCCGCTCTCCCCTCGCCGAGCTCGGGGCCGAATGCGCCACGAGCGGAGGCCTCCCTCCCGTGCGCATTCGGGGCCCCCTGCGGGGCGGTCGCGCGCGCGTCGACGGCAGGGAGAGTTCCCAGCTCCTTACCGGTCTCCTCATCGCCCTTCCCATGGCCGAAGCCGATACGGTCCTCGAGGTCGAGGGCCTCGCCAGCCGCGGTTACGTCGAGCTCACGCTGGACACGATGCGCGCCTTCGGCGTAAAAGCGGAGCGCGACGAAGCCTTCTCCCGCTTTGCCATAAGCGGAGGGCAGCGCTATCGTCGGGCGGATTTCCGCGTCGAGGGCGACTGGAGCGGGGCCGCCTTCCTCCTCGTCGCCGGAGCGCTGGCGGCCCGAAGCGGAAAGCTCGTCGTCGAGAATCTCGACTCATGCTCCTCGCAGCCCGATCGGGCGATCGTGGAGGCCTTGCGGGCGGCGGGCGCCGCTCTCGAACTGGGCGAGAATCGCGTGAGCGTCGGACGGGACAGGCTCGAGGCATTCGAGTTCGATTTGAGCGACTGCCCCGATCTCTTCCCGCCCCTCGTCGCCCTCGCCGCCGCCTGCGTGGGCGAGACCCATCTTCACGGCGCTCGGAGGCTCCGGGCGAAGGAGAGCGATAGGGGCTCGGCTCTCTCGGAGGAGTTCGCCGCGCTGGGCGCGAAGGCAGTCGTCGAAGGCGACCTCATGCGCGTCTCCGGCGTCGGCTTCTCGAATGGGGGCGGTCTTGCGGGCGGCCGCGTCGATGCCAGGGAAGACCATCGCATAGCCATGGCCGCGGCGGTCGCCTCGCTCTACTGCGATGCGCCAGTGGAGATCTCCGGCGCCGAGTGCGTAGCCAAGTCCTGGCCGACTTTTTTCGAGGATATGGCTTCAGTCGCGCGTTCGGCCTAGCCGCTTAACCGATAATTAACGCGTCGCTAATCGGGGCTTGATGCGGCGCCTTTATCATCGGGGCCGAGACATAGGCATGAAAAACGCTAAGCTCGCGGGTTCGCTGTCGGATATAGCCGCGCATAGTCCCATTGAAAAACTGAGCGTAGAGTCGCGCTACGTCGTCGTCGCCGACCTCCGCATGGGGGACGGCGGCAAGAAGGACGAGCTCGCGGCTTCGAAGAAGGCCCTCTTCGCGGTCCTGGGCCGCTGGTACCTGCCCCGCGGCTACACCCTCGTGCTGAACGGCGACGTGGAGGACCTACGGAGCTATTGGATCAAGGACATCATGGCCGCCTGGCCCGAGATATACGCCCTATTCGACGCCTTCGCGGAGACGGGCCGACTCCGCAGGATAGTCGGCGAGCGCGACCTGACTCTGCTCAGGCTATCATCCTATCCCTACGAGCTCCTTCACGGCATGAGGCTCGAGGGCGAGGCCGCCTCGATGCTCGTGCTGCACGGACATCAGGCATCCCCGCCCTACGTCGGCCGGGATTACCTCTCCGACTACATCCAGCACTGGATCGGCTCTTCCAAGCGTCCTCCCGCGGTGAAAGGCCTGGACGACCGGGAGCGCTATAAAGCCGAGCGGAGGCTGTACCGCGCCGCCTCCGGGCTCGGCATGGCCCTGATCGAAGGCCATACGAAGCGATCCATCTTCGAGTCCTACGCGAAGCGCGATTTTCTAGCCGCCGAAGTGGAGCGCCTCTTCCGCGAAGTCGAGACGCGGGGCGGAAGCTCGGCGATCGACAAATTCATCGGCCTCTGCCGCAAGGAAGCAAGGGCCCGCGGCTCCGGTTCCCGCGCGCCGCGCTCGGGTCCGGGCTATGATGAGAGACGGGATGTATCGCCCTGCCTGTTTTGTCCAGGGAGGGTCGTCGGCGCTCGCGGCCTCCGCGTCCTCGAGATCGAGGGAGACGCCTTGCGCCTGGCGCGCTGGATCAAGGGCGATCGGGGGGCCGCGAGCCGTTCATCGGCCGAGGTCAGCGGCAAGGAGGCGGGAGCGGGCGGGAGGCAAGGCCTGCTGGGGAAGCCCTACAGGCGCGTCGAGTCGAGGACGACCTCGGTGAGCGCCATGCTCGAGCGCGTCGCCGCCCTCGCGCGGGAGGAAGGCGAGGAGCCCGAAGGACGGCGATCGCCCGAAGCGGACTAACCGCTTTCTCATTCCCCCTTCATCAACGGCTCACGCTTCTCGAGCATGTTGAGGCGTAAAAGGGGGCCTGCTATGCCGAAATGGTATCATCGCGCGAGTTGGGGTCTCTTGCGGAAGCTGTACGTTCCATCGCTTATCATGCGCAGTGCCGTCGAGGCTACCGGCCTCGACAAGCTGCCCGAGCCACCATTCATCCTCGCGGCCGACCACGCGAACGCGCTCGATCCCTGGGTCCTCGGCTCCTTCTCGAGCTCGCCTATCCGCTATATGGCTAATATCGAGGGAGTCCATCCCCTAAAGGCCTCCCTCGCTTTCCTCGTCGGCGCCTTCGGTAGGCGCAAGGGCGCCAACGACTTCGCCGCGCTCCGCGAGACTATCGAGCTCTCGCGTTCGGGCGAAGCGATCGGCCTTTTCCCCGAGGGCGATCGAAGCTGGGACGGAAGCTCCTTGCCGATCAGGCCGGGCATCGGCAAGCTCGTCCGGCGGCTCGGAGTTCCCCTCGTCCTGGCGAGCCAGAAGGGCAATTACCTCTCGCGTCCGCGCTGGGCCTCGAGGCCGAGGCGCGGGAAGTGGAGCGTCGAATTCCTGGCTTTCGGGGCCGACGAGCTCGCGAGAATGTCCGACTCCCTCGTCGAGGGCATCGTCGCCCGAGCGATAGCCAAGAACGAGATCAAGGACGCGATCCGCGAAGGCCGGGCTTTCGAGTGCGGCGAAAGCGCGGAGGGGATCGGGCGCCTCGTCTGGCAGTGTCCGGTCTGCGGCAAGGCCGATGCGATAGGCGGTCGCGGTAACGTAGCGCGCTGCGAGTGTTGCGGGACTCGCTGGGAGATCGACGCGAACTGCCGGGTGGAGCCGCTCAACGTGCCTCGTTCCCTCATGGCTGCGGATATAGAGGACCTGAAGGACTGGCAGGATTGGCAGGTCGCGTCCCTCCCCGGTCTGGCGCGGGAATCGGGCCAGGGTCGCCCGGGCTTGCGTTCCGAGGGAGTGGTGCTCTCGAGGAGAGAAGGCCCTCTCGCCCGAAGGATAGGCAGGGGCCGGCTCTATCTCGAGGGCGCGGGGAAGGAGCCCGAGCTCGTATTCGAGGGGCCGGGATCGAGGGCCGTTTTCGAGGCCTCCGCGGTGCGCGGCTTCGTGGACAACTTCAACGCCTTCTCCGAGTTCGACCACAGAGGACAGAGGTGGCGCATCGACTTCGGGGGAGGCAACGCGGTGAAATGGGCCTTCGCCCTCTCTGGCGGCGCCGCCGGAGGCGACGCATGAGCGCCGGGCTCTCGGCTTTCTTGCAGGCGATCTTTCCCGAGATAGTGCGCCGCGCCAGGCCCGAGACCGCGCGGGGCCTTATGATGGCGGCGGGTTCCCTCTATTTCGCGGTCAATTCGGGCGAGAGGAGGAAGATCGAGGAGGGCGTATGCGACCTCCTCGGGCCGGGTCTCCGCGCCGAGCGGACCAAGCGGGAAGTCTTCGGCCATATCCTCGACCACTACTTCGAGAAGCTTCTCGTCGCCAATCGACCGAGGGATTTTCTCGACGACTTCATAGGGCGGCGCGTCGCCGCTGAGGGTCTGGAAGAGCTCGACCTGGCCCTCGCGCAGGGCAGGGGGGCGCTCGCCGTCACTGCCCATTGGGGGGCGGTCGAGCTCGTTCCTCCCCTCCTCGCGCTGAGGGGATACCCCCTGTCGGTCGTACTCGAGGCGAGGAACCTCCGGCTCAGGAAGTCCCTCGAGCGCCTCGCCGCCGGGAGGGACGTCGAGCTCCTCATCGCCTCGCGAGGCGACCGCGTCCTCGAGGGAATCTTCGCCGCGCTGGCCAAGGGGCGCGTCTTGATCACGCAGGTCGACGAGGTCGACGCATGGAGGCGGAAGAAGTCCCGGACGATCAGGCTCTTCGGAAAGTCGCTCTTCTTCGACCACAGCCTCGACTTCATCGCCAAGCGCTCGGGAGCCGCTTCCGTCGGGATCTTCTGCAGGCGCCTGCCCGGGCTTAGGTACGCCCTCCGCTGCGAGGGGATGGCGCTCGACCCGGCGGCCGAGGATGTCGCGCTCAAGGCCATGCGGCTTTGGGAGCGCCGGACCATAGAGGAGCCCGAGCAGTGGTACCAATGGAGCAAATGGGAGCGGATGCTGGCCGCCCGCGCGCGATAACTGGATACGGAATCCATCCTTTCCGGCAAAGCGTGGCGGCGCTCGCGAGGAGCGCGCAGGACTTCATGATTTCGCGGAGCTCGAGCCGAGACGCCTCAGGGCCTCCACGGTGGCGCGGTTCGTCTGCGCCACCGCCTCGAGCTCGCGGATAGCGTCCTGGATGCTCATCGCGCTGTGGCGCTGACTCTCCGCCGCCTTGCGGATCGTCAAGGAAGACTCGCCGATCCTCCGGACGGCGTCATGGAGGAGGAAGCGGCCGTTCTCCTCTTCGGAGGAGAGCTCGGCGAGCCGGGATGCCGATTCGCGCAGGCTGTCGCCGACGCCCCGTACGGACTCGAGGCCCCGCGACCCGGATTCGAGGGAGGCGGCGATCGAGTCCGCGAGGGCGTGGCTCTCCTCGATGCCCGCCAAGATCGACGAGAATGAGCGCTCGACCGCCGCGCCGTACCCGGAGTTCCTCTTGATGCGATCCGACATCGCGGCGATGGTCGCGGAGGCGGAGGCCACCGCCTGGGCCGATGCCTCCGCGAGCTTGCGGATCTCCTGGGCGACGACGCCGAAGCCACGGCCGGCCGCGCCCGCGTGGGCGGCCTCGATCGAGGCGTTCATCGCGAGGAGGTTGGTCCGCTCGGCTATGTCGCTCATGGCGGACAGGGAGCCGAGGACGCTCTTGGAAGACGCCTCGAGCTCCTGGGTCGACTTGGAGCTCTCGAGGATCGAGGCCTCTCCCGCGCGCGATGCCTCGAGGAGCCTGGCCGAAACAATGGAGGACTTCCGCGTCATTGCGTTGATGGAGCCGACCTCCGCCGCGATCGAGTCGAGGGACTTCGCCATTTCGTGGATCGAGGCGTTCTGCGAGCCGATCGAGGAGGCGAGCTCGGTCTCGAGCCCGGAGAGGTCCTCGAAGTGGCCATCGCCCTCGCGCACGAGGGCGGACTGCTGGGCCGAGGCCCGATAGGCCTCCTCGGCCTTCGCCACGAGCTCGCCCACGGCGGCCGAGGATCCGTTCGCCGAGCGCTCGAGCTTTTCGCCCGAGCACCGCACGTCGTCTGAGAGCCCGCGCATCGCCGCGAACTCCTCCTCGCGGCGGTCGAGGATGCGGTTGAAGCGGTCGGTGATCTGGCCGAGCTCGTCGATTCCGCTTACCGGGAGCCTCCGTCCGAGCTCGGCCGGATGCTCGGCCATCTCCCGCATGCGCCGTCCCAGGCCGTCGAACTGCAGCTTGAGCTCGAAGGCCAGGAAGAGGAGGACGGCGAGGCAGAGGGGCAGGGCCGCTACGAGGAATACGAAGGACTTCCGGACCACGAGGTTCGACCCCTGCTCGAGGGCCCCTACCAGGGGGCTTTTGTACTGCTCGGCAAAATAGAAGTCCTCGAGCCACTGGTCGGGGATCTCGGCGGGCGAGCCGGAGCGGACATAGCTTCGGATCTCCTCGTCGTAGGCCTTGACCTTGTCCGCGAAGGCGTCGCTGGCCGCCATCATGCCGAGTATCGCCTCCGCCTTGGCCTCCTTGGTCGGGAGGGCGCGGAAGGCGTAACGCGTCATGGCGACGCCCGTGTCGTAATAGACCCGCGAGGGCCCGATCTGGGCGATCAGGACCATGTCGGCCACGGCGAGGAGGACGAGGGAGAGGCCGGCGACGACTATCTTGGCGCCGATGCCGAAGCCCTTGCCCTCCGAAAGCGACTCGACCCGGAGGGCGGCCCTGGCGCGCGCGAAGAGAAGCCCCTGCCCGAGGAGCTGCACGACGCTCGAGAGCACGAAGGGCGCGAGGAGGGCGAGGCATTCGCGCCAAAAGGGAAGCGTGAGGATCATGAGCGGCCTGCCCTCGTAGGCGCTGAAGCCCACGGCGAAGGCCAGGAAAGCGGCCCCGTTCTGCGACGTGACGCACATGAGCGACAGGCGGCGCTGCGCCTTGTCCATGGCCGCGGCTACTTCGGGGCCGGCGGCGCCGGACACCATCGAGTCGACGGCGCACGCCACCATCGAGTCGACGGCGCACGCCACCATCGAGTCGACGGCGCACGCCCTGCGGGCCGCCACGAAGGCGTAGGGCAGGAATACCAGGACGAAGAGGAGCGCGACGAGGGGCAGGACCGAGGTTACCGTTATGAAAGGCCCGTCGATGAGGGCGAGGGAGGCGATATAGAGGGCGGAGGCGGCGACGTTCGCGCCGATGGAAAGGCAGAAGAGTTTATTAGAAAATTTCATATATACCCCGGGTACTACGCGCGCTGTCGCACGTAACGCGAAATATGATCGACGCGGTCGGGCTGCCTGTCAAGCGGATATCGATCGGGGCTCGGGCCGACAGAGGGTCGCCCAGCCAGGGAAAAACCATTATGGCGTCGGATAGCGATCCATGTTATTTTCACGTGCGAGGGAAAAATGAAATATAGAGAAAGAATCCAGAATTACTACCACATGATAATCCAGCAGCGTGATGCCAAGGAAACCTATAAGCGCGAACGCTTCCTCATGCTTTTAAATGAGTTATTTCCCGAGGAGCACGAGGCAATAGAGCATTATGTCGAAGGCTCGGAGACTGGGATATTCGTACGTACAAAACTCGGGAAAGGAAGCATAGATGCTTATTATGGCAATCTAGTCATCGAATTTGAACGTGACCTCAGCGTGAAGGCGAAGTTCGCGGAGGGCGCTCGCCAAATACGCGAATACGTGTCCGGACTTTGGAACGAAGAAGGACGGAACAAGCGCGCCTATATTGGCATAGTCACCGATGGATTACGTTGGGTATGCTACCACCCGCGCACAACAAAGTCCGGCCGGGAACTGAATCCTACCGACATCGAGCTGTCAACCAAGGAAGACTTTACACTCTCCGACGCGACAGATTCGGACCTCGATGCCTTCTATTTGTTCCTCGATCGCCTCTTCTTCCGCGAGAACAGACTAAAGCCCTCTACCGAATCGTTCAAGAACGATTTTGGTCTTGAAAGTTCGCTGTGGGACGATGTACGAGATTCGCTCACGGAGATTTTTAACGTCAACTCCGAGGATCCTGAGATCAAGACTGCCTTCATTCAGTGGGGGAAGTACCTCGAGTACTAATACGGGTCGGTGGACGCGGGCAATGATCTGTTCATCAGGCATAGCTATCTTTCGGTGCTTGCCCGCTTTCTAGTCGCGACCGCGCTCTGGCCCGACGAGGCCAAGAACGGGGATTTCGCCTATATCAATGGTATCGTCACGGGGAACTACTTCAAGTCGAAGCGCATACAGAACCTCGCCGACGAGGACTTCTTTCACTGGGTAGGGGAGGAGACTGTTCTCGCCAGCCTCGAGGGCACCTGGCTCCGCGTGCTCAACCAGCTTAAAACCTACGATTACGCGCTTCTCGATGAAGATATCCTCAAAGGCGTCTATCAGGAGCTCGTCTATCGTACTGCCCTTTCAAAGCATGTTATCCCCTTCTATGTCGACGAGGAGTTACCCTACATCATTCTTCCGCTCATGCCGGGCAAAGATGAGGAAGGTCGCCCGGAGCCCATCCTCGCTGACGCTGCTGCGCTCAAGAAAGCAGGCTACCGCGGAGGAGCGGTTTGGTTCGCGAAGGCAGAAGAAGCTTGGGAGAAGAATCGAGGGGCGAAGTCCAGTAGGATGGACTTGGCGGAAAGATTGGATTACCAAAGACTCCTAAGAGCTCAGAGTAATTCTAGCAGATGGATTGTGCTTTATAATGCTTCAGGGACAAACCTCTCAGCAGCATCTGTTGATATGCATATTATTAATAGGTTCATTGTTGATCATAAGACATATTGGTATGCGACAGATACCAAAAATGAAGCATGCTATCTTCTTGGTATCTTAAATTCTGAAACAGTGAATGAAGTTATTAAACCTTTCCAAAGTGCCGGATCACAAGGCGAGCGCGACATTCATAAAGTCCCTCTCGAAATTCCTTTCTCACGCTTCGATCCGAAGAACGTCCTCCATGTCGAGATCGCGCAGCGCTCCGAGGAGACCGCGGCCCTTGTCGCAGGGGCGGCTAGGGCTCGAGCCCTCGAGGGCAGCCTGGCAAAGCGTCGCGCCACGGCGCGGGAAGTCGCCGCCCTGCCTCTAGCCCGCCTGGATGAGCTCGTAAAGAAACTCTTGGAGAGCTGAAAAGAATCCGCGTGCGCGGAACCCCTTGCCGTTTTTCGGCTGGGGTCATGCAAATAGAGCCTGAGCGCAGGAGTGGGGGGAGCGGAAGCCACCGCAGGAATCGCGCGATTTACGCGTTGCGCGATTCCGAGGAGGCTGCAGCGCGGGGGAGCCGCGGATTCCACGGTACCGTAACAAGCGCGGCCGCCTAACGCGCTATAATAATGTGAATGCGCGAATCGTCATCGCCATAAAGCAGGGGTGCCGGCGGAAAGGGATCACGCGACTCCGCAGCCCGTCTGGCCGCAAAGGCGAGGACCGGAGCGGGATTCCTTGCAGCCGGCAGGCCCCCTGCATTGAGGCAATAACGATTCGCGTATACGCGGGGAGCGCGGAGCGTTAGACGGCCGTGCTCCCCCTACTCCGCTATGTTCTCCCGCAGCCCGTCCAGGAACTTCTTCATCTCCTCCGAGTCCCTCTGCCTGATGATGTGCGTCAGGTAGGAGAGCTGCGAGTTGATCAGCTCCAGCTGCCGGATCGTAAAGGGATTGAACATGACTTCCGTGAGCAATCGGTCGTCCTCAGAGAGCAGTCCCTTCGCGATGATCATGTGGCGCTTGAAGTTGGTGCCGGGCGTGTCGATCTTCTTCATGCAGGAGGCGAAGACCATGGTCGAGGCGAAGGGCGTGCCCAGCGAGTAGGCGATCATCTTGTCGTGCCCCTCGAAGTCGAACTCGAAGATGCGGATGCCCAGCCTCGAGTAGAGCGCGCGGAAGAAGTCCTTGCCCCGCTGGTCCGACTCCGAGATGATCGCCGCGCTCTCGTCGTGGAGGTCGCGTATGTTGCTGAAGGTTGGCCCGAACATAGGGTGGCTCGAGACGAAGGGATGGCCGGAGCGGCGGTAGTAATCCGCGAGGCCCGTCTTGACCGATGCGATGTCCGAGAGGATGCAGCCCGAATCGATATAGGGCGCGAGGGCGTCGAATGCCTCGACCGTGAGGCCTAGGGGCACGCAGTTGATCACGAGCTCGGGG
>Ga0265330_10002202_pt1 | contig 10749 bp, 10 predicted proteins | sample 41919metaG_FD_202083 | JGI IMG/M metagenome (GOLD analysis project Ga0265330, IMG submission 202083) | Rhizosphere microbial communities from Carex aquatilis grown in University of Washington, Seatle, WA, United States - 4-19-19 metaG | ecosystem: Host-associated > Plants > Roots > Rhizosphere... | reverse complement strand
TTTCGAACACGACTGTGCATGGCCGGACATAAAAGGTTATACGGAGAACCTCGATACCAAGTTCCTGACGGCCTGCAAAGCTGAAAACCGGCTTGCCTGCGTTCAGCCGCCCGAGCCAAAGTGCTATTCTCTGACCCAGATGCACGGCCTGACGTTGCTTAAATCTGTCGCAGTGGCCATGCTCGTCTTGGCCAATGCCTTTTTTGTGGCTGCCGAGTTCGCGCTGGTTTCGATTCGCGAGACGCGGATTGAGCAGATGCTCGCCGCGCGGGTACCGGGGTCGCGTGCAGTGCGCTTGCTGCAGCGCCGTCTCGACGAGCTGCTGCCCGCCGTCCAGCTCGGCGTCACTCTCTGCTCTCTTGCGCTTGGTTGGCTCGGCGAGCCGCTGGCGGCCTCGCTGCTGTCGCCGCTGTTTTCAGGTCTGCCGCATGCCAGGGTCTACGGAAACTTCGCCGCCGTCACCATCGGTTTTGCGCTGATCACCTACTTCCACGTCGTTGTAGGAGAACTGGTGCCCAAGTCGCTGGCCCTCAGCCGGGCAGAGGCGCTCTCTGTGGCGGTGGCTCCGCCCATGCTCGCTTTCATGGCCCTCACCAAGCCCGCTGTCCGGCTTTTGAAAGGCTCGGCTGCTTTCGTGCTGCGCGGCTTTGACGTGCCGCTTTCAGAACGCGCTGTGGTGCATTCTTCAGATGAGCTGAAGTTGATTGCAACCGCAGCGCGACGCATGGGCCTGTTGCCCAAATTCCAGGAGACACTGATTCATCGCGCGCTGGAACTGGATGACGTACCGATTCGCGAGATCATGACCCCGCGGCAGAAAATATTTTCGCTGCCCTCAAACATGCGACTGGAAGAAGCAAGCGCAAAGGTGATTGCAAAGCACCGGTCCCGCGTTCCCGTCTATGACGAGACGCGCGGCCTTGAGCACATTATCGGCGTAGTTTACGCACGCGATCTTGCGCGGCTCATCTTCTTCCGCACGGCTTCGGACCGCGAGCAAAACCCATCGCAAGCAGCGGCGCAGGGCGTGGAGCATACACATCCGGGTACGCGCATTACCACACCTTTTGTTGAATTGCGCCTGCGCCAGATCATGCGCGACATCCTTGTAGTCCCGGAGACCAAGTCGGTGCTTGACCTGGTCCGCGATTTTCAAAAGAAGCGTCGCCACATGGCTGTGGTGGTGGACGAATACGGATCGGTCGTTGGCCTGGTAACTGCCGAAGACGCGATTGAGCAGTTCACCGGGGAACTCGAAGACGAGTTCGACTCACCGGCAGTTCCGGTGCTTTCAACGGCGTCGGGCGCTTTGCTGATGGACGGTGGCGTGAATTTGCGCGACCTTGAAACGCAGATGCAGTGGAGTCTCCCCCGCGATGGCGGTGTGGAAACGCTGGCTGGATTTGTGCTGGTGCGGCTTGCGCATTTGCCTACGGCTGGTGAGTCGACCACCTTTGAAGGCCGCCGCTACACGGTTGTTGAAATGGACGGCCGCCGCATTGCGAAGATCCGTGTTGAACCGCTTCAGGAAATAGCCACGCCCGCTGATTGAAATCAATCTCTCACGCGAAATTATTTTTTTCATCCGTCCTGATCTGGCGCGCGATCGGAGTGTTGTTCCACTTTGTGATAAGTCTGGCACCTCCGATGGTGACCCTGTGACTCGTGTCACGACCGCTTGTTCGGCCGGGCTTCTAAGATGGGAACCCGAAAGGCCCCTCTACTTGGTAGCCGCAGCAATTCTTAGGCGACCGCCGGCATCTGGGACCGGAACATTACATACGAGGTGAGAGCGATGGGATTCGTCCCGGTGATGTGGTCCGTTTGGGGTGCATTTGTTCTGCTATTTATCGTCGTCAAGATATTTACGGGACAGTTGACTCGCGATGAAGATAGCCAGGTATTTCTTGGCGAAGCAATGGAGCAGGAAAAATCGGCACAGGCAGCAATTGTGGCCAAGGTTAATAAAATTGAGCCATTGCGCAAGGCGACTCTGGCTCTGGTGGGAGTTGCGACGGTGTTTGTCGTTGGCTATTATCTGTTCGATATCTACAGGCAGTTCAGGCTGTAATTTATATGAGCAACAACTTCCTGACTCCCGGCGGTTGATTAGATCGCCGGGGCCAGGAAGACTATAGACTTTTTTCAACCAATCTTGCGGCTTTCCGAAGTGTTTTTATCGGATGATATTGAGCTGCACCATGATGTCGCGAATGTAGTAAATGACAACAACGACAGTCATGGCCACCGCCATCCACTTCAATACGCGCAGCGCAGGCTCTATTTTGTGAACTTTTGCCACGATCATTAACTGCGCGGTCCTTTCATGTTCGAAGGAGTCGTCGAGGAAGATCTGGTCGTCCTCATTCTTCTCCAGGCTCGAACGGTAGACGTGCAGTAACAGCATCGCAGCGACAATCACGCCCCACGCCGTCCACATGATCGGTACAAACGTCATAATCCACCTCCACTGTATTGCTGGGTCCCAGAACCGGCGAGTCCGTAGACTCGAAGCGCGGCCTCGTGGGTAGAGGGGCCTTTCGGTTCAACATAATAGCTCCGAAAAGGTGCTGCTGTATCGTTTTATTTTTTTGGTGACCCGAAAGAAAGGCTCCAGGCGTCGATTAGAAGTCACAAATGCATAGGCTTAGCGTGTTAACTGGTTGGGTTAATTCTGCGACCCTTAAGGGGCCAATCGCATCAAATCAAGTGGCAGGCAATGGATCAGGCTGGGTGAATTGGCTTGTATCCGCGCCCAATGAACGGTAAAGTAGAATTACGAATTCATCCCCGGGAGAGCACATGTCCACCGTAACCGCGGCACCACTGGAAACTGAAAAGAAGGCTCCTCTAATTCTGACCCCGTCAGCCATCGCGAAAGTTCGCGAGATCATGGCCACCCAGGATCCAATTCCGGCAGGCTTGCGCATTGGAGTTGTGGGCGGGGGCTGCTCAGGCTTCCAATACTCGATGGCCTTTGAAAACCAGAGCGGAATGATGGATAAAGTGTTCAGTTTTGATGATTTAAAAGTGTTTGTTGATGCGACTTCGCTGATGTACCTGAATGGATGCACGGTCGATTACGTTGAAACACTGGAAGCTGCCGGGTTCAAGTTCGAGAACCCACAGGTGAAATCCACTTGCGGTTGCGGCTCCTCCTTCAGCGTTTAAAAACGCCGTTACTGTTTGGTTCTCTCGCACAAAGAAAGACCCGCCTAGTCCAGGCGGGTCTTTTGCGTTTGGCCGTGAAAGCCCTTATTGCTGAGGCTGCGGTGTGGCGCCCGAGCCGGGAGCCGGGCTGGGGGTGGAACCGAACCCAGAACCAAAGCTGCTACCTGTGCTAGATCCAGTGCCTGAACTGCCGCCGAAGCTCGAACTGCCCACTGGCGTCGTCGTACTGCTGGCCGGTTGGCCCATGTTACCGCCAGCCTGAGTTTGCTTGTCGTTCAGCAAGTCGTAGACAAACTCCCACTCGTTGTAGTGTTGCTTCTTTTTCAGGATCAGGATCGAGGTTTGGGTGCTTGCAGGTGAGAAGCCGATAATGCCGGCGCCTCCGAATGTCTGTCCTGAAGACGAACCGAATGCGGAGGAACTATCGCTTGACCCATTGGCGCTGCTTGTCCCTGTTGTTCCGCTTGCTCCAGCTGCGCCGCTGGCTCCTGCCGAGCCGTTGGCTGTTGTCGTTCCCGCCGAGCCATTGCTGCCCGGTGTATTACCCGAACCGAAGATAGAGCTGCCGCCAAATGTGGAGCCGCCCAAAGAAGAGCCGGTTGTAGTACCTGTCGCAGACGAGCCGCCGAGGCCTCCACTACCGCTGGGGCCTACGCCTGCCAAGACCGAGCCTCCTGCAGAACCCGCGCCGGCGATCGGTTGGCCGAAGAAGCCCGTCGACTGCGTTTTTGCCTCGCCAAAGCGAATTGGCTTCCAATCATCTTTGCGGGTAACGGGATCGATGTACTTCTTGCGCAGAAAACGGATCTCGTTGGTGTTGACCAGTGCGTTGGCGTTGGGTGGATAGGCATGGAACTTGCGGTAATAAAGCTGTATAGCGCGCGTGTACTGCTTGCCGCGACGCATGGTTTCAACGTCGCGATCACGCTGAATCTCTTTGGCGGCCCGGGGTACGGCCACCGATAGCCAGATGGTGAATACAGCCAGCATGAACATGACCCAGACGAGGAGATAGCCCTCTTCAGAGCGGCGTTCGCGGCGGGCTGGAATTGTGTGCTTCATCAACCTCTCAGAACGCAGTCAACGGAATGGTCTGCGTGTTGTTGTACGCCAGATCGGTAATCTGCACGTTATTGGGATTGATGTTTCCGACGCGGTAGCGGTGGTTCACAATTTCGCCGGTCTTCGCCAGAAAGATGTCTTCGCCGTGCGTAAAGAAGGCCTGCAGCGATTTGTCGGGCCCTTGCGAATAGCCGAAATATTTCAGGTCGATGGACGGAGGACGCGGAGGCTGCGGAGGCACGTTCACCGACGGCTGTGGCCCAGTCATGCGAGCGCTCTTGAGCGGCTTTTCAATTGCTACCGGCACCGATTCGGCAGAGAAAATGTTGCGGCCTGTTCCTGCATAACGGACGTTTCCGCTCTGCTCAAGCTTTTCCATGTGCAGCGCCGGATCGATGCCTGCATTGGATAGCTTCTGTGCCTCAGGACCTTCCGCAGACGAACCAGAAGAAGTGGCCACGGAACGACTAGTGGATACCGGAGTAGCAACCGGGCGAATTGGCGTGGAAGGCGCGAAAAACATTTTGTACGCCTGGACGCCGCCGTAGACGATGATGAACGCGAACAGCACAACAACCAGGACAACCTGGCGCTTGTTCTCAGTTCCGAGAGGAATGGCCATGGCTATTCACCCCCTCTTCCGCCGGAAGGAGCAGCCTGCTCGGCCGTCTGCTGTATCGATGGCAATCCACTGGCGGCAGCGTCGGCGCGGCGCATCCACGTCGACAAGCTGAGCCGCAGATTCACCTGTCCGCCCTGTTGGCCGGCGAGGGCCATGGCGCGGATGAGGAAGAAGCTCTGATCGCGCTCCAGGCTGTTGATGAAGCGCATGACCTGTGGGTACTCGCCGCTGATGGTGGATTCGATTGCGATCTCGGTCAGATCAGGACCAGAGATTCCTTGCGCGTACTGCAGCCGGGTAATGCGCACGCCTGAAGCAACTTCAAGCTCGCCGATGCGGCCGGAGATAGTCGAGTAGTTGGGCGGAATGCGCTTGCTGTAAAACGACTGCATCTGTGCACGCGATTCTTCAACGCGCTTATCAAGGCCGCGCAGGGGAGCGGTTTGCAGGTCCATGGCCTTGAGCTGAATCTGCTTGGCGGCCATGGCCGTGTCGGCGTCAACACTGATTGCTCTCCAGTCGAGTGCGAGGCGCACACCAAGTCCAACAACCAGAAGCAACAGCGCGGCAAACGCAACGTAGTGCCATGTAAGCGGCGACTTAAGCCGTTCGTTCCATACAGGGGAGGCTGTTCCATTGCTCATCGCGGGCCTCCTGTTCCGGGGCCGGAGGAGACTAGCCGGCGAGTAGCACTTGAAGAAGGCGTTGCGCTTGCGGATTCGGCGGATTCGTGCTGGTTGTTAGCCATCTTCGATGCGGCTCTGGCTTCTTCCTGCGTGGGCGGATTGTATTCGGCCAGCAAGTCGAACGTGAACCGATTTGACTCGCTTACCGGCTCCATTCGCTGATTAGGCAGATTTGTGCTTTCGGAGTTTTCACCAATGATGCGAGGTTGCAGAAATCGTCGCGAATGCTCGAGATTGCGTACCAATTCAACAGAGCGATCGCGAGGACCCACGACGCGAAGGTGAAGCGTAATGTGGCCGTCCTTGGCGCGAACAGGCTCGAGTGTAGAAACCTGCACACCACGCGGCAGAACCGTTTCGAGGTTCTCCATGGCCAGCGTCCACGAGAATGCCTTTTCGTCAAAGAGCCGGTTCAGTGCGTCTGCCTGCTTGAGCAGCTGCGCATTGTCGGGCCGATCCATCAGGTTCTGATAATTTTGCCGTTCCTGCGTTACACTCGCAATCTGGGCGTCCAGGGCACGCTCGCGCTGGCGCGCTTGTTCGGCGCGATTGTGAACAGCGTGCAGGCCGAGCCCCAGAGCGAGGGCCACTAGCGCAAGAATGCCCATGCTGATACGCAGCCGTTTGATTGCCGGTCCAAGATCGGCAAAGGGGCGCGTTGCAAGATTGATTGCGATTCGCATGGCTTATTTAGCCCCCACCAAGGCGCCGGCAGCGCCTGCAATGCTTGCTTGACCAAGCGAGGTGATGGCTCCAGTGTCTGGCCGCGGAACAAGATCGACCACATTCAAATCCATACCACTGATCCACTTTTCAAAATCACGACTGTTATAAAAGCCTGCGTAGTGAATTTGCCGCGCCGGTGCACGAAGCGTGTCTTCGTAATAGGCTGCGGCCACCGCAATGCCACGCTGGATTTCCGCAAGCCGCTCATGAGGATCGTCAGGTAAATCGAGCGTGCGATGAAGCAGCAGGTCGCTACCGTTGGCGATGGAGGTGGTGAGCGCCAGAGGGCTCAGGTTCGCCATCAGCACAGCTTCCATGGAGTCAACCACCTCAAGCGCAGCAAGGCTGGAGGGCAGCACGGCGCCTGGCTCATATCCTGCTGCGCGCACCGCGCTTTCGTACTCAGCAAGCACTGGGCCGGGCAAAATCGCAGTGAGCAATCTAACGGCGGCCGCGCTTTGCGAGAGAACCTGGTAACTGATCCCGGCATGCTCCACATCAAAGGGAACCATCTTGCGCATGCGTAGTCGCAGCACAGGAAGAATCTCAGCGGGGCGGCTGGGAAGTGAATCAAAGTCGAGCATGAAAACGCGAACGGACGGATCAGGCAGCACTACGGTCACAGCGCGAGAACGCAGAGTCATTCCGCCAAGCGCGGAGCGAATGGCTGCTGAAACCACATCGGCGGAACGGATGTTTGACTCGGCGATGCCGGGAATAAGTGCACCGTGGGGCAGGGGAGCAAAGGCGAAGACGGGCTCGCTGCTGGATGCGTCCAATGATGCACCCAGAACCCCTTCAGCCGACAACTCGATTGCCGCAGGTGGCCGACCGCCGGATTGCGCGCCGATTTTTGTCTTGCTCAGGAGCGATTTCACTAGCGGGATGCCTCAATAAAGGTTACCTTGTTGATCTCTTTGAGCGTTGTAAGGCCTCGACGGACACGGTCGAGGGCTGACTCGCGAAGGAAGCTCATGCCTTCTTTCTGCGCCAGCTTGCGCACTTCAGAGGTCGGCTTCTTATCCAGAATGAGTTCACGGATTGGGTCAGTCAAATCCAGCAGTTCGTGAATGGCGGTTCGGCCACGATAACCTGTGCCGCCGCATTCCATGCAACCTGCTCCCTCGCGGAAGCCGAAATCGCGCCACTCCACTGGATCGAGCCCGCTGGTGATCAGGAGGTCATCGTCATAATGCACGGTGCGCCCGCAGTACTCGCAGATGGTGCGCACAAGCCGCTGCGCCAGAATGCAGTTGAGCGCGGAAACAAAGTTGTACGCCTCGACGCCCATGTTCAAAAAGCGGCCCAGCACATCGACCACGTTATTGGCATGGACGGTAGTAAAAACAAGATGGCCGGTGAGCGCAGAGTTGATGGCAATCTGCGCGGTTTCCTGATCGCGAATTTCGCCGACGAGGATTTTGTCGGGATCGTGGCGCAGAATGGAACGCAGACCGCGAGCAAAGGTGAGGCCTTTCTTCTCGTTGACCGGAATCTGTGTAATGCCGCGAATCTGATATTCGACCGGGTCCTCAATCGTGATGATCTTATCTTCGTCGCTTTTGATCTCATTCAGAGCCGCGTAAAGCGTTGTAGTTTTGCCCGAACCGGTTGGACCCGTAACCAGAACCATGCCGTAAGGCTCGCGAATGTAGCGGCGGAAGCGGCGCAGGTCCTCATCAGCAAAGCCAACGACATCAAGCGTGAGGTGCTTGAACTTCTCGCTCATCGATTCTTTGTCGAGCACGCGGAGCACGGCATTTTCGCCGTGAATGGTTGGCATGATCGAAACGCGGAAATCGATTAGTCGGCTTTTATAGCGAACGCGGAAACGCCCGTCCTGCGGAACGCGGCGCTCGGCAATATCGAGTTCGCTCATGATCTTGATGCGCGACAGGATTGTGGCGTGGTGTTCGCGCGCGATGGGCGCCATGGCTGCCTGCAGCACGCCATCGATGCGGTACTTGACCACCACCGAGTCGTCATTGGTTTCAATGTGAATGTCAGAAGCACGGCGCTCGAGCGCGGTAAAGATCGTAGTATCGACGAGCCGGATGATGGGGCTGATGTCTTCTTCGCTCGTCAGCTTCTCAATCGAAATATTTTCATCGGAGTTATCTTCGCCAGTCAGCACATCGAACGTGAGCCCTTCGCTGGCCTCGTCGAGCACGCGCTGCGATTGCTCTGTCTTCTTCAGCAGATCGGTGATCTGCGAGAGAGTGGCGACACGGGCAATGATTCGGTGACCAAGCAGTCCGGCAATCTCGTCCAGCACCATCAGGCGGGAAGGATCGCTGACGGCGATGATGAGCACGTCCTGCTGCTGTTCTATCGGCACGAAGTTATAGCGGAACATCAGTTCGACCGGGACGGTGCGCAACAGGTCGTGCTGAATTTTAAAATTTTTCAGGTCGACAAACTCGGCGTGATAGCGCAGCGCCAGCGCCTCAGCCTGGGTGCGTTCGTCGAAGCCATTCGAATTAGCGACCGGCGTAACCGGCAAAGTGACAATGTTTGAATCAGTCATGATGAAGACCTATCCTCCACTGACCTGGCCCAGTGAAAAGATGGGCAGGTAAAGCGAGATGAGGATGAATACGACGACCACGCCCATCACGATGAGTATGGCCGGCTCAATAAGTGCAAGGGCCGCAGTGAGTGCCGTGGCCACATCTTCTTCAAAGAATTCAGCAACGGAGTTGAGCATCTGCGGCAACGCGCCTGTTTGCTCGCCGACCTGGATCATTTCTGCAGCCAGGTTGGGAAACACGCCGGTGTTGATGAGCGAATCGGCGAGGCTCTTGCCTTCGCGCACTGTGCCGATGGAAGTGAAGATCGCTCTGGAAACGCGTCGCGACGAAATCGCGTGTGCCGCGGTCTCAAGCGAAGGCACCAGCGGCAGTCCGCCGGTAAGTAGAGTTGAGAGCGTGCGCGCGAACAGCGCCACCTGGTATTTGAGCCAGATGCCACCGAACACCGGCATCGCCACGCGAAAGCCGTCGACAAAATCGCGACCGCGTTCGGTAATCGCCAGTCGGTATGCGATGAGTGCAATCACGACCATACCCAGGGCCAGCCAAAGGATATTGTTGTGCAGCCACTTGCCCAGCGCCAGCAATCCGAGGGTCATGGCCGGAAGCTTCGAGCCCATCTGGTCATAAAGCACTGCGAACTGCGGCACCACGACGGTCAGCATGAAGATCATGAGGCTGATGACCAGCGTCATGAGCACGCAGGGATAGATAAGCGACGCAATCAGCTTCTTGCGGAACGTAAGCGACACCTTTTGGAAGTTGACGTAGCGCTCAAGAACTTCCTGCAGGTTGCCGGCGCGTTCACCTGCCAGCAACGTGGTGTTGTACATAACCGGGAAGCCGCCTTGCGCCTCGAATGCCGTGGAAAGGGATTCGCCGGTTTTCACGCGGTTCGCCACGTCATCAAGCTGCGCAGAGAATTGCGCGTTCTTCTGAATTTTGCCGAGCATCTCAAGCGAGCCGAGGATTGGCAGTCCTGCTTTGATCAAGGTAAGGAACTGCTGGTTGAAGATAAGGAAAGGCTCGAGCTTGACCTTGCGCTTTCTAAGCGCAAGTATGCCGCTGCGCGCGCGGATGGAGAACACGTGATAGCCGGCATGGGTAAAGCGGTGGCGTAGCTCTTCAGCTGTCGCCGCCGTCTGGACTTGCTCCAGAACGTGCCCGTGCTCATCGGCCAACTTGATAACAAACTCTGTCATATATCTGGTTGAGGCGGCGCGGGAAGCGCACCCGGTTCCTCAGCAAGTGCTCCAACTTAAGGGTATCAGTATCAACAGCAACTAGACGCGCGGAATGGCTCTATCGTTCGAAGCATTTACCGCTCTTTCAAAAGGGCTTTCGGGCGGCTTTTGGCAGGCGGTTTGAGGTATTTTGCCGGTCGCCCAGGTGGCAAACCTGGTTCAATCGGCGGGGCCTTTAACTGAAAGGCGGCTGCTAAATCGCTTAGATGACCTTGTATGCTGAATGGAATCGGGCGCGGCGGAAAGTCATCGAGCGCTCGGGACGAGGATTGGCATGAACGCAGGCCAGTGGAGTGGATGGACCGGTTTGGCAGTTAAGGGTTTTCTGCGCAAACGCGGCCGACTGCTTGCGGGCTTGTTTCTCCTGATCGTAATTGGCTACATCCTGGCGGTGAGCAGACGTTCTGTGCCAGTGGCGGCAGTGGTCGTTCCCTATCCCCACGATATTGCCCAGGTGAGCTTTGCGGTGGCCGGCGACGTAATTCCTCACCAGGCCGTTCGAGAAGCGGCCAACGCAGCGGGCGAGGGCCAGCAAGGCTGGGCGGGATTGTTCAGCGACGTGAGCGACGTCTTTCATAGCGCCGATTTCGGCTTCGTCAATATGGAAACGCCGGTGGCCCCGAATCACTCCAAGGGATCAAAACCGTTTATGTTTGACGCGCCGATCGCGCTGCCCGAGGCGCTAAAGGCAAGCGGCATTAAAATTG
>Ga0265330_10002201_pt1 | contig 10750 bp, 9 predicted proteins | sample 41919metaG_FD_202083 | JGI IMG/M metagenome (GOLD analysis project Ga0265330, IMG submission 202083) | Rhizosphere microbial communities from Carex aquatilis grown in University of Washington, Seatle, WA, United States - 4-19-19 metaG | ecosystem: Host-associated > Plants > Roots > Rhizosphere >... | reverse complement strand
GCTCTTCCCGGAGCGGTCTCGGCTTTTTGCCTTCTGCTGTGCGTGGCGACAGTACCAGGACTTTGCCCGCGTCTACAGTGAGCGCCTCGAGATCGATCGCCGCCGCGACGTGACCTGTGACCGAGAGGGCGAGGACTACATCGCGCAAGCCCAGGCAGCGGGACGTGGCGCCATCCTGGTCATGTCCCACTTCGGACGTTGGGAGATAGGCGCACGTCTGCTCGCTCGTCGGCAGGAAGGGTTGACCCTGGTGATGGGCGGACAAGCAGCCGGTGGCGCGCGGGCTGGTGTGGACCGCGATCTTCGCGGCGCGGGCGTGCGCGTGGTGACCATTCCCGACGGACAGGGCCAAGCCCTTGACATTCTCGAGGCGGTCCAGGTTCTGCGCCAGGGCGGCATGGTTTCGCTCGCGGCGGATCGCGCCTGGGGCGACGCCCGCGTGCTGCACTTGCCTTTCCTTGGCCAGACGGCGGCCGTGGCCGTCGCACCCTTCGCTCTCGCGCTGGCCAGCGGTGCTCCGCTGCTGGTCGTGTTCGCCCTGCGCATAGGCCGGCGACACTATCGCTTCGTGAGCGATCCGCCCGTCACGCTCACGGTTGCAAACCGACGCGAGCGGCAAGCAGTCCTCGAACGGGCCGGGGCCGCCTATTTGGAGCGGCTACACGCAGTCGTGAAAGCCCATCCCGAGCAATGGCAGAATTTTGGCGAGTTCCTTCGGAAAACGAAGTAATCAGCATGGCTGGGTCCGCGCAATTGACGGGTCAAGGTCGCGCGTGGTAGTCGGGGCGTTTCTGGCAGTATCGAAAATGGACTACAAAACCGCCAACGGCGTCATCGTCGAGTACCTCTCGCAGCGTTTCGGGGTGGCCCTGGAGAAGATCACGCCCGAGTCGAAGTTGTTTGACGATCTGGGGCTGGATAGCATCGACGCGCTCGACATGCTGGCGCTGCTCGACAATCAGTACCGCATCAAGGTCAACGAGGAGCAGGCACGGCGCATTCGCACGGTCAAGGACGCCGTCGAGTACGTGCTGGCGAACCTGCCGGAGGACCCAAAGCCAACGTGATGGCCGAGACGCGGCCGACGCTTGAATTCCGTCGGGGCGACGTTCTGGTTGCGCATGCGGTGGTGTCGCCTGCGGCAGTGTGGTTTCAGGGCCATTTTCCAGGCGCACCCCTGCTTCCCGGGGTGGGTCTCTTGGCTTTGGTGGAGGAGGCCCTGACCCGCTTTTGGGCCGACGCGGGCAAGCCGCCGGTGGAGATTCGCAGTTTTCGGCGTGTGAGGTTCCGCCAACCTATCGGGCCTGGCGCAAACCTTCGCATTCGTGCGCGTCGGGTAGAAGATGGGCATTTTCGCTTTTCGGTCGAGGCCGGTGGGCTTCCCGCGTGCACCGGGGAATGCGAAGTGGGCGAGCCCGCGCTGGCGGACGCCGGTGATCGGCTTGCCGACGGGGCCCTTTCGCCGTGGTCGATGCGCAGCGGATCCGGCGATTCTGTCTTTTGCTTGGACGGCACACCGTTCACTGCGGTGGCCGCGCGTGCGTCGGATTTTTGCCAGCTCGGGGCGTCTTGCCTGTGCGTGGCCTCCGGGGATCGGGTCGACGTGGCAGCGGCCGTGCTTGCAGCCATGGCTGGCAAGATCGAGGTGGTGTTCCCGCCGGCGCTGACACGCGAATCCTTGGCGGCCACGTATGCCGCCCGCCCCTTTTCGCACTGGCTGGGTCCGGAAGACTGGCAGTCTCATCTGGCCGGTCTTGCGTGCACTCGCGTCGGGGAAGCCGCTCGGGCGTTGAGTGGGATGACCTTTGCGGTGGCTGACATCGACGTCGCGCGCATATTCCTGCAGACGGGAGGCACGACGGGCCAACCGCGGCTATGGGCCAAGACCGCACGCAACCTGTTGGGCGAGGTGGCGGCGCACATACGGGCCCTGCAAGTCGAGCCGAGTGACCACATCTTGGCCACGGTTCCCCCTCACCACATTTATGGCCTGCTGTTCTCGGTCCTGCTGCCCTTGTATTCCGGGGCGACAGTTGAGCGGGTTTCACCATTTTTCCCCGGCGAGATCGCGGAACGCATCGACAAGACCTCGGCAACCATCTTGGTCAGCACACCAGCTCACCTCAGGGCCTTGGCGGCCGTGCCGCTGCCTCGGCACCAGCTGCGACTGGTGCTTTCGTCCGGCGCACCCCTGCTGGCTGCCGATGCTTCCCGCTTTTTCGCCCAGACGGGACACTGGCCTCTCGAAATCTATGGCTCCACCGAAACCGGGGGCATTGCTGTGCGACGACAGGACGTGCCCGAGTCGACCTGGGCGCCACTGCCAGGCGTGGACGGCCGCCTGGATGGAGAGCTGCTCGCGGTGCGATCGGCCCATGTGTCAGCCGATGCGCCACGCGACGCGGACGGCTTTTTCCGCACAGCGGATCGGGCCCGAATCCATCCCGACGGAAGTTTTGACCTGCTTGGGCGCGACGATGGCGTCGTCAAGGTGGGAGGCCAGCGGGTAATCTTGCCTGAAATCGAGAAAGCCTTGGTTGCGCTGGCCGAAGTCCAGGGGGCGGTGGCTTTGGCGGTGCCCTCGCAATTGGGCCGTGGTCAAGAGATCGTGGCACTGGTGGCGTCGAAACGCCCGGCCGATGAGATTCTGCGAGAAGTGCGCGGGCAGTTGTCGTCGCCGTCGTGGCCACGCCGGTTGCGCTGTGTCGACGCGATTCCAACCACCCCCACGGGCAAGCGCGATCGGATCGCCATTCTGCAATTACTGGACGCAGCTGCCCGCGAAAACGCGGATCGCTAGCAAGGGGTGGGGGACTTGTCCGACGGATCGCTACGCCAACGCTTGCGGCGCACGCGCCTGGTGCAGAAGGCGCTTGCAGAACCTGTCGATCCGCAATTGCTAAGGCGGCCATCCGCGCGCATTGTGGCTGGCCTGCTCCTGATCGGCGTGAGCTACGTCATCTGCTGGCCTGCCATCACAGCCCTCGGCGCTATCGCCGCTTGGCTTCGGCAGCCCAAGCTCCTGCTGGGCGGGCCTGTGCTCTACGGGCTATCGTGGGTCGTGTTCGCGACTGGTCTTGCGCTGGTCGGCAGCAAGGCTTTGCGTTCTGGCCGCGGGTTCGGCTTGCTGCTTGTGCGGCGCTTGGCCGAACGCTACCTGTCAGATTAGCCTGGTTGGGAAGTGTCAGCTTCTCACCGCAAGGGACGACGACTCGAGATACACGAGCAGCAATGGCCAATCGTCGGAGCACTGGCCGCAAAATTGCATTGGGTCGGACTGGCCTGCTGGCTGGTCAACAAGGGATCTTTCATGAACCTCAAATGGACGCTTCCATCAACGGTTGTGCTCTCTCTGGTTCCCGCGGCGCAAATCCATGTCGCAGTGGTGCCGGTCCGGGGAGTGAATCTCAGGGAGGCGAGTGCGAAGCCATCGGCTTTCTCTTCGCGGATGCGTTCGTCCGCGACAGTCAAGTCGTGGTCGCGTCGCCGCGTGAGACCAGGCGGTGACACCATGGCGTTGGCAGCGGCCCATCTGGCGCATGTCTTGATCTTGCGGCAGCCTACCCCCGAAAAGGAAAGGATCACCTCATGAGACTCACTTGGATTGTCCTGCCCGTTTTCGCCTTTGTTTCGTCGGCTGAGGCCCAACCCGCGCTGATCGCGGTCATGCCAGCGCAAGGGGTGAATCTCACCGAGGGGCAATGCGACGCCATCGGCGTTATCTTCGCCAATGCCTTTGCCCGCGAGGCCAATGTCACGGTCGCATCGCCTATGGAAACCAGAAACGTGATCCAGCATGCGAAGACCGCGCAAGCCGCCGCGGCACAATTGGGGGCGGTCGAATACATTGAGCTTCGGGCCGTTCAACTTAGTTCCAGGGTCATTCTCACGGGAATTCGCTACGATAAGGCAGGCAAGGAGCTGTTCCGGGCAGAAATTTCTGCGTGGAACTTGGATGACATGGAACTGGCAAGCACCCGGCTGGCACGCGCCTTGGCTTGGCGGCAGCCGATCTCCAACCTGGAACCCTACAATGCGGCGGGCGCAAACTGGGAGGCTCCACCTCTCCCAGCTCCAGCCCCTAGCTCGACGATTTCACCGAATGCGTTCGGTCTCAAGTCAGGGTTCATCATACCGGCAGCTTTGTACTCTCACAGGTACATTTCTCCAATGCTGTCGCTGCAATTCGATGGCCGGATGGGAACCCGGGACTACTTTATCGAATTTGGCGCCGGAGTGGTCGTGTCAACCGACAGCCAATACAGCAACAATACGATGCGAATCAATGGGGTCTTTGCCGAGCTCGGCGGAAGCTACTATTTGTCGAAGGGAAGTATTGCGCCGTACATCGGTGGCGGTGTTTCCCCGCGGATCCTGAATTCCAGCGTCTACCACGATTACACATCCGACTACTCGTACATCAACAGCAACGATAGCACCGGTGCCCGTTGCGCCTTCTATGGCCAAATCGGAGTCACATTCACTCGTGATTCTCGCTCCCGGGTCTACTCCGAATTCCGAGTCTCCCAGAACGTTATCGGCATCACAGATGACTACTCGACCTCGGAGGGAACCGGCACGCACACCTACTACCCGACGGAATTCGCGTTGCAGGTTGGCATCGGCTGGTAGCTGCCGGCCGCGATTCTTGCCCGCGTCGCCTTTGGCTCGGGGGTAGACTGCGCGGGATGCGCCTTTCCCCCGCCCCCGTCATCCTCACTGTTTGGGTTGCGCTTGGCTGCGGGCGCGCCGTTTCCCAAACCGGCGCGGCTTCCCTGACGACAGAATTCGACCCCGAGGCAATCAGCGGGCTGCCGGGCTACCGGGCCGGCCTGATCAGCGAGTCCATTTTCGACGGCCAGTCCTTTGTCATGGAGGCCGGCCCCAGCGATGCACCGACCGTGGTGCTGGTGCACGGACTGGGCACAAGCGGCGCGCGCGACTTCTACCCCGTGTTGCCAGCGCTGGGGGCGCAACACCACGTGGTGACCTTCGACCTACCGGGATTCGGACGTTCGACCCAGGGTCACGAACTCTACTCGCCCGAACGCTATGTGGAGTTCATCCACGCCGTGGTGGGGGCCCGTTGCAAAGGGCCGTTCAATCTGGTGGGGCATTCCATGGGAGGGGCGCTGTCTGTGCTGTATGCGGCCCGATTCCCCTCGGACGTCAACCGGTTGATCGTGATCGACGCGGCGGGAATCCTCCACCGAAAAGCCTTTGCCAATTTTGCCATCTCGGCCGGGTTGGAAAATGCACTGGCCTTCTTGGGCTCAGCCCGAAAAGAGGCGGCCAAGGTGGCGACAGATGCGGCGTCGGAGTCACTGCAACTGCTGCCCGACGCGCCGGACATGCAAATGTTGCTTGAGAACGACCTGCTTCGGATCACGGTCCTCGGTAGCGCCGAACGAATTGCAGCGCTCGCCCTCATCCTCGAAGACTTCGGTCCGATGCTTGAGAAGGTGCGGTCCCCCACCTGGATTCTCTGGGGCCGCAACGATTCGGTGGCGTCGCTGCGCACCGGCGTGGTGTTGCAGGCGCGGCTGCCCCATGCGCAAATCCATATTCTGGAAAGATCGGGCCACACGCCCATGCTGTCAGAGCCCGGCGCGGTGTCGCAGTGGCTGCTGAAATGCTTGGACACCCCGACTGACCAGCTTGCGGTTGCACCCGCACCTGCGCCGCTGGCGCCGACGGCCCGGGCGGGCCGCTGCGAGAATGAGAGCGGCATGCGCTTCAGCGGGGACTACTCCCAGATCGAGATTGCTGGGTGCCAGCAGGTTCAGCTGAAAGACGTCCGGGCTGGGGCTATTCGCGTGCGCCAGTCGGACGTCATTGTCGAGAACACTCAGGTCAGCGCTGGCGACACCGCCCTGCAGGTGGTTGGCTCGCAGGTGGAGATCACGGCTTGTGATCTGAGCGGAAACGTCGCCCTCGACAGCAGGGACAGCCAGGTGGACTTGGCCGGAGTCAACCTACAGGGGCGGCGTGCGGGGATCCATGTCTCCGGCGCTTCACGGATGCTCTTCTCGGTCAGCAGGGTGGACAGTCCGGTTGGCCATCGCTACCTTCACGACATGTTGGAACTGAAAACAGGGACGGAGCTATGAACACCGAGCAGCCCATCCTGAAGCAGGCACCCACGCTGTGCGCGGTGGCGCTTGCCGCCAGTCTGGCCTTTTCGGGCGGGCCAGTTCTTGCAGCGGGAAACCAGCCGGCGCGCCTGCGTGTCGCGGTGGCGTTGGTCGACGAAGTGGTTCAAAGCCTGCTCCCCGTCATCCTGGCCGAGCTGCCCGGAAGGGCGGACCCAGGCCATCCCGCAACCATCCTGACCGAGATGAGGTATTGCGGGGTGAGCGAAAAGGGCGCAGGGCGTTTTCGAGCCGTGCTTCGGCAAGGAGGCACGGGAGTCGGCGCGCCGGTCTTTCTTCCAGGTCGCGACGTATGCCGGCCCAGTCTGAATGATTTGGCGAAGCGCGCAGAACCTAAGATTGCCGAGGGTGTCGCCATTGCAGATCTGGAAGCCACCTGGAAATCCTGGGAATTGAAAGTGGTGCTACTGCGCTCGATCGTGCTGGGATCGCCCAGGTCCGGGCGGATACCGGAACTTGAAGCCAGCCGCGTTCTGTGGACTGTGACCACGTCGGATCTGCGAATCGCCAGCATCGGGGGTGAACCGATCCTGGTTCATGGCGCGCCTTGGTTCGCGCCCGCCACCATCGAGATCGCGGTGTTTCTCGGCGAGCGGGCTTCCGCGACGCCTGTGCCCGCCGGGCGAAAGGGCGTCACGGCCCTGGCTGGCGAGGCGAACCTTGCTGCGGATGTGCCGCTTTCATTCGTCAACCAGGCCTTGCGGCAGCTGACGGCACCGCAGCCGCTGGCGATTCCCGTGGATAGCGACACTGTCGACCTGGACAAGTTGTCGGCGACGCAGGAAGGGACTGGGTTGACCATTCGCGGAGACGCATCCCCTCGCTCGATGCGTGAAACCGTGCACGTGACCGTGTTTGTGGATGGCGAGGACTTGCGGGTCAGCTCGGTGCGTGCGGAAGGGCAGGGCGACGACTGCGCCGGGCTTGGGGCGGTGGCGCGGATGGCTTGCAATCTGCGCGGCAGCGCCCGCGGTGTGGTCGCGGAAGCCTTGGGTGCAGCTCTGACCCAACGTTTTCAGGGTCAGCTGGTGCGCGAACTGGCGGGCCAGCAGGCGTTTCGTTTTGCCGTGGGCGGCCAGACGCTCGAAGTGCGAGGGGATTGGCTGCACCTGGGCTTCGGCACAGGCAGTCTGTCAGGCCTGGCGCGCGTTGGGACCGGTGGCAGCGGGAACGAGCACGATTCGACAAGGTGAGCAGGAAGTCTCGCCCTACCGGTCGGGCGTGCTGGCGGCGAGGTCGTTTGCCTTCTGCCTCTGGATCATGCGCACATAAGTGCTGCTGGCGGCAGCGCACACGGCCTGCAGGTCGGTGACCGGGCCATCGGGAAGCGGTCCCCCGTCGCTGGCATGGACGTAGACCAGATTGAGAACGCGGCCTTTCACCTGGATGGGGACGACGAACACTTCGGACGGTTGATCGCAGTGCAGGTATTTCCAGATTTGGCGCTGCAGTCGCTTGCCCTCGGCAGGGGGACGCCCCCGGAAAGGTGAACAATGGTCGTAGGCGAGTTCAAAACACGACGGCATCGAGATGGGGAACGCGATGGTCTCGATGGCGGCTTCTGGGACACCGGGGGCAAAGCCGCGCCAAACCCGCGCCTGGCCGTCGCGCAATGTGAGGAACATGCCGCAGCCGAATGTGCCGCGCATGAAAGCCACCACGATGTCGGCCAATTGTTCGCGTTGGGTTGCAGCGGTGAGGAGTCGAATCGCCTCCTCCAGGGAGGGGGCTGGGACTCGTTCCCGGGGCTGCGTCGGCCCAGGCGGCTGAATCACCTGCGGCGCCGTGGACAGACGGGGCGCCTCGGCGACCGCAAGCGCTTGTTCCGGCGCTGGGGAACGCGGCACCGTCGCGTCCTTGGGTGAGACGGAAGGCGCGGCGGGTGGACGTGGTGTGGGCGTTCTTGGCGCGATTGCCCACTCGACCACCGCGGGCGGAATGGCGTGAGCGGGCATGCTCGCCGGTTTGCCGGCTTTCAATTTCACATCCAGGCCGTACAGTCTTTTGATATTGCGGGCAATCACGATCTCGCCCGCGACCAGCGGTTCGACACGAGCGCCCAGGGCAAAGGACAGATCGTCGATCGTCGGCACGTCGAGCGGTGTGGCCAGCACCGTGACGACTTGCCTAATCCCACTGGGCGCTCCCGCCACTGGCACGGCCAGGTAGCGTGCGGCCAGATTGCCTTTCAGCAGGCCGACGACGGCAGGATCGGCGTGCGAGAAATGGTGTTCGAGCGCCGCAGGCACCCCCATCTGTCGGCTCAAGGCTTGCGAAAGCTGGTCAGTCCCTATGAAGCCCAACTCGACCAGATGCGTACCCAATCTTCCGCCGGCCAGTTGCTGCGCGCGCAAGCCAGCTTCGAGTTGCGCAGGCGTGATTTGCCCGAGATCGATGAGAATTGCCCCCAGTTTCATGCTACCTCGTCCCTCGGCCGGCGGCCTTCACCCATCATCGGCGGAAACCTCTGATTCCCGTAGCGGGCGTGCGACTGCGTCGGAGATTCAGGCCTGATAGATTCCCAACCCGTGAAGAAGCCTCTTCTGCCCGAGTCAGCGCCTGTGATTCCCGCCCGGCGGATTCCGCTGGCGGATCTTGCGGAGCTGCTGCATGCCGCGTACGGGCCGCAGGGTTGGTGGCCCTTGCTTGAGCACCGGGGCAGCAACCCGACCCTGACCGGGCGGCTGACCGGGTACCATCCGGGCGACTATTCTTTTCCCCGCACCGAGGCGCAGCGTTTTGAGATCTGTTGCGGCGCGATTCTCACGCAAAACACCGCCTGGCCCAATGTGGAAAGGGCACTGCAGTCGCTCGCCGACCAGGGCCTGCTGGCGTCGCGGGCGATTCTCGCGGCCGACGAGGATCGTCTGCAACAGGCGATTCGTCCCTCCGGGTACTTTCGCGCCAAGGCACGCAAACTGCGCAGCTTCTGCGAATTCCAGCTTCGCCTGGCCGGCCGCTCGCCGTCGCGCGAAGAACTCTTGCAGGTCTGGGGCGTGGGACCCGAGACCGCAGACAGCATCCTGCTTTACGCCTACGCGCAGACCGAAATGGTGATCGACGCCTACACGATCAGGATCCTGCGCCACCATGGCTACCAGCGTGTGCAACCAAGCTACGCCACGGCCAAGAGCTACTGCGAACGGAATCTGCCGCGCTCACTCGCTGGCTATCAGGAGTTTCACGCACTCATGGTCGAGCACGCCAAACGCCTGCGCGCGGCCGGGCTGGCCGCCTCTCGAAAACCAGGACCTGGTTGATCGATCCGGTCCTGGGAGAGGCAGCCCGGCCCGCTCTGTCTACTTCGCCAGGGCCTGTTCCAGCGCCACGGCCACAGCCACGCTGGCGCCGACCATGGGGTTGTTGCCCATACCAAGGAAGCCCATCATCTCTACGTGCGCGGGCACGGAAGATGAACCGGCGAACTGGGCGTCGCTGTGCATGCGGCCCATGGTGTCGGTCATGCCGTAGGAAGCAGGACCCGCCGCCATGTTGTCCGGGTGCAAGGTGCGACCCGTTCCACCGCCGCTGGCCACCGAGAAGTACTTCTTGCCCTGCTCCTGGCATTCCTTCTTGTACGTGCCGGCCACGGGATGCTGAAAGCGCGTGGGATTGGTGGAGTTCCCGGTGATGGACACGTCCACGCCCTCGTGGTGATTGATGGCCACGCCTTCGCGCACGTCATCGGCGCCGTAGCAGCGCACTTTGGCCTTCTCACCCTTCGAGTAAGCAATCTCGCGCACGATGTTCAGCTTGCTGGAGGCGTAGTCGAACTGAGTCTGCACGTAGGTGAAACCGTTCACGCGGCTGATGATCTGGGCCGCGTCCTTGCCCAGGCCGTTGAGGATTACGCGCAGGGGCTGCTTGCGGGCCTTGTTGGCGCTGCGAGCGAGGCCGATGGCACCCTCGGCGGCGGCGAAGGATTCGTGGCCGGCCAGGAAGGCGAAGCACTTGGTCTCTTCCTTGAGCAGCATCGAGGCCAGGTTGCCATGACCGATGCCCACCTTGCGATCGTCTGCTACCGAGCCAGGAATGCAGAAGGCCTGCATGCCTTCGCCCAAGGAGCAGGCGATGTCCACGGCCTTTTTCTGGCCCTTCTTGATGGCGATGGCGGCACCCAGAATGTAGGCCCAGCAGACGTTCTCGAAAGCGATGGTCTGGATTTCCTTCACGATCTTGTAGACGTCGACGCCCTTGGCATCGCTGAGCTTCTTCGCCTCTTCCAGGGAAGCGATGCCGTACTTGGCCAGCACCGGGGTGATCTGTCCGATTCTGCGTTCATAGGATTCAAAGAGAGCCATGGTGCATATCTCCTACTGGTGCCGGGGGTTGATGGTTTTGGCGGCTTCGTCGAAGCGGCCGTACTTCGAGGTGGCCTTCTTCAAAGCCTCCCCAGCTTCCACACCCTTTTGGATGGATTCCATCATCTTGCCCAGGTGGACGAATTCGTATCCGATGACCTCGTCGTGATCGTCGAGCGCGAGACGGGTCACATAGCCTTCGGCCATTTCCAGGTAGCGCACGCCCTTGGCCACGGTGCCGTACATGGTGCCGACCTGGCTGCGCAAGCCCTTGCCCAAATCCTCAAGGCCGGCGCC
>Ga0265330_10002200_pt1 | contig 10750 bp, 8 predicted proteins | sample 41919metaG_FD_202083 | JGI IMG/M metagenome (GOLD analysis project Ga0265330, IMG submission 202083) | Rhizosphere microbial communities from Carex aquatilis grown in University of Washington, Seatle, WA, United States - 4-19-19 metaG | ecosystem: Host-associated > Plants > Roots > Rhizosphere >... | reverse complement strand
AGCTTCTGGAGTTGGCGAAAAAATGGGAAGCGAAGGTGGTGACCAACGACTTCAACCTGAATAAAGTGGCCCACTTGCATCACGTTGAAGTGCTGAACATCAACGACCTGGCCAATGCTCTGAAGCCAGTTGTGCTGCCCGGCGAGCGCATGAGCGTTCTGATTCTGAAAGAAGGCAAGGAGTACAACCAGGGGGTGGGCTACCTGGACGACGGCACCATGGTGGTGGTGGATCACGCCAGGAAGCTGATCGGTCGGTCGGTCGGGATTTCGGTTACCAGCGTGCTGCAAACTGCCAGCGGCAAAATGATTTTCGGCAAGATGGACGAGAACGGCAAACCGATGGTCGAAGCATGATGAAAAGCAAAGTGCAGGTTTTCACGATCGTCGCGGACAGGCCAGCCGCTTGCACGTGCCCCAAGCGAGAATGCGAACGGCACGGCGACTGCCAGCGATGCAGGGACTACCATCTCCGCTCGAAGCGGCAACGCTCGCCCTATTGCGAACGCAAGCCGGGTTGGTTCAAGCGCATGTTTGGCGCGCGGGCAATTGACCCGCGCAACGCGACTTAAAGCGGCCCCCGCAGCTATTATTCGGGCAGAACGATCTGCCCGTTCACCTGGAGAGGCCCGTTCACGGTGGCAGCGCCGGTGTCAGGCTGACCGCCGCCAATTGAGACTATGTATTTGCCTTGCGGGATGACGATGTCTCCTGCGTCCGTCACCATGCTCATGTTCCTGGGATCGAGTTGAAACTCCACGTTCTGGCTTCCACCTGCGTCCAAATGAACGCGCTGAAAACCTCTCAGCGCGCGAAGAGGGGCGCCGGGAACATCTGGGAATCTGAGGTAAAGCTGCACGACTTCATCTCCGGCAAGTTTTCCGGTGTTTGTGACGGTAACCGACGCATGGAGCGGTGCCCCGGCGTTGATGGGACCATCGGGCAAAGAGAGGTTACTGTAGCTGAAAGTCGTGTAGCTCAGACCGTATCCGAACCGGTAAAGTGGTTCTCCTTTGAAGTAGCGGTAGGTCCGCCCTTCCATTGCGTAGTTCTCAAAATTCGGAAGCTGGTCAGTGCTTTTGTAGAAGGTGACCGGCAGACGACCGGCAGGGTTGTTTTTGCCGCTCAGCGTTTGAGCTACGGCTGTGCCCCCCTCCTCGCCTGAGTACCAGGCTTCAACAACCGCATTCGCGTGTTCGTTGATCCAGTTGACGGCAAGAGCGCTTCCGTTCATGAGCACGACAACGAGAGGCTTGCCAGTGGCAGCCAACCCCTCGACCAGGTTTTCTTCCGGCGCGGGCATATCGATACTCGTGCGATCCCCACCCAGGAATCCCGGTTCGGTGACCGGCATCTCTTCGCCTTCGAGTTCGCTGGTGATTCCCACAACTGCAATCACGACATCGGCATTCTTTGCTGCCGCAAGGGCCTCAGGCGACGCCACGTCGCTGGCCTTCGTCCAGATGAGCTGCGCGTGAGGTTGAACGTTGTTATAGCCATAGGTAACACTCAGCGCAGCCTTTTGCCCTTTTTCCAGGTGGACTCGCCCGAGCTTGGCCTGGTTGGCTTCGCGCGAGAACAGCATTGCGACCTGCTTGTCGTTGACAGTGACCCGCGCAAATCCCTGGCCGCGCACTCCGATCAGGTAGTCGCCGGAGTCCGGCGCGGTCAGAAATCCGGTCCAATGCACACTCACCGATTTCTTCCCCGCTGCTTCCGTGGGCAAGTTGCTCGAGTCCAGGTTAATATTCATCTCCACACGCGAAACCAGCGCGGGACCACTCGGTTGGCTTTGCCGGAATCCCATAGATTCGCTGTAATCGGCCTTCAGCCCCGCCTTACCATCGGGGGTTGTCAGCGCGTTGTCGGGCACCGCACTTCCATCGCTGGCCAGGAACTGCGTTCCAGCAACATATGTGATCGAGGCGTTCGGGAATTCCGCACGGAGCCCGTCCAGCACCGAGACCGAATGCGTCGGCGTGCCGCTGTAATTGCCGAGCAACACCCGGGTTTGATCAGCGAGGGGCCCGATCACCGCGATCTTCCTGACCCCTGGCTTGAGCGGGAGGGTGCCGTCGTTCTTCAGAAGCACCATCGATTCATTCGCAAGCTTGAGCGCCAGCGCGCGGTGCTCAGGGCTGTCAAGTTCCTTCTCGTCGATCTTGGAGTATGGGTCAGACTCAGGAGGATCGAACATACCCAGTTTTACCCGCGCCGTGAAGAGGCGCACCAGCGCTGTGTCGATTACGCTCTCGGGAAGATAACCCTGCTGAACGGCATCGACGTATGCCTTGTAATGGGAATCGTCCTTTGCTGTGGGCCCGGCGCCAAAACATTCATTGTCCATGCCGCGCAAAACAGAGATTGCCGATGCCTGCGCCTGCGTGGGGCGGTAGCGATGGCCGCTAAAGATATCGGTAACCGCCCCGCAGTCTGAGACAACATATCCCCGAAAATCCCAATTCTTGCGCAGCTGATCCTGAAGAAGAAATTCGTTTGCGCACGCCGGCTGACCATTAATGGCGTTGTAGGCGCACATCACCGATCCTGCTTTGCCTTCGGTGACGGCCGCGCGAAACGCCGGCGTGTAGGTGTCGAGCTCGTCGTGCCGGTTTACATCCACATCGGCAAAGTGACGAGTCGGCTCCGGTCCGCTATGGACGGCGTAGTGCTTCGGAGTTGCGATCACGAGATAATGGCTCGGATCGTCGCCCTGCATTCCACTGACGAAAGCTACGCCCATACGGGCGGTGAGAAACGGATCCTCGCCGTAGGTTTCCTGTCCGCGGCCCCAGCGTGGATCGCGAAAGATGTTCAGGTTGGGCGCCCAGAAGTCGAGCCCTCCCATAATGCCGTCGTGCCCGGCCTTCACGTCCTGGAGATGCTTGATGCGTCCTTCAATGCCGATATCGTGCGCCATCGTATGAACCGACTGAACATCGAACGTGGCGGCAAGTCCAATGGGCTCAGGGAACTCCGTCACACCCTGATCGATCACCCCGTGCAGAGCCTCACTCCACCAGTTGTAGGCGGGAATATTGAGTCGCGGGATCGCTTGCGCATCGTTCACCAGCTGAGATGCCTTTTCATGCAGGGTCATCCGGTGTACCAGATCCGCGGCCCGTTGCTCCGGCGGCAAGTTGGGATTCATGTAAGGCAGGCTGGAGCTATCTTGCGCAGCGGCCGCGCAGCTGATCAGGGCGATGAAGCCCACCAACGCAGCCAGAGTAAGTTTCCCTGAAATCTTCATTGAGTCCCTCTTGATCGGCAATTTGAATTCTCGATCGAATCCATCGGTTTAGGTGGCGAAGGCCGATTTTGGCCGACATCCTTTATACGGAAGTGCGCTCAAACCCTGCAAGCCATTCGCCTTGGCCGTACCTCATTCAACGTTCCCGCGTTTGCGAATCGCGGACCAGGCGGCGACTGGCGCGGGGCGGTTTGCTTCTCCTGGGTAACCGGAAAATCCACCCTCTACTTTGTATCACTAGAATACGTTTTCTCAGCCGTCTCATGCGGTGCGTTTCAGAGCTGTCGAATCTCGTCTCACTCAATTCGCAAGCGGGCGGTGAGGCGACGCTTTGTTTCGGGCCATTCCGACTCAAGAATGGAATAGCGCCAGGAATTGCGCGCGGTGAAATCCGAAGCTATCCTGTGCGCGCGAAGCTCGCCTTCGAACTTGCCTCCGATGCGCTCGATAGCCGCCTGCGAACGCTTGTTGCGCGCGTCAGTGTGCAGGCAGACGCGAAGCATCTGCCACACCTCAAAGGCGTGCGTGAGCATCAGCAGCTTGGCTTCAGTGTTTGCGGCAGTGCGAACGGCCTTGTGCGCGAGCCACGTGTAACCGATTTCGCAAACGTCGGGATCGCTGCGGTTGTAGCGCGGATGACTCGAAGGCCAGTCCCAGCGGGCAATATCGAAAAAACGGGTCGAGCCGATGACAACTCCATCGGCAATGCGAATGGTGGCGAAGGCCAGCGCGGTACCAGCCTCGCGCAATGCGAGCGCTGTGTCAATATAGCGAAGCACGGCGTCGCGACCGATGGGCACGGCGCTCCATTCGTAAAGAGTGGGATCACCCGAAGATGCATCGACGAGGCCGTCCGCGTGGGCCGGCGACAGCGGCTCAAGGCGAATGTGGCTGCCGGCAAGAACTGGGGTGTCGAGGGTCATGCTTTTTGGAGTCGCGTGTTTCTGAGGGCACGGCGCTAAACCAGATGCAGCGAATCCCAGGTTCAGTACTTGGTCACCTTGGGGTCGATCTGATCGGCCCACGCGAGGATTCCGCCAGCCAGATTCTTCACGTCGGGATAGCCCTGCGAGGCCAGGAACTCAGCAATGCGCTGGCTGCGGGCGCCGGAGCGGCACTGCACAACGATTTCGCGATTGCGGTCGATCTCGGCCAGCCGCCGCGGTACTTCATTCTGCGGAATGAGTGTGCCGCCAATGTTGGCGATCTGGTACTCGTAGGGTTCGCGGACGTCGAGGATCATGAGATCGTCGCCGGCGTCGAGGCGCCGTTTAAGCTCCTGCACTGTGATTTGCGGAATGCCGTTGTTCAAGGTTTTCTCCTGACTGGATTCGGGCGCAAGGCCGCAGAACTGCTGGTAATCGATAAGCTCGGTGACCGTCGGATTCTCGCCGCATACCGGGCACTCGGGGTTCTTTTTCAATTTGAGCTCGCGGAAGCGCATGGCAAGCGCGTCGACGAGCAAGAGGCGCCCGATCAACGGCTCGCCTTTAGATAAGACAAGTTTGATGACCTCGGTAGCTTGAATGATTCCGACCAGGCCGGGCAGGATGCCGAGCACTCCGCCCTCGGCACAGTTCGGCACCGTGCCGGGCGGGGGCGGCTCTGGATAGAGGCAGCGGTAACAGGGCCCTTCTCGCGTGGCAAAAACGCTCGCCTGGCCTTCGAAGCGAAACACAGATCCATAGACATTGGGCTTGCCAAGAAGGACACATGTGTCGTTGACCAGGTAGCGCGTGGGGAAATTGTCGGTTCCGTCGGCGACGATGTCGTAGTCCTTCAGGATGTCGAGGGCGTTGGCGCCGTTCAGCATCGTCTCGTGCTTGATCACCTTCACGCCCGGATTGATGGCGGTGAGCTTTTCCTCGGCGGAGTCGAGCTTCCGGCGGCCGATGTCGTTTGTGGTGTGGATGATCTGGCGCTGGAGGTTGCTCGCGTCCACGACATCGAAGTCGACAATACCGAGGGTTCCGATTCCAGCCGCGGCCAGATAGAGTGCAAGCGGCGAGCCAAGTCCGCCTGCGCCGACGCACAAAACGCGAGCAGCTTTGAGCTTCTGCTGGCCCTCCATCCCAACCTCAGGCAGGGTGAGATGCCGGGCGTAGCGCGAGAGTTCAGCGCTGGTCAGCTCGGGCGTTTGAGTTGGAGAAGTGGCGGCGACCATGGCGCGGAATCTCCGGACACTCCAAGTGTACCGGCTGGCCGCTGCTGGCCGCTCTGCGACCGGCAGCTCTCAGTTTTTCCCGGAGAGCCGCCGGCGCGAGGCGTTCGGTTGAAGGGTTATTGTGCGGGTTTTGCAGCAGGTTTCGCGGCAGGCTTTGCGGCAGCCGCGCCATGTTTCGGCTTCCAGAAATCCGGAGCGGCCTTCACCCACTCATCCATCGGATAGCTCTGAGCTGGGTTGATGGAGAATAACTCCGAATCGGAGCTTGCGATGCAGTCCGCTTCAAGTTCACGAAGCTTCTTCAGACCGTCTTCGCCGAGGGCATCGCGGAATTGCTTATCCTCCGCAAAGCCGGTGTCGATTTCGGAAAGTGACTTGTCGGCGCTGAACGCAACATACTCATCGTCGCCGCCGTACGCGAGGTCATAGGTGGCCCAGTGCGCGCTGGTCCCGCCCTTCTTGTTCGCTTCGATGACCAGACTGACCATCTCGTGCCACTCTTTGCCTTTGCCGGGCTTGACATGGAACGACGTGATCTCGAAGTCGCGGGCCTGCGCAATGTCGACATCGGGACGATAGCTCAGGTCGTCATCGAGCGCGAAGATGAATTGGTCGCTCGAGTCGAGCAGGTCGCCGTCGGCCTGGGTGTCCTTGTCCAGCTCCGCGGAGAGGGCCGCGTCCTTTTCGAAGGCCTTGTTGTCGTTTTCCATCGCCACAAAGGACTCATAGCCAATAAGGTAGAGGGCGCGCGATTTGCCGGAGAGTGAATTCAGAGCGATGTAGTGGGTGGGCCACTTGGCGGCGGCCATGTCTGCCACGAATTTGCTTTCGGACTTGTCGTGAAGCGAGCCGCCTTTTCCTGGCTTGAGAAACTCGCGGTCGATTAAGAGAACCTTGGGCGGATGATGCATTTCCTGGGCTGCGGCGAACAGACTTCCACCGGCCGCGAGGGACAGCGCGAACAGAGCGGGACGCATGATTTTCATGTATTGAGAATCCTCCTTGATTGGCTCGGAGTTTCTTGGCGATGGGGGAAGGGGAACGGGAAGCGCAAGCTCTCCAGGGCAAAGCGATTATGAGGCCCGAAACCGGGCGGTGTAAAGAAGTTTTTGATTTTCGTTGGGTTGGGGATAGATGGAACTCATTCAGCGGAGGAGAATCAGGTGTGCAGAGCGCTGAATCAGGCGGGGCTTGCATCCGTGCTGGCTTCGTCGACCTGAATGGTTTGCGGAACGAAGTGTTTGTCTTCTTCAGCGGTTCCGGCAAGCAAAAACGCGTTGGTGCCCGCAGCTTTGCCTTTTGCCACTTCGGTGATGACGTAAACGCAGCCGAGCCAGTGGGCTTCTTCGAGATCCGTTGCGGACCAGCGCGCGGGTTGACCGGGGTGTGAGTGATAAAAGCCGGCGATCTCCAGGCCGCGGCTGCGAGCTTCGCGCGCGATCTTGACCAGCTCGGCAGGGGCGATCTCATAGCGATCACGCCGTGATTCCGCGCGGATGTTTGCGGCTCTCACCAGCGATTCCACCTGCCAGCCGCCAGCGATATGTTGACCCAGGAGCGCCCCGCAGCACTCATCCGGAAAGGCTTCTTCACCGTGCGCACGAAGTTCGCGGTAGACCGACTGCGGCAGACGCAGGTGGCTCATGCGGTCTCCATCGGCGCTGACGCGGAGCGGGCTCCAGAATGTGACGTGCATTCGGCCATGAAGAATACGCTCCGCAACGCGGGTGCGTGTGAAGGAACTTACAGGAAATCTCCGGACTCATCCGGTATTCTTCCAGTGTAGGCAACAGTTATGAAAAAGCGCTCCCCAAATCCCAATTTCGATCAAACGCTGGAATTGTTGCGCGCACATTCCTTCGACGTGGCTCCGCATCCTGGCGTGACTGGAGGCGTGGTGGTGAGCAAGCACGGAGTGGGGGCGGTTCTTGTGCCGCCGCGCCACGCGGATGATCCGGAAGACGCGCCGGCAGCCTATGCCATCCGTCCTGGGATTCTGGTAAAGGGAGAGGTGGGGCGTCTTCTGGACCGTGGCTACCAGAAGTTCATTAAAACCTCCCAATACGAATTACCGGCGACGGCAAATCAATTGCAGGCAATCCACACATTCAGCGAGGAGCTGACGCAACTCATCGGCGCCATCAGCCTGTACAACGAGTCGCTGGGGACGACCAGCGATGTGTATCGTTACGATCGCCTGATGGGCCGCGAAGCCGCGGACGCCGAGCCATGGGATGAGGCATCGGTTCATGCGCCTGAGTTGACCGAAGGGTCGTAACCGACGGGCATCGACCTCCGCTGAACGTTTTGAGCGGAGCACGGCATGGGCGGGTGGAAAAACGAGCACGGGTTAGCGGCCCGGGAAACAGAACGCCGTTCCGATCCGCGTTACTCCGTCGACGAAGAGTCCGTTGTTCTGTTTGTTGGCTATGGTGCCCCGGTTCAAGCGCGTCTCGTCGATTTGAGCCAGGAAGGTTGCCGCATCCGCACCAGGGAGCCTGTCACCGCGCGCTCCCGCCTCCCGGTAGAAGTCTTCTTCAAAGTCAACGGAGTGTCCTTCCGTTTTCGCGGCATGCTGCAGTGGACCGACGGCAACAACCTTCTCGGTATCCGCTTTGTGAATGTGATTCCGCAGCGCATGGTGGAGTTGGCCCATGTGATTTGCACGATGGAGGAAACGTCGGAGGCCCGAGGCGAGGCATTGAATATGCTGGTCGCAGCGCAAGGGTCTCCGCAGCCGCCCGCTCCCACGGAGCCGGTACCGCAATCTCCGCGAAAGCCCATGGGGCGCGAACGCCGCCAGCAATCCCGTCACGAGGTCGACACCACTGCGACGATCCTGCTCGTGAATGTCGGATCCACGCTGCGGGGCCGCATTCTTGACCTGAGCCTGGCTGGTTGCCGCATCCGTACCGACGAACACTTTCCGGTGGGCATCTACACGCGCGTGGAGATCGAGTTCCGGTACCAGGGACTGCCATTTCGGCTGGGAGGCGTGATCCAGGCTATCCATGACCGCGACACGGTGGGGATCCGCTTCCTCGATTTGAGCCAACGCAAGCGAGAGCAGGTATTGGAGCTGATCGGCGAAATTGAGCAGCTGCGCAAGACGCAACCTGTTGCAACCGAAGGCCGCGCTTGACGGCGAAGCGTGCCCTTCAGGCCTGACCGGGTGAACTGCGGCTCCGTTGGCAAGTGCGCGGGGCGCAAACTATTGAGCGGGATCGACCTCAATGTAATCGAGCGCCGCCGGGTCGCTCGCGTCGGGCGCACCTTCTAGGCGGAGCACATCGCCTGGTTTCAAATCGAAGCCTCGCCCGTCGGGACCGCGCGCGGTGAATCGCGTTGAGTTGTCGCCGTTGGGCTGGCGCGACGGCAGCTTGGCATCGGCGGCCCACGAGACGATCTCGGTTCCATTGATTCCGAGTGTGAAGTGCGCCACGCCGCCTTGCAGATCGAAGTACGCGACGGCAACGTCGAAACGGCCCGGTTTGCCGGAGTAGGTCCATTCGGCGGCGCAGGTCTTTTGCGCCGAGTTTGGCTTGCACGAAACTGCCTTGCCGCCAGAAGCGTCTTCCCACGGCGTGACATCGATGATTTTGTATCCCGCCAGGCGCGCATCTTCGGCTTCCATGCGGCCCGGATAGTGACCAGCGCGGCCCAGCGCATCGGGAACGCCGGTCTCCTTCAGGAAGTACTGCACGATCGCATCGCGCCAGACGATGGCGTGACCGGCCTGGTACTCGAGCCATGCGCGCTCGTCTTCGTAGAGTTGCGGGTCGATCTTGCCCTTCAGCGTGGCCCACTCATCGTCGAGCCGCGCCGCTTCTTCCGCGCCTTTGTAGTGGCTATCGTAAACATACTGAATGATGGTCTTGCCCGTGTGCAATTTGTAGGTCCACGACATGTGGTGGAAGAAGAGAAGCTCATCTTCTGGAGTCGTGGCGGCGGACTCGTACATTTTGGCCAATGCAGGCGGGTATTGGCCGGCATAGCCCGTTCCCGTCGCGACGCTTCGATCCATCCCAATACCTTTGGCATCGTCGCGGTGCCACTGTCCCCAGCCGTTGCGCTCGCTCGCCTCGATGTTCGGTCCGTAGTGGCTGCCGGTGATGTCAGTGAGGGTTTGCGTGCCCAGGAATCCCGTGTAGTCGATATATGTCGGCCATGACTGCATCAGCATCTTGTCGACAGTCGCAACCACCTGCGGGTCGGTGCTGATGGTTTGCTTTGTCCACTCCGCGGCGATCTGCACTGCGCTTAAATTGGGATTCCACGCGAGCCGCCCGAAAGCATAAAGATTGGCCATGGCCATTGGCGCACCCAGCCAGTGATCGCGCCCCACACAGGAGATGCCGATCACGCCTCCAAGCGATCGGTCGAAGGACTTTCCTTCAATGATCTCTTTCACGGGAGTCGAGCGATTTTCAGCGTGCAGATCGAAGTCGAGCTTCTCTTTCCATAACGGCGCCAGATACACGAGGTGGCGTTGCTCGCCGAGATACTCCTGCGTGATCTGCAATTCCATGGCTACGTTCGTTTTGTGCAGGCCGGCGAAGAGCGGCGATACAGGCTCTTCGGCCTGAAAGTCGATGGGGCCGTACTTGATCTGGACAATCACGTTCGGCGCGAACTGGCCGTCGAGCGGATGAAAAATATCGTAGGCGGCACGCGCGCGATCGGCTTTCATGTCGTTGTAGTCGAGATGATTGTTGTAGACGAACGCGCGATAGAGTACCACGCCACCATGCGGCGCAAGCGCGTTGGCCAGAACATTTGCCGCATCGGCCGGGCTGCGGCCATAGCTGGCGGGACCCGGCTGCCCCTCTGAATCAGCCTTCACTGTGACGCCGGCAAGATCGGGAATCTGCTGGTAGATTTCATTTACCTTCGCGGCCCACCAGGCTTTCACGGCGGGGTCGAGGGGATCGAAGGTCTTGAGGCCACCGATCTTTTGCGGGCTGGCGATATCGACACTGATGGCGAGTCGCACGCCCCAGGGACGCATGGCATCGGCGATCCTTGCCAGGCCTTTAATCATATCCGGCTCGAGGAACGGCGCAGCGTCGTTCACGTTGTTCACATTGCAGCCATTGATGCCGACCGAAGCGAGCAGCCGCGCATAGGCGGTGGCTTCGCTCAGATCTTCGCGGACTTTGCCGCCCTCGAAGAAGATCGACCGGCCATCGTAGCCGCGAGTGACTGTGCCATCGGCATTGTCCCACTCATCGACCCAGCGGATGGGCATGGCGGGGGATTCAATTACGTCGAGATGAAAGAGGTCTTCTCCCGTTGCAATGCGGCGCAGCAGATCGAACACGCCAAAGAGCGCGCCGT
>Ga0265330_10002198_pt1 | contig 10755 bp, 11 predicted proteins | sample 41919metaG_FD_202083 | JGI IMG/M metagenome (GOLD analysis project Ga0265330, IMG submission 202083) | Rhizosphere microbial communities from Carex aquatilis grown in University of Washington, Seatle, WA, United States - 4-19-19 metaG | ecosystem: Host-associated > Plants > Roots > Rhizosphere... | reverse complement strand
GCTGTGCGAGCGCTACGGCGGCGGCGGTCACCCAGCGGTGGGCGCAATTTCACTGCCCAAGGGTGAGGTCGGACGGGCGCGCCAGATCGCGGCCGAGCTGGTTGCGATTCTGAAGAGCTAGGCCATACGGGGCGTTTTGCTCGCTTCTGCCTCAGGATACGGCGATCATCATCGATGCGCCTGGCCCCGAGGCAGTCGCGGCCGGGGCGGCGCTGGCCGAACGATTCGATCCGGTATTCATTTTCGACAACTGGCCACACATGAGCAGCGTGGTGCCATCGCACCTCACACTGGCGGCAGCGCTGTACTTTGCTCCTTTGTTGGAAGACCTCAAGCACTCCGGCCCGCGTCCCCCGGTCTTTGTTCTCGACAGCAATCGCTTGGCTCCTTACATCGATGCGGCGGATGACTTCGACAATCGCTACATCGTCGAACTGCCTGACGCGCAGGCCTTCGGGCGGCTGGGAATTCGCTATCTTCTTTACGTCACGGGTCGCGCGCGCGCGATCGAGCTCGACGATCTCAACTCCGAATTCGTCGCTCTGGCCGACAGTGGAATCGACATCAGGCTGCTGGCACTCGATGATTTTCAACGCGGCGACGGCGAGCAGGTGTGTGGCGGGCAAGACAACCAGCCCTTCTTGTTCGGCGGCAATGAAGAGACCGACGAACAATTCTGGATCTGGTACGCGCCACTGGCGATCGCGGGTGAGCCACCCAATCCGCCGCCCTGGCTGTGGCCGCGCGCCCATTATCGCCCGACCCATCGGCCCACTTTCCTGGGCGGTCCGGCGCCCACAGCGGGCGGCGGCGGACCGGGTCACGGGCATGGATGGCCCCATCCCGGTTGGGGTGGTGGTCGCAGCGGCTCACTCGGGCGCTCGCATTCCTCCGCCAGCTCGTAGTCGGTAGCCAAGGCGGCAAGCAACTTGCCAGGGAGGTGCCGACCTCGGACACTCTCGGTGCGACTTGTTCGACACGCCGAAGCCGGGGCTGGTACAGTCCAGAAGATGCTGAAGAGCAAGGAGGAACGCGAATGCCCGGACGAAGGGACGCGCAAGTCTAGTGCAGCGCTCGCAGCCATCCAATGGTTGCCGGTGCTGCTCCCGATCCTGGCGGGTATCGTGATCTTCGCGTGTCTCGCGGCTGTGGTCGCGCGGCTGGTGTCTCCGTCTGAGCCCACGCCGCAACTGGCCGCTGCACTGTGGGTTGATCCCGCTGCGCTCAACCCGGAACCACTCGAGCGCAATCTCTACCTAGCCGCGATGCTGTTTTTTCCAGCTTTCTTCTTGGCGTGGTTCTGCGTGGGCCGGCGATCCGGGAGATTCAATTGGCCACTCTGGGCTGGCTACGCCGCGTGCGGTGCCATTGCGCTTGTGGTTGTTGCGGCCAACAGTGGCGACGGTTTCTTCTATTGGACACTCAACGCTTGCGCCAACAGCAGGGGCTATTTCCTGGCGGTTGCTCTGCTTGCGCTGGCAGCGGCGCTGGTGGGCAAGCACAAGTGGACCGCAAGGCTCCGGACGGGGCTGGGAATTGCCGTGCCCATAGTCTTCTGCGCGGGAATCTGTGCGGCCGGGGTATTTGGTCGCGACGACGCCTACGTCTGGTATCCAGACGGCCATTTCGATGTCCCGTTCTTTTCGGTTGTGCGCTCCTATCTCGGCGATCCCCTGGTTTCCAAGTGCGGCAATCAATACGGGCTCTATCCTTTGTTCTTGCTGCCGCTCTTTCGACTGGTCGGCCTCACTGTGACCAGCTACTCCGCGACCATGTCGCTCTTGGTGGTGGTCTACCTGCTCTGTTTGTGGGTGGTGTGCCGGTACGCAATGGGGAACCGCTGGCTTTCGCTTGGAATCTGGGCCAGCGCGGTCACGTTCAGCCTTCTCGCTGTCAAGCCTCTCACCCACGAAATTATGGCACGTGCTTTGGGAAGCTTCTTTTGGGATCCGTATTTTCAGTTCGCTCCCATTCGGACGCTGTTTCCTGGGTTTGCGATGGCGCTCACCGTGCTCCGGCTGCGTTCTCGCCACTTGGCCTGGGTTTGGATCGGGCATGTGGTTCTCGCCGTCGGTGTCCTGTGGAACTTCGAAACGGGGGCCGTGGCTTGGCTGGCGTGGATGCTGTTTCTCTCCTATCAAGAGGCCATGTCAGCCGCCAGCTCGCGCCAGCGAGTGGGGATGATCGGACGACGCTGGCTTTCTGGCGTCGGCGTCCTGGCCGCCGTGTTGATGGGGTCGAGCGCCGCCTACCGCGCGCAGGTGCATGCTTGGCCTCAATGGAATCTGCTTTTCGACTACCAGCAGATATTCTACCTGAGCGGCTTCAACATGCTGCCCATGCCGCTCTTGCACCCATGGAATCTGGCCGCGCTGGCCTACTTGCTCGGCCTGGCCTACTCCTTTTCGGCCCTGTTTCGTAGCCGAAAGGATGCCAGTGAGCCTGCTCTCGTCTTCTTCCTTTCCGTGCTTGGCATTGGTGTCTTCTCCTACTACCAGGGAAGAAGCCACCCCAGTGTGTTTCCGGCCGTCACCGCCCCGGCCTGGATACTCTTCGGCCTCTTCGTCGACAGGCACCTGCACCTATTTCGGAACCGGGTTCCCGCAGCCCTCCTGGTTGCCTTGCTCGGCTCCTGGACCCTGACGGGGATCGCGGCCGGCCAATACTTCTGGCCTGAAGCCAAGAAGCGCTGGAAGACCGTGTGGCAAGACGTCCCCGCGAAGTCAGAAGACATCGCCTACTTGCGCGCCAAGACGGGTGAGGCGAGGCCGCTTGTCCTCTCACTCACCTCCTCGGTGTACTATCTCGCGGCCGCCAAGCCTCCGGAGTTCTGCCCCTGCATGGGCGAACTGTTCCTGAGCAGGGACTACCTCCGGCTCATGGATGCGCTCAAACACACCGCCGGTCCTGTCTTCATCGACAGCGCGTTCATTAAGACCATTCAGCGAGCGCCGTGGCTGCGACCGCTCGACGAGTTTCTGCAGACCAGCTTCTCCGGCGCGGAACCCAGCCCATCGAAGCAACTCTTTCTCCTGATTCGCAGACCGCGCTCTCAGTAGGAACCGGCTACAGTCCGGTGGAACCGATGGTCAAGGAACAGCCGGGATTGCTTGAGCAGGTTGCAGCCGAGAGTTGGCCGCAGGGGGTTGGTGTCCCCGTGCAACTCGTCACCGGGGGCAGCGAGCAGCCGGGGTTGTTCGCGCAGTTTGCGGGCGAAAGCTGGCTGCAGGGTGTGGCGATGCCACCGCAGCTTGTCGACCCCCAGGTGCAGCCGTTGCCTGTGCACGCGGACTCGGTCGAGAGGCTCGCGCAGGGTGTGGGCGTGCCGACACAGAGGCCGGTGGAGGAGTCGTAACTGCAGCCAGCAATCATTGAACAGTAGGAAGAAGGATAGGAGTCCAACAGGGAGCATGAGGAAAGGGATGTCCCCGTACAGCCGGTCGAACTCAATGAGGTACAGCCAGGGCACTGAGTGCAGTCAGAAACGTAGTAGCTGGAACTGCACGACGAGCAGGAGTAGGCCGTCCCCGTGCAGATTCCAGCAGCGGGCGCGGAACACCCGGGGCACGAGCAGCCTCTCGAGGCGCAACTCGCACAGGAATAGGGAGTTCCGGTGCAGGTCGGGCCGGCCGTGAAGACTTGCGGGAAAATGTCCTGTGAAGCGACCTTCATCATCGCAGACTTGCAGCAGATCTGGCCAGGGCACTCGGTGTCCTCGGTACAAGTCTTCTCGCAACTTGAGGAGCAAAGGCCGTTGCAGCAAAGCAGGGCCGAGCTCGAAGTGCAATTCGAGGACGTGGTGCAGGTCTGGGGGCAGGCCTCGTACTTCGGGTTCAGGCACAGACCAGATACGTTCAGACTGGGCTCGACACTGCGCACGGACGTGCAGCAGATCTCGCCAGAAGTCGTGTCACACTCGGAACTGGTCGAGCAGGAATGGGGACACTGCGAAGGGGGCAAACAGATGGACTGGTTGTAGATGCCGCAGCAAACGTTACCGGCGGCGCAGTCGTTGTCGATCTGACAGAGATGGAGGCTATAGCCAGAGCTGGCGGAAACACAATACTGCTGGCTGACGGCGAGGCTTACCCGCGCACAAGACATACCCTTGGTCGTGTCGCATTGTGCGTCCGTGGTGCACAATCGCGGGCAACTCGCAGCGGCCATGCAGCTCTTGCCGATGGGCGAAAGATCGCAACACAACTGGCCTGTCGACATGTCGCAGTCTTGGTCGCTCTTGCAGTCCTTTTCGCACGTGCTGGAGCAGATGCCCGTGCCGGAGGGAAGAGTGGGCAATCCACCGGCACCTCCTGCGCCGGCACCTCCTGCGCCGCCGTTGCTGGGTCCGCCGCTACCACATGAAAGCACACCCACTAGGGAAGCCACCAAGGCGATACATTGCCAGACCTGCCGCTTATCCATTTTACTGCTCCTTTTTCGCGCCGTCGATGAGACGTCGGACCGCAAAACGGCTTGGAGCCGTTTCGGGGGCCGATGGTCGCGCAGGAGCATCGTCTCGTCAACTGTTTTCGCGCGGCGTGTCGCGCGGCGAGCCAGAGGTGGCAGCGAGATCCGTCGTTCCCTCACGTTGTGTCGCGCCCGCGCCCGTGAGTCCAGGCCCGGAGCGCAGACGGGTCTGGTTGGCGTCCGACTGTGCATCCTATAACTTCACCGCGAGGATGGCATTTTCCGCGCTGTCCGAGATCAACAGCTCCCCGGCCGGGCCCAGTGCCAGCCCCCAGGGCTCGCTGAGCCCTGCCGGGAGCGGCCCAAGGACGACGCCCATGCGGTCAGGTGAGCCAACCACGGTGGTGACGGTTTGTGTACGGACGACGATCTTGCGAATCGCGTGGTTGTAGTTGTCCGCGACGAAGAGGTTGCCTGCCCCGTCACTCACAATGCCTTGCAGATAGTCGAATCGGGCAGCAGTTCCAGTCCCGTCGTTGCTACCCCATTCTTCCCCAGCGAATGTCGTGACCTCGCCCGTCGCCATCACGACCTTCCGGAATGTGGAGCCGTCCGCAACGAAGAGGTTGCCTGCTCCATCGATCGTGATACCCGTCGGCCCGTTGAATCGCGCGTCAGCCCCTATCCCATCTCTGCTTCCCCACTCTTTCGGTGAACCAGCGAGGGTTGTGACCTCGCCTGTCGCGATCACAACCTTCCGGATTGTGAAGCCGTCCGTGACGTAGAGGTTACCTGCCCCGTCGCTCGCAAAACCGTCTGGCCCGGTGGTCGCGCAGCAGCCCCAGTCCCGTCGCTGCTTCCATATTGTCCCGGCGAACCGGCAAGTGTCGTGACCTCACTTGTCGCGATCACAACCTTTCGGACCGTGTTATTGATGTCCGCGACGAAGAGGTTGCCTGCCCCGTCGCTCGCAATGGGACCTGGATAATCGAATCGGGCAGCAGCACCTATCCCGTCACTGCTTCCCTCCTGTCCAGGTGAACCGGCAAGTGTCGTGACCTCGCCCGTCGCGATGATGACCTTTCGGATCGTGTGATTGACCAAGTCCGCGACGAAGAGGTTGCCGGCCCCGTCGCTCGCAATACCTCGCGGACCGTAGAATCGTGCAGCAGCCCCAGTCCCATCGCTGCTTGCCTGGTGTTCTGGTGAACCAGCGAATGTCGTAACCCCGCCGGTTGCGATGACGACCTTCCGGATCGCGTTGTTGCCGGTGTCCACGACGAAGAGCTTGCCTGTCCCGTCGCTCGCAATTCCCTGCGGATCGTCGAATCGCGCAGCAACCCCTGTCCCGTCGCTGCTTCCCGAATATCCCGGCGAACCAGCGAGTGTCGCAACTTCGCCTGTCGCAATGGTGACCTTCCGGATCGTGTAGTTGTACTTGTCCGCGACGAAGAGGTTGCCCGCCCCATCGCTCGCCATACCGTCCAGCCACTCGAATCGCGCAGCAGTCCCAGTCCCGTCGGTGTTTCCGGTCTGTCCCGGCGAACCGGCGAGTGTCGTGATTTCGCCTGTCGCGATCACAACCTTCCGGATCGTGAGGCCGTCCGCGACGAAGAGGTGGCCTGCCCCGTCACTCGCCATATCACTCGGATTCTCGAAGCGTGCAGCGTCCCCAATCCCGTCAGTGTTTCCGGCCTGTTCCGGTGAACCAGCGAGCGTTGTGACCTCGCCTGTCGCGATCACGACCTTCGTTAATGAGTTAATGAACAGCAGAACCTCTGGCTCCGAGAGTGTTGGCGTCCCTTCAAAAATTGCCGGGGTTTGATGACGAAGTTCTGATTCGAGCCGCTGGCTCCGTCGAGAAAGCGAAGTTCCTTTGTTGGGCTCGCGAGGGGCAACCATCGTGAAAGTGCCGCCAACCCGGCGCTGCGGCGCGTTAGCCAGGCCGGGCCGCACTCTTCTTTGCCCGAAACTTCACATCGGGCAAACATTCAAAGTCCGCATCCTGCGTCCACAACGTCGCTTCAGTCTGCCGCGCAATTGCTAGAACGACGCTGTCGGCAAGGGCCAACTTCGTGTCGGTTCCAATCTTTGCGGCAATTAGCGCCAAGGCGGAATCAAGGTCTACGATCCGCCCTTGTTGCATCACTGCCACCGCTTGAAGTGCGGGGCCCTCACCACGTTGCTGGCATACCCGTTTGAATACTTCCAGCAGGCAAATCGAAGGAACTACCAAGTCATCGGTAGCTTCGATCGCCGCCGCAAAGAATCCCGCGTTCGGCCCATCCGCGAAGTATTCCAGCCAAGCGGAAGATGAATACCTTCTTCACCTCGACAAGTCTTCCTGGGGCCTCCACAAGTTTCCTCTGATAGTTAATGACGTCGCACCCAACCCATACCGTCGGCAAGCGCAGCGGGAGCTGGGCACCTTTCGGTTCGCGCGCGAGACCAGTGGAGGGATTCAAGTCTACGGAGATGCCGTGCAGCTCGTGAAGGACGGAAGGGCGTCGCCAGAAAAGATGCCTGTGGCGGCGTATTTCCGCATTGGCAGGGCCGCAGTTCCGATGCTCCTTTTTGAGGCCCTCCCAGGGTATTGGGTAGGCCGATTTCGGTATGTCGGACCTGCGAGGGATCTTCGGAGCGATGTGGTTCCGGCTTTCGACCCGTCAACTTTCCTTCTGAAGCGTCAGCCACAACGGAATAGGCTTATCCAGCACGCCGCTTCCCTGAAACAAAAGACATGGGCAATCAAATACCATCGCGGCAATCTGCTTTTGGCGCTGGAACACGCGAAGGAGGATCCTTCCAACCCCTACAGTCTTACGGTTGCAGGATCCGAGTACGCGGCTTTCGGACACTGCCTCTATTCTGTGCTTGAGGAACTTGCGGCTGTCTTGGCGCTGCTTCACACCATCCAAGGCCTGAACAGCACGCCCAGTTCTTTTCACGATCTTCATGGCAAGGCAAAGGAGCTTGATGTCGAACTCGGCGACATTTTGTCCAAGGCGGATTGGTATGAATCGTTTCGCCTGGAGGAACGGCAAGGCATACACGGGTCCTTCACGGCCACACCGAGCTGAGGCGCAGCGTATAATCACTACTCGCCATGCGTAAGGAGACCATCGCTTCATTTTTGCTTGCAGCCTCGGCCGTCCTCGCCATTCCGAGCCGTGCGGAGCCGCGGAGGGCGACCGCAAGTTCACCCGTTCCGGCTGGCACGTTGACCTTTCGGGAACTCCGGGAACGAGGACAACGTGCATACCGAGCGAAGCGATTCGAAGACGCGCGCGCCTGCTGGAGCGAGGCGGTAATGTTGAGGCCCGAAGACGCCGAGGCCAGGGTCGACCTCGCGGTTGCGCTCTCCCACGTAGGCGAGAGGGACGAAGCGATCAAGGCCAACCGAGAGGCGATCCGGCTGGCCTCTCTAGGAAGTCGATCTGCCGATAGGAGGCGACGCATTCGCGTTGCGGCTTACTTCAATCTGGGGAAGCTCAAGTCTGCTCGACAGCTGTCGTTTGCGGAAGACAACGACGGTCCCTCTACGTGCACGCGCCTTGACTCCGACGCCGATTGCGCGAAGCCGGTGTTTGTATGTGGCCGCGCCGGCGCCGACGGAACTGCCATGGGCCGAACTGATTTCCGGATGGCTCGATTTGCCTTGACTCGCGGCGGCGCCCGAATTGCTGACGGACGGGAGCTCTTGTCTCCCCTTGAGCAGGGCTCCTCGCCGGACTTTGGGAATGATTACGAGCAAACGCACGATCGAGCGGATGCGCCTTCCTATGACGTTTCGCTTTCCTTTGAATACCGTGGACGCAAGGCCGAACCAGAGGAGGGAAGCATTGAAGTGAGTTGGCACGTGGTGGAGTGTGCGATAGTTCACGTCAACGCTTGCGGGCGCCGCCTCGGGCTTTACTGCGAGTGGAGCGACTGGCGGGAAGGCGCGGAGGAGAAGAGGGCGGCCAAGGCCGTGGAGCTGACGTTCACTGCGCAATAACTACCGAGTTGAAGACGATGTTCACGGAGGTGAGAGCTGCCGAAGAAGCCGTTGCAGCGCTCGCCGCAGAGGTATCGGCGTAGAATTGCAGCACCAGCTTGGCGGCGCCCAGACCGCTGGACGGCAAGGCATTCGCCAGACACGCGCGGCTAGCGACATGGCAGATGACATGTTATGATGCATGCCATGACGAAGGCCGCAGCAGCAAGAAAGACCGTTCAACGTTATCGGGAGCGGATGCGAGGCTCGGGCTTGCGTTTGGTGCAGGTTTGGCTGCCTGATACCCGAGCGCCGGGCTTTGTTGAGGAGTGTCGCCGCCAGAGTCTCGCTGCAAAAAAGATCATTCGATCCGAACGTGATGCGATGTCGTGGGTGGAGGCCCTTGGCGACACTGAGGGCTGGACATCGTGAGGCGTGGGGATGTTGTCATCATCGCCATGCAGGGCGACTACGGTAAGCCCAGGCCAGCCCTCGTGATTCAATCCGACCTATTCAACGACACGCATTCCAGCGTTACGGTAGTTCCGGTGACCAGCACAATCGTAGACGCCCCATTGTTTCGACTAACCGTCGATCCAACACACTCAAACGGGCTGAGATCGGTCTCGCAGATCATGGTCGACAAGATCACAGCTGTTCGGCGCGACAAGGTAGGGAAGACCGTCGGTCGTCTCGATGACGGCACTATGGTGCGAGTCAACCGGGCCATTGGCCTTTGGTTGGGGCTTGCAGCATAGTGCCGCCGAACAAGCCGTTGGGCACACTACATAAGCGTTGAGGAGCCGTCTGCCCAGCAACTGACCTGTTCGGCGCACGCGAAACGAGATGCGTTCAGCGCGCTCGCCATGCATTTCCTGATGGCATCAACATCGGCCAACCCAGACAAAAAGAGATGGTCGGCGCAACCTTGCGTGAAGGTCACTGTGTAGAAACTCTCAACGAGGGCCCCTGGCAGTTGTGAACTAGAGTACCCATCTGCGCTGCCAAAGTAGGCTCGGCGCCAGCGTCATTTTCGCACGGAACCGTCGGACGGCTCTCACAACTTCCGGCGTCCACATCCAGATCAAGCGGGGTCCCCTCAGACCTATTGGCAATGGCCCATGCGCAGCTGTCCGCATACACGGCCAAATTCGAGTCCAACCCGCCTAGATCCACAGGCGGATTCGAATCGAAACCGCGTCAATCGAACTGACTGGCGGCATCCTTTGAGGCGGGCGAGCTGCCACACGCAAAGGAAAACAAGACAAAGATCACACCCCAACTACGCATAGAATTCAACTTACCATGAGTTCGCGGCGCCGGTCCTGGTTCTGCATCCGCCTAAAGCGTGTCGAACTTGAGGGCGTTCACGACGGATACTGATTTTGGCCGGAAATGGAAATCTGAACCCGTGTCACGGCCCGTGCATGTGGTGCCGGCTGCACCGGATTTCTACGCGCGTTCAGGATCGCTCGGGCGACGTAGGCGGGTCAGGGTGGCGCCGGCGGCTGGGTGGTACTGTTTGCGGTAGTAGGTGTCGAGGAAGGCGGGGCAGCGCTCGGCGACCAGGGGGCTGGCAACCTGGTCGGCAGCCAGAATGAACGACTCTTCGATTTCGCACAGGGCCTGGTTGATGATTCCCAATTCGCCGGTCAGGGCGACATGGCGACAGCCGCAATGGCTCTGGCAGCGGTCGCGCAGGGCACAGGGCGCGCAGGTTTCTTCGACCCGATCTTTGGCCCGCTGCAATTGGGCCAGTCGTCCCTGGTCGAAGCCTGAATCCACGGTTCCGATCACCAGATCGGCATCGCTGTCCTCGCCAATCATCTGCGCGCAGGGATACAGGCGGCCGGTGGGCGCGACGGCAAAGGCGTGGCCGGCCAGAGTGCAGCGCTCGGGACAGGGGATGCCTTGCTTGAGATGGGTCAGGATCTTTCCGTGCAGTGGTTCGATGGGCACCACCGGGCCGCGGCGAAAGCCTTCGCTCCACACCTCGCCCGCGTCGTGCAGGCCGGCGCGCAGGTCGGCGATTGATTCCTCGGTCCAGGGGGCGCGGAAGTCGGGGCCGAGCGTGATGTGTGCCGGCCGCAGGTCGAGCAGGGTGCGAACGATGTCGCCCAACCGACGCGCGGTATCGGGCCGCACCACCGCGACCAGGCGAAAGGCAATGCCCGCTTGGCGCATCCGTTCCAGATTGGCCACGATGCCGGCAAAGCTGCCCTGACCGTTTTCGTCCACGCGGTGGGCGTCGTGAACCGCCGCTGGCCCGTCCAGCGACACATAGACCGTGAAATTGCGCGGCGGCGCCAGCAGGGCCAGCACGCGATCGTCGGCCAGGGTGCCGTTGGTATTCATCACGTAGCGCAGGCGTG
>Ga0265330_10002197_pt1 | contig 10760 bp, 8 predicted proteins | sample 41919metaG_FD_202083 | JGI IMG/M metagenome (GOLD analysis project Ga0265330, IMG submission 202083) | Rhizosphere microbial communities from Carex aquatilis grown in University of Washington, Seatle, WA, United States - 4-19-19 metaG | ecosystem: Host-associated > Plants > Roots > Rhizosphere >... | reverse complement strand
AAGTCCTCGGGGCGATAGCGGCCACGACGGCGCAGCAGATCGAGCAACATCGCGGGCGTAAACCCTGGATCCTTCCCCGCTGCGGCCCAACACAAAGCCCCAAGCGGCAGCAGCTCCAATGCCTCGTGGATGTCGAGATAGTCGCGCGGTTCGTCGCGGCCGACCAGCGCCAGCAGCTTGTTGATGGCGAGATCGATGCCCGAGAGCTGAAAGCCCGAACGCTCGTTGCGAACCGTGGGCAAGAAGCGCCACGCAGAATCGTGCGCCCATTCCTGCTTGGTCGCCTCGTCCCCTTTGCGCACGATCGCGCGCAGATGGCCTTGAACGCATCCTCAACGTTGACAAATTTCAGGACCCGGACGATAGGATACAAGCAAAGGATCCTATCCCGGGACGATTAGAGGCTGTGCCATGGAACTTAGAACCGTCCACATCTGCTTGGAAGTCGCGAGCTTCAAGAAGGCCATGGAGTTTTACCGCCCGCTGCTTCAAGCGGCTGGTTTCGTCGAAGCCTGGGGCGATTCCGCCACGTATTGTGGGTTCAAGAACGGCACCATCACCGTTGCCATTGCAGAATCAAAGCCACGACGCGTGATACGACAGGCGCCCACCGGACAAGAAATAGCCGTCGCCGACCATCTCGGATTCTCGGTAGGCAGCCGCGAGGACGTGGACGCGATTGCCAGAGCCATGGCGACTGCCGGCTTCACACCACTCTTCCCGGCAAAGGAGTACCCGGAGTTCAGCCCCGACTTTTACGCCGTCACCTTCTGCGACGCCGACAACAACGTCATCGAGTTCGGGCACTTCTCGCTGTGGAGGAACCTCCCTCCTACAGCAGGTAGTCTACCCGATCATGCCGTGGTTTGATGTCGGTGAATGAGGGGCTGGCCTGTAACGCCTCACAAGCCGCTCGCGGCTCGCTGCTCCCGCTCGTCGCAGAAGGGATCTGCGCTGAACCCGCGTTACTTCTTCGCCACTTCCAGCGTCGCTGGAACGAATTTGGCTAAAACCACGATTGGAGCTCGATTACGTTGCCCTCTGGATCTCGGACGTAGCACCAAGTGACCCGTGCACCTGCAGCTGTTTGAAGCGTGACGATGGCGCCGACTGCGGTGCCGCCCGCGTTGAGTACCTCACGCTGGGCTGCGAGTACGTCGGGCACGACGAAGGCGATGTGCGCGAAGCCGGCTCGATTGACTTCGGGCCGGATGGGATCGGCAAAGACGCTGTAGGAGTAGATCTCCAGGGTGGGACCGTCTGGACCGAAACCGGGGAGACGGAGATGCACGCCTTGAACGGTGGCACCCTTTACGCCAGTGCCGGTCTCGAGATCCGGCCCAGAGTAGTTCCGCTCAGGGGGCACCGGAACACAGCCGAAAACCTGCTGGTAGAACGATGAAAGGGCACGCCAGTCTCGCGCGATGAGATTGGTGTGGCCGTATCTGGCGTTGCGGATCATGGCTGGAGGATGGAACGGGATGCCACGCCGAACAGACCGTGCGGTCAGCCCAGTATGAGTACCTCACGGACCTTGCCGAAATCGCGGTCGTGGCTGATCAGAGCATGGCACCCCTCGTGAACCGCGGTGGCAAGTTGAATTGCGTCCGGCAGTTTCAGGCCGTGACGTAGGCGGAGGCGGGCGGCCAGCACGGCAATGTCGGCATCCAGAGCCTGAAGAGTCCACCCTGGCGCATTGGTCAGGGCGCTCCGATAGCGTTGCGCCAGGGCTTCCTTGCCGGCTCGCAGGGGTCCAGACACCACCTCGGCCAGCGTGACGGGCGTGACCAGCGCCTGAATCCGGCCTGTGTCGACATCGGCGAAGATCGGCTCGAACCGAGTCGCAAGAGGATGTCCTTCGAGCACGTAGATGATCGGGTTGGTGTCGAAGAGGACCGTCGCGTTGTCCGGGATGCGCAGGGCCAGATTCATCGCCATTCATCTCGCAGCCGTGCCACGGTCCGTGCCGGACTGCGACCCCACAAGCCGGCGCCGGAGCCCTTCATCTTGAGGAGCGAGGGGCCCTTACGAAGCGAAGCGCCCTGAGCGAGAGGAACCAGGGCCGCATAGGGACGGCCACGCTTGGTGATGATGGTGGACGCGCCCTGGTGGGCGTCGTCGAGCAGGTCGGGCAAATGGGCACGTGCTCTTTCGGCGCCGCAGGTCTTGCTAGACATGGCAATCCTCCAAAATGAAGTGTACGGTCTGTACGCTTGCTGTGCAAGAGGTGGGACAGGGGCGTGTTGCGCGAGCGGTGCCGGTTCCATTGCCCAGGTAGAAGTCGGTGGCAGTATGTTGGTCGTCCATCCCGAAGAGGCGGCGGCCGGCACCTCACTCACGCGCTACCTCTTCGCCACTTCGAGTGTCTCACGCTGGCGGATGTCGGCGGAGCTGGCGCCGACCATGATGTCGAACTTGCCGGGCTCGACCACGCGTTTCATGTCGCGATCCCAGAATCCGAGATCAGCGGGGCCGAGCTTGAACTCGACTCGCTTCGATTCGCCGGGCTTGAGTTGGATGCGCGAGAAGCCGCGCAGCTCTTTCACGGGCCGGGTCACGGAAGCGACCTCGGCGTGCAGGTAGAGTTGCACGACCTCGTCGCCCGCGCGCTTGCCGGTGTTGGTGACGTTGACTGTGACCGTGGCGCTGCCGGCGGGCGCGAGGCGAGCCGGGCTGACCTTGATCGGATCGTAGCGGAAGGTGGTGTAGGAAAGGCCGTGGCCGAACGGCCACAGCGGGCCAGGCACTTCAAACAGATAGGCGCGCGTGGCGGAAGGCTTGTGGTTGTAGTAGGCGGGCACGGCGCCGCTCGAACGCGGCATGGTCCAGGGCAAACGGCCGGCGGGATTGGCGTCGCCGAACAGCACGTTGGCGATGGCGGTGCCGGTTTCCTCGCCCAGGTAGAAACCGTCGAGGATTGCCCGTGCCTTTTGCGCCAGCTCGGGGATGGCCAGTGGGCTGCCGTGGATCAGAACCACCACCGTGGGCCGGCCACTCGCAAGCACGGCGCGCGCCAGATCCATCTGCGCGCCCACCAGATCGAGGCTCATGCGGTCGCCGAGGTGCTTTTCGTCCCACGCCTCGCGCGAGAGCTGCTCGTTCTGGCCGAGCACGAGCACGTTGAGGTCGACGGTCGTGGCCAGCTTGCCCGCCTCGGCGATCAAACGCGCGTCGTCGGCCGGATCGGAGAGCGTAACCTTGTCGTCGTTCCAGCCGCGATTGCCGGCGGTCAGACCGCAGCCCTGCGCGAAGCTCACCTTGACCCTGTCGCCCAGCTTGGCGCGCAGTCCGTCGAGGATGCTCACCATCCTGTCGGGCTTGCCACTGTAGCCGCCGAGGTGGCAAGTGTCGGCCGTGGGACCGATGACCGCGACGGACCTGATCTTGGCCTTGTCGAGCGGAAGGAGCCCGCCGTCGTTCTTGAGCAGGACGATGGCTTCCTCGGCGGCGCGCAAGGCCAGCGCGCGATCCACGGGCCGCTCGGGCTCCGGTGTCGTGTTCTCCACATACGGTTGCTCGAAAAGGCCGAGCAAGAACTTGGCGCGCAGAACGCGCGCGACGGCCTGGTCCAGGGTGGCTTGCTTGATGCGGCCAGCGGCTAGGTCGGCCACCAGCGAGCTGTAGCCCCCGGGCTGGGGCAACTCGATGTCCACGCCCGCCGCGAGCGCGACTCGGCCCGCGGCCGGCAGATCCGCGACCACGTGGTGCGTGTCCGCGAGCAGGGCGACGCCGAAGTAGTCTGAGACGAGCACGCCGGTGAAGCCCCACTCGCCGCGCAGAACGTCGGTGATGAGCCAGCGGTTCTCGTGCGACGGCACGCCGTCGATCTCGTTGTACGACGCCATGACCGAGAGCGCGTGCGCCTCGCGGATCGCGGCCTCGAAGGGCGGCAGGAACACCTCGCGCAGGGAGCGCGGCGAGGCGATGGCGGGCGCGGTGTTGCGTCCGCCCTCGGGATAGCCATGCCCAGTCATGTGTTTGAGCGTGGCCATGACGTGCGCGCCATCGATGGCTGCGTCGGCCGACTTGCGCCGGCCCTGCAAACCGTTGACCGCGGCCACGCCCATGCGCGCGACCAGGTACGGATCCTCGCCGTAGGTTTCCTCGATGCGGCCCCAGCGTGGGTCGCGCGCCACATCGACCACCGGGGCCAGCACCTGCGCGACGCCTCGCGCGCGCGTCTGGCGCGCGGTCACGGTGAAAATCTCCTCGGCCAGTCCGGGGTCGAAGCTGGCAGCCAGGGCGATGGCCTGGGGGAAGCTGGTGGCGCCCGGGGCGACCAGGCCGTGCAAGGCTTCCTCGTGCAGGATGGCTGGGATTCCGAGGTGTGTTTCCTCGACGAGGAATCTCTGGATGACGTTGGCCAGCTCCGTCGCTTCGCGCGCGTCGTGCTTGTCGCCCGGCCGCGTGATCTCGCCAATCCCGTGCGGCATCAACTTGCGCGCCTGCGCGGGCGAGAACAGTCGCGTCTTGCTGTCGTAGACATGGGTGTTCTCCCAGTTCACCGCTTCAAGCTGTGCGACCTTCTCCACGGGCGTCATGCGCCCGAGCAAGTCGGCTAGGCGCGCGTCGACGGCCCGCTTCGCATCACGGTAGGGCAGAGCTGCGGGCTGCGCGAGCACGGCGGCGCTGGACAGAGCAAAGACGACAACCAGGAAGGCGGCGGCGTGTCGCAGTCTCATGGCCGGGCACGATACACCGACACCGCTCCCTTGCTACCTCGTTTGCCGGCGATTCGCTCCAGGGGCAGCGAAGGCAAGCGTCGGCGGCGCTGTCCTAACCGGCCGCCTCGCGCTCTACCCGCAGTCTATGACCCCGACGGATACACGATTTGCATGCCGTTGACCGGCGCACGCTGCATCCCCCAGGTCGAGGGCCTCGGCTGTGCGGTCAGTGTGAAGCTGGATCCGGTCAGGTTGCGGAACACGACATAGTCCCCTGCACCGGCTGTGCCCCCGTCGCCACCGGTCGCCAGGGTATACCCCGGGAAGGAACTGGTGCTCAGCGAGGGCTGGCTCACCGAAACCGTGGTCGAGCCGATCTTGTACTGGTAGTTGCGCGTGTCACCCGAGTCCACGGCGGAATAGCAGTAGACGTAAACGTCGTACCCACTGCTCATCTCGGCGGGCAAGTTGGCCACGCTGACGGTGCCTGGCTGGTCAGGCATCCTCGGATCGAGATAGCCATTCATCATGCGCGGATCCCCGGGAGCGTCGGTGAAGGAATTGCTCCAGGTGGACAGCCCACCCAGCTCAGGCACGCTCCAATTCGCAGATGCGGCGGTCGCGCTGCCGCTCGACGACACCAGCGAGGCAAGAGTTCCTGTATCACCGGGTGCGCTGTTCCAGTGCGCGGCCCGTTTCACGCCTGCTGATTCGTTAGGGTCCATCGCAACGACTCCCCACACGCCAGAACCGGTCGGTTGTCCGCCCACGAAGTCGATACTAATGATAATCGGCGCAACCGTCGCGTCCGTTCCCAGGTCACTCGCTCCGTCCGCTCCGCCAGCCGGACCGTCGCGAGTGTCGGCGCCAGGAGCGTCCAGCGTTCCTGTCTCAACGACATCGGAACCGCCCGATCCGCTGTCCGGCGGCACACGAGCATCGGCAGGGAGAGGGACGTCAATCGCGACATCTTGGGATGAGGCCGCGTCTGCCACCGCCGCGGTATCCGTCGGGACTATTTGCCCCGTATCCCCCGCGTCAATCCCCGGCGCCCCACCCATGGGGTCCGCGTCAACTACGGCGCCCGCATCCACCATGATGCTTCCGCCTGTCCCGCCCGTGGCGGTCTGGCTGGTCCCGCCGGTTGCGGATCCGCCGGTCGCTGCGGTGCTGCCTGCCGAACCGCCGCCGCCCGCATCAGGCCCGAATGTGCCGCCGCCGCCCCCCGTTCCGGTGTCAGAGGCTACACGGCCATCGCTACTTCCAGCATCCGGTTGCGACGACAAAGGACGCGTAAGGTTGACGCAGCCTACGAAAGCGAAGACTACCGCGAGTGCCGGCATTACCGGCAAGTACGATCGATCCACTTGGACATCTCCTAGACGGTAGCATTATGGAGTAGTGCGGCGGTAATGGCAAAGGTCACGCGGCCCTGGCCAGAATGTGCTCAGACGGGGACCATGAGGCCCAGCTCGTCCCCGATTTCGGCCCTACCGACGCCGGCGAAGCACGAGCCAGGCGATTGCCCGCACGGCGCCCAAAAGCCTACGGGGTTTCCGACTTGGAGCCGTTGTCGATAGCGCCGCCAGCCACAGTGGCGCCGCCGGGGCTGATCACACCGCTAGCCCCGGTTTTCCCCCAATCACCTCAGTCCGTGCATCGTCTTTGCCTATTTGAGATTGGGAACCTTGTCGCGCGTGATGGTGTAGGTGCTGGCATAGGCGGTCTGCAAAGCGGCCAGCCGTGATTGCTCGTAACCTGCCCAGATATTCCAAAGCACCCATGGGGACGAAGTGGGGAACCAGGTGTCAGGTGCCACGCTGTCTGACTCGTGAAGTGCGAGGGGGATCGTGTTTCCAGCAATGCCGCGGAACTTGGTGTAGTTCGCAGCCGTGCCGGTGTAGTCCGGCCCGGTGACGTCGACGGTGTCCTTGCCCGGGTAATAGGGTGCGGCGGAGGCGGTGACGCCGTTCTGGCTGCTGAAAGGCATGAGCCAGATGATGTTGGTGGCGCCCTTGGTGGCGGTCAGATAGTTGAACGCGTACTTCCACAGCGCCACGTATTGGGCTCCCGTCCCCTTGCTCCACCAGAACCAACCGTTGGGTTGCGCTTCGTGAAGTAGCGCCAAGATGATTGGCACGTTGGCGGCCTTCATGACTCCGACCTGATAGGCGATGTAGTCGAGCCTGGAGTTGAACGCTTTGTTCTCGCCAGTTCCTGCCGTTACCGCAGCGTCGAGCAGGCCGGCGGGCGGCGTAGACATGGCACCATTGGTGCCGTTGTAGCTGTCGTTGGCTATCGTCGAGCCGGCCACCGGCATGCCCATGTGGTAGCGGAACATGGAGATGCCACCCCCGTTCCAGTAGGCGATGGCGCGCGTGATCCCGGAAATGGTCGAGGTGGCGCCGCCCCCGGCGGGATAGAGGAAGTCGCCGCCAAGAATTGCGGGCTCCTTCATCCCGTTGCTGGTGTACCAAGTGATGTCGTCGAGGGGATTGGCGGCCCAACTGGTTTCCTGCTGTCCTGACAAGACGTGGTTTCCGCTTATGTTGTACAGGTAGCAGAGCAGGTTCTTGGCCTGGGGTGTGGCATTGGGACTGACGGGAAGAACGCTGCACGGGCCAGTGGATGTCGAACCACCCGCGCCGCCGGTCGAGGTCGAACCGCCGGTGTGAGTCGAGCCGCCGGTCGAGGTGGTGCCCCCGTTCGAGGTGGAACCGCCGGTCGAGGTGGTGCCCCCGTTCGAGGTGGAACCGCCGGTCGAGGTCGAGCCGCCGGTCGGGGTCGAACCGCCGGTCTGGGTAGAGCCGCCGGTCGGGGTCGAGCCGCCGTTCGAGGTGGAGCCGCCAGCTGTACTCTCGCCGCCGGTCCCGGGGCTGCCGCCAGTCGCGGAGCTGCCGCCAGTCGCAAGGCCGCCGCCGGTCGCGGGGCTGCCGCCGGTCGCGGAATTGCCGCCGGTCGCGGGGCTGCCGCCGGTCGCGGAATTGCCGCCGGTCGCGGAATTGCCGCCGGTCGCGGAATTGCCGCCAGTCGCAAGGCCGCTGCCGGTCGCGGGGCTGCCGCCGGTCGCGGAATTGCCGCCACCGGTCCCGCCCGTCGCCCCGCCGGTCGTAGTCGAACCACCAGTTCCTGCCGGCGGCGTTTTCCCGCCATTCCCACAGCCGAAAGAGGTGGCCAAAGCAGCCGCAAAAGCCAAGTACTGGATTTTCTTCATGCGAGGTCTCCTTGCCAGACGAGCAGAACGGGAATCTTGGGCGGCTGGATGCAGCCCGTCCAATATAAGGGTGCGACATTCCGCCAACCTTCTATGGATTTGTCGAGATTCAACCGTGGCTGAGATTGTCCTCGGTTCGACGTGCAGGTGTTCCCTCGCCCCAGACCACGATAGACTCTCTAGCCATGTTGCGCCTTTCGCTTCCCCTGGCCTTGCTCCTGGTCTTCTCTGCCTTTGTCCAGCCACAGGCCCACGCGGCAGAAGACTCCTCGGCGGTGCCGGCCTGTCCGGCGGGCAATCTTCTGGCCGGCAAGTTGCCGGTGGCTTGGCAGGAGATCGCGCGCGATCGTGCCCTGCTCACCGACGAGACCGTGGCAAACGAAGGCGCGGTGTGGGACGCCTCCCTGGCCGCCCTGTTTGAAACCGGCGCATCCACCGTGACCTGGGACCTGGGCGAGGTGGTGCGGGTGCGCTTGCTGGCCATCCAGGCCGACGCCAACGACACCTACAACATCTGGGGATCGCTCGACGGCAAGGACTACAAGGTGATGGGGCAGATCGATCCGGTCACCGGACACGGGCTGCGCATGCGCACCCTCGACGTGGGCGGCATGGCGGCGCGCTTTTTGCGGGTGGGCGAGGGCAAGGGCGACGGCTCCTATTCGGTGTCCGAAGTCGCGGCGTACTGCCAGACGCCCACACCCTTTCCGCCGCAATTCAAGGTCACGGACGCTCCGGCGGCCACGGCACCCAAGAGCTACCTCGACTACTGGAATACCGATACCAGTGCCCGCTGGGAGATGATTCTCGCCATCCTGGCCGCGATCCTGCTGTGGTGGGAGCGCCGTCTCACCGGCCTGGGCATGGCCGCGTTCAAGCTGCGTCTGCGCCGGATTCTCCTCGGGACAATGGGGGTGCTGGCCTTTCTGAGCTTCTTCAATTTCGGATTCTGGCACTTCCCCGGCTTCGTGCACGGCTGGGACACCTTCCACTACTATATCGGCTCGAAGTACTTCAAAGAGATGCACTACGAGCGCCTGTACGAGTGCGTGGCCACGGCCGATTCCGAGGAGCCAGGGCTGCGCCGACGGGTCGAGCTGCGCAAGATTACCAACCTGCGCACCAATGTGGTGGAGAAGACCGACGACATTCTCGCCCATCCCGAGCGCTGCAAGCAGCACTTTACCGACGCGCGCTGGGAATCGTTCAAGAATGACCTGCGCTACTTCCGCACCCTGGAGGGCCCGCGTCGCTGGGACGATGCCCAGTGTGACCACGGGTTCAATGGCACGCCGGTGTGGGCCATCCTGGGCAGCGCCCTGGCCAATTTGGCGCCGGCTGGTCGGCTCGACGTGCTAATGCTCGACGCCATCGACGCGGTGATGATCACCGCCATGGCATTGCTGATGTGGTGGGCGTTTGGCTGGCGAGCGGTGTCGGTCGCTCTTCTCGTGCTTGCCACCAATTTCCCGTCCCGCTGGGACTGGATTGGCGGATCTTTTCTGCGCTTTGACTGGTTGTTCTGGATGGGCGTGGGCGTGTGTCTGATGAAAAAGGATTGGCCGTTCTGGGCCGGGGCTGCGTTGGCCTACGCTGCGCTCCTGCGCATCTTTCCAGGATTCCTCTTTGTCGCGCCGCTAATTGCGCTCGGCTACCACTATGTGAAGAGCCGGCAATGGGACCGCCGCTTGCTGCGTCTGATTATGGGTGCCGCAGTGGCGGTAGCGGTGCTGGTCCCGGTCAGCTTCGTCACGTCGGGCGGCCCCAGTATTTATCCGCAATTCCTGCACAACACCGCCAAGCACGCGGAGACGCCACTGACCAACCTCATGGGGCTGCGCACGCTGGTCAATTTCCGGCCGGCCGAGACGGCCGGTCGCCTGAACACGCCGTCCATGGTGGATCAGTGGTCGCGCTGGAAACAGGCGCGACGCAATGCCTTCCACGAGGCCCTGCCGCTCTACGTATCGCTGGTGCTCTGTTACCTCGTGCTCGTCGGCTTGGCCATCCGCAAGGTCGAGCCCTGGGTCACAGTGCTCCTATCGGCGACTGTGATTTCCTTTGGCTCTGAACTGACTGGCTATTACTACGCCTTTCTCATAATTCCCGCCTTGCTGTACGCGGTGGTTCCGCGCGCCGGCGAGTGGCTGTTGTGGTTGACCGCGCTGACCCAGTTCTTGTGCTGGGCGCCCATCAAGCACTTTCCCAATTGGCTGCAGAACCTGCTGCCAAGTTCAGTGCGACAAAGCTCTTTCATCACCAATTTCAGCATGCCCAACGGGATGGACGAGCAGCACACCTGGATGTCGCTTGCCACCCTCATTGTCTTCGTTCTGATTGCGCGGGAATTGATGCTGGCACGCCAGCCAGCCACGCCGCCGAGTTTGGCCGAGCCCGACGGCAGTGCCGGCAAGGAAGAAAAGCAGCCCCTGGCGGCTCCGGTTGTGGAGCCCGAGGTCGCGCGGGTCTCTCACCCACAAGCACGCAAGCGCAAGCGGCGATAGCAAACGACGGGCTTGGGACAAACCAGCAGACCTGATTCACTGGGCCGAGAGAAGTGCGTCCAGTAGGGACAAGTGTGTGTGGGTTGAGGCTGGCTCTTGCTCGAATTCGCCTGCTCGATCATGGTTCCCTCCTTACCGCGCGGTGGTCGGTTGCGGGTGCACCTGCTATTATGCCGGGTGGTCGCCATTAGGGCGAAGTAGAAGCTCCAATTTCCCTCATACCACTTGGCAGTCCGACTTGAGAGAATTCCAAAGTCGGAGTAGAAATCATGGTCACCCATAACCCCCTCCACAGATCCGGACAGGCGGCATTACCGCATCCGGCTCTTGCCTTGGGTGGTGACGGCGAATCGCACGAGGGGATAGGGATGGCAGATG
>Ga0265330_10002193_pt1 | contig 10773 bp, 6 predicted proteins | sample 41919metaG_FD_202083 | JGI IMG/M metagenome (GOLD analysis project Ga0265330, IMG submission 202083) | Rhizosphere microbial communities from Carex aquatilis grown in University of Washington, Seatle, WA, United States - 4-19-19 metaG | ecosystem: Host-associated > Plants > Roots > Rhizosphere >... | reverse complement strand
CCCACTGACAACTGGCTGGAATTTCCGGGGTGTCGGCCATGATGTCGACAATTGGCTGCCGGTCCTCCAGGCGCAGGGCCATGAACAGGCGGGGCATGAGGGGAAAGTGAAACGCCATGTGGCACTCGTCGCCCTCGCCGAAATAGGGACGCACGTCCACCGGCAACTGATTGGCCTCAGCCAGAATCATGCGATTGGCGTAGCGCTCATCGAGCGCCGCCCGGATCTGACGGATGATCGTGTGGGTCTCGGGCAAATTCTCGCAGCTTGTGCCCTCGCGCTCGACCAGATAGGGGATGGCGTCCAGGCGCAGCCCATCCACCCCCTGGTCGAGCCAGAAGCGCATGGCCTCCAGCACCTCACGCAGCACGTCCGGGTTGTCGAAGTTGAGATCCGGCTGGTGGGAAAAGAAGCGGTGCCAGAAGTACGCCTTGGCCACCGGATCCCAGGTCCAGTTGGATTTCTCGGTGTCCGTGAAGATGATACGCGCCCCACCGAGCTTGTGGTCGTCGTCGCTCCACACATAGCGGTTGCGTTCGGGAGAATTGGGCGCTGCCTGGCGCGCCGCCTGGAACCAGGGGTGCTGGTCCGAGGTGTGATTGACCACCAATTCAATCATCACCTGCATGTCGCGCGCGTGCGCTGCGTCGAGAAAGGCGCGAAATTCCTCCAACGTGCCGTACGACGGATGAACCGCGCAGTAGTTCGAAATGTCGTAGCCATCATCGCGCAAGGGCGAAGGAAAGAAGGGCAGCAGCCACAGGCAAGTGACGCCCAGGTTCTGCAGATAGTCGAGCTTGTGCAAGAGCCCGCCAAAATCGCCAATCCCGTCCTGGTTGCTGTCACAGAACGCCTTGACCGGCAGCTCATAGATGATGGCGTCCTTGTACCAGAGCGGATCGCTTGCACTGCCGCTGCGTTTCATGGTGGGCCTGGGCCAAGCGAGGGTGCCCCCCGCCAGCTTGCTCGCAAGGCTACCACGTTCCCGGCAATATCCGGTCAATCGACTGATTCACCGCCGATTCCCAGAGAAATGCGACCTTCAGAATCAGCCAGATCCGTCCATCCTGAACCGGAACGGTGGGAGTTTGCGTCTGCAAGAATCCGGACGATCCCGCGGCAGGGGCACGCGCCCAAGGGATAGCGGGCGCCGTTCGGGAGACCGCCTCGTTTGCGGAGAAGTTGCCCGGCCGTCACAGTGTCGTCACACGAAACACCTAGCTTGCCGGCCAAGGAGATTCAATTCGATGAAGACAAGGCAAATCCACGGCACCCTATTGGCAGTTTCGATGTTGGCTGCGCCAGCAGCTCTTGCGCAAGAGCCGCTGGCTGGCCCGTCAGCCCTGGCCAGCGAGGCAACCCAGGGAACCGCCCCGCCTGTCGAGGCTTCCCCTCCGGTCGCCTCGGCGCTTGAACAGCGTCTGGCCACAGTGGAGAGCAAAGCGGCGGGAACCGAGGAAGCGGTGGGAGCCCTGCAGTCGAGCGTGGACAGTCTGAAGAAGATCAAAATCAGTGGCTACGTCCAGGGGCGCTACGAATATCACCAGGATGCGGTGGACGGCACGTCAAAGATCAAGAATGAGAATCGCTTCTACGTGCGCCATGGCTACCTTGGCGCCCGCTACGAGGGCAAGAATGCCGAGTATTTCCTGCAGGTCGACGGCAACAACAACGACGGACTGGTGCTCAAAGACGCCGAGGCTTCTTTTATCGACACCTGGACACCATTGCACATCAAACTGACCCTGGGGCAGTTCAAGCTTCCCTTTGGCTACGAGATCCTGCAATCCGATGCGGATCGCGAGATGCCCGAGCGGTCGCAGGTCATCCTCAGCCTCTTCCCCGGCGATCGTGACCGCGGCCTGCGCTTGCAGGCTAGCTACGAATTCCTCCGTTTGAGCGCCGCCCTGGTCAACGGCGCCAGCTTCGGTCAAAAGGATCCCTCGAATTTCTTTGGCGTGACCCAGAATGGCTACGATCCCAACGGGTTCAAGACCGTGGTGGGGCGCCTGGGCGTGGATCTGGGCAGCCTGGTGGGCGGTTTCTCCTGGATGTGGGGGCGCACCCTGGACACCACGTTCGGCAAACTCGATGTGACGACGGACAAGCTTTTACCTGACACTTACGCGTACTACGCCCAGACCCGCCTGGGCGCGGATGTGCAGGGCTATCTCGACGTCCCCTCGGTGGGAGGGCTGGCATTGAAGGGCGAGGTGATCTGGGCGCGCAAGACGAATATGGAATACTCGGGCACGGCCGCCAACAGCTGCCTCAACAGCCAGAGCCTGGGCTGGATGATCACGCTCGTGCAGAACATCGGCCCGTATTTCGGCGTCGCACTCCGCCTGGACGAGTTCGACCCGCTGCTCTCCGGAACGGTTGATTCCAAGTGCTATGACACAACCGTGACCGCGAAGCCGACCGCGGCCGTCGCGGCCCGCGATATGGACAAGGTGTACCGCTTTGGCGCGGCTCTGCTGGCGCATGGCTCGGCCAATGTGAAGTTCACGCTGTCGTATGAGCATCCCTGGGAGCAGACCGGCGCCAAGATCGCCAACGACATCGTCACCGCACAGTTGCAAGCGCGGTTCTAGATTCTCGCAGCAAATTGGCGGACGCAGGGAGAAGCGTGCAGATTGTGATTGATGCTGCGGCTTCTCCCTCTCCTGTTCTTGTTCCCGCTTTCGACCACGCCTGACAGTGGCGCGGCAGACACCGCCACCGCACCGTCCACCGCGCGGGGTTTCGATTCGCGCTGGAGTCGGGTGGCCACGCCCAAACCGGGCTCGCCGCGTGCCATCGGCCAGCCTTCCGCCGGCTGTGTCCAAGGCGCCGTCGCCCTGCCGCTACACGGGCCAGGCTGGATTGTCGTGCATCCAGAGCGACACCGCGATTTCGGCCTTCCGGTTTTGCTGACCTATTTGCGGAATCTGGCGTCGCAGGCGCGGCGTGAGCATCTCGGCCCGCTGGGTGTGGGCGATCTGGGCCAGCCACGCGGCGGACCCACGCCCACCGGTCATCGCAGCCACCAGAATGGCCTCGATGTCGACCTGTGGTACGGCCCGCCGGTCAAGGCAAGCTCCCCAGGTCAAGCCCCCGTGGCGCCCGTCATGGTGGACCTGCGCACCACCAAATTGCTGCCGGCCTGGAACGGCCGTGTGGCACGTCTGATCGAAACCGCCGCGGCTGACCCCGCTGTGGATCGCATCTTCGTTCACCCGGTGGTCAAGCGCACGCTTTGCAAGGACAAGGATCGGGCGGGGCCCTGGCTGCAGCGGGTGCGCCCATGGCAGGGACACCACGACCACTTTCACGTGCGCCTGCGCTGCCCGACCGACAGCCCCGACTGCAAAGCGCCGCAACCCTTGCCCGCTGGCAATGGGTGCGATGCCTCGCTTGACTGGTGGTTCTCTGAAGACGCGCGCAGCAGCGCCGGCAAACGCGGTCCCGCCAGCGAAAAACCACAGCCCCTGCCCGAGTCGTGCGAGGCAATCCTCAATGAACCGGATTCGCTACACTGGAAATAAAACTATCGCCACAAGGGAAAGATCAGACGATGGTGCGCGGCCGAAACCGAGATGGGCAGCTCGGCCCAGACCGGCGCGAAATACGTCGAGATCGCCAACACGAGGACCACAAACACCAGCGCCGCCTGGGGGATGCGGCGATCCAGGCGCGAGATCACGCCCCCCACCAGGATTATCGCGATTCCCCAGGGTGTCAGGTAGTGATACCAGTATGTGACGATCCGCCCGGACATCCAAAGCAGCATCATGGACAGCCAGGCAACCCCCAGGATCGCCACCGCCTTGCTGGCGTCGGAGTCGAACCACCGGCTCCAGCGTTCTCGCCAGCGGGAGCGCAGGGCCCACGCGGCCCCCACCACGGGCAGGGACACCAGGCACAGGTCCGCCGTGATCCAAAGCAGCGGGTTGCCGACGCTGGAGGCAAGCCGGGCTTTCGCGCCCTGGTACGCACTCTTGATCACGATGGGATGGTAGAGCACGAGCCAGGTGTACCAGGCCGATTCCAAGGGATTGGTGTGGTGTGGGAATCCCAGATGGATGCGCTGCCGACGCCGAATTTCCTCCCACACCGACATGGGGTCGTTCGCATGGCCGATCAATTTGAGCCCGATCATCCAGACCGCCAAGTGCACGAACGGCACCACCACGAACGAAACCATGGTGTACCAGCGGACACGCCGAAGCAGCAAGATCGCGAAACAAGCGGGCAGGGCGACCAGCAGGCCGACCCACTTCACCGACGCCGCCAGCCCCACCAGCACCGCGCACGCCAGCACGCCGGCCCAGCCACGCGCGGTGATCGCCGCCAGCAAGCACCACAGGTTGAGACAGGCCAGGATCGCTTCAGGAAACGAGTCGCGCGAAAACGCGATGTAGAACCCGTCGGCCGCCATGAATGCCGCCGCCAACCATCCCGCCCTTCGGTCCTTGAACAGCGCGCTGGCAATCAAGAACGCAAGCACGATGCTCTGGATGCCAAACCAAAGCGGCATGAACCGCCATCCCATCGGGTTGTTCCCGAACAGCAGCATGCCCACGCCGATCAGCAGCTTGGCGAGCGGCGGGTGACAACACTCTCCCGTGTCCGGGACGCAGGTGAGAAATTGGTGGGCGGCGCCGGCCCACTGGCTTTCGTCGAAGCCGGGGTGAAAGGGATAGCCGACGTTCTGGATGCGCAGAACGACGCCCCCGATGATCATGAAGACCAGCAGATACCCGGTCGCCGGATGCGACAGGCCTGGTCCCCAGGCCTTCCAGCCCGAACGCGCCAGGCTGCCTATGCGGCTCAGCAAGGCGTTGCGCTTCATCGCGGGATCATGCAATCGGTGAGGGTACCGGCCGTAACGGTTTTTCCGACAGGACCGAAGGCGGCGGCGTGGTCGAAGCGAATCGCGGCCGACTTCATCACGCCCTTGATGTTGTAATTGCAAGTTACCGTGAAGCGCGTATCCGGTAGCGGCCCTTTCATGTCGGGCGAGTTCCACAGGCCTGCCCCGAGCAAGAGCTCGTTGCCGACGGTGTTGTAGGGTGCGAGGATCTGGGAATTGTCGGGCGACGCCGGGCCGGCCTCTTGCAGATCGCCCCGATGGCCACAGTGAAGTCCCTCTATCACCTGGTCGGCAGCACAACCAAGATTGCGCTTGTCATCCTTCACCAGCGTCAGTTCCACCACCCGGGTGCTCCCGACGCGCCACCCTTCCATGGCTTGCGCGTACTCAGCCCGGTAGCGGCTTCCGGCGGAAACCACCCACACACTGAACCCGATCAGGACAAATGACAGGAACGACAGGATCAAGACATTGCAGCGTCCGGGGCGAGGCGGCGCATCAGATTGCACCGGCGATGGCTCGCGGGGCGGCGGCGCATCGGGCGGCTCGTCTCGGCTCCCATTCCCCGTGCTGCCGCTTGGAGCAGAGTCGGAAGACATGGGCAGAACTCTTACCTGGTTGAACAGCCACCGTCAACGGAACTGGGATTCGATACCCACCGATTCATTTGTGAATGCCTATGTCCGCTCTGGTCCCGGAGTGGTTCCTGCGTCTTCGGCGGCCAGTTCGGCCAAGACGCGCATGGCGGCCTCGCGATGGGCGCGGCGCAGGTCGGCAGCAATGGGCGACGGGGTCACGCCAGGTAGGCGCGCGTCGTTGACCTCTTCGTCACTGTCCGCGGGGTTCTGCCCGGTCGGCCTGCGCTTGGCGTGGCCCGCCCCCGCCGGGCGTCCGTACGACGGGGCTGCGCCGCTGCGCCTCTCTGCCGCGGCCAACGCCTCCAGTGGCAAGGGCAAGGTCGTCTCCCTTGCGGCAGGCGTGGGCACATCGTGCGACGACGCCCGGAAAGCCGGAATCACTTCTTTCAGGTATTGCTCGCGCTCCTCGCGTTCATTGTCGATCACGTCCTGGAAGATCGCCTGCATCAGCTCGACCACACGGGCCGGGTCGGTCCGCGGCGCCACCTGGGCAATCACATCCGACAGCGCCAACCGAAATTCCTCGGCGCTCTGAAAGCGCAGTTGACGGTCAGGCGCCAGCGCCCGCAGCACCACCTTGTCCAGCTCGGGCGCAATCCAGGGCGCGCGCGACGACGGCGGCATGGGCTTGGGGTGGCGAACCAGGGCCAGCCCGGCCCCTGGATCCAGGCCCGAAATCGGCAAGTACTGATGCCCGGTCAAAAGCTCCCACAGCACAATGGCCAGTGTGTACACATCAGTGCGCGCATCAGCCACTTCGCCCCGCGCTTGCTCGGGCGCCAGGTAGGCCGCGCGCCCAAACACCACCCCAGGCTGCGTCTTCTCTTCCTTCAGTTCACTGCGCGCCAGCCCGAAATCAGTCAGTTTCACATCGCCGTTGTAGCCGAGCAGAATGTTGGGCGGGGCGATGTCTCGATGAACCAGCTTCAAGTCGCCATAGCCGTGCACATAGGCCAGAACCCGCGCCACCTCGCGCGCCACATGCAATGCCACTTCAATGGGAATGCGCTGGCGCATGCGCACGCAACGGTTCCACACCTCGCGCAGGTCTTTGCCCTCCACCATTTCCATTGCAATGTAGAATTCCCCGTCCACCTCGCCGGCGTCGAAGGTGTTGACCAGCGCCGAGTGACTGAGCCGCAACACGACCTTGGCTTCATCAAGAAATCGCTTGGCCTTGCTCTGATCCGCCTTTTCCGAAAGGACCTTCTTGATCACGCACAGTTTTTCGAAGCCGCCGATTTGCCCCAGGGCCGCGATGTAGATCTCGCCCATTCCGCCCTTGGCCAATGAGCGCAAGAGCAGATACTTGCCGAAGTGGCGGGGAAAGTACGAACTCATGGCAGTGTGATCATCAAAATGGCCGGTCCCGATTCGAGGAATAGGGCAGCTGAAATTGGCCTGATTTGCAGCCCTTCTCGCAGTCTGGATCCTACATGACTAGGCAAAGCAGCGGTCGTGCAACAATTCCATAAAAGCTTGAGTTCCCCCTCTCCCTTCGGGAGAGGGTTCGGGTGAGGGCGCTGCAAGGGACGTGAATCGTGCCACCGATCTGGACCACACGATTGTCGTCGTTTCAACGTACGGTCTGAAGAACGCTTCACCCTCACCCCGGCCCTCTCCCAGAGGGAGAGGGTGATGAATGTGCTTTTCCTCGAATCACGACTGAACATCTAGTTTTCCCGGCGCTGGATCAGTTCCAAGTCGTGCTTGGCCGTTCGATTGTCGGGGTCCAGCTTAAGCGCCTCCTCGAACGCCTTGCGCGCGTCTGCGTCCTTTTCTAGGCGGAAGTAGGACTCGCCAAGGACCACGCGGGCCTCGACCCCGCCACCTGTGCGTGCGGCTTCGCGCGCTCGTGCGACCGCTTCCAGGTACTGCTGCTTCTGAAACGCGACCTTGGCCAGACCCACCAAAGCCGGCCCACGGTTTTTTCCCGTCTGAAGCAGTTCCAGGAACGCCTCGCGGGCATCGTCGAGACGCTGCACCTGCAGCAAATCGCGCGCTTTCTGCAGAAGCTTGCTGCTCTCCGGCGGTGAGGCGCCGGGCGGGGTGCGCGCCACCCGGGGACGTGGGCTGGCTTCGCGCTTGTGTGGCTCCTCGCCCCGGGCCGGTTCAGGATTCGCCTGGTCCGCCTGCCCATCAGGCTCTTCGGCATCCGAGGTAGCTTCCGTGTCCGGGGCCGCATCAGCCAAGACGGGAGTGAGTTCCGGCTGCGCCAGCAAAGGCGCGCTGTCCATTGCGACGCCCGCGTCCGCGCCTGTACGCGCGACTTTCCGCGCGCCGCCCTTCGCCACCAAAACCACCGCCAACGCCCCGATCAAGGCCCCGGCCAGCACGAGAAAGCGCCACGATCGGGGCCAGGAACGCGCGCGGAAAATCAGCGAGTCCTGGCTGGAAAAGGTTGGCTCAACTTGCGCCTCAGGGACCGGGGCCTCACGCAACGCTGGGGCGGGTGTCACGGCTAGAACCAGCTCGACATCGCGGATCCGGCGGGCGAAATCCGCCATGCTTTGCGGCCGCTGGCTCGGATCGCGCGCCATGGCCATTTCGACCAACGCCACCACCGGGGCCGGCACGTCGGATCTCAATTCAATCAGGGGCGGCGGCGGCTCATTGGCCTTCTTGTGCAGGATCTCCATGACGTTGTCGCCGTCATAGGGCGGCACGCCGGTCAGCATCTCGTAGAGGATCGAGCCCGCCGCGTAGATGTCCGATCGCGGATCGGCGGGGTGGCCCGCGGCCTGCTCGGGCGCCATGTATTCGGGGGTACCCATGGCCACCCCGGGACGGGTCAGGCGCTTGCCCACACGCGGGCCTTCGTCCACGTCGTCACTCTTGGCAATACCAAAATCGAGCACCTTGACCAGGTCTGGGGCCGCCGCGACCATTTCGTTCCCGGGTTGGGCGTGCCCATCGGGGGTGCGCGCAGCCGGCGGACTGACCAGCAGGATATTTTCCGGTTTGAGATCGCGGTGAATGACGCCGGCATCGTGGGCCGCCTGCAAAGCCGCACACATCTGCTCGGTGATGCGCAGGGCATGGTTGACCCCCAGCGGCCCCTCGCGGTGGATGAGCAAGCCGAGCTCGATCCCCTCGATGTACTCCATCACGAAGAACAGCGAGCCCTCGGCCGTGGTGCCGAAGTCGGTCACGTTGACCACATTGAGATGTTCGATGCGCGAAGCCGCGCGCGCCTCGCGCCGGAATCGCTCGACCAAGTCAGGTGTGCGCGAGTACGCCGGGTGCAGAACCTTGACCGCCACCCGCTTGCCGATCTCGATGTGTTCGGCCTCGTACACCCGCCCCATGCCGCCTTCGCCGCGCAGGCGCTTGATCTGATAGCGCCCGGCCAGAAGCGAGCCGACCATGCGCGATCCCTCCTCGGACAGGCGCCCGGCCTCAGACGAGACGTCAGCGCTGTCGTGCCGGCCAAGCGGCGCGGTGTCGATTCGGTCAGCCTTGGCATCAACTGCCTTCGCCGCGTGCTGTGGGACAGAGGCGGATTGACTGCTGCCGGGCGGGTCCAGCAGCGCGGTCGCGCTGGCCATGAGCGCCAGCCGCTCGTCGCGCTCCCGCTGCATCACGTCCCCGAACAGCTCGCGCATGAAATGCGCCACCTGGTGCCCGTCCATGGCCGGGGCGGTCTTGGCCAGAAAGGCGGCCAGATCCGAACGCAGTTCCTCGCCGGACTGGTAGCGGTCCTCGGGTCGTGCCGCCAGCGCCCTCATGGTGATGGCATCCAGATCGGGAGGGACGCGAATCGCACGCTTGGATGGCGGCACGATCTGGGGATGGCGCACCCGTTCCAGCAGATCGTCCTGTTCCTGCGCTCGCGCACCCGGGGCCCGCGCCCCGGCCGCGAAGAGCTGCCGCCCGGTCAGCAGTTCCCACAGGATGACGCCCGCGGAGTAGATGTCACAGCGACCGTCGAGCGCCTCGGCCCGCGCCTGTTCCGGCGCCATGTAGCTGATCTTGCCGTAGATCACCCCGGGCGCCGTCTTCTCCAGTTTCAGGGTCGAAGTGGCCAGGCCGAAATCGGTCAGCTTGACCTCGCCCGAATAGGAAAGCAGCACGTTGGGCGGCGAGACATCACGGTGGACCAGGCGCAGTCCTTCAAAGCTATGGGCATAGGTCAGGCCCCGCACCAGTTCCTTGACGATGTGGGCAGCCACCGAAAGCGGGAACGCGATGCCCTTCTGGGCACAGCGGTTCCACACCGCGCGCAGGTCCTTGCCCTCGACGAACTCCATGGCCAGGTAGATCTCGCCCTTGACCTGACCAGCGTCGAACACGCCCACCAGGTTCCCGTGCGACAGGCGCACCACCACCTTGGCTTCGTCCTTGAATCGCTGCACGTAGCTCTTGCCCGCCAGATGGGGCAATGCGGTCTTGACCACGCACAGTTTTTCCAGGCCCCGTTGCCCGTGCATCGCAAGATAAAGCGCTCCCATGCCCCCGCGAGCCAGGGGCTTGGCAAGTACATACCCGCCGAAGCGTCGCGGAAAACCGTCCATGGACAGCAGCGTGCTCACGCTGGATGTTATTGGAACCAGCGGGAAATTCCTAGGTGCGTCTGCGGAAAACTTTGCGTGGTTACCTACCGCAAGCAGACGGCCAAGACCTGTTTCATGTCCGTCTTGCCGGCGATTGCTTTCTCGATGCCGTCCTGAAGCAGGGTGGTCATGCCCCCGGTTACGGCAAAGCGACGTACCTCTTCCAGCGGGGCGCGTTTGGCGATCGCCTGCTTGATGTGGTCGTCGTTGACCAGCAGCTCGTGCACGGCCAGTCGCCCCTTGTAGCCGCTCTTGCCGCAGACCTCGCATCCCGCGCCCCGCCACATCTTCACCCGACCACGCGCGAAACCCCGCCGGGCGGCCTCTTCCTCACCAAAGGCCTGGATGATTTCATCCACCTCGTTGTCGGTCGCGTCGTACTGCTCGCGGCACTTCTTGCACAGCGCCCGGGTCAGGCGCTGGGCCAGCACGCCAAGGAGCGCGTCGGCAAAGCTGAACGGGTCAAGCCCCATGTCGATGAGGCGGGTGATGGTTTCCGGCGCGCTGTTGGTGTGCAGGGTGGAAAAAACTAGGTGGCCGGTCAGCGACGCCTCGACGCCAGTGCTGGCGGTTTCCTTGTCACGCATTTCGCCGACCATGATGACGTCCGGGTCGGCACGCAAAAAGGCGCGCATGGCCGAGGCGAAATCGAGACCGATCTTCGGCTGCACCTGCACCTGGCGCAGACCCGCCTGCGTGATTTCGACCGGATCCTCGGCGGTCCAGA
>Ga0265330_10002191_pt1 | contig 10777 bp, 6 predicted proteins | sample 41919metaG_FD_202083 | JGI IMG/M metagenome (GOLD analysis project Ga0265330, IMG submission 202083) | Rhizosphere microbial communities from Carex aquatilis grown in University of Washington, Seatle, WA, United States - 4-19-19 metaG | ecosystem: Host-associated > Plants > Roots > Rhizosphere >... | reverse complement strand
AACGCATCATCGCGGCCCTGCAGAACAAGAAGCACGTGGTGGGCTTTCTGGGCGACGGCATCAACGATGCGCCGGCGCTGCGCACGGCCGATGTCGGCATCTCGGTCGATTCCGCGGTCGACATCGCCAAAGAATCGGCCGACCTGGTGCTTCTGGAGAAGAGCCTGCTGGTGCTGGAGGACGGCATTCTGGAAGGGCGCAAGGTTTTCGCCAACATCCTCAAGTACATCCGCATGGGCGCCAGCTCCAGCTTCGGCAACATGTTCTCCGTGGTGGGGGCCAGCGCCTTTCTGCCCTACGTGCCCATGGCTCCCATCCAGATCCTGTCCAACAACCTCCTCTACGATTTTTCACAGGTAGCCATCCCCACCGATGACGTGGACCCGGAACAGATCGCGCGGCCGCGTCCCTGGTCGATCAGCGAGATCACGCGCTTCATCCTTTTTATCGGGCCGTGCAGCTCGGTCTTCGATTACGCCACCTACCTCATCATGCTCTACGTGTTCAAGGCGTGGGATCCCAGTCAGGCCCACCTGTTTCAGACCGGGTGGTTCGTCGAGTCGCTGCTCACCCAGACGCTCATCATCCACGTCATCCGCACCAACAAGATCCCGTTCCTGCAGAGCCGGGCGAGTTGGCCGCTCACGGTCACCACCGTGCTGGTCATGGCCGTCGGCCTCTACCTTCCCTTCTCACCGGTTGCCGGTGCGCTGGGATTCGTGGCTTTGCCTCGCCTCTATTGGCTGTTCCTCTTCATGACGCTCGCGTGTTACGTGGCGCTTACCCAGGTGGTGAAGGCCTGGCTGCTGAAGAAGGCATGGGCGTGATGCTACACATCTTGAGGCCGGGCCTTGCGATGGCATAGCCTACGCGCAGGATTCTGATGGTGGCATCGATTCCCGCGCTCTTTGGACCCTACCGGCTGATCCAGGCTCTTGGGCCGGGCCACAGCGTTTTCCTGGCGGTTGGACCTGGCCCGGGCGGCGAGTGCGTGGTCAGGCGCGTGCCCTCGGATCGGCGCAACGACTCCGAGTTCTTGTCCCGTTTTCGTCGTGCCGCCCATCTGTCCCGACGCCTGGCCCACGATGGGCTGGTGGCGGTCCACGACGTCGGCGAAGTGGACGGCGAGCCCTATCTGACCGAGGAGTTCGTCGAGGGCCACGACCTGGCCGATGTGTTGCAACGTTGCGCGGCCGAGACGCGACGGGTTCCGGTCGCGGCTGCGCTGCACATCGGCTGCGCCATCGGCCGCGCGCTGACCTTTCTCCATGAGTTTGACGGACTGGGGCTGGTGCATCGCAGGCTGCAGCCATCCCAGGTGCGGCTTGGCTACCAAGGCGAGGTGAGGCTGCTCGATCTTGCCTCGGGGCGCGCGGCCGGTGCCGAGGGTGCGTTTCGGCTCGCGTCTCTCGCGGAGGAACTGCCCTATCTGGCGCCCGAGCAGCTGGGGGATGGTCCGGTCGATCGGCGGGCGGACATCTACGCTCTCGGGGTGCTGCTCTGGGAAACCCTGACCGGATCTCCTTTCCTGGCGACCGTCGAAGGAGGGCAGGCCGGACTGCTACGCGTCCCCCGCGATCGGGCGATCGAACTGATCCGCGCGCACCAGCCGCCGGCGCCCTCGCTCTTCAATCCCGAAGTGCGGGCCGACTTGGACGCCGTGGTGATGCGGGCCCTGGCCAAAGCCCCCGAAGAACGGTTCTCGCTTGCCGCCGATCTCGAGCGCGCCTTGCTGCCCATGACGGGCGAGTCCGGTCGCGAGGCCACGGCGCGCCTGCTCAGTCGTCTGTTCGACGCCAGCCGGGAACGCGACCAGCGGGCCGTGCTGCTGGCCGCGGTAGCCGGGCGTACGTCGGCAGCGGTTCGCGCGCAGTCACCCGGGGCGCTGTTCGGATCCACGGGCGGCGACACGGGTGAGAGCAGGGCGCCGGGACCGAACCTGCTCTTGGCACCCGTCATGGCAGGTCCTTCCGCGGAGGGGATGTCGGCCAGCCCGTCTCGGTCGCGGACGACCCTGGTGTCGCGCCATGCCCGGTGGCTGCGTCGCTTCTTCTCGATCTTCGGCGCTGCCCTGGTGGTGGCCATCGTCTTCAACATCTACATGACCCGGCGCTTGGATTCCCAGGCGGCGACGGCTGGCAAGGTACCGGAGCAACTCGCGAGCGGGTCGGGCGTCGCGCCGGTCGATGTGGCCCGGGCGCTTGCGCCCTCGACTGTCGGTTCGGGCACCCCGGCACCGGCTGCGACCACGGCGACAGGGCTGTCCCCGGGCGAGCCGCCTGGCGCACGTTCCTTGCGAGGCGCTGCACTGTCTATCGCGGCGGCGGCACCCGCCCGGCCCCAACGGCCGGCAGCCGCGTCCACGGCGGGAGCGGCAGCAGGTCCAGGGGCTGGTCCCGACACCGATCGACCAGTCGAGAAGACCCGCCCACGTGCCAGCGGGGAGGGAAAGAAGGCGCTCGTCGCGGCCCGCGCGGCCTTCGAACGCGACGATTTCTCGCGAGCGATCCTGGAGGGACGGGCGGCCGTGGCTGCGGGCGAAGGGGGCGCTCACGCAATCCTGGGCGCCGCCTACTTCAAGATCGGCCGTTTCCAGGACGCGGTGCGGGAGTATGGCGAGGCCCTGCGCCTGGAACCGGACAACCCCGCCCTGGCCAGGCGCGTGGAGATCGCCCGGAGGGCCGCCAGCCGCCGTGCGGAGGGCGCGTCACCGTAGTATCGTTTCCTTGCATGGCCCTCGTCACCTCGTCCGTGGTCGTTGTCTCCGGACCTCATCCTGATGCGGAGGCGCTCGACCGGCAGGTCGCCGAGCTGCGGTTGCGATTCCCGCGCGCCATCATCGATCGCTACCTCGACCGGGTGCCGTCGGCCGGGGAGGGCGCCTTCATCGCCCCCGGCGCCTCGGTGGTGGCGGACGTCCGCCTGGGCGTGGGCGTATCGGTCTGGTACGGCGCAATTCTGCGTGGCGATATCGCTCCGGTCGTCATCGGCGATCGCAGCAACGTGCAGGATGGGACCGTTATCCATGTGGCGGACGACGGTCCCTGCCTGGTGGGGGCCGATGTGGTGGTCGGTCATCGGGCCGTGTTGCATGCCTGCCGGGTGGAGGATGCGTGTCTCATCGGCATGCAGGCCACGGTTCTCGACGACTCGGTCATTGGATTCGGTTCCATCGTGGGCGCTGGCGCAGTGGTGACCCCGCGCACGATCGTTCCGCCCCACAGTCTCGTGCTGGGCGTGCCGGCCAAGGTCGTACGCACGCTCGACCCAGCGACTGCCGACGAGCACCGCGCGCTGGCCGGGAAGTACACCCGCATCACCGAGAACTACTTGCGCGACGGTTTGCGGCGTGGCTAGCTAGCCCACCATGGAAATCGGCCCTCTCCGCGACCGCATCGAGAAGCTGGCACGCCGCCTGGAGATTCTCCGGGGGCATCTTTGACATCGACGGCAAACGCTCCCGCATAGCCGAGCTCGATGGCGAGGCGTCGCAGCCCAACTTCTGGAACGCGAACGAGCAGGCTCAAACGCTGCTACGGGAACAGTCGCGTCTGAAGACAACCGTAGATGGGTTTGAGGTGCAGCTACGCGCACTGGATGACGTGCGAGTTCTGGTGGACCTGGCGGACGAAGCCAAGGACGAGCCTACCGCCGCCGAGGCGGCGAAGCTATTGGTCGCCATCGAGGATGCCGTGGGCAAGATGGAATTTGCCCGCATGCTGTCCGGTCCCTACGATCGGCAGGGCGCCATCGTGAGCATCAACGCCGGCGCGGGTGGCACGGAGTCGCAGGACTGGGCCGAGATGCTACAGCGGATGTACACGCGCTGGGTGGCGCGCCGGGGTTACAAAGCCGAGATCCTGGACCTGCAACCCGGCGACGAGGCGGGCATCAAGAGCGTCACCATGGGTGTCGAGGGGGAGTGGGCCTATGGCTACCTGCGCGCCGAATCGGGCGTGCATCGCCTGGTGCGCATTTCGCCCTTCGACGCCCAGGCGCGCCGGCACACGTCGTTTGCCAGCGTGTTCGTGTACCCCGACATCGACGAGACGGTAAAGGTCGACATCGACGAGAAGGACCTGCGCGTGGAAACCATGCGCTCGGGCGGGGCCGGTGGCCAGCACGTCAACAAGACCGAGTCCGCCATTCGCATCACGCACATTCCGACGGGAATTGCGGTGCACTGCCAGCAGGAACGCTCCCAGCACAAGAACCGCTCTACCGCCATGCGCATCCTGCGCTCCAAGCTGATCGAGGTCGAGCAGAAGAGAATGGACGAGAAGATGGGCGGCATCCACGCGCAGAAGAAGGCGATCGAGTGGGGCAGCCAGATTCGTTCGTATGTCCTGGCGCCCTATCGACTGGCGTCCGACCACCGCACCGGCCTCAAGGTGGGCAATGTGGACGCGGTTCTGGACGGCGATCTCGACCAGTTCATGGTTGCGTTGCTGCTACAGATGGCTGGCGATCCGTCGGCGAGACCCCTGCCCAAGCCGGACGAGGACGACCTCGAAACCTAAGGTATGCAATAATGAACCATGTCTGACGAACGTGAATTGATCGCCGAACGGGAGCGCAAGGTCGCCGAACTCCGCGCGGCCGGCCACAACCCCTACGCGAATGGATTCCGCCCCACCTCGACGGCGCGTTCGATTCACGATTGGTTTGCGGGCGGGGCAGATGGTGCGCAGCCTCCCCAGGGCACGGACAAGGACGGCAGGCTTTCGGTGGCCGGTCGGATCGTTGCGATTCGCAGCTTCGGCAAGGCGGCCTTTGCCAAGCTTCGCGATCGCACCGGCGAAATCCAGGTCTGGGTCAAGTTGGATGTGGTGGGCGAGCAGACCTTTGCCTTGTGGAAGCTGGTCGAGCGCGGCGATTTCGTCGGCATCGAGGGCTCCGCGAGCCTGCTGACCAAGACCAAGGCGGGCGAGGACACCGTAGTCGCCGACCGCGTGAACATCCTGACCAAGGCGACGCGCCCCTTGCCCGAGAAGTGGCATGGGCTGCAGGACATGGAGATTCGCTACCGGCAGCGCTACGTGGATCTGGTGTCAAACCCCGAGGTCTTCGAGGTGTTTCGCAAGCGCACCCAGATCGTGCGCCACCTGCGGCGATTCCTCGACGAGCGGGACTTCATCGAGGTGGAAACCCCGATGATGCACACCGTGCTCGGTGGCGCCGCTGCCCGGCCTTTCCGCACGCACCACAATGCGCTCGCGCTCGATCTCACCATGCGCATCGCGCCCGAACTGCACCTCAAGCGCCTGGTGGTGGGCGGTTTCGATCGGGTCTACGAGATCGGTCGCAATTTCCGCAACGAGGGACTGTCGCGCCAGCACAACCCCGAATTCACCATGCTGGAGTTCTATCAGGCCTACGCCACCTACGAGGATCTGATGGTGATGACCCAGCAGCTTCTCGGCGAGCTGGCGCGTGAGATGTGCGGCGGCACACGGATCAGCTATCAGGGCCAGACGGTCGACCTGGGCCAGTGGGAGCGCGTTCCCATGAAGGACGCCATCGTCGCGGCGGTGGCCGCCGGCAAGCTTCCCAAGGGGCTGGAACGTCCCATGCTCGACGACGAGGCGGCCCTGCAGCGCTGGTTGGCCGGCTCGGGCGTGCTCGAGCGCAAGGATGAACTGTCCGCGGCGCTGCCCAAGTGCGAGACGCACGGGCACCGGGTGGGTGCGCTCTTCGACTACGCGGGCGAGCAGGCGTTGCCGCAGGATCGCCCGGTGTTCGTGGTCGACTATCCTGCGGAAACCTCGCCGCTTTCACGGCGCAACGACGCGGAGCCTGGCAAGGTGGATCGTTTCGAGTTGTTCATCGTGGGGCGCGAGCATGCCAACGCCTTTTCCGAGTTGAACGATCCGGCCGACCAGCGAGCGCGCTTTCAGCGTCAGATCGAGGCCAGGGCGCGCGGCGCGGAGGAAACCATGGACTACGACGAGGACTACTGCCGCGCTCTCGAGTACGGGCTGCCACCGACCGCAGGCGAGGGCATCGGCGTGGATCGCCTGGTCATGCTGCTCACCGACCAGCCCTCCATCCGCGACGTGATCCTGTTCCCACTCATGAGGCCCGAATGAGCGAAAAGGTCCGCACCGGCTTCGAGTGGTTCGTGGCCTGGCGCCACCTGCGCGACCCCGAGCGCCGATCGCGCCGGGCCCTGTATTTTGGGCTCGCCGTCCTGTTGCTCGCCGTCCTCGACCTGGCCGCACTCAAGCTGTTCGGCCAACCGGCGCGTTCGACATCGGGCCTGCTGGCGCCGCAGCCCTCGGCAATCTTCGAACGCTTGTGGATGGCGGGCGCGGTGGGCGCGATCGCGGGCGCAGTGATCACGTTTCTGGGTGTGCTGTTTGCGTCCTTCACCGTGTTCACGGCCATCTCGATCTTCGGTGTCTTCCTGGGCACGGCGGCTCCCATCCTGGCCCTGTCTGTGATGTCGGGCTTCGAGGTGGATCTGAAGACCAAGATCCGGGGAGCCAAGGCCGATGTGGTGATTACCACGACGGACGATCGGCCGTTTCTTGACTGGCGCAAGGTGCGAGAGGCGGTTCTACGCGAGCCGGGGGTGGTGGGGGCCACGCCCTATCTGGAGGCAGAGGTGATGGTTCGGGCCGGGTCGGCTCCTGCGGGAATCATGCTGCGCGGGATCGATCCGGGAACCGCGCGGTCCGTGCTGGACCTCGGCCGCACCCTGCGCGAAGGCAACGTCGACGATCTGGAACACCCGGAGAAGGTCGCCGACGACCCATTTGCCCGGGAGGCCGGGGAGCGCGAGGCCGGCGACGACGAGCCGGTCCCAACCAAGGGCAAGCGAGCGCCGTCCGACGCCGTAGCCGTCGATGGGGTTCTGCCGTCGATCCTGCTGGGCGAAGAACTCTTCGCGCGCACCTTGCGTGTCTTTCGCGGCAGCCATGTCGATGTCGTCTGCCCGCTGTGCAAGATGGGCCCCTCGGGCCCCATGCCCGGCCTCAAGGTGTTTCGGGCAGCCGGGCACTTCTACAGCGGGATGTACGAGTACGACTCCAAGCTGGCTTACGTGGCGCTGGACGAGGCACAGAGATTCCTGGGCGCGCCGGGCGAGGTGACGGGCATCGATCTGCGCACCCGCAGTCCCGACGGCGCCCCCGCCGTGGCCACGGCCGTGCAGATCGCCCTGGGCGACTCCTACGAGGTTCGCTCGTGGGAAGATCTCAACAAGGGGCTGTTCATGGCTCTGCGCCTGGAGAAGATCGCCATGTTCGTGGTGATGACTTTCATCGCACTCGTGGCATCCTTCTCGATCATTTCCACCCTCATCATGATGGCCACCCAGAAAGCGCGCGAGGTCGCCATTCTCAAGGCCATGGGTGCCGGCGACGGCGCCATCCGACGCGTGTTCATCGCCGAGGGCGTGTACATCGGCCTGCTTGGTCTGGCGGTCGGGGTTCCTGCCGGCGTGCTCGGGTGCAAGCTGATCGAGAAGTACGGCTTGCCGTTGCCCACCGATGTCTACTACATCAGCAAGCTCCCCGTGGTCATGCGTCCGAGCGAGATCCTGGTCCTGGCGGCCGCGGCCATGGCCCTCTGTTGCCTGGCCACCGTGTATCCGGCGCTGCTGGCGTCGCGCATGCGTCCCGTCGACGGGTTGAGGTACGAGTGAGTGCATTGACACCGCCCCAGCCGGTCGCTACGGTGCCAGTCCCCATGGCAAAAGCCGGAGCCGCACGACCTGAGCCAGGTGCAGCCCCTGGCGGCGCGCGCGTGCTCGTGCGCGACCTGTGGAAGGTATTCGAGCACGGGGGCCGCCAGATCGAAGTGTTGCGCGGAATCAACCTCGATCTGGCGCCGGGCGCGCTGGTATCGGTGGTCGGGGCGTCGGGGGTGGGAAAGTCGACGCTGCTGCACCTCCTGGGCACGCTGGATGTCCCCACCTCGGGCAAGATCGTGTTCGACGACATGAATGTCACGGATATGTCGCCGTCCAAGCTGGCCTCCTTCCGCAACCGCGAGATCGGCTTCGTGTTCCAGTTCCACCACCTCTTGCCCGAATTCACCGCCCTGGAAAACGCCATGATGCCCGGTCTCATCGCGCGCCGACCGCGCAAGGAGTGCCGCGAACGCGCCGAGGCCATCCTGGCGCGGGTGGGCCTGCAGGATCGCCTGCGCCACCGCCCCGGGGAGCTGTCGGGCGGCGAACAGCAGCGGGTGGCCCTCGCGCGTTCTCTCTTTCTCTCTCCGCGATTGTTGCTCGGGGATGAGCCAACCGGCAATCTCGACACCAAGACCGGTCGCTCGATCCACGACTTGTTCTTCGAGCTGAACCGCGAGCTTGGAATGACCCTTCTTCTCGTGACCCACAACGACGAACTGGCAGGCCGGGCCTTCCGCAAGCTGCGCATGGTCGACGGTCGCATCCAGGAGGAGGGGTGAGCCTGTCGCGCTTGGCCGCCGTTCTCGTCCTCGCGGCGGTGTCATCCGGTCCCGCGCATGCCCAGGATGACGACGCGACGGATATGCCGCCGGCGCAGCGTCTTCGACCGCCTTCTCTCTCGGTCGAATCCGAGGCGAAGCCGGAGGCCCACATCAAGGTTCCCAGCTTGAAGGTGGTGCGCGTCCAGTTCCGGGGCAACCGCAAGGTCGAAGATGAAGCCATCCGTGTCAACCTGCACACGCTCCCCGGCCAATCGCTGAACAAGGACGCCTTGCAGGAGGATGTGCGCGCCATCTGGAGGATGGGCTACTTCGAGGACGCGCAGGTCGAGACCACCGACACCCCGGGTGGTGTCGTGGTGACCTTCGTGCTGAAGGAGAAGCCCTCCATTCGCAAGATCTACGTGTCAGGCCACGAGGAGGTTGGGCTCTCCAAGATCAATGAGGTGCTCGACATCAAGAAGGAACACATCCTCGACCTGGCCAAGATCAAGAAGAACGTGGAGAAGATTCGCGAACTGTACCTGCAGCGCGGCTTCTACATGGCGGATGTCGACTACGAATTGCGCCGCGACAGCCCGGGCGAGGTGGACGTGTATTTCCACGTGCATGAGAACAGCAAGGTTGAGGTGCGCCGGGTGAGCTTTACCGGCAACAAGCACGCGACCGACCAGGAATTGCGCGACGTGATGCTTACCCAGGCCGGCGACCTGTTCTCGGCGGTGACCTCATCGGGCACCTACCGCGAAGACGTCTTCCAGCGCGACCTGACGCTGATCCAGGGTTACTACTTCGACCGGGGCTACATAAACGTCAAGGTCGCGGAGCCCCGCCTGGAGTTGTCCTCCGACAAGCGTTCGCTCTACATCAGCATCGCCATCGACGAGGGCGAGCAGTACCGCATCGGCAGCATCGACATGAAGGGCGACCTTCTCGAGAAACCCGAAGTCCTGCTCGGTCGCCTGCAGGCCAAGCCAGGCGAGATCTTCAACCGCTCCAAGGTGGCGCAGGACGTTCAGGCGATCGCCGAGTACTACAAGGACAAGGGCTACGCCTATGTGAACTCCACCCCCGAGACCACGGTCAACGAGAAACAGCGAACGGTGAGCCTGTTCTTCGACATCCAGAAGGGCTCCGAGGTCACCTTCGAACGCATCAACATCCACGGCAACTCCAAGACGCGCGACAAGGTCATCCGACGCGAGCTGCGTATCTATGAGGGCGAGGGTTTTAGCCAGTCAGCCCTGGACCTGTCCAAGCGCCGGGTGAATGCCCTGGGCTTCTTCGAGAAGGTGGAAACCAACACCAAACGTGGCTCGGGCGATGACACCATGGAGGTCAATGTGGAGGTGGCCGAGCGGCAGACCGGCGCCTTCCAGATCGGGGCTGGTTTCTCCTCGGTCGAGTCCTTCATCGCGCAAGCGCAGATCTCGCAGAACAATCTCCTGGGACGCGGCCAGTCGCTGGTTCTGCAGGCCCAGATGTCGTCGCTGCGGCAACTCTTCATGCTGCAATTCGATGAGCCGTACTTCCTCGACACCAACTGGCACTTCGGCTTCAACCTGTTCGATCAGCAGCGCTATTACCTCGGGTTCACGCGCCAGTCGAAGGGAGGCAGCCTGACCTGGGGCTACCTTCTGACTGACTATCTGCGCATGTTTCTCACCTATACCCTGCAGGACATCTCGGTCACCACCGGGGGCGCGAGCAGCCTCTTCAGTGGCGGCCAACGGAGTCCGTTGCCACCGGGTTCCCTGGCTAACCTCCTGCACGCCGGCGTGGTGTCGTCGTGGCGTATCTCGTTGGCATACGACACGCGCAACGACCGCATGTTTCCGCGCAGCGGCTGGTACAACTCGCTCTCTGCCGAGTTCGCCGAGCCGGCCTTCATGTCGGAGGCCCAGTTCTCGCGTTTTGAAGGCACCGCACGCTACTTCTATCCATTGTGGGGACCGCTGGTATTGCGCTTGAAGGGCGACGTCGGCGCGGTGGTCAGCCGCGCACCGCAGGGCGTTCCCATCTTCGAGCGCTATTTCGTGGGGGGGATCTACGATATCCGCGGCTTCCAATTGGCCTCGTTGGGTCCGCAGATTCGCGTGCCTGCCGCCCAGTTGCCCGATTCGAACCTGCGGACCTTCGCGGTGGGTGGAAACATGCAGGTGGTGGGCAAGGTCGAGCTCGAAATGCCCATATTCGAGAAGCTCAACATCCGAGCCGTCGTGTTCACCGACGTGGGCAACGCGTACAACCTGGAGCGTCAGTATTGCCGGCTCAAGCCCGCTTCTGCCGATATCTCCGTCGATCCCTGCGCGGCTGTGTTCCCGCTCAACAGCATGCGTTCGAGCTGGGGATTCGGACT